>Ga0070738_10005625_pt1 | contig 13763 bp, 10 predicted proteins | sample Coa_R2_2_FD_66446 | JGI IMG/M metagenome (GOLD analysis project Ga0070738, IMG submission 66446) | Surface soil microbial communities from Centralia Pennsylvania, which are recovering from an underground coalmine fire - Coalmine... | ecosystem: Environmental > Terrestrial > Soil > Unclassified ... | reverse complement strand
CCCCGCGGCGCCGGCCCAGGATCGGCTCCGGGCCGGGAGTCCTCCCGAGCCGGACCTGGCACCGGCTCCGGCCCCAGTTCCGCAACCGACCCCCAGTGCCGGGGCCGCCCCCGCGGTCCCTGCGCCGGTCCCGCCCCCGCCTGCGCCCGCACGCCCCTCCCGAACGGCTTCAACAGCCTGGAGGAGGGGGCTCCGTCCCCCGGCCGCTTCCACGCCTCTCACGGGGCGTGAAAACCGGGCGGCGCCCCGAGGGAGAATGCCCGGAGCAGCTCGTCGCGGTCGGGGGGATCGAAGCCCAAGACGATGGCGAGCTCGCCGCGGGCGGCGGCGAGGTCCCCGAGCTGGAGCAGGCATTGGACCAGCCACTTCCGGACCTCGACCCAGCAGGGATTGAGGCGGAGAGCCTCCCGGCATTCATCGGCCGAAGCGCCCCAGTTGCGATCATGCAGGTAGACCAGGGCCAGCTCGGCGTGGTAGTCGGAACGGCGGGGACTGATGGTGATGGCGCGCCGCCAGAACGCGGCGGCATCCCGGCGGCGGTCGAGCTGGACGGCGAGGTAGGCCGCCCCCACCCAGGCGGATTCTCGGTCCGGTTCCTGGGCCAGGGCTTTCCGGAAGGCATCCAGGCCCTCCGGACCCCGGCCGAGCCAGCCCAGCGCGAAGCCCTTGGCCTCCCAGGCGGGCACATCGTCGGGACGTGCGGCCAAGGCCGCTTCCAGCATCGGCAGCGCCCGCCGCGCGCCATCAGCTCCGTCGCGACACAGCGCGATGCCCAGGGCGCGCCGCGTCGCGTCGCGGTCGTCGGCATCGAGCAAGTCCTGGTGGAAATTGACCAGGCGCCGTGTGCCCGGGCGCGGGCCGTTGTCGGTGGCCGGTCGGGCCGGGCCAGCGCGATCCCCGTGGCGCGGGATGCGATGATCGGTCGTCGCCACATGAAGGATGCTCGAACTGCCGGTGCGCGGCATGTGGCAATCCAGGCAATCATCCTCTCGGCCCCGTTTTCGACGCAGGGTGGCCGGCAGGCTGCATCCCGTTTGAGCGTGGCACTCCAGGCAGCGACCCCGGAAATAGGCCGAACGCTCCTGCGGCTCGGGGAGTTCGTGCGGGTCGTGGCAGGAGATGCAGCCCATGCGGCCCTGGCTGGCCCGGAAGCAACGGCTCTCGCGCATCTGCTCGACCTGGCCCACGAAGCGGTTCTCGGTCGAATCTCCCGGCGGGACCAGCACCGTCCAGAAGCGATGCAGCGGCAGACCCGGCCGGTAGTCTTCCTGCCGGCGGCCCAACCGTTCCACGCGCTGGTCGCCCAGCAAGTGGCATTGTTCGCAGACGGCATCCCGCAGCGAGGGTTCCAACCGGGCCGGGTTGACGATCGTGAGGTCCCGGCCATCGGCGACTTCGGGACGCTGCACGTGCAGCGCGCCTGGCCCGTGGCACCGCTCGCAGCCGATCGCGTGGCCGTGGAAGGTCGGGGGCCGATAGGCGTTGAGCGGGCCTTCCACCGGCTCAACCCGGTTGGCGTGGCAGAACAGGCATCCGGGCCGGATCGCCCGGTCGAAGTGGTAGTTCTGCACTTCGTAGCCGGGGGCCAGGTCCCATCGGTGCTCCTGGGCGTACCAGTTGATCGGGGACTGGAAGAGGAAGCCGTCGCGCTCGACCAGGAAGCCGATCCCCCGCCGCCCGGACCCGAGAACGTACCGGACTTCGGCCTCGCCGCGCGTGACGACCCGGCCCTGAGAATCGCGCCGCGTCTCCTGATGGAAGACCCGTCCGTCGCGGTGTTCGATCGCATACTCGAGACCCTGTGCCGCGAACAGGGGTCGGCCGCCGCCGTCATCGCCCAGCGGGGCTGCCTCCGCGATGGGAGCCAGGGAACGGCCCATCGGGTGGTGTCGATACGTCGCGACGATCTCCGCGTGGCAGCGGACACAGGCGGCGTCCCCGAGGTAGGCCACTTCCGGGCGGGTGTTGCGATAGGGGGAGTTGACCTCGAACTGGTTGCCCCTGCGCTGCGGCGCGGTCCTCCACGCAACCGAGGCGATCCAGCCGCCCATTGCCGCCAGGGGTACGGCGAGCAGCAGGAGCCTCCGTCGGCGGAGTCGCCCCGGTTCGCACTCGGATGGGATCACGAACACGACCTGACGATCCTGATCTCTGGTCCGGTCGAGACGTTCCGCATCGGATCCTGTCTAACTCGACGAGCTGTCCAGGGGACCCGCGCGTCCCGATCCGCCGAGCTGAAGGCGAGCTTCGGCCGCAATCCAAGAGGGATTCCGAATTCCAAATTCCAAATTCCAGATTCCAGATCGCGAGAACCACCCAATCTGGAATCTGGGCAATCCAAGAGGGATTGCGAATTCCAAATTCCAGATTCCAGATCGCGAGAACCACCCAATCTGGAACCTGGGCAATCCAAGAGGGATTGCGAATTCCAAATTCCAGATTCCAGATCGCGAGAACCACCCAATCTGGAACCTGGAGTCTGGCATTCCCGAAATCCAGATTTCAGATCGCGAAAACTCAATCTGGAATTTGGAATCTGGAATCCGGCATTCCCGAATTGCGCCGGCGCCGCAGCGATCCGACGAAGGAAGATTCTACTCTGCCCCGAGGCTTATGGTCCACGGGCGATGCCACGCGAGCGGCCGGTGGTACGCCAGGAGTGCCAGCCCGGCGAGTGCCGCCAGGCCGCTGAGGGAGCCCCAGGCACCGAGGCGGACCGAGGCCGGCTCGTAGCGATAAACCAAGGTGTGCGGCCCCGCGGCGACGGTCGCGGCACGCATGAGCAGGTTGGCGCGGAAAATCGGCGCGGGGCGGCCGTCGATGGTGAGATGCCAGCCCGGGTCGAAGACGTCAGCCAGGACAAGAATCCCAGGCCGCCGGAGCCGGGCCTGGAGCACCACGTGGATTGGGGAGTCATACCGGACGGTCACCGTCTCGGCCGGGTCGGTCGGGCCTCCGGGCCGAAACGGAGCCAGGGATTCGGGCCGGTCCGTCTCGACATAGGCGATCGACCGCAGGTCATCGGCCTGGGTTGGGGAGTCTCCGCGACGGAGACGTGCCCTCAGAGCGTCGCCCGACCCGGGCTGTGACCCGTCCAGGGGCTGGATCGGTCGGGCCTCGTGGACGACCCAGGCGCGGGGGAACACCGCCTTGTTCCGCCGGACTTGCACGTCTTTTTCCAGGAGCCATTGCCGGCGATCGCGGCTGTGCGCCGGGCCGGCCAGCTCGGCCGGGTCGGGGTAGACCAGCTCGGTCCGGTCCAGGAACGCGGCGAAGCCGCGGTTCTCGGTGGTCCAGTCGCCGGGATAGGCCGGCATGATGAAGTAGCGCGCCCCCCAGAGGTCGAACGCCCGCCTGGGGTAGTCCAGCACGCGCCGGCCCGGCTCGACACCCAAGCGCGCGGCGGCCTTGGCGTCGGCGACCCGCTCGTTCGGCTGGAACAGGCGGCGGAACTCCGCGCGACCGGTCTGGCTCTCGTCCGTCCAGACATAGCTGACCCCCTGAAGCAGCCCGAACGCGGGCTGAAGGGTGTCGATTTCCCAATCGACCAGCTCGCGCAAACGATGGGTCGAGGCCACCTGGGTCCAGCCGGTCGGCACCCAGGCGGGGAGGCGATGCACGCGGAACGGCCCGGGGCTGGGATCGCCGGCCTCGGCGGCGCGGATGGCCCGAACGACCGCGGACTCCCGCTCGAAGTCCGCCTGGGGGATCGCGACCACCAGCGGCGCCTGCGCCACGGCCAGGTCTGCTGTGAGCACCGCCAGTGCGACCAGCCCGGCCGGGCGGGGCCGCCGGGCCGACCAGGCGACCACGGCCAGGCTTGTCGCCAGGGCGATGACCCCGTGGCCCAGGCCCCGGAGCAGCTCGCCTACCGCCGCCGGGGCGTCGAGCGGTCCGAAGACACCATGACGGGATTCGGGTGCAGCCGCCATCATCGCCGCGAGTCGATGCCTCATCACCGCTGCGGTCGTTGCAACCGCCGCTGTCAGCACGACCAGCCCAATCGTGATGGCGACAACCCGGCGGCGGCCGGTCGCGGTCGCGAGTTGATCCCAACCGGCTCCGGCCAGGGCCGTCAGGGCGATCGTCGTGAACACCAGGAGTTTGAACGGCATCCGGAACAGACGGAAGCCCGGACTCAGCGTCGCCAGCAGGCCGTAGAGGCTGTCGTCGCCGGTGGTGGCCGACGGCACCGCGACCGTCCACCGCGCCAGGCCGGCGAACTCGCCCAGGCTCGCCCAGAAGCTCACCAGCGCGACGGCCGTCATCCAGCCACGCCACGGGGGTCCTTGACGGAACCCGGCGGCGCCAAGGGCCAGCACCAGGGGTAGCGCGCCGAGGTATAAGGACAGGGGCCAGGGCCGTTGCGCCTCGACCGGCGGCAGCAAGGAGATCCAGTAATGGTGACCGTGGCTGAAGGTGCCGAAGACGTTGGGCCAGAGCCATTCGCAAGCGCGGTAGGGCAGCAGGCTGGAGTCATAGAGGTCCTCGGGACCGGTCCCTGCCCAGCGCACGCTTGTCTTGAAGGATTCGAGCACCGGGAGCACCTGCACCGCCGCCAGCAGGAGGGCCAGGGCGGCAGCCAGGGCCAGGCCCAGGAGCATCGACCCCAGGCAGTCCCGTTCCGCGCGCCGGCGGCTGGCGAGGTACGCCAGGGTGCAGAACCCCCAGGCTGTCGTGAGAATCGCCTGGCCCCACCGTAGGTCCGAGCCGTGAAGCCAGGAAGCCAGCTGCGGGCCCACCCAGATCCAGCCGGCAGCGACCGTGACCAGGCCCAGGCCCCAGAGCCACGGACGCGCGGGCGCGGCCGAGACCGACCGCGCCAGGCCCACTGCGTAACCCAAGGCGCAGAGCACGGTCAGGTAGGCCGCCTCCGGGTCTCCACCCAGGACTTGCATGGCCAGGACCAGGGCCAGCTCCACCAGGGCCCACCGACGACCCAGCCGCAGCCAACGGTCGGCGGCGCGGAAACCGAGCGGGGCCCAGGCCGCACCGACCAGGTAGATGATATTGAAGTAGTTTGACAGGACCGGGCCGCCGAAGGCGTAGGACAGCCCGGCCAGAGCCGCGCCGGTGGCACTGATGCCCCAGGAGCGGACCAGGGCCGCCATCGCGAAGAAGGCCAGCACCTCGTGGGCGACCGTGTACAGCCGGACCCCCCAGGCATAGGGGACCAGGGCAAAGAGAATCTTGCCCGGATAGAGGACGGCGGCCATCGGGCTGCCCAGCATCGGCGTGCCGCCATTCTCGCCGGGCTCCCAGAGCGGCAGCCGGCCCGCCGACCACTCCTGTTGCACGCGCGAATACAGCGGATAATAGAACCGCGCCGCGTCCCGGAAGCCGAACTGCCGGCCGCCGAACAAGACGCCCCCATGGCAGGCGACGATCAGGCCCGTGAGACATCCCAGGCTCAGGAGGAAGGCGGGCGACTGACCTCGTCCCTGTCTCCTGACCAAAAACGACCTCCAGTTGCTCACCACCTGGCGTTCCTACGGCTCCTCACTGATTATCACAACATGATCGAGATTGATCCAAGATCGAGTCGGTTTCTCACCATACGGAAACTCGACCGTGACCCATTTGTCGCCAGGCTGCTCCACGAGTTTGCCCCGGCGTGGGTTCCCAGCCGGGAACTCGAACCGGTCGGTCTTACCGACTTCAAGGAAATGCTCGCCCGCCGCCGCGCGAACCTCATGGGCCGAAAGCCCTGTCTTGCCGGTCGCGACCCGCGCCAAGGTCGGCACCACCATCGCGGCCGAACAGGCGGCGCCGAACCTTGACTTCATGATGAAACCCTCCTTCGATGGGTGAACGCCGATCTCTGCCTCAAGATATCCATTATTCCGCCGGCAAGGAAGTCGGTCAGGCGGATCCTGACTTACGTCCGGTCACGGGCCGTTCACGCCGGGGTCAGGGGTTGAGGTGACGCTCGGTTTTACCATAGGGTGGCAGTGTCCTCGTGTGTTGTTCCTCCAGGAAGGTCCTGATGCCTCGGATCAAGATGTCCACTCGAATCGGTCGCTTTCGAGACGCCCTGGGCCGCGTCGGCTGGGTTGTGCTGGTCATCGTGCCGATGGGTTGCCACCGGCCGGCGGATCGAAGCACTCCCGCGCCGCCGGCTCGACAACCGCCCAAGGCGGCTGTGCCGATTCAGCCCTTGGTTTTCCGCGCCGAGGAGCTGCCCTTTCGCTATGAGCGGGGAGAAACCGGCGCGGCCTGGCCGGTCGAGACGGTCGGCGGGGGTGTGGGACTGCTCGACTTCGACGGCGACGGCCGGCTCGATCTTTTCTTCGCGCAAGGGGGGCCCCTGATTCCCGGCAAGGGACCCGCACGGTCCGACGCCTTGCTCCGCAACCTGGGCGGCGGCCGGTTCGAGGACGTTTCGGCCCGGGTGGGGCTGATCCCCAACGGTTACGGCCAGGGGGTCGCCGTGGCGGACTACGACGGCGATGGTGATCCCGACGTGTACGTCACGCGATACGGTCGCAACACCCTCTGGCGCAACGACCGAGGCAAGTTCACCGATGTGACGGATCACGCCGGGGTCGCGGTCGGGCGATGGAGTCTCGGGGCGGCGTTCGCGGACTACGACGGCGATGGAGATCTCGATCTCTTTGTGGCCACCTACTTCACGTTCGACCCGGCGCAGGCACCGTTCCACCGCGATCCTCTGACCGGTGCGCCGGAGTACGGCATGCCGGCCGAGTTCCCCGGTCAGCCCGACGTCCTCTTCCGCAACGAAGGGGATGGCCGCTTCACCGACGTCACGGCCGCGGCCGGCGTGGCGGGGGCGGGCCGCGGCATGGGGGTCGTCGCCGCCGACTTCGACGGCGACGGCCGGATCGACTTCCTCGTCGCCAACGACGCCGAGCCCAATGCGCTGTGGCGCAACCGCGGCGACGGCACCTTCGAGGAGGTGGCCACCGGCTGGGGGATCGCGGTCGACGCCCAGGGGCGCGTGGCGGCCAACATGGGCATCGCGCACGGCGATACCGACGGCGATGGTCTCCAGGACGTGGTCATCACGCATTTCTACGGCGAGTACGACACCCTCTGGCGCAAGGAGGTCCTCCCGAACGGGCAGGTCCTTTTTGAGGATCGCACCCAGGAGGCGGGCCTGGCCGTCGATTCCATGCCCACGACCGGCTGGGGCATCGCGCTGGCGGACTTCGACCAGGACGGGTCACTGGACATGATGGTCACCAACGGCCACATCCGCCGTGAGCGTCCGCTCCTCTACAATTACGAGAATCCACCGCTCCTCTGGCGCAACGGCGGCGAGGGCCGGTTTGCCAACGTCACGGCCACCGGGGGCGACTACTTCCAGGCGATGCACCAGGGCCGGGGCCTGGCCTGCGGCGACCTCGACGACGACGGCGACCTGGACCTGGTCATCGTCCACCATCACGCCCCGAGCGTCATCCTCTGGAACGAGACACCTCGTCGCGGCCACTGGCTGATGGTCAAGCTCCGCGGGCGTCCGCCCAATCGCGACGCGATCGGCGCCCGCCTCACCGCCCGGATCGGCTCGCGGACACTCGTCCGCACCCTCGACGGCGGCGGCAGCTACATCTCCGCGGGTGACCCGCGCGCCCACTTCGGCCTGGGCCAGGCCGCGCGCGTCGACAGCCTGGAGGTGCAATGGCCCTCCGGACGTGTCGAGACCCGGTCGAATCTGCCGGTCGACTCGGTGGTCGAGTGGGTCGAGGTGGATTGACGCGCCGATCAGGGGCGTGGGCTGGCGCCTGACGAAGAGATCGTCCTCGCCTTGGAGTACCGATCCGTGGTAGAATCCTTCTGGTGCTGACTCTTGGGAGAAATGGCATGGCAGACGACCGGATGGGGACTCAAGCGGTGGACCGAATGCCCTCGCCGGCTCTGGTCCCGACAAACGGCTTGAATCCGGCGACCGCTCGCCCCGAGCCGGACGTCGATGCCGAACGTCTTCGAGGATTCGTCGCCTTGCCTCATAGGCGAGCCATCCTCTTTACTGACGAAGTCGAGCTGAATGCGCAGAAGCTTCCGCGATGGCAACCTCACGTCAGCGTCGACGAGCGTCGCGTACGCGACGACGACCATGCGTGACCTCGGGTATGAGACCGTCGGTCCGGGCGAGCGACTCACCCGGGGAGATATCATCTTCGACTGCCCTCTGGTGAGTTGGTCCTCGGCCCCGATTCCAGTCACGGGCTCCGGTTCGGAAGTCGAGGCCCTCAAGCAAGGCCGCGTCGCGTTCCAGGCCGATGTCATGGTGATGACCCAGGCGTGCGACCTCGAACAGGAAAAAGTCCGCAACGCCGTGGCCTGTCCACACCTGTCGCTGAGCGATTATAAGGCGACGTGGGACGAATTCCTCCGGCAGCGCCATCAGAATCCAACGGCCAAGGCCTGGCGGACGCACTGCAATGACATCAAAGTATCGCCGTGTCGCGAACACCTGTCCCGGGCGTTCGCCCGTTATTTCATGCGAGTGGGCCTGCCGGTGCCGGTCGATGTGTCCTGGTAGGCCCAGCGACTGACCACCGGCCACTACTTCAAGAATTCCGCATGGGGATGGGTCGTGTAGAAATGCTGGCGGCGGACGGGGTCGTAGAAGCGATAGAGGGGGACGCTGCCCGGTTTGGGCTGGTGGTCGATGAAGCAGGCGATCCCGCGCGGACGATAGCCCAGCCGGGTGGCGTGTTCGCCGTCCGGAGCGGTGGTGTAGAACTGGTCGCTCGGGTTCGACCATCGATAGAGCGGGACCGCACCCTCAACGCGATGATCGTAGACGTGGCAGGCGATCCCTTCGTAGACCGCTTTGGGCCGGTCCGGCGCCGCGGGGCGGATCGTGTAGAAATGGGAGCGGTCTCCTGGATGAAGCCATCGATACAAGGGCACGGTCCCCGGCTGGGCCGCGGCGAAGACATAGCCCGCGATCCCTTCGGACCGGAGCCGGGTCAGGTCGAAGTGGAGGACCAGCTCGTTCGGGGTATACTCGATCCCGCAGAAGACGCCATATTCTCGGAACAGAGCCACCCGGCGAACAATCTCGGCATTGAGCCGCTGATTGAGGCGGGACGCCCGGCCGTTGGCGATCTGGGTCACCAGGTCGTCGAAGAATTGGCCCAGGACCTTGGCGAGCAAGCCGGTGAAGCCGTCGAGCTCCCGGCGTTTGACCTCATCGACCGCGATGCGGAACCGCGGCGCCGCGTCGCCGCCCGGCTCGATGTTGACCCGCGCCCGGACGTCGAAGTGGAACTTCCGCCACCCTTCGGGCGTCTGCGGGCTCCGCGCGATCCGTTCGGAGATCGGGCCGCTGACCACGGCGTGATACTCACCCTCGATCTGGCAGGTGACCAGGAGCTGCCGCGCGCGCGGCGCGATCGCGAGCAACCGGAAAGAGTGGACGGTCCCGCGATACTGACCCGCTTTCTCGAAGGAGACCGGCGGCAGCTTGCCGACGATCCCGCCGAGGAAGTCCTTGTCGAGCCGGACCTCCGCCGCCGCCTCCACCGCCCGGCCGCCGTGCGCCAGCGCGCCCCAGCCCAGGACGCCCAGGACCATCCCTGCCCTTCCGCGTGACATCGGCACCGGCACTCCCGATCCCTCGGGCTCCTCCTGACTGCGGGAGTTCTACCCGCAACCGGTCGATCTGGCCAGAGGAAACGGGCTCGGTCCGGGAGTCCCTGCGCGAACCGCCCTAGGCCCTCTGGGTGTGGGACCAGGGTTGACGATACTCGTAGTCGAGCAGCTCGTTGGCCGTATCGTTGTTGGTGAACCGCTCGGCCTGGGCGTCCCAGTCGAGCCGGGCCTTGGTGGCCAGCGCGATGTTGGCGAGCAGGGCGTAGGTGGTCGAGCGGTGGCCCTCCTCGATGTCGCAGTTGGGCTTCTGCCGCGACTTGACACAGTCAAGGAAGTTGCGGGCGTGCGCGTTGTCCAGCTCACCGTAACCGTCGTGGTTGCTAAGGACCATCGGCTTCATCCGCGGCTTGCGATCCTGGAACCGGCCGCCCCGCTCGGGGATGATCTCGATCTTGTTCATCGTCGCATACACCGTACCCAGGGTCCCGCGGAACTCGATCTCGCCCGGTCCGCGCCAGAGGGATTGGCCGCTGGCCTCGAACGTGCTGAAGATCGTCAGGACTCCCGAGGCGTGCTCGAAGATCACCTCGGCCGTGTCGGGGATCGTGCGGCAGTCGTGCACGGCGAAGACCCCGCCGTGTGCCGACAGCGATGATGGAGCCGTCTCGTGGAGGACCCACCGCATCGCGTCGAGGTAATGCGCACCCCAGTTGGCCATCTGCGAGGAGTAGAGGCTCCACCAGCGGAACTTGTACGGCAGGACGTTGAGATTGAACGGCCGTTCGGGGCGCGGGCCCAGCCACATGTCCCAGTCAAGCCCCTCGGGTGGCGGCGAGTCGGACACCTTGCCGATCCCATTGGGCCACATGTTGTCGGTCAGACCGGCCCGGGCCACGGTCACCTTGCCGATCGCGCCCGACTGCACGAGTTCGGCGAGCTGGGTATAGAGCTTCGAGGATCGGCGTTGCGTGCCGACCTGCACGACCCGGTCGTGCTTCCGGGCCGCCTCCACCATGCGCCGGCCTTCGCGCACCGTCAACGAGAGGGGTTTCTCGCAGTAGACGTCCTTGCCCGCCTCGCAGGCCAGGATCGTCTGGATGGCATGCCAGTGGTCGGGTGTGGCGATGATGACCGCGTCGATCCCCTTGTGATCGAGGAGCCGGCGAAAGTCCTTGTGCCGCTCGACCGGACCGCCGAAATCCGGCAGGCGCGAGGGGACGACGTAGCCCAGCTCCTTGAAATGCGGGTGAATCTGGTCGAAGTGCCCGTTGAGATATGGTTCATAAACGTCGCAAAGCGCGACGATCTGGGCATCCTTGTGGGTCAGGAAGGCGTTGAGGACCTGCACGCCGCGATACCCGACCCCGATGCACCCGATGCGGACCCGATCGTTCGCCCCGAGGATGCCGCCGGCATGTGACACCGCCGGCGCCATGCCGGCCGCCGTGCCGGCCAGGGCCGCCTTGGTGAAATCCCGCCGGTTGAATGGGCTCGACATGGGCAAGTCCTCCGAGGAAGGCTTCGTGGATCGACCAGGGCCGACCCTCATCGTAGGCTGCACCCCACTCCGGCCACAAGAGTTGGGCGCCCGGCTCCTAGGCCGAACGAGAGGGGCTTTCGCACCGCGTTTCGCGGATGGGATAATCGAGCACTCGGGTCATTGAGCCTGAGGGGCTGGCAGGATTCGCCGGAAGGGGGTTTTCCACGATGCTGGGACCGATCGCGACCCTGGGATTGCTCGCTGCGGCCACGGTACTGTCCGACGACGGCCGCGAGCTGACCTCGCGGCTGACGGAGGAGGTCCGCGCTCAGGGATGGATCATCTACTCCGCGCGATCCGAGGCGGGTGACTGGGACCTCTTCCGCATGCGCCCGGATGGGTCCGACCGCAAGGCATTGACCCAAACCCGCGACCACCACGAAGCCGGCGTGCGGTTCTCGCCGGATGGGAAGAGAATCTTGTATTACCGCATTCCCCGCGGCCAGCCGGTCGACAACAACACGTATGGCACCTACGAGCTGGTGATCGCCGATGCCGATGGCAGCCATGCCACGATCTACGGCCGCGAGTTCCCCTGGGCCTCGTGGGGACCGGAGGGAACGCGGTTGGCCTGTCTCCGCAAGGAGGGGATCGCCATCATCGATGTGGAGAGCCGGCGCGTGCTCCGCCAGGTCCCGCGCCGGAAGATCGTCCAGCAACTCGCCTGGTCGCCCGACGGCCGTTCGTTCGCCGGCACGGCCAACGGGCTGGGGCCGTACTGGAACATCGGCCGCCTGGATGACCAGTCCGGGCAGATCGTCGCCGTCAGCGAGACCGAACGGTACAACTGCACTCCGGACTGGATGCCCGACTCGCGGGGGATCCTCTACTCGCGCGGGATCACCCCAGAGGCCGGCGGTTGGGCCGAGCTCTGGCTGGCCGGTGCCGATGGCGCGAGCCGGCGCCGGCTCTATGCCGAGCCGAAGCGGCACATCTACGGCGGTTGCGCTTCGCCCGACGGCCGGTATCTGTTGTTCACGCGCAGTGAGGTCGACCTCGGTCGGGTCGACAACTCCCGCACCCGGCTGGCCCTCATCCGCATGGCGGATACGCCCATGGTCCGGGGCGACGACGGTCCGGCGCGCGGCGGCGATTCCTCGCCCCGCCGCGGGCCGCTCCTCGACCTCTCCTGGGGATGGGAGCCGCACTGGACGTATGCCTCAATCTCCCGTGGCGAGTGAAGGCGGCCCGAGACAGCATCATCGTGTTTTCGTTCGACCCGGGGCAATGTTCCCATGAGATTCTCCCTGGCCCGACCGGTCCGACCAGCCCTGCTCATCCTGACCGGGATGGGCTGCCTCTCCTGCGCGAACAGCGAACCCACAAGCCCGCCGCCGCCCCCGGCCGCGACGGGCGCCGGTCCGGTGAGCCAGACCACGGCGGACAGCGAGACCCGAGTCGCGACGCGCGGCAGCATCGAGGTGACGGCCAGGCTGCTCGAGATCCCCGAAGGTGCAATCTTCAAGCGCGACCTGTACGATTACGCGACCGTCCTCGAGTACAAGGTCCTCCAGGTCCATCGCGGCAAGCCGGACGGTGACATCATTTATGTCGGCCACTATGATCCGTTCAAGCCCCGCGCCAAGGCATCCGATGAGCGGGTCCCGGATGTCGGCGGCAACCTCAAGGCATTCCGCGCCGGGCAGGTCCACCACATGGCGCTGGAAGTCCCGATCGACGATTACTTCATGGGTGGGATCGTGGACAAGTACCACGGGCAGCATACCGGTCCGATCTACTGGGCGGTCTGGACCGATCTGGTGAGCGAATGACCGAGCCCCTCCTCGAGAACCGAGGGCCAGCCGTTCGAGGAGAGGCAATCCCCCAGGTGGATTGCTCCTCAGGTAGGACGGGTCTCCAGACCCGTCCCGACGGCTCGGGAGAGCCATCCAACAGGCGCAAGTGACCTGCCGGGGTAATGACCACCGATCATCCTTGATCGGGAATCTGGAATTTGGAATCTGGAATCCGGCCTTCTGTGACTTGACTTACACACGTGTGCGAGCTGAAGAGGTGCCAGCGCAGAGCCCATGGTTTTCACCACCTACCTCTTCGTCTTCTATTTCCTGCCCCTGGTCTTGCTCGTCTACTACAGCCTCCTGGCTCTGGGCCGCGGCATCGGCGCGACGGCCGGCGGCGTGTCGTTGACTCTCAACGCCTTCCTGCTGGTGGTCAGCTACATCTTCTATGGCTGGTGGAATCCCTGGTTCATCCTGTTGATGCTGGCCGTCACGGTGGTGAACTACCTGTGCGGCCTCGTCATCGGCCGGCCGGGCGCCGACCCACGACTGCGCTACTGGGGCGTCACGACGGCGATCGTGCTGAGCCTGGGCACGCTGGGCTTCTTCAAGTACTTCATGTTCCTCGAGATCAACGTCAATCATCTCCTGAGCTGGCTCGGGGCGGACACGGTGCGCGTCCTGGAGATTACCCTGCCGATGGGGATCTCGTTCTACACCTTCCACGCGCTGAGCTACACCGTGGACGTCTACCGCGGGACAGCTCCCCCCGTCCGGTCGTTCGTCGACTTCGCCTGTTACATCGCACTCTATCCCCAGTTGGTCGCGGGGCCGATCATCCGGTACAACACGGTGGCCGACCAGCTCGTCAGCCGGTCGCACACCTGGGAGCGCTTCTCATCCGGGGTCGCCCTGTTCGT
>Ga0070738_10005622_pt1 | contig 13769 bp, 9 predicted proteins | sample Coa_R2_2_FD_66446 | JGI IMG/M metagenome (GOLD analysis project Ga0070738, IMG submission 66446) | Surface soil microbial communities from Centralia Pennsylvania, which are recovering from an underground coalmine fire - Coalmine... | ecosystem: Environmental > Terrestrial > Soil > Unclassified ... | reverse complement strand
AGAACACTGGGGATTAAACGCCGGGTCCGGTTGTTGAAATCCGCTTTGGTTGAAGTTCCGATGGTGATTGGATACCTGCGCCCGGTGATCTTGCTGCCGATTGGCGCGTTGCTGAATCTGTCGGCGCAGGAACTGGAAGCCATCCTGGCTCACGAACTGGCGCATTTGCGACGACATGACCACGTCATCAACGTGTTTCAAATCGTGGTTGAAACGTTGATGTTTTACCACCCGGCGGTTTGGTGGATATCGCGTTGCGTGCGGGAAGAGCGCGAGCATTGCTGCGATGACCTCGTTCTGAGGCTTTGTGGCGACCGAAAGACCTACGTCCGAGCGCTGGTGAGCCTGGAGGAGGCTCGGGGTCTGTCACAGCTTGCATTTGCGGCCACGGGCGGCTCGTTGATTTGCCGCGTCCGCCGTTTGCTGGGCAACCCGGGCAATACCAGGCCGCCGTCCGCCGCCGAGTGTTTCGGCGTTACCCTGGTTGCCGTCGGCTGCGTGCTCATCGGATTGGGGGCGTGGCGTTACCATTTGCCTGAGGTGTGCCAGGCCAGGGCGCTGGTGAAGCTCAATTTCATGTCCCTGCGCACGGGCGAGGGCCCAAATGGGAAACCCGAGCCGTACCTGCCCCAAACCGAGTGCGTTGTCATTCGCTCACCCGCTGTGCTGGGCCCGGTGCTGAGTTCTTTTGATTTGAAACGGTCTCGCAGCGGCGGGCTTTGGGACTTAACAGAAAAAGTGAAAGCCCGGCCCGTTCCTGACACGACCGTGATTGAAATCGAGGCGACCGACTCCGACCCGAACGAAGCAGCGCGCCTCGCCAACGCCGTTGCCAATTCTTACCGGAGTTATCGCGCCGCGCAGCGCCGACAGTCCCTTGCCTCTGATTTGGACTCACTTGAAAAGCGCTTCGCCGAACAGGAGGGAAAAATTCGAAAAGCCTCGGACGAAGTGGACCGTCTGCGTCTGCAGGTGGATGTTTCGGACCCGGCTATAGCTCCGGCGGTTTATTATGATAATCCTCCTCCGGTCCTGCTTTCGGCCGAGACACTTAGGCGTATCGAGGCCTTGCGAATCGAGACCCAGGCCGATTACTTGAAGCAGAAAACCCTTTTGACGCGCCTGGAAAACATGGGTCCCGCCGAGTTGCCCGAGACCCTCCAGGCGGCCGGGTGTGCCGATAGTCAACTGGCGAACAACGTTGAAATGCTGGGAATCGTCGAGCAGAAGCTTGTCTCACTTCGCCAGGAGTATGGTCCGGAACACCCGGAGATGCTTAAAATCAAAGCGCAGGAAAAGGACCTGAAGGACCGGATCCTGGAGCGGACCGAAGGCATTCTCAGGGGTTTGCAGGCCAAGCTGGAAGCAACTCGGGAGGGAATTCTGTCGCTCAGTAATGCGGTGTTGGAGGCCCAGCGTGTTGACGTCCAGAAATCAACGCGCAACCAGCGATATTTGGAAGCCGTACGGGACCTGCAGGAACTCCAACGTTTCCGGTCAATACTCGAGGCGAAAATTTCCCTTGAACGCAACGAAACGGGATTGCCTGGCGAACCCGTAGAGATTCTTGCGGAAGCTTCACCACCGGCCGCTGTTCTGGCACCCGATCGCCGGAGGGCGGCGGGGCTTTTCGTTTCAGGCTGCGGCCTTGTGCTGATCGGCTGTCTGGCGATCCGGCTGGGCGGGACGAGTGAACCGAGTGTGTCCGAGTGATTGTGATGGTGCGGGGGCGATTTGAATAACCACGTATGTGACGCGTAACAGCTTCAATCCAGGAGCTCTCATCCTCGGTGCAGGTCGCTCGACTCGGATGGGTCAGCCAAAGCTCCTGCTGCCGTGGGGAACGACGTCCATCGTAGGCCATTTATTGCGGCAATGGACGGCGGCGGGCGCGTTACAGGTTTGCGTCGTGCACTCGGATCAGGACCATGTTCTCTCGAATGAGCTCGATCGGCTTGGTGTCAGCCTTTCGTGCCGCGTGGCGAATAACCGACCAGACGCCGACATGTTCAGCTCGATTCTTTGTGGCGCGGCGTCGGACTGCTGGCTGCCGGCGATTAGCCATTGCGCTATTGTTTTGGGAGATCAACCGCACTTGCGCTCGAGCACGCTATCCATGCTGATTGAACAGGGACGGCGAAATCCCGAGAAAATCACGCAACCGATCGCCAACGGCCATCGGCATCATCCCGTTCTGCTCCCGATGAAAATGCTGCGCTCTTTGCCGAAATCGGGAGCCAGGACGTTGAGAGAGTTTCTCAAGTCGCGCGAAGTTGTCGGTGTGGAGTGTGATGATCCGGGGCTGGACTTGGATATTGATCGGCCCGAGGACTATCGACGAGCGCTGGCTATCGCGGGATTGTCCAGGGGATAGGCGCGGTGCCGTCAGCGGTTCCGGGTGGGCCAGAGGCCGAACGACCCCGCCTTACCAGTCGATGATGATTGTGGGGCAAATCGGGAAACGCCCGCACTCGGCCCCGTAAATGGTGAGCCCCCCCTTGGCAATGGCCTCTTGCGGGACGGAGCAGCGCAATCTCAAAGCGTCATCGCGCACGGCTCCGACGATCTGCTCCAGCAGCTGGCCTTCCGCAATGGCGTAAGCAGGATAGCCGTAAGCGCCGACGCCCCCTCTCAAATAGCTGAGTACTCCGCGTGAATCATGCGGATGATTCCGAAGCGTCGCTTCGTACACGTGGACGTCGTTGAGATCCATGCGAAGAGTCGTGGGGAAAATGTCCGGATCGGTTTGCGGCATGTCGATGCGGTGGGAGGAAACCTCGCACACCGTGCGCACTCGGCGCGCTTTCGAAAGGTCGGCTCCGCCCAGCGGCAGCACCCATTCGAAGAACCCGTGCCCGAAGCCAAAGCAGCAATCCTCAGTTCGCTCCGTTTCACGTTCACCGGAGCCGCCGCTCCATTCGGCGTTAGCCCAGTCAGCCGGAGCGCCTCTGAGAATCAATCCACGGGGGATCTCCTCCCGGGGCCTAGGATAACCTCTGGTGACCAGGAAATGGCAAAAATTTTCGCCCACCGTTTCGCCCTGGCCGTTAACGGCTGTGAGCAAGAGGTGACAAAGCATGTTGGCATCGGTCATGCGCAGTTCCAGCGTGTGGGCCGGCGCGACTTGTCGATGCGGGAACGGGATTGGAACGCGGCCCCTGGCCAGGTCCTGGTGCAGCTTGCCGCGGTCGTCGATTCCGCCCATGGCCCAGTGCAGGGACACATTTTTGTGAACGCGCGTCGAAAAGTGGGATGACGAAACATCCAGTTTAACGACCTCGCCCGGAGCAATCCGCCGGATAGGCGGGCTGTCGATCGGCAGCGTGTTGCTCTCATTGATGATGCGCGGGTTGTATCCGAACTCTTTGGGCGTTCGGTCATAATTCAAAAACCCGTTGTATTCCCACTCGACGTCGTGGAGTTCGGTGTAGATATACGCCGCGATTTGCTGGTGCCGCCGCAACTCATTCGTCAGGAATTTGAAGCTCCAGCTCACGTCCCGGTCGCCGTCCAGTGCTCCGACTCCGCCGTACTCGCTGTTGATGAGCGGTTGGCCCTTATGCAGGAAACCCGGGACGTAATTGAAGCTCGAGCCGACGAAAGTGGCGCCGACAATCTTGTCGATGTGGGCTTTGGCTTTTTGATAATCGCCGATGTAAAAATGCCATGAATTGATGTCGGTGTCGCAGTGCAGGTAATATTCCAGGTGATCCCAGTGGCATACGCTCATGTCTTCGACCAGGCGAGTGGAATCCAATTGCTTGGCCAGTTCCCACATTTTTTGGACCCACACCTGGGGCGGGGTCATCCCAGGCCGGGCTCCCGCGGCTGGTTTCTTGTTTTTCTTGACGGTGTCGGCGGCGGCTGCCGCCTGCACCACGCGGTTGGTCATTGCGGCTGAGGTCAATTCCTCCAGAAACCCGCTTTGTCCGCCAAATCCCCACGTCTCGTTGAACAGGCACCAGGCGAAGATGGAAGGATGATTGAAATCGCGCTCAATGGTCTCGCGCATCATCGTCTCGAAACGTTGCCGGCCCAGCGGCGTGTCTCCGCCTTCTCCGAAGTTGGGAAAGTCGGCCATCAGGAGCATGCCCAGTTTGTCCGCCCAGTAAAGCAGCAGAGGATCGTCGACTTTGATGTGAATCCGCAGGAAATTGAATCCGAACTTCTTTGCCCAGGCGATATCGTCCTTGAGGGTCTCGACGGACGCCGCAGTGTACACGCCCTCGGGAAAATAGGATTGGTAAAGGGCCCCGCGCAGGTACCGCGGAGCGCCATTGAGCCGCAGCGCGGCCGGGGCCCCCGATTCCTGGGCCACTTCGAAATCGACTTTCCGGATCCCGAAATAAGTCCGAACGGTATCGAAGGTTCGTTGCGCCGAAACCAACCGCATGGTGGCGTTGTAGAGATTGGGCGAATTGGGATCCCAAAGTTGAAAAGGCGTCAGTTTAACTTGAGCCAGGGCCTGCCCGGCACTGATTGAGAGGCGCTCAGTTTGCGTAGTGGCCGAATCCGGGGCGACGATTTCCAGTTCCATGCTTGTTCCGGGCGGAGCGTTGGCGCATTGGATGGCGAATCCGGCGGCGCCGGCATCAAGGTCGCCAGTGATCCGGAATGAATCGATATGAGTTTGGCTGCGAGGCTCCAGGTAAACGGTCTGCCAGATGCCGCTCGTGGTTGTGTACCAGCGCCATTGCTTGCCGACAGGCTGCTCGGAGTTGTCCATCGGGTCCTCGACCCGCAGGACAATGAGGGCGGGTTTGGGTTCGGGTTCGAGCGCATCGGTAATATCAAACTCGAAAGGCGTGTACCCGCCTTCATGCGAGCCGACATGCCGGCCGTTGCACCAGCAGTCGGTGAAAAAATCCGCGGCCCCGACATGAAGGATAACCCGTTTGCCCTCCCATGCTTCGTTGCGCGGGATATCCACCCAGCGCCTGTACCAGCCGACCTCATAACGCCGGGCGGACCGATGATTGGCTCGGGTGACTTCCAGCGGTGTACGAAACACGCGTGTCGAGTAATAATTGTTGTTTCCGGCAGCATCTCCTTCGCCCCACGCGGCCAGGGACTCCCAGCAAAACGGAACAACGATTTGCTCGCGCCACTCGCGGTCATCCGGTTTATACCAGCGTTCATCCATGCCCGCCCGGTCGCCGTCGAACCGGAATTGCCAGGGTCCGTTCAAGTTCAACCAGTCGTAGCCTTCGAGCGTGCCTCGCTGAAAATCCGGTCGCGGATATTCCTGGCGCGGGTAAAGGAATCGGGTAGGCATATGGTTAGGGTTATTCCACCTGTGAGACCCCGCCCAAATCCAGGCTGTTGTTTTCCGGAGCCGCGTCCTCGCCTGGAGCCTTTCCTTCGAATGTTTGGCGCCAGCGCCCCAATTCACGTGCCAATGGTGTGTAAATCTCTCGATTGCCCTTGTCGTCCGCGTAATCCCACAAACCGTTGTGGCAATGCCGATCATCGACCCAGCCCGGATGGTTGATAATCGGGTAAAGGCATATGCCCTCCAGCGGCACGTCGTCCGCAATGGCTGCCTGGGATTCCTCGCACACATATCGAAGCCACCCCGCTCGCCGGCGATCTTCAGCTCCCGTTTCCGCTATCAACATGGGTCGCTGGTACCGTTTGTAAACCTCCTTCAACATCGTTCGCAGTGGCCGCCATAGGGGATTCCTGCGAGTCACCGGAGCGAATTTCCGGATTTTGTGAAAGTCCTTCAGGTTGTAAATCCACTGGTTATGCGGGTAGAAGTTGACGCCGACAATGTCCAGGAACTCCTCGGCTCCGCCCAGTTCCGGCCGTAAGCGTCCGCAGAGCATATCCCAGGCCTGGTATTGCGAAAGCCGGTAGGCTTCCGCGGCAACTTTCTCTTCCGGGTGAGCCGGGGAAGCAACGACATGGATGATTGGATCGACGTGAACGAACCGGGCACCGGGGACAGCCGACCGGATGGATCGCATTGCCTGGATGCTGGCCTGAACCAAATGTCCCTTCAGTTCATGCCCTCGCCCCGTTATGAAAGGGAACATGGACCCTTCGTCCCCCGAGGCCCATGAAAAGAACGAAATCTCATTCACTGGGACAATGAACGGCGGGCTGCCGGTCCGATCAAAGATCCATTCGGCAAAGGCCGCGCCATATTCACCGAGGCGGGAAACGAACTCAGAACTGAACAAATCCAGGCCGTCAGGCCACCCGAAGTGGCAGAGGTCCCAAATGACCTGTGTGCCCGCCTCCGCGGCGGCATCGGCAATGGGCAGGACGCTTTCAAAGTCGTATTTGCCCTGCTGTTTCTCGATCCGGTGCCAGCGAAGCCCTTCCCGGGCGACGCGCATGCCCTGTTGGGTAATACGCTCGTAATCCAGTCTGGCGAATTCGTCGTGCCGCGTTGAGGCAATCAGGTCCAGGCGCATTCCTGCTTTCCGGAAATGAGTCGAGCACTCGAACCCGGCAGCGAAGAAACTTTTGAAAAGCGTTGACTGGAAGTGGCGGCCGTTCGGACCGGCTTCCTGGCGAGGTTCCAAACGAGCTTTGCGCCGCACCCCGGAACCGGTCCCCGCCCGGGTGGAACCTGAGATTACAGACGTCCGCTCTCGCCCATTGCGAGCCCGCGAAAGCGTGGAGGTCTCCAGATTTCCGGGACGTCGTGGCATGCAACGGTGAACGGTTCAGGAAGCGGCAAGCACATTGCGCCTGCGGCTGTTGAGCGCTCGGGAACGTTTTGGTTTAACCACTCCGGGAAAAGTGACTGTCGGGATGGGCGGATCGTAATAGAGTTTGGCCGCTTCAGCCCTGCTGAGATTGCAGATGCGGGCATAAACGGTGAGGGCCTGCGCGACCACCTGGTCCATGTTGTAGTATTTGTAGGTCGCCAGGCGGCCGACAAACTGAACCCCGGATTGTTCGGCAAGCGCCTGGTACTTCTGATAGATCTCGGCGTTTTCTTTGCGGGGAATCGGGTAATACGGATCCCCTTCAGCACGGGGGTATTCGTAAACAACGCTGGTTTTGGGGTGTTCCTGCCCGGTCAAATGTTTGAATTCAGTAACCCGGGTGAACTCATAGTCGTTGGGATAATTCACCACCGCCACCGGCTGAAACTGGGGCTGGTTCATCGTTTCATGGCGGAATTCGAGGCAGCGATACGGCAATTTGCCGAACTCAAAATTGAAGAACTCGTCCACCGGTCCCGTGTAGATCATTTCACGATACGGCAGGATGTCTTTGACATCCCGGTAATCGGTGTTGAGCAGCAAGTGAATATTGGGATGGTCCAGCATGTTGGCGAACATCCGCGTAAAACCATGTTTCGGCATCGCCTGGTAAACATCGGTGAAATAACGATCATCCCGGTTCGTGCGTGTCGGCACGCGCGCCGTGACCTGCGCGTCGAGTTCTGAGGGATCCAGGCCCCACTGTTTGCGCGAATAACCGCGAAAGAACTTCTCGTAAAGTTCCCGCCCCACCTTGCTGACGACGACATCTTCGGATGTGACGACCGGTTGCCTGATTTCGGCCCTACTGGAGAGGAATTCCTCCATTTGGAACGAATTCAAATTGAGTCCGTACAGCTGGTTGATGGTATCCAGATTGATTGGAATCGGAACCAGGCGTCCGTCAACGCTCGCCAGGACCTTGTGTTGGTACGGGCGCCACGAAGTGAACCGCGACAAGTAATCGAAAACTTCCTTGGAGTTGGTGTGGAAGATATGCGGCCCGTACTTATGCACGAGGATCCCGGACTCGTCATAGTGATCGTACGCGTTGCCCGCAATATGAGGCCTGCGGTCCACTAGCAGGACTTGTTTGCCCGACCCGCACGCCAGCCGCTCGGCCAGAACGCTGCCGGCGTAACCGGCCCCGACAATCAGGTAATCAAACATCCCGACGGGTGCGGGTGCCGTTGATGGAGTAAATCCGTTCATGTTCATTCTGCAATTCGCTTGGCCCGCAGGGCGTCAGCCATATGTCCTTCAAGGCGCTCGACGATGGAATCCCACGAGTTCTGCTGCGCCAATTTCAGCCCGCGCGCGATCGACTCTGTGTCCGGCCGGTCGAGCGCGCATTCGCAAAGTTCGATAAATTGTGGGGGACTATTCGCGATCTTAACCACCTTGCCGAAGTTATGGACGACGTCGGCGATTGGCGTGCTGATAATCTGGCGGCCGGTGGCCATGTACTCGAGAGCCTTGGTGGGATTGATGAACTCCGTGGCTTCGTTCAGGGCAAAAGGCATCAGGCAGAGGTCAAATCCCTTGCACAGCGCCGGCAACACCGAATAATGCTTTTGGCCAAGCCAATGCAAATTGTCGCGTTTGGGAAGGCGAGCGGGATCCACCTTCGTCACCGGACCGACCATGGCGATCGACCAGTCCGGGCGGGCTTGAGCCAGATTGGCAATCAGGTCGTAATCCAGCCGTTCGTCAATAACGCCAATGTACCCGAGCACAGGGCCTCGCAAGGCCGCCACCTCCTGGGGAAGTTCAGTCTCGGCCAAACGCGCCTTGCCGAAGTGTTGCCCGTCCACGCCACAGCCGTAGAAATGGCAATTGTCATGGAACTGGCTTTTGCTTTCGAAGAGTTTCCGACCGCCGGTGAAAACAACATCAGCCCGCTCGAGCAGTTGTTGCTCGCGCTCCACAATCCCCCGCGGCGCGCATCGGAATTTCGACAATTCGTCCATGCAATCGTACACCGTCAGGATCTCGCCCATGTGCCCCAGGAACGCGGGCACCGCCATCGGGTCGTAGAACCATTGGATCGGTTCTTCAAAGCCAGTGCCAAACGGACTGGCAAGGAATTCCTGGAGGAGGCGCCTGCGCTCTAAATCGACGTACTGGCCGTCGTTCCATTTCCAGGCTGGGAATTGAAGCCGCAGAATGGTGAGGTCAGGAAACTCGGGCACCTTACGAAACCGCATCATCGGCGCGGCCAATTCAGGATCGGGCGCGACTGTTTCGACGAAAAGAACTTTGTGCCGCCGGCTTAGCCTGGAGACAAACTGCTGCGGCCGCTGCCAAACCCAATCCCAGCAGAGATGACAGTGCACCAGGATTGGCGGCTCTGATCCGCGCGAAACCTGACGCCGGCGCGCCCCGCGTTTTTTGGCGGTGGTGGCGGAGCTTCTGGAAGCATTAGTTCGAAAAGCTGAGCTTTTAACGGGATTTAAATTTCTGAGTTCGAGAGGTGTTTCAAATTGAATTGGCGCGTAAGACATACAGCAGAAGTTTTGATGTTAGCGGCTTCATGTGGCCTTGGTTTGAGCATTGTCTCCACGTTCAACTCAAGAGGACTAACACTCTCTTGTTAAGGGACTTCAGAATGGACTCCTTCTCAATGGGGTTTAACCCGAAAACCTGATCACGAGTTGAAAATCAACTGCCCAAATCCGAAATTTTGCTGTGCGCGGCGGTGTGGTGCGCTAGAGTGTCGCGCCAGTCAGTCAAAGAAACAGCAGACCGAATTAAGCGCTTAGGGAATTATGAATCTGGATGAGGCACAGCGAAGCAAAGTTGCGGAGTGGGTTGGTCAAGGGATGAAACTTTCGGAGATCCAAAGCCGACTCAACTCGGAATTTGGCCTGAAACTGACTTATATGGAAGTGCGGCTGTTAGTGGATGACCTGAAGTTGGTGTTGAAAGACATCGAGAAACCCAAGCCGCCCGCCAGCCCTCTTGCGAATCCCGGGCAACCTCCTGGCGGCGCAGCGCCGGGCAAGGCCAAGGCGGCGGCCCCGGCTGCTGAGCCAGATGCGTCCGGCGCGGCTGGAGGAGTATCCGTCACAGTCGATCACCTGGCGCGTCCCGGTGCGGTAGTCAGCGGCAAGGTCACTTTCAGCGACGGCAACCGCGCGGAATGGTACCTCGACCAGAGCGGCCGGCTTGGTCTTGTTCCTCAGCAAACGGGTTATCGACCGCCGGCGGCCGACGTCCAACAATTCCAGGCGGCGCTTGAAGCGGAGCTCGCCAAGTTGGGTCTGTAAGGCTGCGCTTAAGTCGCCGGCAATCCCAGTTAGTTACATCGAACGCGGAAGAACATCGCCGAGTTTTTGATCGATAGCACGGCGTTGGATGTGCTGTTGGTCAGGACAGGAACCCAGGAAGGGTTCACCAGGAGGGAAGATTGGTCGACGATGTAGGGAGGAGATCCCCCGGCCCAACTGAGGCCAACTTGTTTATTGCCGGGCATTACGGCGACCGTAAGGGCCTGAGTAACGACGACGTTTACAGCGGAGTAAGCTACCGCATGAACCCCATCGCTGGCGCTCAGCATTAGTGTGTAACGCCCGGGGGCGCTAAATGTCACAGGCGTGTTGGTTTGGATTGGGTTTGTGAAGGCGACATTCCCGGGCCCCGAATACAATTTCCACGTCACCGCGGGTTTGACATTGGTCCAGCCGACCCATCCCTGCAAGGCTACTGGCGACCCAAGCGGCACAGACATGTCAGCGCCGGCGTTGGCTAACGGCGCCCCTGGTGAACGCGGGCCCTGAGTCGGCCCAGTACCCTGGACAACTTCGAAATTGGTAATCCCGACGCTCGAGATGTGGTTGAAGGCGTTGGCCGGCCAACGATCGTCAGGCGTCACCGAGATTGAAAAGAAGTTCCCGTTGTCGGCGACAATCGCGCCGTATTTTTTCAAACCGAGAAGAATGGCTTTTTCTTCCGTGCTCCACGTGGAAGGGATGACGAAACCGGACTTGAGCCGCAACCGTTGGCCCATGGCGGGGACGTTGGTTTGGGTGGCGGGCGTGCTCGAAGCGTAGTGATTGGCTGGATAGAGATATTCTTTGCGCGAACGGTAAACGACAATACGGCAGGCGTGCTCGACCATGCCGCGTTCACATTCGTCATACCGGGGGAGCGCGGGGAACATGGGCAGCCCGGCGGCATCGCCTGAGGTCCACCCGGCGGGGCGCATCGCGTTGCTGTTCAGGTCGAATTTTGCGCCGTTGGATGCCTGCCAATTCGTGCCGGCCAGCAACGCCTGCCACGTTTCCCAGATGAACCCGTTGCCAGGTTCAACGACAATCGAATGCCTGTCTCCGCCCGTGTTGTTGATGTCCTGCTGCCATTGTTGAAGCGTTAAAAGACCGGTGCCGGTCGGCCACGTTTCAATCGGCATGTTGGCCGGGATGGGGTATGGGCTCGGATCGGATTCATCGGGATAATCGACAAAGTTGATGGGAACCAGAGGCTGCGAATCTGGCACAAGGACAAAATTCATTTCCTGGAAGGCTCGCAATGTGCGTCGAGAGCTCAAAAGGTCGGCACTGATCTGAGAAATCATGGCATCTGAGTTTGGGAGCAGAGGGAGGCGGGAAATGTCCTCATTCCAGGCACTGGTGACAGGGAAGATCTGCATCGCCGAAAGGATGGCGTCGGCTTCCGGGGTATTGAAGAGGACTGAGTTTGTGACCACGGCCGCCGGTCCGAGTATACGTCCCTCCTGATTAATCCTTTGCCCGGAACTGTCGAAACCCACTACAGCCAAAAGCAATGCCAGCCAACCACGAAAACGTCTCATAAACGAACAATCGTAGCCGAAAGAGCATAATCAGGGCCAGCCCTGTTGGGATTAGATCGGGACGAAAAAGTATGCCGTTTAGGCCAGCCCTTGGACCTGAACCTAACAACACCTGCGAGCGCGCCGGGAATTAAGCCCAACCGTCTCGGTGTGGGCGCTTCACCCAGGCATTCAGCTCGGGGATATTGGTGACCTTCATCTGAGGGCCGTCCCAGAGGACTTTGTTGCCGACCCCGGCACGCTGGGCCAGGTTGCCGAGCAGGGAGAACTCGGTTAAGCGGGCGCCGTATTCGAAGGGAGCGGCGGTCTCGGTTTTGCCGGCACGGCAGGCGTCCAGAAAATCCTGCATGATATTCTTCGGTCTGGGCAGGGTTCTGGGCGGCTGGGTGATCTGGTTCATCTTCTCCATTGGCAGGATGTGCATCCGCCCTCCGTAAGTCGCCGTGTAGAGAATGCCTTTCTCACCAATGTAAATCGTGCCGCTGGAATCGAATTCTTCATCGGGATATTCTTTCATCAGCTCCAGCAGTCGTGGCGGCAGGTTGCGAGCGTTGCCTTTGACGGTCTTCAGATTGCCGGTGGCCGCGTTCTCTGGTGCGTCTTTGTTCAAACCTTCGTACCAGTATGCTTTGAAAGCGGGCATGTCGCCTCGGGCCGGGCAATCCCAGCGCAAGCGGCTTCCCAGTGGGTAGCGTTCACTGGTCCCGCCCCGAATCTCTTCGGCTTCGACAGACGTCGGATGTTCTACTTTGAGAGCCCAATAAACGCCATCAAGCACATGGCAACTCATGTTGCCCAGCGAGCCGTTGCCGAAATCGTACCAGCCGTGCCATTCGTGCGGGTGCAGATCGGTATGGTAGTCGCGGTAAGGCGCCGGGCCGATCCAATCGTCCCAGTGCAACCCCGCCGGAGCGGGCAACACCGGGGGCCGTGCCCCCACACCCCCGTTCGCCCGATCGGTCCAACTATGGGTCTCGGTAATATTTCCAACCACGCCACCCCAGACAAATTCGCAAAGGCGCCGGTATCCATCGTCGCAATGGCCCTGGTTTCCCATTTGCGCGGGTGCCTTTGAATGCCGCGCCATTTCCCGCAACTCTCGAGCCTCCGCGATGTCGTGGCACAGGGGTTTTTCGCAGTAAACGCCCTTGTTGAGTTGCATCGCTATCCTGGCTGCCGGGGCGTGATGATGATTGGGTGTGGCGATAAACACCGCGTCCAACTGCTTGCCAATCCGGTCGTACATGACGCGGTAGTCCGTAAACACTTGCAGCTTGTCCGGGTCTTGCTGCTTGCTCTGCAGCCATTTCTTCACACGCGCGACTGCTTTTTCGTCGACGTCCACGATCGCCAGCAGATTCTCTTTGGCGTTGTTGACGATCCAATCGATATGTGCGCCGAGCCCTCGCCCGCCGCAACCAATTTGTACGCAGTTCAGCCGGTCTGAAGGTCCTTGTGCGGCCAGGAGATTCGGAGCGGTCAGAACACTGGATGAGGAAAGAGCGCCGGCGGCCAGCGCGGTGCGTTTGAGGAATAAACGACGTGTCAGCATAATGTTACGGCTCAGCAGCCATGCTCGTTGTAAAGCTCGTTACGCACGACCGCAACTGCAAAAGTCGGGCCCCAAAACAAACCTCATTTTGGGAACCGCGGGTCGCGGTTGAACATGCGGTCCAATACTCGTCTGGCAAAGCTTCGCCCTGAGCTAAGTCTGCCACGCTGCAGCAGGAACTTCGAACGTTGCTGTTGAATCCGCTACAGGAGATGCTCCGGGGATGAATGAAAAACTCCTAGTTGTGATTGCCAGGGTCAAAGCCAAACCGGGAAAGGAAATCGAAGTGATGAACCATTTGAAATCCCTGGTTGAACCGAGCCGCAAAGACGCCGGTTGCGTCAACTACGATCTGCATCGAAACCAGGACGAGCCTGGGAGCTTTCTGTTCCATGAAACCTGGCATAGCCGGGAGCACTTGGAAAGGCACCTCGCCAAGCCCGACCTGCAGGCCGCGTTGGCGAAACTCGGCCCGCTCGTCGCTGTGACCCCCGAGATCGGGCTTTGGGAAAAAATACTCTAACGAAAGTCTCCGGCGCGAAAATATTGCGCGGGCGAGGTCGGCGAAATTATGGAAGGCCCGTTTTGGTCAGCGGGCAAATCGCCAGCCAAAGCCAGCCCACAATGAAGCTGACGCCGCCAATTGGGGTGACCGCGCCCAGGGTGCGGATCCCGGTCACCG
>Ga0070738_10005621_pt1 | contig 13770 bp, 7 predicted proteins | sample Coa_R2_2_FD_66446 | JGI IMG/M metagenome (GOLD analysis project Ga0070738, IMG submission 66446) | Surface soil microbial communities from Centralia Pennsylvania, which are recovering from an underground coalmine fire - Coalmine... | ecosystem: Environmental > Terrestrial > Soil > Unclassified ... | reverse complement strand
CCCGCACGCTCGTGGCCGCTGCGAGCGCTGCTCCTGACGCTGCTCGTGGCCGCGCTGGCGGTCGCGGTCGCCCTGATCGCGCGCGGCCGGAGCAAGGCCCGCGGCGCCGCGCCGCCGCCGACCGCCGTCACGGTGACGACCGCGACGGCCAAGACGGGCGACATCGCCGTGCGCCTCGAGTCCATCGGGACGGTCACACCGGTGCACACTGCCTCGGTCACCAGCCAGGTCAGCGGCATGGTCGTGGCCGTCTTCTTCCAGGAGGGCCAGCGCGTCGAGAAGGGCGACGCCCTCATCGACATCGATGCGCGCCCCTACCGCGCCACGCTGCTGCAGGCGCAGGGCGCCCTCGAGCGCGACGAGCACCTGCTCGCCCAGGCCAAGATGGACCTCGAGCGCTACCGCGCGGCCTGGGCCCGCAACGCCATCGCCAAGCAGACGCTCGACGACCAGGAGAAGCTCGTCCTGCAGTACGGCGGCACGGTCAAGAACGACCGGGGCGCCGTGAAATACAACGAGGTGCAGGTCGAGTTCTGCCACATCAAGGCGCCGCTCGCGGGCCGCGTCGGGCTGCGGCTCGTCGACCCGGGCAACGTCGTCCAGGCGAACGGGACGGCGGTCCTGGCGGTCGTCACGCAGGTCGAGCCGATGACCGTCGTCTTCACGATCTCCGAGGACAACTTGACCGCGGTGCGCGACCGGTTGCGGCAGGGGGCGCGCCTGCCGGTCGACGCGCTCGATCGCGCGGCGCAGCGACGGCTCGCGAGCGGCGAGCTTCTCACGATCGACAACGTCATCGATACGACGACGGGCACCGTCAAGGCGCGCGCGATCTTCGACAACAAGGACGACGCGCTGTTTCCGAATCAGTTCGTCAACGTGAGGCTCGTCGTCGACACGCACACCGGGGTGACGCTCATCCCGTCGTCGGCCATCCAGCAGAACGGCCCCCAGTCGTTCGTCTACGTGATCCGGGACGGGGTCGCGAGGGTGCAGACGGTGAAGCCGACCGTCACGGACCAGGGGCTCACGCAGGTCGACGGCGTCTCGGCCGGCGACGTCGTCGCCGCGAGCGGCTTCGATCGCCTGCGCGACGGCGCCCGGGTCGTCGTGTCGAGCGCGCCGCCGGCGCCGTCGTCGAGCGGGGGCGCCGGGCCGTGAGCCCCTCCCGACCGTTCATCCTGCGGCCGGTCGCCACCTCGCTCTTCATGGCGGCCATCCTGCTCGTCGGCGGCGTGGCGTTCACGCAGCTGCCGGTGTCCGCGCTGCCCCAGGTCGACTACCCGACGATCCAGGTGCTCACGTTTTACCCGGGCGCCAGCCCCACCGTGATGGCGACGACGGTGACCGCGCCGCTCGAGCGGCAGTTCGGGCAGCTGCAGGGCCTGAGCCAGATGACCTCGACGAGCTCGGGGGGCGTCTCGGTCATCGTCCTGCAGTTCGATCTGTCGCTGGCGCTCGACGTCGCCGAGCAGGAGGTCCAGGCTGCGATCAACGCCGCGCAGACGCTGCTCCCGTCCGTGCTGCCGGCGCCGCCCGTCTACAGCAAGTCGAACCCCGCCGACGCGCCCGTCCTCACGCTGGCCATCACGTCGGACACGATGCCGCTCTCGCGCGTCGAGGACCTCGTGGACACCCGGCTCGCGCCCAAGATCTCGCAGCTCAGCGGGGTGGGTCGCGTCAGCATCAGCGGCGGCCAGAAGCCGGCCGTGCGCATCCAGGCGAACCCGACCGCGCTCTCGTCGAACGGCATCAACCTCGAGGATCTGCGCACGGCCCTCGTGCAGACGAGCGTCAACGGCGCCAAGGGCAACTTCGACGGGCCGCTCCGCGGCTACCAGATCGACGCCAACGACCAGCTGGTCACGAGCGACGACTACAGGCACGTCGTCGTCGCGTACAGAAACGGCGCGCCGGTCATGCTGACCGACGTGGCGCACGTCGTCGACGGCGTCGAGAACGTGAGCCAGGCCGCGTGGATGAACGACACCCCGGCGGTCATCCTGAACGTGCAGCGCCAGCCGGGCGCGAACACGATCAGCGTCGTGCGCAGCATCAAGAGGCTGCTGCCGCAGCTCGAGGCGACGCTGCCGGCCGGCGTCCGGGTGACCACGCTGACGGACCTGACGACGGCCATCCAGGCGTCCGTGTCGGACGTCGAGCGCGAGCTCCTGATCACGGTGGGGCTGGTCGTGCTCGTCATCTTCGTCTTTTTGCGCAGCCTGCGGGCCACGATCATCCCCAGCGTCGCCGTGCCCCTCTCGCTCGTCGGCACCTTCGGGGCGATGTACGCGCTCGGGTACAGCCTGGACAACCTGTCGCTCATGGCGCTGACGATCTCGACCGGCTTCGTCGTGGACGACGCGATCGTGATGATCGAGAACATCAGCCGGTACGTCGAGGCCGGGCAGCCGCCGCTCGAGGCGGCCCTGCAAGGCGCCGCCCAGATCGGCTTCACCATCCTGTCGCTGACGGTGTCGCTCATCGCGGTGCTCATCCCCCTCCTCTTCATGGGCGACGTGGTCGGCCGCCTCTTCCGCGAGTTCGCCGTCACGCTCGCCGTCACGATCGTCATCTCGGCCGTCGTGTCGCTCACGCTGACGCCGATGATGTGCGCGCGCATCCTCCGGCACGAGCCGAAGGACCGGCGCGGTCGGCTGTATCGCGCCTCCGAGCGGGCGTTCGACGCGATGATCGGCTTCTACGGGCGCACGCTCAAGGTCGTGCTCGCGCACCAGCCGGCGACGCTCCTGGTCGTGCTCGGGACGCTGGTGTCGACCGTGCTCCTCTACGTCGTCATCCCCAAGGGTCTCTTTCCGGTCCAGGACACCGGCGTCGTGCAGGGCATCTCGCAGGCGTCGCCGACCGTCAGCGTCGACGCGATGGCCGAGAGGCAGCGGCGGCTCGCCAGGGCGATCCTCGAGGATCCCGCCGTCGAAAGCCTCTCGTCGTTCATCGGCGCCGACGGCACGAACACGACGCTGAACAGCGGACGGCTGTCGATCAACCTCAAGCCGCTCGACGAGCGCGGCGTCGGCGCCCAGGACGTCATCCGCCGCCTCGCGGCGCGGGTCCGCGGGGTCGAGGACATCCAGCTGTTCATGGAGCCGGTCCAGAACATCACCGTCGACAACCGCGTGAGCCGCACGCTCTACCAGTACACGCTCGAGGACTCGGACGCCGACGAGCTCCACCTCTGGACCGACCGGCTGATCGATCGCTGCAAGCGGCTCCCCGAGCTCGAGGACGTCGCCACCGACCAGCAGCTCGGAGGGCTCGCGGTGTTCCTGTCGATCGACCGGGTCACCGCGTCGCGCCTCGGGATCGCGCCGTCGACGATCGGCAACACGCTCTACGACGCGTTCGGCCAGCGGCAGATCAACACGATGTACACGCAGGTGAACCAGTACCACGTCGTGCTGGAGGTCCAGCCGGAGTTCCAGGCCTCGCCGAGCAGCCTCGATCGGCTCTACATCCAGGCGAACGCGTCGGCCGGCGCCACCGGCTCGGGCGCCGCGTCGTCGTTCGGCTCGTCGGCCTCGGCGTCCGCCGGGTCCAACGCCCTGACCGGGTCGGTGCTCTACACGCCGGCGTCGAGCGCGCTCGCGCCGGCCGTCGGCGCTCTGTCGCCCGCGGGGACCGGCACGTCGAGCGCGCTGGCCCCGCCGGCCCCGAGCGTGAACCCCGCGACGGGCAACGCCGTGCCGCTCGGCGCGCTCTCGCGCGTCCAGAGGACCACCGAACCGCTCGTCATCACCCACCAGGGACAGTTTCCGTCGGTCACCGTGTCCTTCAACCTCGCTCCCGGCGCCTCGCTCGGCGGCGCCATCGCCGCCATCGACCGCGTCCAGCGCGAGCTGCACATGCCGGCGAGCGTCCAGGCCGGCTTCCAGGGCACAGCCGCCGCGTTCACGCGCTCGCTCGGGAGCGAGCCCCTGCTCATCCTCGCCGCGCTCGTGACCGTCTACATCGTGCTCGGCGTGCTCTACGAGAGCTTCATCCACCCGGTCACGATCCTCTCGACGTTGCCGTCGGCGGGCGTGGGCGCGCTGCTCGCGCTCATCCTCTTCCGGCAGGACCTCGACGTCGTGGCCATCATCGGGATCGTCCTGCTCATCGGCATCGTGAAGAAAAACGGCATCATGATGGTCGACTTCGCCCTCGAGGCCGAGCGCCGGCACGGCCGCAGCGCGACCGACGCCATCTACGAGGCGAGCCTGCTGCGCTTCCGCCCGATCCTGATGACGACGATGGCCGCCCTGCTCGCCGGGCTCCCGCTGGCGCTCGGGCGCGGCTTCGGCTCGGAGCTGCGGCGCCCGCTGGGCATCGCCATGATCGGCGGCCTGCTGCTCAGCCAGGCGCTCACGCTGTACACGACGCCGGTCATCTACGTGTTCTTCGACAACGTCGGAAGGCGCTTCGGGCGCGCGCGGCGGCGCGAGTGAACATCTCGGCGCCGTTCATCCGCCGGCCGGTCGCCACCACGCTGCTCACCGTGGCGGTGGCCCTCGCCGGCGCGATGGCGTTCATGGTCCTGCCCGTCGCGCCGCTGCCGGAGATCGACTTCCCGACGATCTCGGTCAGCGCGAGCCTGCCGGGCGCGAGCGCCGCCATCATGGCGTCGTCGGTCGCCACCCCGCTCGAGCGGCAGCTCGGGCAGATCGCGGGCGTCACCGAGATGACGTCGACCAGCTCGCTCGGCAGCACGTCGATCACGATCCAGTTCGCGCTCGACCGCAACATCGACGGCGCCGCGCGCGACGTCCAGGCGGCCATCAACGCCGCCCGGACCTACCTGCCCGCCACCCTGCCGACCAACCCCACGTACCGCAAGGTCAACCCGGCCGACGCGCCGATCGTCATCCTGGGGCTCACCTCCGACAAGTACGACGCGGCCAGGATGTACGACGTGGCCTCGACGGTCGTCGCCCAGCGGCTCTCGCAGATCGAGGGCGTCGGACAGGTCATCGTCGGAGGCGGCGCGCTGCCCTCGGTGCGCGTCGACGTCGATCCCGCGCAGCTCGCGAGCTACGGGCTCACGCTCGCCGACGTGCAGTCCGTGCTGAGGCTACAGAACGCCAACCTCGCCAAGGGCCGCTTCTCGGACGGCGCGGTCACCGCCGACATCCTGGCCAACGACCAGATCTCGCGCGCCGAGGACTACGAGCCGCTCGTCGTCGGCTACCACAACGGCGCCGCCGTCCGCCTGTCGGACGTCGCGCAGGTCACCGACTCGGTGCAGAACATACGGGTCGCCGGGTACCTGAACGGCGCGCGCGCGATCCCGCTCATCGTCTTCCGCCAGCCCGGCGCGAACATCATCGCGGCGGTCGACCGCGTGCTCGCGCAGCTTCCGGCCGTCGAGGCGTCCATCCCGCGCGGCATCGACGTGCACGTCGTCCTCGACCGCACGACGACCATCCGGGCCTCGGTGAAGGACGTCGAGCGGACGCTGCTCCTGTCGAGCGCCCTCGTCGTGCTCGTGGTGCTCGTGTTCCTGCGCAGCGTGCGGGCCACGGTCGTGGCGGCCGTCGCGGTGCCCGTGTCGCTCATCGGCACGTTCGCCGCGATGTACCTGTTCGGCTACACCATCGACAACCTCTCGCTGATGGCGCTGACCATCTCGACGGGTTTCGTCGTGGACGACGCGATCGTCGTCATGGAGAACGTCACGCGGCACCTCGAGGGCGGGATGCGGCCGCTCGACGCGGCCCTGCGCGGCGCGCGCGAGATCGGGTTCACCGTCCTCTCGATCAGCGTCTCGCTCGTGGCGGTGTTCATCCCCATCCTGCTCATGGGCGGGATCGTGGGTCGGCTCTTCCGCGAGTTCGCGGTGACCCTGTCGACGGCCATCGTCGTCTCGATGGTCGTGTCGCTGACCACCACGCCGATGATGTGCGCTTACCTCCTTCGGAGCCCGCGAGCGGAGCGGCCCCCCGGGTGGGTCGCCCGCGCCGGCGAGCGCCTGTTCGGCGGTGCGCTGTCGATCTATCGACGCACGCTGCGCCGGGTGCTCGATCGGCCCGCGCCGACCCTCGCGGTGCTGCTCTTCACGATCGTCCTCAACGCCGTGCTCGTGGTCAAGATACCCAAGGGCTTCTTCCCGATCCAGGACACGGGCGCCGTCGCCGGGGCGGTGCTCGGCCCCGAGGACGCGTCGTTCCAGCTGATGGACCAGTCGATCCGGCGCATCGGGCGGACCGTGGCCGACGATCCGGCGGTCGCCAACGCCATCGCCTTCACCGGCGCCGGCGGCGCGACCAACACCGGCGTCGTGTACGTCGCGCTCAAGCCGCTCGACGAGCGCAAGGTGAGCGCCGGCCAGGTGATCGATCGGCTGCGGCCCGTGCTCGGGCGCCTGCAGTCCGCGTCGACGTTCCTGCAGCCCGTGCAGGACCTGCGCATCGGCGGCCGGGCCAGCAACGCGCAGTACCAGTACACGATCCAGAGCGACAGCGTCGACGACCTCTTCACGTGGGGCCCGAGGCTGCTCGGCGAGATGCGCCGGCTGCCGGGGCTTCTCGACGTCAGCTCGGATCAGCAGAACGGGGGCCTGGCCGAGGTCGTGGCCTACGACCGCGTCACCGCCGCCAAGCTGGGCCTCACCGTCCAGGCCCTGAACACGCAGCTATACGCCGCGTTCGGCCAGGCGCAGGTGTCGATCATCTACGCGCAGGCCAACCAGTACTATGTGGTGCTCGAGGTCGCGCCGCGCTTCTGGCAGAGCCCCGAGGGGCTCGACTACATGTACTGGCAATCCGCCGGCCAGCGCCGCAGGAGCATTCCGCTGCCGGCGCTCGCCGCGGCGCACGCCAGCACGACCCCGCTCGCCATCAACCATACGGGATTCTTCCCCTCGGTCACCGTGTCGTTCAACCTCGCGGGCGGCGTGTCCCTCAGCGACGCGACGGCGCGGATCGCCCAGATGCAGCGCCGCATGGGCGCGCCGTCGACCCTGCGCAGCTTCTTCTCCGGCACGCTCCTCGCCTACCAGCAGTCGCTCGCCACCGAGCCGCTCCTCGTCACGACCGCGCTCCTCGCGGTGTACATCGTGCTCGGCGTCCTCTACGAGAGCCTCGTTCACCCGCTGACCATCATCTCGACGCTGCCGTCGGCCAGCGTGGGCGCGATGCTCGCGCTCATGCTCCTGCACGACGACCTGAACGTGGTGTCCATCATCGGGGTCGTGCTCCTCATCGGCATCGTCAAGAAGAACGCGATCATGATGATCGACTTCGCGATCGACGCCGAGCGCCGCGAAGCGAAGCCGACCGCGGACGCCATCTTCGAGGCATGCATGTTGCGGTTCCGGCCGATCCTGATGACCACGACGGCCGCGATCCTCGGGGCTCTCCCGCTCGCGTTCGGCACGGGAACCGGCCACGAGCTGCGGCGCCCGCTCGGCGTCGCCATCGTCGGCGGACTGATCCTGAGCCAGCTCCTCACGCTGTACACGACGCCGGTCGTGTACCTGACCTTCGACCGGATGCGCGTGCGCATGCGGCGCGCCCCGGGGCGCGCGCGCGCCGGGCAGCCGACGTGAGCCGGGCGCGACTCGCTCGCCTGGCCCTTCCCGCGCTCGCGAGCGCCTGCAACGTCGGTCCGAGGTACGTGCCGCCCTCCGTCTTCGCGCCGGCGGCCTTCAAGGAGGCCGCCCGCGCCGCGTACGAGGGCGCCCCCCCGGGCGCGTGGCGGCCCGCGGAGCCGCAGGACGGCGCCCTCAAGGGAACGTGGTGGCGGATGTTCGGCGAGCCCGAGCTCGACGCGCTCGAGGAGCAGCTCGACCGGGGCAACCAGAACATCGCCCAGTCGCTGCAGGGCTTCATGGCCGCCCGCGCGCAGGTGAGCGTGGCGCGCGCCGGCTACTACCCGACGGTCGCCGTGAGCCCGTCGTACTCGACGAGCGGCACCGGAGCAGGCGGCGGCGCCGTCGTCACGCCCAGGGCCGGCACGCCGGCGGGCGGCGCCGGCTACAGCGGCGGCGCGTCGACCGGGGTCGGCCCGAACGGCGGCGCGTCGACGGTCGGTTCGTTCGGGAGCGGCTCGTACTTCTCGATCCCGATCGAGGCGTCGTGGGCGCCCGATCTCTGGGATCGCGTCCGCAACACGGTGCGCCAGTACAGCTACGCCGCCCAGGTGAGCGCGGCGGACCTGGAGAACGTTCGCCTCACGCAGCACGCCGCCCTCGCCGTCTACTACTTCGAGCTCCGCGGGCAGGACGCGCTGCAGGATCTCTACCGGCGCACGCTCGCCGCCGACCGGGCGTCGCTCGAGCTGACGCGCGCGCAGGCCGAGGTCGGCACGGGCACCCCGGAGGCGGTGGCCCAGGCGGAGGTCACGCTCGCGAACGCGGAGGCGACGGCGACCGGCATCGCGACGAACCGGGCGCTCTACGAGCACGCGATCGCGACGTTGATCGGAAGGCCGGCCTCGGAGTTCTCGATGCCCGTCCGGGCGCTCCGCACGCCCGTGCCCGCGATCCCGGTGGGAATCCCCTCGGAGCTCTTGCAGCGGCGGCCCGACATCGCCGCGGCGGAGCGCACGCTCGCCGAGGCCAACGCCCTCATCGGCGTGGGCAAGGCGGCGTACTATCCGTCGCTCGACCTCGTCGCGAGCGGCGGCGTGGCTTCGTCGGCGCTCAGCACGCTGTTCTCGCTGCCCGCGCTCTTCTGGTCGCTGGGCGCCTCCGCGACCGAGACGATCTTCGACGGCGGCCTGCGCGACGCGACCGTCGCCCAGTACGTCGCGCTCTACAAGGCCGACGTCGCCGCGTACCGCCTGACCGTGCTGACGGCCTTCCAGCAGGTCGAGGACGAGGTCTCGACGATGCGCGTGCTCTCGCAGCAGATCGCGCGCCAAGAGACCGCCGTGCAGGCGGCGCATCGATTCCTGGACATCGCGACGGCCCAGTACCAGACCGGCCTCGTGCCTTACCTCGACGTCATCACCGCGCAGAACTTGCTGCTCGCCGACGAGCAAACGCTCGTCACCCTGCGCGTCGCCCAGATGACCGCGGCGGTGCAGCTCGTGCAGGCGCTCGGCGGCGGCTGGGACGCGGCGCAGCTGCCCGCCGCGTCGGAGATCACGTCGGACGAGGCGCTCCGGCGCGTGTCCGGGCCGCGCCCCGCCCCTTGATGCTGCTCGCGCCCCACGATAGCCGTCGTACATGGATCGACCCCGGGGGGACCTTGAGACGGTCGAGCCCGCGCTGGGCGCGAGCCGGACCACGAAACGGCACCTGGCCGTCGTGCTCGTCTGCTTCGTGCTGGCGGCCGCGTCGTTCGTGAGCGCGACGCTCTTCGCGGACTCGCGACTGGCGGGCATCGCCAGGTTGACCCACGACGCGTCGGACAACGCGATGCCCAGCCTGGCCGAGGTCGGCACGATGCGGCGCGAGCTCGCGAACATCCACCTGGCGCTCGAGCAGGCCGCGGAGGGTCACGAGGTCGATCCGGTGACGATCGACGAGCACGTGCGCGAGCTGCGCGACGCGCAGCGCGCCTACGAGTCGCTCCCGCAGTTCCCGGGCGAGCGACCGGCGTGGGCCGCTGCCCGGCCGATGGTCGAGGACGTGCCCCGCCTGGCGTCGAGCGTCATGGCGCAGGTCCGGGCGGGCGCGCTTCGCGAGGCGCACGCGATCGTCACGCAGGAGGTCGCTCCCGTCGAGGCCCTGGCCGACGCCTCCCTCCTCGAGCTGCGCCGCATCAACCTCGAACAGGGGACGCTGGCGGCGCGGCGCGCCGACTCGGCCTGGAGCCGCGTGCGCGTCGTGTCCATCGCGCTCGACGTCGCGTGCGCGGCGCTCACCGCGGGGCTCGCCTTCCTGGCGCTCCGGAGCGCGCGGCGGTCGGTGGCCGCCGAGGTCCGGCGCGCCAACGAGCTCGACGCGTTCGCCGCGCGCGTCGCCCACGACATCCGCGGCCCGCTCACCCCGCCGCTCTTTGCGCTGCAGCAGCTCGTCCGGGATCTCGCGCCCGACAGCCCGCAGCGGCCGATGGTCGAGCGCGGTCTGCGGGGTCTGCAGCGCGCCAACGTCCTGGTGCGGGACCTGCTGATGTTCGCGCGCGCCGCGGCCGCTCCCGACGGCGACGTCGGCGCCTTGCTGCCGGAGGCCGTCGCAGGCGCGGTCCAGGACCTCGAGCCGGAGGCGTCCGCGGCGGGGGTGCGCGTCGAGGTCGGCGAGCTGCCTGCCCGCGAGGTGTCCTGCTCGCCCGGGGTGCTCTCGAGCATCGTCGGCAACCTGGTGGGCAACGCCATCAAGTACATGCCGGCCGCGGCGAGCACCCGGCTGGTCTGCGTCCGCGCGTACGAGGGCGCCGAGCGCGTTCGCGTGGAGGTCTCCGACACGGGGCCGGGCGTGCCGGACAAGGAGCAGAAGCGCATCTTCGAGCCGTACGTGCGCGCCGACGCCAGCCGCCCCGGTCTCGGCCTCGGGCTCGCGACGGTCAAGCGACTGGTCCTCGCGCATCGCGGCGCGCTGGGCGTCCAGTCGCGGTCGGGGATGGGCTCCGTCTTCTGGTTCGAGCTGCCGGCGCGACCGGCGGCGGCGCGCGCCACGGGCGGTGAGTGACGTGGGCGACGTGAGAAGACCTGCGGCGCCGCCGAGCGCCGAGCGCGTGGCCGCCGAGCTCCGGCGCCTCTGTCTCTCGTGCGGCCTCTGCTGCGACGGGTCGCTCTTCGGGCGCGTGCCCCTCGAAGCGCGCGAGATCGAGCCCGCCAGGAAGGCGCGGCTGCGCCTCGTCGACGGCGGCTTCGAGCAGCCCTGCGAGGCGCTCGTCACCGTCGGCGCGCGCGCCGGCGCGCGGCGCTCGTGCCGCGTCTACCGCGATCGACCGGCGGCGTGCAGTCGCTTCGTGTGCCGGCTGTACGATCGCCACCGGCGCGAGGGCGGTCCCCTCGAGCCGCGCCTCGCGGCCGTGAGGCGCGCTCGCGAGCTGCTGGCCGCCGTCTCCGCGCGGGATCCCGTGGGCCTCGCCGAAGTGTCCGAGCTGCTCGAGAGAGACTTCGCGCGCGCCTGAACGGCCCCGGTGACGACGCGCGCCCGGCGGCGGCTACGCCGACGACTGGGGCCGCCCGATCCGCGTGGCCTCGGGCACGTCGACAAGGCGGCCGGTCTGCACGTCGTAGACGTACCCGTGGATGGCGATGTCGCCGCGCACGAGCGGCGTCGCGAGGCCGGCGCATCCTGTCTTCTATAGCGACGCTGGTCAATTGGCCAAAATGGCTTATACGCTCCATGATGTGGCGCGTGGCGGCTCAGCAGCGGGCCTTGACGTTTCGTATAGTAGACATATATCTGGGTCCAGGTTCCGAGCATGAGCGCCCGCGTCCGCGTCGCCTTCGTGGGGGGTATCGACCGCATCGAGCGGCAGGTCGTCGCTTTCGGCGAGCAGCTCGGCGTGCATGTCGAGGTCCACAACGGCCGGACGGGCGGCAGCGGCACGTCGCGTCTGGCTTCGCTCGTCCGGCGCAACGACCTGGTCGTCATCGTGACCGGCACGAACAGCCACAGCGCGGTCCACATCGTGAAGCGCGAGGCGGCCAAGGCGGGCGTGCCGGTGCGGATCGTGACCTTCTGCGGAACGGCGTCGGCGCGCGCGCTGCTGGCCGAGGCGGCGGGCGTCGCCGAGGTGCCGGCGGCCTGAGGCGGGGATTTACCGGCGGACCTGGGCGCCCTGCGGCGGCGCTGCCGCAACGTCCGGAGCGCGACGCCGGCGGCCCGCTCCGTGCGGGCCACCTCCGTCGCGCCGGCCGGGCGGTCCGCCTGCGGCGCGGAGCCGAACCGGCCAGCCTGGAACATCGATCGCCGTCGCGTCACGGCCCGGCCGGCGTCGCCGCCGACCGGCCGATCTCCCGTCCGAATCGGCTCCGGGCGACGACGACGACGGACCGGAGGCGCCGCCCGACCTCGATGGTCGTGTCGAGGCCGTTCCACGGCGCCGACGCGACGACCCGGCCGCCGTCGTCGGCTTCGCCGTCGAGCACCTCCCAGCGCGCCACCTCGGTCGCGCCGTTCCAGACGGCGTGGACGATCGTAGGCGCGTGCGCGTCGGCGGTCTGCTGCGCCGTCGCGACGGGCGGCGCGTCCGGCTCGCCGATCCACTCGAACCGGTATGCGCGATAGCTGTTGTAGCCGTCGGGCAGCGCGGCGTCGAAGACCAGGTTGCCCGCCGGGTCGAACTCCGAGAGGCGCGGGAGCGCGCCCCAGCCCACGAACGTGTCGCCGTTTTCGAGACCCTGCGCGTTGCCCTGCGATCCGGCCGAGAGCCCGTCGGGGTGCTCGAACGACCGCTCGAGCACCGCGGTCTTGTCGCGGTCGTGGTGGCGCACCCAGATGACCCGCGAATGGGGCCGGATCGTCGGGCTCGCCTCGTTGTCGAAGATCCGGATCAGGCCGTCGTGGTCGACGGCGGTCGGGTTGTGCTGCCACGCGAAGGCCACGTCCGGGCCGAGCGCGAAGCTCGTCTTCGTGCCGCCCAGACGCCAGAGGACCGCGCCCGTGCGGCGGTCGATCCGATAGGCCGCCCACGTGTTGCGCGCGCCTACGAGCAGGTCTCCGTCCTCATCGACGCTGACCGCGTTGATGTGAAAGTAATCCCAGGCCGCCGTCGGCGACGCCGGCACGGGTGCGTGGCTCTCGTCGAGGCCCACGTGGTCGAGGCTGTGCCACTCGAAGAGCACGCGGCCGCTGGCGACCTCGATCTCCTGGACGACGCCCTCGGTGACCAGGCCGTCCGCAGGGCCGCCGAACGCAGACAGATCTGCCGCCAGCGTGCGGTACACGGTGATGAGCGCGGTTCCCTCCCGGGTCAGGTGAAACTCGTGGATGTCGGCGGTGAGCCCGTTGCCGGCGTGTACGGCGGCGATGATCCGGTAGTGGCGATCGGCGATGTAGTCGGTCGTCGGGCCCGTCGAGAAGATGCCCGCGCTCTGGATCCAGGTGAGGACCGGCTCGCCTCGGTAGGACTGCACGCGCAGATCGAAGGCCGTCTGACCCGGCGGCAGCGGCGACAGCCAGACGGGCCGGCCCAGGTCGTCGACGATCTCCTCGCCCTGCACCGCCCCGGCGGCCGCGCTGGTGGGCGTCAGGAAGATGAGACCCGGCGCCGCGTCCGGACTCGACGCGAGGATCGTCACCGGCACGGGCTGCGCCACCGGCGGGGGCGGCGCGCCGGAGTCGACGGGCTGCGCGGCCGCGGCCACGCTGAGGAAGAGAAACGGAGCGGCGCCGAGGCTACCGCTCCGCAACGTTCGAAGAGAGAACTTCATGACATCGCACCTCCGGTCGGAGTGGGGGACAGCGCGTCCCCCGCGTGCGCGCGCGCCGGAGCTCCGGGCGTCCGCCGCCGCCGCGCTCGCCTGCGACGAGATCGACCGGGTGGCTCGGTTCACGAACGCCCACACGCCGACGGTGCCGAGTCATGCCTGACGCTTATGTCTAATATACGAGACACAGTCAAGAGCCGGCCCGTTGCGGCGCGCTCTCGCAGCGGCGCGGGCGGCCGCCGCCCCCTTCCGCGCGCGGGGGCGCCCCTGGCCTCAGCGATCCGCCGGCGCGTGCGCCTCGTAGACCACGCGCTCGCGGCGGTACTCGTCGTCGAGGCGCGCCACGATGGCCCGCTGCACGTTGCCGAGGGGGGTGTCGGCGCCGAAGTCCGCCGAGCTCGCCCGCAGGCGGTCGGCGAAGCCCTCGAGGACCCCCGTCCACGCCAGCGGCTCGCGGTTCTGCGGATCCCGCGCGTCGGGCACGGGGTGACCGGCCGCGGCGGC
>Ga0070738_10005617_pt1 | contig 13777 bp, 13 predicted proteins | sample Coa_R2_2_FD_66446 | JGI IMG/M metagenome (GOLD analysis project Ga0070738, IMG submission 66446) | Surface soil microbial communities from Centralia Pennsylvania, which are recovering from an underground coalmine fire - Coalmine... | ecosystem: Environmental > Terrestrial > Soil > Unclassified ... | reverse complement strand
CGAGTGGGAATTGCTGGAGACGATGCGGACCTTTGCGCATGAGGCCGAAGAAATGGTGCGGAATACGCCGAGCGCCGCCGAGCTCCGGAAGCTCTACGACCGGGAGGATGGAGACGCGGCAGAGAAAGCCTGATCCCCGGGCTGCCGAGTGCGCGCGCGGTAGGCCTTCGGCGAGCGTGCGCGGCGAGCCGATTCATTACGAAACTCACAGAACAACCCCATCGTCCGGTTCATCAGGCGGACGCTGTCACTGCGCCGGCGCCGTTGCCGGATGGCCGGGATGTTGCGGTGCAGCGGAGCCGCTGGAGAAAATGAAAAAGAGAACGGGTCTCGAGATTGGACGGAAAGATGGAGAAAATCGACCGTACATTAACTCCAGAGGGCCCCGATTCGGAAGTCCGCGTGCCGACCGGCATTAGCGGTCTGGACGATGTGCTTTGCGGCGGATTCCCGGGCGGCCATTTTTATCTGATCGAAGGCGATCCGGGCGCGGGCAAAACCACGCTCGGAATGCAGTTCCTCATGGAGGGTAGGAGCCGCGGAGAGAAGGGGCTTTACGTCACGCTCTCGGAGAGCAAGCGGGAGCTTCGCGCGATCGCGCGGTCGCATGGCTGGTCGCTCGACGGGATCGACATCTTTGAATTGAGCGACATCGAAGACCGCCTGAAACCCGAGCGGCAGTATACGGTATTCCACCCCGCGGAGATCGAGCTGAACGAAACCACGAAGCGGATTCTGGACGAGGTGGACCGGCTGCAACCGGCGAGAGTCGTCTTCGACTCGCTCTCCGAGCTGCGATTGCTGGCACGTGAGGACCTGCGGTACCGCCGGCAGATTCTGGCGCTGAAGCAGTACTTTTCCGCGCGGGACTGCACCGTGCTCCTTCTGGACGACTGCACGGGAGCGAAGGGAGGGGAGTCTTCGCTGCAGAGCATCTCGCACGGCGTGCTGTTCCTCGAGCGGCTCAACATCGACTATGGTGTGCCGCGGCGGCGGCTGTCGGTGGTCAAGATGCGGGGCGCCGAATTCCGCGAGGGCTTCCATGATTTCGCGATCCGGCGGGGAGGCCTCACGGTCTATCCACGGTTGGTTGCCGCCGAGCACCCGGCGGCCATGGGAACCGAGACGGCGGCGAGCGGCGTGGCCGAGCTGGATACGCTCCTGGGAGGCGGACTGGCCCGCGGCTCGAGCGCGCTCTTGATGGGGCCGGCGGGCGCGGGAAAGTCCACGCTGATCAGCCAGTATGCCGCGGCGGAGGCGGGCCGGGGCGGCAAAGTCGCCTGCTACATCTACGAAGAGACGCGGGGAACGTTCCTGGCGCGGTCCCGCAGCCTGGGGATCGATCTTTTGCCATACATCGAGAGCGGGACGATTCACCTGCAGCAGGTGGACCCCGCCGAGATGTCGCCGGACGAGTTCGCGTGGGGGGTCCGCAAAGCTGTCGAGGCGGGGACGCGAATGATCGTGATCGACAGCTTGAACGGGTATCTCAACGCGATGCCCACGGAACGGCACCTGCTGATCCAGATGCACGAGCTGCTCACCTACCTGGCGCAGCAAGGCGTGTTGACGCTGCTGACGGTGGCGCAGCATGGGATCCTCGGCGGCATGCTGCAGGTTCCAGTGGAGGTCAGCTACCTGGCCGATGCGGTGATCATGCTGCGATTCTTCGAGGCCGCCGGAGAGGTCCGCCAGGCGATCTCTGTGGTGAAGAAGCGGCATGGGCAGCATGAGCGGACGATTCGGGAACTCGCATTCAGTTCCCAGGGCATTCGCATCGGCGAACCGCTGGCGGCGTTTCACGGTGTGCTCACGGGGACGCCGTTATTCGGCGGCGCGGAGGGCAGTCTGTTGCAAGATGTCGCAGAAGGATGAACGTGTTTTGATCCTGGCGCCGGTCGGCCAGGATGCGCCGCTCATTCGGGAGCAGCTCGCGGGGGCGGGTCTGGATGGCTGTATTTGCCGCGACCTGGCCGAACTGGGGGATGCGATTCTGGAGGGCGCGGCTGCCGCCCTGATCGCCGAGGAGGCTCTGGATGAGCAGGGCGTAGACCGTCTGCTGCAGGTATTGAGCGCGCAACCGGCCTGGTCGGACTTTCCGATCGCGATGCTGGGCGCCACCGACGCCTATGAGGAGGCGAACGGGCACCTGTTCCGCACGCTGGCGGAGAGCGCCAACGTGACCCTTCTGGAGCGGCCGCTGCGGGTGGTGACGCTGGTGATGACGGCGCAGGCGGCCGTGCGCGCCAGGCGGCGGCAATACGAATTCCGCGACTACCTCCAGCAGTACGACCGCTACCAGGAGCAGATCCGCCACACGCAGAAGCTGGAGAGCCTCGGCATTCTGGCCGGCGGAATCGCGCACGATTTCAATAACCTGCTGACGGGCATCCTGGGAAACATCAGTCTGGTTGCGGATGCGCTGCCGCCCAGCGACGCCTCGCAACGCCTGCTGCAGGATGCGATTGCGGCAACCGAGCGAGCCGCCAAGCTCACCGGACAGATGCTGGCGTACTCCGGGAAGGGCAGCTTCATCGTTCGCCCGATGAACCTCTCGGACCTGGTGCGGCGTCTGGACGATTTCTTTCGCGCGTCGATCCCGAAGCGAGTGGAGCTGCGCCTGGAACTCGGCGCGGAAACGCCCGCCGTGGAGGGGGATGAAAGCCAGTTGGAGCAGGTGGTGATGAACCTGGTTCTCAACGCGGCGGAAGCGATACCGGAGGACCGTGCGGGCCATGTGACGGTGTCGACGGGCACCGAGGAGGTGACCGCGGGCGCCGGGATTGCGGGCGCCGACGGCACTCCGCTGCGGCAAGGGACGTATGCGACGCTCCAGGTGGCCGACGATGGAGCGGGCATGGACGAGGCCACGCTGGCGCGGATCTTCGATCCCTTTTTTACAACCAAATTCGTGGGCCGGGGACTGGGGCTGGCGGCCGTTCACGGCGTGGTTCGCGGCCATAGCGGCGGGGTTCGCATCGAGAGCCGGCCGGGCCGGGGCACCACGTTCACGATCCTGTTTCCGGCATACGCACCGCGCGCGGCCGACGGAAGCGCCGAAGCGCAGAGATTGACCACGGTGCTGGTGGTGGACGATGAAGACATTGTGCGGCGAACGGCCCGGTCGGTGCTGGAGCAAAGCGGTTTTTCGGTGGTGTGCGCGGAGAACGGCCGGATGGCTACCGATATCGTGCGGCGGTCCGGCGACCGTATCGATGTCGTTCTGTTGGACCTGGCGATGCCCGTCATGGATGGTGAAGCGACGTTCCGGGCTTTGCAGGCCGTGAGGCCCGGCCTCCGCGTGGTCCTCTCCAGCGGGTATCAGGAAGCGGAAGCGCTCCGGCGGTTCAGCCGTAAGGATCTGGCGGGTTTCATTCAGAAGCCGTATACGAACAAGCGGCTGGTGGAGATCGTGAAGTGCGCGGTGGGCGCGGCCACTGGCGCGTGAGGGCGGGGGGAATCGGGGTGGCGGATTTGGCCCCTGTGCATGCGGGGTTGCGTGCCGCCGCGATCACCTTCCTGACCGCCATGCCGGGGCCCGTGAGCGCGGCCCAACGAGGATGCGTTTGGGGCGAAACCTGCCCGCCCGTTCCCGCATCGGAAAGGGAGGAAATGGCTGGGGCATTGCCGGGCCGGGCGGTTCGTGAAGCCGCTCCGCCGCAAGGCAACCCGCAACCGGCACTACGGCGTGCTTTGCCGCCGGTTTCGAGCGCGGCTGAGCGCGCCGCGAGCTGGACGTATCCCATAAGGGAGCAATTACTCGGGAGGCGATCCATGCAGCTCTTATCGAAAAGATCCGGTCCGGCGCCGGAATCGATCGGGGCTCGCTGTCCCGGATGCCATCGGGAGGCGGCAGTTTCGTATGAGCAGAAACTGCTGATGGCGGCGGGCCGGCGGCCGTATGTGTTTTGTCCGGTGTGCAGGCGCTTCGCGGCCGCCGAACCGGCGATTCCATCCGATGGAGCAGACTGGCGGCGTGCGGGCAACGCCGAAAATCAGGCGCCGATGGCCTCGATGCGCAGATAGCAGTTCTCAATTCCGAACGGCAGCAAGGAACGCTCGAGCGCGGCCGCGGGGCCGATGCGCTCGTGGACCACTGCCGCGGATTCGATCCATCCCCTTCCGCCGCAAAGCGTGCAACGGAAGAAATCGACGTGCCCGGTGCCGGAGCAATTCCGGCAGGGTTCGAGAACCGGCACTTCCACCGCGACGGCGGCCGGCAAGGGCTCCTCGGGCCCGATGTGAAGCTGGACTGTCAGGCTTTCCAGACGCTCGCCTTTCGGAACGCCAGACCGCGTGAAATTGCGGAGGAGCCGTTCGCGAAACGCGTCCGCAGACGGGCGGACCTCGCACTCGTTCAGAGCGATGCGGACGGCGGGCGCGGGAACCGGAGCGCCCAGCGGTGTGGACCTGCCAGCGTCTTCCGCGGAGCGCGGTTCACCCGAGCCGAGCAGCGCGGAAAAGGCTTCCAAACATTGCCGGGCTCTCGACGCCGGCCAAAGCCCGATACCGTGGTCCAGCATTCTGGTGTAATCGCGGAATGCGGCCGCAATCGCGGCCATGCCGTCTTCTGGCGAAAGCAACAGGAGCGCGCGGTAATCCGGGATTTGCATGGGAATTGCCCTCCGCCCTCCATGCTAGGACGACTAAGCCGGGTTCAACAACACGAGGTTATGGCGCGCCGCAGTGAGTTTGTGCGGTTCCGTGCAGGCCGCAGCGGACGCAGATATTGCCGCGGCGGTTGGCGCAGTGAATCTGCGGGTCCGGCGCCAGCAAGGCTGAGGCTCGGAGACGCAAGCAGGAATGCGAGGAGCGCGTGACCGTTGCGGCCCTGGCTCGAAGGCGAGCCGCACGGACCTCCACCGGGTGTGCCGGTAGTAAGCTTGGGTTACGCTGCCGGGCTGGCTTCTGTAACCACAGGATACGGCAGCGCGTCATTTCGGGTGTAAGTCCGAGGCGCTCAGCCTTGGGGCCTGGCTCCCGTTCGGAGCAGGCGCTTCAAAAACACTCTCAACATTTCAGGAGGTATTGGTTATGCGAACTGTTCGTGCGCTTTTTGTGTTGTCAGTGCTTACTGTGGCGTCTTTCCAGGCGAAAGCCCAGGCGTTCTCTGCGATCGACGTTCACCTGCCCTACTCCATTCTGGCGGGAGAGCATCGGCTGTCGCCGGGTGAATACGTGATCCGGCCGCTGCCGGGGGTGCGGAACGTCTTCGCGGTATACAAAGACGGCGGTATGGTTTTCGAAACGCTGGTGCAGGCGATGCCGGCGGAGAAACTCGATCCGGCGCCGAAGACCGAACTGGTTCTGCGGAGCGACGGCCGCGAGTATGTGCTGGACGCCATGTGGATTGAAGGGATGGGCGCCGGATACCAATTTATGCGTCCCGAGTCCGTCAAGTCCCGCGAACGGGAGCGCCGCATGACCGAGGTCATCGGGCATAAGATCTCGTAGTCTGGTTCATGGATTTACCCCCGGGGCAGTGCCGGCGTGGCAGGCGGCGCTGCCTTTTTTTTGCCCTGCCGTTCCTTGGAGGAGCATGGCCCTTACTTCGGGCAGAAAGGAGTAAAGACTGATGATCAGGAAATTCAAAGTGGCGGCCTTATTGGCACTCATGCTTTCGGTTCTTGCGATTCCGGTTTCGGCTCAGCCGGTGGCGCTGGGTCCGGAGCAACTCGATCGGCTGGTTTCGCGGATCGCCCTTTATCCCGATCCTCTGCTGGCGCAGGTCCTGACGGCATCGACCTTCCCGGAGCAGATACCGGATGCGGATCGCTGGGCCGACGACCATAGTTATCTGCATGGCGAGCAACTCGCGAAGGCGATCCAGGACGATCATCTCCCCTGGGATCCGAGCGTTCTCGCGCTGCTGCCGTTCCCGTCCGTGCTGGACCCGATGAGCCGGGACATGGCGTGGACGCGGCAGCTCGGGGATGCCGTGCTGGCGCAGCGGCCGGAGGTGATGGAGGCGGTGCAACGGATGCGGCGCAAGGCCGATGAATACGGGTACCTTGTGGGCAACCAGTATGTCCGGGTGGCGCGGTATCCGGGATACATCGAGATCCTGCCGGCCGATCCGGCCTACATTTACGTGCCGGTCTACGATCCCGTGGTTGTGTTCGCGCGCCCGGCCGGGCGGGTGGCGGTGAGCGCGGCGATCTCGTGGGGGCCGCCGGTATGGATCGGCACCTTCTTTGTGCCCTTCGGGTGGGCTAAGGCCGGGTTCGTCTGGCCCTCGCACGAGGTTCTGGTGGCCGGACAGCCGTGGCGGCGGGAATGGATCACCCGCAGTACGTATGCGCATCCGTATGCATGGGTTCGCCCCGTGGAGCCGCGGGTCGAGCGGCATGAAATCCGCCGGGCGGTTGAGGCGCGGCGGCGGCACTAACTCAGTCAGTAACCTACAACGGTGGCCGGCAGGTAAGCTGCCGGCTACCGGTCAATGTATGCATCTTCACGATTCACTTAAGTCTGCCAAATTGATTATCAACTTTTCTGACTTTGTGAATGTAACGAATTTTCGTTTCGTGCGTCCTAGCCGATGAGCAGCATCACTTCGAACGATGCCGCTGCTGAGCGTTGGTCACGGGCTCGCGGTTTGTAGATCCCGGCGACTGGAAGGCGCCCAGCCTCACGATTCTGCTGCATGGAAGCCGTTCCCGGCCGGGGTGCGGTCTGTCCGAATTCGATGCTGCGGGATAGCCCGTAACGCACGGGTGAAATTTCAAAATTTCGGAGCAGATCAACATGCGCACTTACCATGCTGTCGCGAGTATCGCCCTGGGGGTACTGCCTCTGCTGGCGTCGTCCTCGCCGGATTCGCAGTCCGCGAACGCGAAAGGAGGACAGGTGCAGGTGCCGAACCGGCCAGCGGCGGCGCTGTTTGAAGGCGCTCAGGGCAAGCAACGAACCGAGATTCACTTCGATGCATCGAGCGGAATGGTGACCGTGAAGATGCTGGTGCAGGATTCGAACGGCTATTTCATTCCGAACATTCGCCGGGAGAACTTCGCGGTTTACGAGAACGGCGTCCGGCAGCATAACGCCACGGTGGAGATCGAGCACTCGCCGGTAACGATGGGGGTTCTACTCGAATACGGCGGGCGGTATCAGGCTTTGAACCGGGCGGTTGGCGAGGAAGTAGGCAAAGCGGCGCGCGGTTTTCTGGACGAGATCGGGCGGAACGATCGCGTGGCGATTTGGCGATACGGCGACACTTTGGAGGAGCTGGCCGGGTTTACTCAGGGCCACGATACGCTCGACAGCAGCCTGGTGGCGCTGGCCACGCCGCCGTTTTCCGAGCTGAATTTCTACGACGCGCTGATTGGGGCGTTGTCGCGAATGCAGGGAGCGACGGGGCGCAAGGCGCTGCTGGTGGTTTCATCGGGCATCGATACTTTCAGCAAAGCGAACTACCAGGACGCGCTTCGCGCGGTTCGGGAGCTGGACGTTCCGATTTACGTGATCCATCTCGGTCCCGCGTTGCAGGAGCACCTCTCGCTGCTGCCGGCTTCGGGGCCGTATGCGCAACTGGACTGGAAGCGCGCCGGAACGGAGCTTCAGGAGATCGCAACGGCGTCCGGCGGGCGCATGTATTCGCCGGCGAGCGCCTTTGAGCTCGCGGGCATCTACGACGATTTGATGGAGAACTTGCGGGTGCGCTACGTGATCACTTACAAGTCGAGCGCACCCGGCGACCTGAGCGCGGCAAGAACGGTCCGCATCGAGCTGGTGAATCCGGCGACTGGCGGGCCGCTCGAGATCGTGGACGCGAACGGAAAGCCGGTCCATTCCAAAGTGTTTGTCGAGGACACGTACATTCCGCGGGCGGCTTCCGAGGGAGAGACGAAGAGCGCCAGCGCGCGAGTGCGCCGGCAGTAGGAAAGAGAGGAGAGGCGATGACTGACCATTTGAGTGCAACTCCGTTGGCGGGCGCGCGATTCCTCGCCGCGGCAGCCGTTTGCCTGTTGCTGCCGTGGGCTGGCGCCGCCCAAACGCATTCGGCGAACCGAAGCACCATGCCGGCCGTGCGCGACTCGTACGCGGACGTGGTGGACAGGGTTGCTCCGGCCGTGGTGACCATCCGGTCGGCGCGCCGGGTTCGCGAGGCGCAGCAATTTCCGTTCTTCGACGATCCATTCTTCCAGCGATTTTTCGGCGGCCGTTCCGGAAGCCGTCCTCGCCAGGATCGGGCGCTGGTGGAGCACGCTTTGGGATCGGGCGTGATTGTCAGCGCGGACGGTTATATTCTGACCAATCACCACGTGGTCGACGGGGCGGAGGAGATCTCGGTCGATCTGAGCGACCGGCGGTCATTTGCCGCGAAGCTCATCGGCTCGGACCCGCCGAGCGATCTGGCGCTGCTGAAGATCGAGGCGACCGGACTGCCGGTGCTGCAACTGGGGGATTCCGATCGAGTCCGCGTGGGCGATGTGTGTCTGGCGGTGGGAAACCCGTTGGGAATCGGCGAGACGGTGACGGCGGGGATCATCAGCGCGAAAGGCCGGGCGACAGGCCTCAGCGATGGCAGCTTTGAAGACTTCCTGCAAACCGATGCGGCGATCAACCAGGGCAATTCGGGAGGAGCGCTGGTCAACGCGCACGGCGAGTTGATCGGGATCAACAGCCAGATTCTCTCTCCATCCGGCGGCAACATTGGAATCGGCTTCGCGATTCCGTCCAATATGGCGCGCAACGTGATGGAACAACTGAAGGCGGGCGGGAAAGTGCGGCGCGGCAGGCTGGGCGCCGGCATTCAGGAGATTACTTCGGACCTGGCGAAGAGCCTCGGACTTGCGGAGGTTCGGGGCGTGCTGGTGAATTCGGTCGATCGCGATGGTCCTGCGGAGCGCGCCGGTGTGAAGCCGGGGGATGTGATTACGGCGGTGAACGGCATGAGGGTCGATGACGCGAATGCGCTGCGCAATCATATCGCCGGAATGGCTCCGGGGACGGAGGTCACGCTGACGGTTCTTCGCGCCGGCCGGCAGGAGGAACTCCATGCACGGTTGGGCGAACTCCCGGCGAACCGGGAGAGCGCATCCGGATCGGGTGGCCCGGCGAGCGGCAGAGAGCTTCTCGGGGTCACGGTGGAACCGTTGACGCCGGAAGCGGCGGGCCGGCTCGGGCTGGGCCGTGGGACGCGCGGCGTGATCGTGGAAGACGTCGATCCCGCGGGGCCGGCGGCGGAAGCGGGCATCCAGCCGGATGACGTGATTCTGGAAGTCAACCACCAGCCGGTCACCTCCTCGGCTGAGCTGCGCGCAGCGCTGCGCCGCTCCGGGTCGCGGCCGGCGTTGTTACTGGTAAGCCGGGATGGCAGGAATGTCTTCCTGGCGATCACGCCGCGTTGAGGAGTTGGCCATGACGGATCGGGCGTTTCTGTTTCTGTTCAGCCTCGTGATGACTCTGGCAGGCTTGGCCGGCATGGTGTGGTTGATCGGAACGGGGCAAGCCGCGACCTTTGACGGCTTGTTCCTGTTCTGTTGCTGCGGAGTGAACTCGTTTGCTTTTGGGCTCTACCTCCGCTGGCTGATCCGATCGGCGCTACCGGACGGGCAGGCTCACCTGAAGAGCGGGCGGGTGGATGCTGCCGGAAGGCGGGTTGCCGGAGGGGTCGAGGCTAGCGCTGTTGCGCAAAATACGCGCTGAAGGCGAGCCGGCGGGGTGTTGGGCGCGGTGCGTCCATCGGCCACACCGCCGATCCGCCTTTGGCACCGGAATAGCGGGCATACGGCGCGCGTCATTGGTTGCGTGACAGTGACTAAGATTTTCTGATAATGCCAATGAAACCAAGCCGCGGATACCTGCATCTATAGCGGTGGGAATTGGTGGATATGCCGGAACGGTGCTCCACCGAGGACTCTTTCCTGCGGAGCGCCGCTCCGACGCCGCCGCCCAGGGGCGTCCGGGAGAATCGGCGACCAATCCTAATGCTCACGATCACGTTGAGGTAAGCGCAATGCTGGAAATGGTTCATCGCGGCATCGAGAGAATGGCCCGGAGTTGGTGCCGGCTGATGCACGCTCAAGTGATGTTGCCCGTACGCGGCTATTACCGGTGTTCCCGCTGCCATCGGATGTTCTCGGTGCCTTGGGAGAAGGGGAGCCCGTCCGTACGGCTGGGTGGGAGAGTGGGAGACCTCCGGCCGGAACTCGTGCCGCAGTCCTGACAAATTCCGAACGAGGAGGTAGCAATGAAGAGGCTGCTATGGTTCTCGACTCTATTTGCGGCGTTGCTCGCGGTACCGGGTGTTTCGGCCGCTAGTAGCGCCGTGAGTCCAACTGCAAGGATCGAACGGGAAGTACGCCACGAGCTGGTGATGCTTCCGTATTACTCGGTGTTCGATGACCTCGGTTTCGAGGTCAACGGCGGAACCGTCGTTCTGACCGGAAAGGTGACGAAACCCGTTCTCAAAGATGACGCGGAGCGCGCCGTGAAGCGCATTGAAGGAGTGGAGCGGGTCGAAAACCGTATCGAGGTGCTCCCGCTATCGCCTTTCGACAATCGCATCCGGCTGGCGGCGTTCCGGGCCATTTACGGAACGCCCGCTCTGAATCGCTACGCGCATCAGGCGATGCCGCCCATCCACATCATCGTGGAGAACGGCGACATCACGCTCGAAGGCGTGGTGGCAAACCAGATGGACCGTACCCTGGCGGAGATGAAGGCCCGTCAGGTGCACGGATCGTTTTCGGTAACGAATCATTTGCGGGTCGAGGAACCTCGATCCCAATCCTAATGGAAGAGGAGGAATGATCGTATGGCGGAAGTCGATGTGAAGAAAAATCAGAAGGACGAGAAGGCTGTTGCCAGGCGAGGCGAGAGTGAGCTCGCGACCTGGGGCGATTGGGACCCGTTGTCGTGGTGGCGCACGCCGTCGGAGTTCTTCCGGGATCCCTTCTCCGTAATGCGGCGCTTCCGTGAGGAGATGGACCGCGTGTTCGCCCGCAGCTTTGGCGAGGAGTTCGGCAACGGCGCGTGGATGCCCGCGATTGAAGTGAGCGAGCAGAACGGCAATCTGCAGGTACGCGCCGAACTGGCCGGTCTGAAGCCGGAGGACGTGAAGATCGAGGCGACGGAGGATTCTCTGGTTATTCAGGGCGAGCGCAAATCCGAGCATGAGGAGAAGCGCGAGGGAGTCTTCCGTTCCGAGCGCCGTTACGGGAAGTTCTACCGCGAGATTCCGCTTCCCGAGGGCGCGAAGGTCGATCAGGCGAAGGCTCATTTCGACAACGGCGTGCTCGAAGTAACGCTGCCGATTCCGGAGCGGAAGAGCAACCGCCGGCAAATTCCGATCGGCGGGCCGGTCGAGCAGAAGAAATAGGAGCGGCGGCGGCCACGGCCGGCCGTGGCCGCCCTTAACGCGTCCATTTGCGTATCGGCGATGTCGAGTTCACGGGGTGGAGTTTGTTCCAGTTCCTGGCCGGCGCGGCGCGCTGTCTCGATCCGTCGGCGGGCTCATCAGCGAAGGAACTTGCCGCGCCGGGCAATGCCGGCGTTTTCCGCGGCGGCTTAAGGACGGCCGGGGGCGGAATGAGTGAGGCCTTTGCGGGCGATATCGCGGCGGTAGTGCATGCCATCGAAGTGAATGTGAGAGACGGCGCAGTAGGTGGTGGCGATGGCGGCGGCGAGATCGGGGCCGGAGGCGGTGACGCCGAGGACGCGGCCGCCGGCAGTTTCGAGTCCTTCGGGGCCGAGTCGCGTGCCGGCCTGGAAGACGGTGGCGCCCTCGCGCTCCGCGGCTTCGATGCCGGAGATGGGGCGGCCGGATTCGGAGCTCTCGGGATAGCCTCGCGAGGCGAGGACGACGCAGACGCTCGGGCCGGGGCGCCAGTCGATTCGCGCGGAGGCGAGGCGTCCTTCGGCGGCGGCCATCAGGACGGGAACGAAATCCGATTCCATGCGGTGCATGAGGGGCTGCGTTTCGGGGTCGCCGAGGCGGACGTTGAACTCGAGGACTTTGGGGCCGTCCGCGGTCATCATGAGGCCGGCGTAGAGGAAGCCGGTAAACGCGGTGCGCTCGACCGTAGGGAGAATGATGCGGTCGAGGACGTCGCGGGACTGGCGCTCGGTGAGGATCGCGGAATCGCAGTAGGCGCCCATGCCGCCGGTGTTGGGGCCGGTATCGTTGTCATAGGCGGCCTTGTGGTCCTGGGTGGGGGCTAGTGGCAGGGCGTCGCGGCCGTCGCACAGGGCGATGAAGCTGACTTCTTCGCCGCGGAGGAATTCCTCGATGACGAGCGGGCCGGCGAGGCGCGCGAGGGCGGTTTCCGCTTCGGCGCGGTCCTGGGCGATGGCGACGCCTTTGCCGGCGGCGAGGCCGTCGGCTTTGAGGACGACGGGGAAGCCGAAGCGATCGAGGGCGCGGCGCGCGTCTTCGGGGGTGGCGACGGTTGCGAAGCGCGCGGTGGGGATTCCGCTCTGTTCAAAAAAGTGCTTTGCAAAACTCTTGCTGCCTTCCAGGCGCGCGTTGGCGGCGGTGGGGCCGACGATGCGGAGCCCGCGGGCGCGGTAGCGGTCGACGATGGCTTCGACGAGGGGCGCTTCGGGGCCGACGACGGTGAGGTCGGGGGTGAGGGACTCGGCCTGGTCAAGCGGGAGGCAGGTAGCGAGTCGGGCCATACCGGGGTTGCCGGGGGCGGCGAAGAGTTCGACGCCGGGGGATTGGGCGAGTTTCCAGCAAAGGGCGTGTTCGCGGCCGCCGGAGCCGATCACAAGGATTTTCATGGGGGCTGGCTACAATGGTAGCAATGCCGCAGAGTTATGACGTAATCGTGATCGGCGCCGGGCACGCGGGGTGCGAGGCGGCGCGCGCGTGTGCGCGGATGGGGCTGCGAACCGCGATGGTCACGATGAACCTGGACCTGATCGCGCAGATGTCGTGCAACCCGGCGATCGGGGGGATCGCGAAGGGGCACCTGGTCCGCGAAGTGGATGCGCTGGGCGGCGTGATGGCGGAAGTGGCGGATGCGGTCGGGATTCAGTTCCGTCTGCTGAACACGAGCCGGGGTCCGGCGGTGTGGTCGCCGCGGGCGCAGATGGATAAGAAGCAATACCGCGTGCGGATGCGCGAGGTGCTGGAGCGGGAGCCGAACCTGCGGATTCTGCAGGCGGAGGTAGCGGGGCTCATTTTGGCGGAGGTCGAGGGTGGGGGGCGGCGCGTCACGGGCGTGCAGTTGCGGGACGGGCGGTCGCTCGCGGCGTCGGCGGTGGTGGTGACGACCGGGACGTTCCTGAACGGCCTGGCGCACGTGGGTGAGGCGCGGTACAGTTGCGGGCGGAACGGCGAAGCGCCGTCGCAGTTGCTTGGCGAGCAGTTGCGGACGCTGGGGTTGGCGTGGACGCGGCTGAAGACCGGGACGCCGCCGCGGCTGGACGGGCGGACGATCGACTGGAGCCGGTTCGAGCCGCAGCCGGGGGATGCGGAGCCGACGCCATTCTCGTTTCTGACGGCGCGGATCGAGCGGGAGCAGATCCATTGCCACATCGGTTACACGACGGAAGAGACGCGGCGGATTCTGCGGGAGGCGATCCCGCGGTCGCCGTTGTATAGCGGGCAGATCGAGGGAATCGGGCCGCGGTATTGCCCGTCGATCGAAGATAAGATCGTGAAGTTTCCGGACAAGGAGCGGCACCAGATCTTCCTGGAGCCCGAGGGGTTGGACACCAACGAGGTGTACGTGAACGGCATGTCGACGAGCATGCCGATCGATGTGCAGGCGGCGATGGTGGCGTCGATTCCGGGGTTGGAAGATGCGGAGATGATCCGCCCGGG
>Ga0070738_10005615_pt1 | contig 13783 bp, 12 predicted proteins | sample Coa_R2_2_FD_66446 | JGI IMG/M metagenome (GOLD analysis project Ga0070738, IMG submission 66446) | Surface soil microbial communities from Centralia Pennsylvania, which are recovering from an underground coalmine fire - Coalmine... | ecosystem: Environmental > Terrestrial > Soil > Unclassified ... | reverse complement strand
ACTCAGTCGGCGTGGCGATCGATCGCCGTGGCTTTATTCCCATCAACGACCACATGGCGGTTTTGAATGCTGGCGAAGTAGTTCCACACCTGTGGGCGACCGGCGATGCGACCGGCAAAATGATGCTGGCGCACGTAGCGTCCGCCCAGGGCGTTGCAGCCGTCGAGGCCATTTGCGGTCGCGGTCGTGCTGTTGATTATCACAGCATCCCGGCAGCTGCCTTTACCCATCCCGAGATTGGCTTCGTGGGCTTAACCGAACCAGCCGCCCAGGAAAAGGGGAAGACCGATGGGTTTGAGGTGGCTACCGTGCGGACTTACTTCAAGGGCAATGCGAAGGCGATCGCGGAAGGTGAAACCGAAGGCGTGGCCAAGGTCATCTACCGCCAGGACACGGGAGAAGTGTTGGGCGTACATATCTTTGGTCTGCACGCCTCTGACCTGATTGCAGAAGCCGCCAGCGCGATCGCCCAACGCCAGTCAATTCAAGATCTTGCCTTTCTGGTACACACCCACCCCACGCTGTCAGAGGTGCTGGACGAAGCGTACAAGCGGGCAGCAAACGTACATTGAGGCTAGAGGCTAGAGGGGCGATGTCGGGGGCCGGGAACGGACTCAAACTCCAACCACTGCCCGTGCCCCATCCGGCGCTCTCGATAACGCTCCAGCCTGCTGGTCGTCCTGACCAACCGTTGGTCAGGGTAAGTCAGATGGTCTGGGCAAGCCAGATCACTGACCCCAATCCAGCATTTGGTCACTCGCATTGTCCGCAGCGTCCTAACCAAAGCAGCGTTCTAAGCAAAGCGGTGAGTCCCGCCATCTTTACCGTTGTTTTAAGAAAAACAGGCTGTTTTTGTATGAGTCAATACATTTTCAGCCTGTGCATCGCCTGAGTTAGGTTACGCTATCAAAAGTATTTGTTAATTTTTGGTTGCAAAGCAGTAGTGCTGCGATCGCTCCCAACTGATTTCTATTTACGCTTTCTACTTACGCACAGTTTTCTACTTACGCACAGTTAATCATCGATGCAGATCCGTCGCCGTCCACCGAATCCTGCGGTTGCTGTACAGGAATTGCGTTATCAGGTCAAAGTACCTGATGCTGAGCCGCGCCACATTTTGGAAGAAATTGTGTGGCATAAAGAGGCAGAAGTAACCCAATTGCGCGAGCGCGTTCCTCTGCTGGAACTGCAAAAGCAGGTACGCGATTTGCCGCCGCCACGCGACTTTTTACAGGCGCTGCAGCAGGGTAAAACTCAGCCTGCGGTGATTGCCGAGGTCAAGAAGGCGTCACCCAGTAAGGGGATCATTCGCGCTGACTTTGATCCCGTGGCGATCGCCCGTGCTTATGAGCAAGGCGGAGCTACCTGTCTGTCGGTTTTAACCGACCAGAAATTCTTTCAGGGTAGCTTTGACAATCTGGCGCGCATTCGTGCCGTCACGGAACTGCCCCTCCTGTGCAAAGAGTTTGTCATCTACCCGTACCAAATGTATCTGGCGCGGGTCAATGGAGCCGATGCGGTGCTGCTCATTGCGGCCATTCTATCGGACAAAGACCTGCAGTACTTCCTCAAAATTGCCACGTCGCTTGGCATGACGGCCCTAGTCGAGGTGCATACGCTGGCTGAGTTAGACCGGGTGCTGGCGCTCGATGGAGTGAAGCTGATTGGTATTAACAACCGCAACCTGCAAGATTTTTCGGTCGATTTGCAAACAACCTGCCGATTACTGACCGATCGCCGCGAACAACTGCAATCGCAAGCTATTCTTGTAGTGAGTGAATCAGGGCTTTATACGGCGACCGACCTATCGCAAGTCGCAGCAGCAGGTGCCAGTGCGGTCTTGGTAGGCGAAGCGCTCATGCGACAGCCCGATCCGGCCCTGGCGTTATTGCAGCTGGTTGATCCCTCGGTGAGTCTATCGTCCTCACCTGACACTCGTACATAGGTAACTGTAAAACCCGTCTACGCACCGCGATCGCCTATCGTTTGAGCATGACATCCGCTAATGATGCTTGCTATCGCACCTGTCCCGGTTGATTCACGCTATAAGGTAGTAGTCAGTTTTCATGGAACCTATCCCGCTTCCGTCCCATATTCACTACGAGTTGCTGCTTCAGCTGCTGGAACGTCAAACGGCAATGGCCGTTAGTCGTCAGTCCCCGGCTCAGGAACAAGTGCATCAACTGATTATTACGTTGCGTAAAGCACTCGCCCTTCAGAAGCAGCTGGAGGAAAGTTGCGAACGTCACAATTTGCCGATCGAGTATCGCTGGTCACTTAACACCGCCGCCAATGTGGAAAAGGCCGTGCCACCCGACAGCGTTTTGAGTCTCCAAAAAGAATAGATAAGCTTCAAAAAGCATAAACAATTGCCTTGATCCTTGCTTTCTGGTGATACACTTCAGGTCTTCAATAAAGACTGAGGCTAGGAATAGCCCTCAAGACGCCCTTAAGACGTTTGACTGGAGGCAAATCGGATTGAGCAGCAAGCACAGCTTACATTGAGCAATGTTGGAAAACAATCGGGCCTACTGTGGCGATCGTTGCATTGATCGATTAAGTTAGATGCAATTTGGCGGTTGGTAACGACAGCGTTGAGGCGATGGACGTTAAACGCTAAACTTTAGGACTTCTAGATGAGCCTGATGCCTGTGGGTTAGACGATTCTGAAGTCTTGTCGAGCCGGTCTGTAAGTCTGCCGGGGTTGGCTAATTGCTTTCGGGAGGTTCTGGGTGTCTGAACCGAATCTGGCTTATAGTTCGTTGTCGGCAGAGGCAGCCAAACACTCTGACGGTGAGAGCCTGCTGGATGATGAAACGGCCAGCACGATCGCGCCCCCCCAGACTGAACGGCAACCGCACTCTGAGACTAAGCCTGCATCGACAGAATCAGATAAGCAGCAGTTGAGCCTCTGGGCAACGGATCAGCCTGATCTGAACGTAAGCAGTTCCGATCCGATCGCGGCAATTCAGCAACAGGCCGCCATCGAATTAGAACGGCAGCGCCAGCATTGGGTACAGGTGCAGGAGACGCTTTTAGCAGAGCTAAGACAGGCGCGATCGCAGTCTCACAGCCAGATAGAACGGATTCGTCATCTGGAGCAGGCTCTGGATCAATCGCTGGCGTCACTTAATGAAGTGCGCTTACAGGTTGTTGACCAGCAGCTTTTAGAAGCGCAACTGGCATCAACAGAGGAAATTTCGAACATTCAGCAACAGGCAATCGCGCGGCTCAAGCTGCAGTTGGCACAGCAGCAGCAAGCGCTCGACCTGCAGTTTTCAGAGACCCAGGCTCGCGATCGCACCCTGCAAGATCTGCTGTCCACAATGGAGACTTTGACGCAGGCACAGCAGCAAGAACTGGAGCAACTGCGCCGCCAAATTGCTCATGATCGCGTTGAGGTGCAGGCCTATCAGCAGCGTCTGGAAGACCAGCTAGACCGTCTCCAAATTGACCTTCATACGCAACAAGCGCGGACACAGGCGTTAGAATCACAGTCGCTGGATGCGCAGACGTTAGCCACTAATCTGGCGCAGCGGTTGGAGCAAGCGCACACGCAGGTCAACGAACTCTCACAAATCTTGAGCGATCGTCAGGCGGCGCTGGCTCAACTGGAAATCGAACTCCAGCAGGCTCACATTGCCCTCCAAGAGCAACAGGCCTTAATCGATCGGCTCCAACAGTCTCGGCTATTAACACCACCTCTTGGTGCGACCCCTGCGGCCAGAGCCGAAGTCCCGCCTGATCTGGCGATCGCACAGACAAAAATTGCGGCGCTGGAAAACCAGGTCGCGAAGCAGACAACGACTCAGGCCATGCTGCAGCACGCGTGTCAGGAGCTTGAAGAAGAACGCGATCGACAGCAGGCACGAACCGCTGAGCTAGAAAGCCAAACAGCCGATATGCAGGAGCAGATCTTGCGTCAGGCCCAGCAGGCCAGCGAGTATGAAACGGCTGTGCAGCATTGGAAAGATCGTTGCCTCAGCAGTCACAGCGATCTCATCAAGCTGAAACAACTGCTCGAGCAAGTTTTACCTGACCCGCCTGCTGAACTGGCCGAGGTGCTGGCCGCTCTGGTGGCAGCCACCGATGACACGACGGAGCCTGGCAGTCCATCGCTGCTGCCCATGACCCGATTTAGTCGCGAGTCAAAAGTTGATCTGCCGGACTTCCTCATTCGTCGCCGCAACCATAAAACACGGCGAACATAACCGGACTTAGATGGAAGAAGCAAAAGTATACGATCGAGTGCTCATCATCGCTCTACCGGGTCAAACCGTGGCATTAAAACCGATCCCCATCCCCCCGCTGGCGCTCTCTTACCGCCTCTGTCAACCCTAATTACGTTAAAGTTCAAGAATTGTGTAATCCTGGATATGCAGCCATCATACTGGCAATTCTCTAGATGCTCAGGGCAGATTCATGGACGACAAGTTAATGCTGATGATTCCGGGGCCGACCCCGGTGCCAGAACAAGTTTTACTGGCAATGGCGAAGCACCCGATCGGTCACCGGAGTGGTGACTTCTCCAAAATCATGGCAGAGGTGACCGAGAATCTGAAGTGGCTGCACCAGACACAAAATGATGTGCTCAGCCTGACCGTCAGCGGCACAGGTGCGATGGAGGCAGCCATCATCAACTTCTTGAGTCCGGGCGATCGTGTCTTGGTCGGCAATAACGGCAAGTTTGGCGAACGTTGGGTAGAGGTCGCTAAAGCCTATGGGTTAACGGTTGACATCATCACAGCCGAGTGGGGACAGGTGCTCGACCCAGAGCAGTTCCGTCAAGTGCTGGAAGCGGACACGGCAAAAACGATCAAGGCCGTGATTATCACGCATAGTGAAACCTCGACTGGGGTGCTCAACGATCTGGAGACCATTAACCGTCACGTCAAAGCCCACGGTGAAGCACTGATCATCGTTGACACCGTTACCAGTCTGGGAGCGTATAACGTACCGATCGATGCCTGGGGGCTGGATGTTGTCGCATCCGGGTCACAAAAGGGCTACATGGTGCCACCCGGTCTGGGATTTGTTGCTGTGGGAGCGAGAGCATGGGAAGCCTATAAGACGGCTAAACTTCCCCGCTTCTACCTCGACCTGGGCAAATATCGTAAAGATGCCGCTAAAAATACAACGCCTTTTACACCGCCCGTCAATATGTTTTTTGGGTTGCAAGTAGCGCTGCACATGATGCGGGCCGAAGGGTTAGACAATATTTTTGCTCGCCATCAACGTCTGACTCAGGCTACCCGTGCGGCTGTCAAAGCACTGGGCTTGCCTCTATTCGCACCCGACCAGGCAGCTAGCCCAGCTATTACGTCTGTAATGCCCGATCGCGTCGATGCTGAGCAAATCCGCTCTGTGATGAAAAAGCGCTACGACATTATCCTGGCAGGCGGACAGGATCACCTCAAAGGTAAGATCTTCCGCATTGGTCACCTGGGGTTTGTCAGCGATCGCGATATTTTGACCGCGATCGCGGCCCTGGAAGCGACCCTACAAGAGTTGGGGTACGAAGGCTTTACGCCTGGATCGGGTGTGGCCGCCGCTGCTAAGGTATTTGCGAATGCATAGGAACCAGAAGGCAACCGCATCGCTGTAGCCCAATTGGTCAAAACTGAGTGCCGGGCACCCTTTAGTTGCGGTCGCGCCCAAAAACCCTCGGCGTCTAACGTCCCGCTTGTCTGGCAGAACCATCGCCAGAGCAACATAATGCGGTCGGTATCAACCGCTGAGGCTTGCGTCCTCGCGATGCGTAGTAATCACCGTGCACCCCGTTTGTGCAGGCAGAGCCCGTCGGTTGACGATGGCCGCGCTTTGTCAATCTGGGGGCAATGACCACAGGCGCAGCCCGTCTTTACATGGCGCAGTCGTTTTGTAGACGGCTGCGCTTCATTTTTTAGACGGCTGCGCTTCATTGAGTTTCCCACCGTGAATGATTGACGGGTATCCCTCAGGTTCTTAAGATTAAGAATAAGATTAAAGAGTGTAAAGAAACATTACGCCAGCGTGTCGAATTGTTTTTGCGGTTCAGCCAACCTTATTTATGCCAATGCTTAATGTGTTTGTTACAGGGACGATCCAACCTTACTTACGATGGGTGCTGCGCTCCGTAGCCGTCATAGTTGTGATGATGCTTGTTTGGAGCAGTCCTGCTCCCCTCTTGGGAACAGCAGCATACGCTTATAACAACCCGGAACTTTTGCCAGCGGTGCAAACTCCCATTATTGATTTGGCCAAGGCACTAACCAGCGAGCAGGAAGTGACGCTTGCCAAAGATTTGGAAGATTTTGAACAGGAAACGGGCTGGAAACTGCGGGTACTGACCCAGTTCGAGCGGACTCCGGGAATCGCTGTTAAGGACTATTGGGGACTGGACGACCACAGCGTTTTGCTGGTTGCTGACCCACGCGGTGGCAATTTGCTCAACTTCAGCGTGGGAGACGATTTCTATCCCTTAATGCCTCGGACATTCTGGATTGAGCTTCAGACACGCTTTGGCAATCAGTTTTTTGTCCGCGAGCATGGTGAGGATCAGTCAATTCTTGAAGCGCTGAACTCGATCAAGACATGTTTGCGCCAGGGCGGCTGTCAGGTTGTTCCCGGTTTGCCCCGTGAGCAGTGGGTGTTAACGCTGGTCACGTCGATCGTGGGTGGTGTTGTGTGTGGTTTTGCAGCTCAGCCTCGCAAGGACGGGCAATTGGTTGCGTGGCAGTGGGCGCTCATTTTCTCACCACTGTGGGGGATTCTCTTCATTGCGTTTGGCATTGCGCCAGTGATCACGCGCACTTCAGACTGGTTACCGCTCTTTCGTAACGTTGCTGGCTTTATGATTGGCGCTCTGGTAGCATATCTCACACCGTTCCTCACCCGCTCGTCTGCTCCAGAGCTTTAGCCTTTTCCTGGGCTGTTGATTGGATAGCCGCGAACAGGTGCGATTGGGCTGTTTTGGCGTGGCTTGGTAGAACATTTTCGTTGCGACTGCCACGCCAGACTTGCGATCGCCAAATCGACGATCGCAAGCACAGACGCTTGTTTAGCTCAAAGCAAGCACGAATTCGGGATAAATTGTCGCCATTTTGGACGAGCCAGTGTAGGCTGATTACCACAGACGGGTAAATTTTTCGGAAAGGGTCGCGATGGAATGGCACGCAACAGACGCTCAGAGTTTGGCGATTATCGATCGCGAGATTGGTGAACACATCTTCTCGCCCGCCGAATACGAAATTGTGCGTCGCGTTATTTATGCAACGGCAGATTTTGAATATAAATCGCTGATCCGTTTTTCGGACATTGCGTTGCAGTCTGGAGCCGCCGCTTTAGCCGCTCGCAGCACGATCGTCGTGGATGTGCCGATGGTGCAGGTAGGGATTACGACCAATATCCAGAACACATTTGCCAATCCCGTTTATTGCAGCATGGAGGCGTTGACCCGCCCGCAGAAGGAGAAGACCCAGGCCGCATGGGGAATTGAAACGTTGGCGCGGCGCTACCCGGAAGGCATTTTTGTCGTGGGTCAAGCGCAGACCGCGTTAACGTCCCTGGTCGATTTGATCGAAGCAGAGGAGATCCGGCCAGCGCTGGTCGTTGGAACCCCGTCTGGATTTGTGGACGTAGAGATAGCTAAGGAACGCTTGGCCGATTCACTCATTCCTCACATTCGCATTGAGGGCCGCAAGGGCAGTGCCGTTGTGGCCGCCGCCATTGTTAATGGTTTAGTCGATCTGGCATGGCAAGCTTACGGGCGTGAGCAGAGCGGGGTGATGTAATCACCAGTCTACTGATGGTCGAGTGCGAGGGTTATGGCGACGGGGGCGACGGCTCAGCTCGATCGCGCCGCCCCGCCCATCGTCCTCCGGATAGCGATCGCGTTGGGATTGGTCGTATTCCGGCGGGTCAAATCGCTCCTCACGGCGACGATCGCGCGCGTGTAGCCGACGGCTGACTTCGATAAAAGACTCGCGCTGTAGTAGAGGATAATCGCTCACCCAGATGTTGTGAGTTGGAATGTAAATGTCCGATGTCTTGTTAATCCGGCCTAAGTCACCCCGATTGGACATCGCCACCATCTCGGCACGATCGCCAACCGCGATCGCCTGGTGATTTCGCTTGAGCGGCACTTGCAGCCGACTGGTGAAACCAGTTTCGTCGCCCACAATCAAGTTCAGGCACCGTTCACGGTTCTCAACAATCACCAGTTCTCCCCGCTCATTGACCGTTTCTTCCTTGCCAATCAGTTCTTCCGTGACATAGACGTCTACCACTTCACCCTGCCAAAACCCGCTATAGGCATATTTGCGATATTCAACATTTTTCAGGCTGGCCCACAAAATGGGTCCCCACAGCCAATACAGCCCAACCACAATTCCCAACAGAAAGCGAATGAAGCCAAAGCTATCGCCTAAAATGCCCAACCCCAAAATGACGACCGTTACGCCCACCACTGAAACCAGCAGCCGCAGCAGCAGATCGGGAAATTTGCCCCAGTAGTAAACATACTGCGGTCCTGTTGCAATCGTAGGAACCAAATTTTCAAAGGTTTTGCGGGTTAATGGAATGAGCATAGGATGACTAATCGATCAACGCGATCGCAAATAGCAGTTAATGATGATCTGCTATGAGCCTAGCATTAGACCAAGAACTCAGCCTACGATCTGGCACGATCGATATGAACCACTGCATTTCGATCAAACTGGCCGTGCGATTGAGGCGACGCATGGTTGCGGTGTCGGCCCATTTTAAGGGTGGCCAGCGTAAATTCACTGACTTAAAGCCACCCGCTTAAAGCAATCTTTGAACCGAATTTGAGTACTCTATCGGATGGTTTTAACCGTAAAAGAGAACAAAATCAATATAGATCTGAGGAACGCACTCGGAAAAGCTGGCCAGCAATAGGGGGCAACTATGTTGGATTAGCTTTTACGCTTAGGAAAGCGTCCTTACAGGTAGACTGCCTGACCCTGGGGGCTTATTAGGGTCAGGCAATTTTTTTGGCATTTGTAACATACAACTTCATTCAAACGAATTATTGGCAGACGGCTGTAAAATTGAATTAATCAGACCGTAGCCAACGGGTCTTGAGAGGAGGCATTATGGTTAAGCCACTCCGTAATCTCCGCGCTCGTTATCTTCCCGCACTGAACCTAGAACCGGATACTGAGCATCTACTGGACACTGATGCCGTTGATCTGGAAGCAGCAATTGCTGCCGCCGGTGAAAGGTTAGACCGAGATACCTGCAATGAGGTATATGAGTTTTATCGCCACTGTTTGGCTCGATACGAATATGTAAAAGAAGCAAACGACAAATTTTTGTCGATGCTTGAAGATGCTCTGAGCACGGATCAGGCAGATTCAACCGAAAGCGCGGCTATTCGTAGCTATGCTGAAAGCTTACTGCTAGATCCAATCGCGCAACCAATGGTCTACGAGCAGTACGTTGAAGAAGACATCGTAGATGAAGCCGAAGATTTGACCAATCGAGAAGCCTGGATGGATCTAAACACCACAACAGAACGCTAAACGTCTTCAGGGTTGTTTCACGCCACATTAGACCCAAAACTATGAAGTTCGTTGATGAATATCGGGATGCCGCTGCTGTCCAGCGATATGCAGCATCAATCGCGCAGATCACGACACAGCCCTGGACGATTATGGAGATCTGTGGTGGGCAAACGCATGCGATCGTGAAATTTGGCATTGATGAACTATTGCCTCCAGCAATTACTTTAATTCACGGTCCTGGTTGTCCCGTATGTGTCACGCCAGTAGAGTTTATTGATCAGGCGATTGCCATTGCGTCCCTGCCGAAGGTCATTTTCTGCTCGTTTGGCGATATGCTGCGTGTACCCGGCAGTCATACAGACTTGCTGACCAGCAAGGCACAGGGCTGCGATGTGCGAATGGTGTATTCACCCCTGGATGTGCTCAAAATTGCGCAAGTAAATCCCGCTCACCAGGTTGTTTTCTTTGCAGTTGGATTTGAAACCACGGCTCCTGCAACGGCAATGCTGGTCTATCAGGCTTACCAGAAAGGGATCCAAAATATTTCCCTGCTGGTATCGCATGTCCTGGTGCCACCTGCAATGGCAGCAATTCTTGCCTCGCCGCAGAACCAGGTACAGGGTTTTTTGGCGGCAGGGCATGTCTGCACCGTCATGGGATACGGAGAGTATGAGGCGATCGCCCAGACCTATCAGGTTCCCATCGTCGTTACGGGATTTGAACCCTTCGATATATTGCAGGGCATATATTTATGTGTACAGCAATTGCAGGCGGGTCGATCGCAGGTCGAAAATCAATATATTCGGTCTGTGTGTGCCCAGGGTAATACCGTGGCACAGGCGCTAATCCGTGATGTATTCGCGATCGTGCCTCGTCAATGGCGGGGCATTGGTGAGATCCCTCAGAGTGGGCTGCAATTGCGCGATCCGTATACTGACTTCGATGCCGTTAAGCGCTTTAGCATTGCCAACCGTGAATCAGTTGCGACTGAATGTATCAGTGGATTGATTCTCCAGGGCATGAAGAAACCCGACGAGTGCCCTGCGTTTCGATCTCGCTGTACACCCGAACATCCCCTGGGGGCACCCATGGTGTCGTCAGAAGGAGCCTGTGCGGCCTATTATCGCTACCGCAAACAGGACGATAAGTCGCTGCGATCGAATTAACTAGAGGATTGTATGGAACCCACCTATGAATTGAAACAAATCGCTACCCAGTTGCTCAGCGCCATGCTGTCAAACCCTCATATCTATGCCAGCATCAGTGATGAAGGGGTTCAGGGAAACCAGGAGCAGGAATTGATTGCAATCGCGATCGACATGGCAAAAAGTTTGATTGACAAAATTGATCAAAACGCAAATTAACGGCTATGGCGACGGAAATCTTTTCCCAGTCCGGCCCCGATCCGATCCATCCCCAGGCCACCATTCTCTTAGCGCACGGTGGTGGTGGCAAGCTAATGCACCGCCTGATCGAGCAACTGTTTGTGCCAGCATTTGCTAATCCAATGTTGAATATTCGACATGATGCCGCCCTGCTGACACTCAGAGATCAGAAATTGGCATTTACAACTGACTCCTATGTGGTGCATCCTCTCTTCTTTCCCGGTGGCGATATTGGGTCGTTAGCCGTGAATGGTACGGTAAACGACCTGGCAATGGCGGGTGCGCGCCCACTTTACTTAAGTGCAGGCTTTCTCCTGGAAGAAGGACTCCCGATGGAAAGCTTACGGAGTATTGTGCAGTCCATGCAAAAAGCAGCTCAGGTGGCGAATGTACAGATCGTGACCGGAGACACCAAGGTTGTCGATCGGGGAAAAGGTGACGGTATTTTTATCAATACAGCGGGAATTGGGATTATTGAACATTCCCAAACCATTGCACCTCAAAGTATTCAGCCAGGCGATGTGATTTTGCTGAATGGTGACATCGGACGGCACGGTATTGCGGTTATGGCAGTCCGAGAAGGATTGGAGTTTGAAACCACGATCACCAGTGATTCTATGCCCCTTGCCGACTTAGTACTGAACCTCCTGGACGCCGGAATTGAGATTCACTGTTTACGAGACTTAACCCGTGGTGGATTGGCAAGTGGACTGAATGAACTGGCAGAAGCGGCGGGTGTCGAAATTGCAATTACAGAAGCTCAAATTCCGGTTTGCGATGCCGTTCAGGGTGCCTGTGAAATTCTTGGGCTTGATCCGCTGTATGTCGCGAATGAAGGGCGATTTGTGACATTTGTACCAGAGCGGGATGCTGAACGTGCCCTGGAAATCATGCGTTCGTACAGCGTTGAGCGTGAGACTGCAATGGCCTGTGAACATTCAAGCAGCCTAGCTGGTAATGCTTGCATCATCGGGCATGTTACCGGGCGATCGACGGGCCTTGTGACCATGAAAAGTCGCATTGGGGCGCAGCGAATTGTGGATATGCTGAGTGGAGAGCAGCTGCCACGCATTTGCTAAAGCCGATGGAATCAAACTGAAGTCTCACAAACGCGTTTCTTTAGCCGTGATCAACCAGGGCGGCGTATTGCGACAGGTGGCCAACACGCTATCGGATCAGCGATCGCCTGATGCAGCGTATCCGCACAGTACATATTTAACTTAAAGTTATTGGTGGATGTGGACACCTCTCCATCTGAGTTCTTCGGTCATATCTGAAGAAAGACCGGTCACTTGGATAAACTGAGCATCCTTGACGTTCGTACTACTCAAGTCAGTATCGTAAAGATCAACATGCTGCAACGTTGCCCGACTCAGATCGGCACCAAACAGATTAGCGCTGCACATTCTAACGTTTATTAGCATAGCGCGATGCAAGTTTGCATGGTTTAGCTTCGCACCATCCAAGTTCAGGTTTTCCATGGTCGTGCCGATCAACGTAGCGCGATTGAAATCTGCATCCAACAAATTGGCACTGCTAAGTCGTGCTTCTGTCAAGTTGGCATTGATGAATTTAGTACTACATAAATCTGCTGTCTTACCCAAAAGACTGGAGCCAAACCTCGCTAGACTTAAATCCACATCACTTAAATCGGCGTGACACAAATCAATCCCGTCCAGGATCGCTTCAATCAGAATGGCACCTACTAAACTTGCATTGCTTAAATTCGCTTGACTTAGATTGGCATGGCTAAGGTTGGCACCGTCTAAGTTCGCATTGCTCAAATCCACATTGATTAAGTTAGCCCCGTTTAAATTTGCCCGACTCAAATTCGCATTGCTGAAATTAATGCCATTTAAATTAGTTTTACTAAAGTCTTGACCACTGAGATCTTTGCCTGCAAAATCTTGACTCATACTGCACCCTGCCCCAGAGTAAACATTTGAAGTGTTAAGTTTTACGTATCCAATTTCAATTGAAAAGCGAATTGTGACATCAAATTTGCTGCCCACGAACCACATATATGGTTGCAAGATAGAAAATGAGCGTGAGGAACTTGTGAGGGAATGGCTTGCGCAATAACAGTTAACCTTAAAGCCTGTCAAATCTCCCTAGCTCAAGAATTGTTTAGGCGCGATCGGGAGCACCTCACAAGTTCTTCAAATTTTTGATCTAATTTAAAACCACCTGGGGCATGAACCTGAAGATTTGAGTTGGTCTTCGCTCTTTCAGTCGGTTTCTTGTCGCAGTTGGGATGAGGATAAGAACATGATCAAGACTGAATTCACTCAAACAATACTCCCGCCAACTCGTGTCGTCATTCTGGGCGCGGCAGGGCGTGACTTCCACAATTTCAACGTGGTATATCGTGATAATCCTCAAGCAACCGTTGTGGCGTTCACGGCAACGCAAATTTCTGGGATTGCCGATCGCTGTTATCCGGCCTCTTTAGCAGGTGCACTTTACCCAGATGGAATTCCCATCGTAGCGGAATCGGAGCTAGACACGCTTTGTAAGCAACAGCAGATCGATTTGGTCGTGTTTGCCTACAGCGATGTGCTACACGCCAGGGTCATGCACCTGGCTTCACGAGCAATGGCAGCGGGTGCAGACTTTAGCTTGCTCGGCCCTAATCGCACTATGCTAAAAGCCAACGTACCTGTCATTGCAGTATCGGCAGTGCGAACAGGCTGTGGCAAATCGCAAACGACCCGCTGGCTTTCAAAATTTTTGCGGCAATGGGGATTGCGCGTCGGCGTCATTCGTCATCCCATGGCCTATGGCAATCTGGAGGATCAGCGAGTTCAGCGCTTCGCGAGCCGGGCTGATCTCATCCTTGCAAATTGCACGATCGAAGAACGGGAAGAATACGAATCCCATCTTGAAGAGGGC
>Ga0070738_10005612_pt1 | contig 13788 bp, 11 predicted proteins | sample Coa_R2_2_FD_66446 | JGI IMG/M metagenome (GOLD analysis project Ga0070738, IMG submission 66446) | Surface soil microbial communities from Centralia Pennsylvania, which are recovering from an underground coalmine fire - Coalmine... | ecosystem: Environmental > Terrestrial > Soil > Unclassified ... | reverse complement strand
CTGCGCGCAGCGCATTCCGTGTCGGATCTTACGAGACTTGGTAGCTATCACGCGATTGCTGAGGAGACGATCTCATCCAACCGCCGCCGCCGGCAAGCTTCGCGATAGGATTCTTCCAGGTCCACCGGCACGCACCAATCGGCTCCAAGCGAAAGCGGCACTCGCGGCAGCGGCTGGCCCACTGCCAGCACGGTGGGCCAGGTTTCGACTTTTTCCATGTCACCAGCGCGGAGAGGGCGGTAGGCAACGGCGTAAAGGGACTGCCCGGCAGTCATGCGAAAGGCAGCGTCCAGCTGGAGTAGATCGGCCAATTCGTTGTGCAAGTTCCCCTGCCGGCTTGTGACCACATCAACGACAACAAGTCCAATGCCGCGGCTGAGGTGGGAAGCGCACTTGGCCGCGAACAATCGGCGCTTGGTGGAACGGTCCTTGTTACCGGGGCTGACGAGTTCAATCGCGGCCACGAGCGTTCGCCCGCCCTCCGAGGATAGGATCTCCACCGTCGCGCTGGGAGGAAATGAAGCAGGGAAGACCAGAGGGGCGACCGCGGGAGTCCAGACGGTTCGCGCGACCGTTGTTGTTCCGCCGGTGTCCGCGGAAGGCGACGCGGCCGGATCAGTGAATGTGGCCACGTCGATTTCCAGGGCCGCCCCCGGATGAACCTGTTCCAGGGCGATGTAGCCCGGCGGCAATACACCCTCGTTGAGCGCATCCGCCAGCGCACTGGCCCAGGTCGTATGGAACGACTCCCACGGACGGCGTTCGCTCAACGGCGGATGAAAATGATCGAGGAGCGGCACGGATCAATCCTCCCAATCGAGATAACAAGATCACGACCGACGCCCTGCGGGGATTATACCCGGATTCGAGGCGGTTGGGCGATTGCTCCTTCCCCTTCCCGAACCCTCCTCCGTTCGCCGTTGTCCTCGCTCGTGTACGCCCCCTATAACAATAGATGTGCTGGATGCCTGCAATCGATTCGAGAACCCACGATGAAAGTCCCCCTGAAATGGCTTGCGGAATACGTCCCGTTAACAATCCCCGTCGCCGAGTTGGTCGAGCGGCTGACGTTGGCCGGCCTGGAAGTGTCCGGCGTGCGTTTAATCGGCGTGCCGGCGCCTGAAGGATTGCGAGTCAAGTCGGCCGAGACCGGGCCGGTGTGGCCCGCGGATAAGATCGTCGCCGCGCGGGTGCAAAAAGTTGAGCCGCATCCAGATCCCGCCGTCGTCAACTTGAAACTGCCGACCGTCGAGTATGGCCAGGGACGAACCAAGCAGCTTGTTACCGGCGCTCCGAATCTCAAGATCGGCGATTCCGGCCAGACCGTGATCCTCGCCCTGGCGGGATCGGTCCTTTTCAGTCATCACGCCAAAGGCAGCGAGAAAGTGCTGCAAGAGCTGAAACCGGCCAAGATCCGCGGCATTCCCAGTGATGCGATGGTTTGCTCCGCCTTCGAGCTGGGCATTGACGACGACAAGGAAGCCGGCATCATCCGGCTCGATGAGGAGATCGCGCCCGGCACGCCGGCCGTCGATTTCATGGGCGACATCGTGTTGGAGCTAGAAATCACGCCGAATATGGCACGCTGCTTGTCTGTTATCGGCGTGGCCCGCGAAGTCGCCGCGCTCACCGGCCAGAACCTCCGTCTGCCGCCGCATCAGCCGAAGGCGGAGGGATCGGCAATCGAGGGACAGGTGCGGGTCTCTATTGAAGATCCGTCGTTGTGCGCCCGTTACGCAGCGATGTTGCTCAAGGATGTGGGCATCGGTCCTTCGCCGGAATGGATGCAGCGACGGTTGAGTCACGCCGGCATGCGGCCCATCAGCAATATCGTGGACATTACGAACTATGTCCTTCTGGAATGGGGCCAGCCGCTTCACGCCTTCGATTACGATAAGCTGCGACAGCGGGCCGGCGGCAAGGCACCGCACATCATCGTCCGGCCGGCGCGGGCAGGCGAAACGCTGGCGACGCTCGACGAGGGCAACAAGGCGACGCCGTTAAAACTGACTCCGGAGATGCTAATTATCGCCGATGAGGCAGGCCCGATCGCGCTGGCCGGCGTCAAGGGCGGCGCGGACACGATGGTCACGGAGTCCACGCGCAACGTGCTTCTGGAGTCGGCGAACTTCGATTTCCTTTGCATCCGACGGACCATGAAGATGCTCAACTTGCCCAGCGAGGCGAGCGTACGTTTCAGCAAAGGCATCCATCCGGAGACGGTCAAACCTGCCGCCGAGCGCGCCGCGGAGTTGATGCGGCAATATGGCGGCGCCACGGTTTGCCGCGGTATCGTCGATGTTTATCCCCGGCCATTCCCGCCGAAGGTGGTCGACTTAAAGATGTCCGAAGTGCGCCGCATCCTCGGTATGGATATGCCGCGCTCCGAATGCGTCCGAATCCTGCGGGAGCTGGAGTTCCAGGTCGAAGAGATTGGCGCGGATGCTCTGCGTGCCACGGTGCCGCCGCACCGGATCGATGTGGAGGAGGGGGCAGCCGATGTCATTGAGGATCTCGTGCGGCTGTACGGCTACGACAAACTGCCGGCGACGCTTCTGGCCGATCAGCTGCCGCCGCAGCGGACCAATCAACCACTCGTCTTCGAGGAGCGCGTCCGCGATCGCCTCGTCGCGCTCGGATTGCAAGAGGTCATCACCTACGCCCTGACCACGGAGGAGCACGAGAGGCCGCTCGCCGAACTCGGGGCGCTAACGCAACCCCGCTCGCCGGACGAATATGTCCGCTTGCAGAACCCCATTAGCAGCGAGCGTGAAGTGATGCGGCACAGCCTGCTCGCGGGCGTTCTCGATGTGGCGGCGGCGAATTTGCAGCACACAGTCGATGTGCGCTTGTTCGAGATCGGTTCGGTGTATCTGCCGCGGCCCGATAAGAAATTGCCCGACGAACCTCGCCGCCTCGCCATTGTCTTGTGCGGCGTACGACAAGAGGAATACTGGGGCGACGTGCCCGGCACGCCGCTGCAGCCCTTGGATCTCTTCGATGGCAAGGGCATCCTCGAAGCGCTTCTCGCCGATCTACACGTGGCGAACGTGGCGTATCGTCCCATGAAAACCTCGGCCCTGCATCCCGGCCGCGCCGCGGAATTGGTCGTTGGCGAACGGATGATCGGCTGTTTCGGCGAGCTGCATCCGAAGGTCGCCGAAGCGTTCAATCTCGGCGGCCGCGCCGTGTTGGTCGGCGAGATCGATTTGGAAGCGCTACGGGGCGTGCTGCCAGCGCGGCATCTTTATCAGCCGGTGCCACGTTTTCCCGCCGCTTTACGCGATCTTGCCGTCATCGTTGAAGAGTCGATGCCGGCCGAGCGCGTGGCCGGCGAAATCCGCGCGGCGGGGGGGGCCTTGCTGCTCGAGGTGCGCTTGTTCGATCTGTACCGCGGCGAGAGCATTCCCGCGGGGCACAAGAGCCTCGCTTATGCCTTGACCTATCAAGCCGACGACCGCACACTAACAGATAATGAAGTGAAAAAAGCCCACGAGAAAATCATGGGACGGCTCAAGCACGTCCTCAAGGCGCAAATTCGCGACAAATAAGGGCCGTGAAATCTCATGTCCGAGGCTCCCTCCTCCACCGCATCTGATCAGCCGACGGTCGAGGGCTTTCTGAAAACGGTCCTCCGGAGCGGCCTGCTCGACCGCGGCCAGCTTCAAGAGGCGCTCCGCGACGTGCCGCTCAACCGGCGCGACGATCCGCAAGCATTGGCCGACCATCTGGTCCGCAAGGGCAAACTGTCGCGTTTCCAGGCGAGCCGGATCCTCAAAGGCATCGGCAGGGGATTGCTATTGAGCCATTATCAAGTGCTCGCGCCCATTGGCCGGGGCGGCATGAGCACGGTTTACCTGGCCCGCGATGACCGCAGCGGCGAGCTGGTAGCCCTCAAACTGCTGCCGCCCAGCCGCTGGCGCGACCAGGAGCGTTTGCTGGCGCGCTTTCAGCGCGAAATGGAATTGAGCCGCCTCGTCGCCCATCCGCACCTGGCCTGGACACACGAAAGCGGCTTCTGCATGGGGGTCTACTACATCGCCATGGAGTATATCCCCGGCAAAAACCTGTCCAGGATCGTCGCCGAGGGCGGCCCGCTCAAGGTGCCGCGCGCCGCGCGCCTGATGGCCGAGGTCGCTTCCGGCTTGGAGCATTCCCATAACCAGGGATTGATTCATCGCGATCTGAAACCGTCGAACATCATGATCACGCCGAACGATCACGCCAAGGTGCTCGATCTCGGCCTGGCCCTGATCGAGGGCGAAGAGGCCGCGCAAGACGTGATCGGCGGCCAAGGCTACATCGTCGGCACGATGGACTACATTGCCCCGGAGCAGACCACCGATTCCACCGCCGTCGATGGCCGAGCTGATATTTACGCGCTTGGATGCACCCTGTACTTTGCCCTGACCGGCCGGCCGCCGTTTCCGGGCGGCACCGGCCGCGATAAGATTCGGCGCCATCGTCAAGAGGAGCCGACGCCGCTCCGCGAATTGGCCCCGGATGTTCCGGTTGGTTTTGCTCGGCTCATCGAGCGGATGATGGCCAAGGACCCGGCTCAGCGCCCTCCCTCGGCCGTCGCTGTCGAGGACGAGCTGCGCGCCTGGACGTCCGGCGATACCGTCCTGCCTCTGGACCGCCGCGAAGATGCGTGGTACGTCCAAGCCGTCTCGGCTCTGCAAACGACCGAACCTTCGACGGATTACAGTCTGCCTGGAATCTCGGTTCCGGATGTCGATCTGTCCTCCGAAATCAAGGGGGATTCCACATCATGGTCGATGCAGACGAAGTTGTTGCTGCTAGCGGTCGGTCTGGTATTGGGCGGCGTGGGGCTACTTGCGATGCTGATTCTGTTGTGGGTGTGGCGATCCTGATGGGACCGATCCCTTTCGCTCCGGCTTATCCACCTGGAACGAATCCATGAAGTAATCCGCTGCCCGAGCGTTCAGGAACTTGGGTACGCCCGATACATAGACCTGGTAGAGACGGTTGTCTACCCAAAACAATCTCGCCCGCACGAGCAATGGAGTTCCGTCCCGTTCTACCTCGATGCGGTATTCTATTCCACTCCTGCCATTTTGCTCAACCGGTTGCCCGCCGATCAGTTTCCCACCAAATCTCTCAACTGTACTGTCTCGTGCCTTGGCCAGGAAGTCTTCTTTGCTCTTGCCTTCCAGCCACTCGGTGGGAATCTCAAAAACACCGATGCCATAAGCACTGTCACCGGTGTGTGGCCCATATTTGTGGACAGAAACATACATGTGAACACTATAGAATATTAATGACTCTTCAGTATGCTCCGGCTCGTTGGACAACATAACGGTGAAGTTCCAGTCATTGGACCTGAAGGGTTTCCATCCGCATTCCTTCACGGCGGCCGACGGATCAATGTTCCAGAGAGCCGTATCAGCGGCATAGGCGATTTGTATTTCCGGATCTTTCAGGAGCTTGGCCAGTGCAGGTACAGCTGAGCGGGCCATCGGACCCCATTGGTCGAGCGCGCTGATTGCCTTGAGGCACACGTCCACATTCCCATCATCAAGAGCACCAACCAGTACGGAGAGAATATCCTCGGATCGAGCGTTGCCCTGGCCCAGCAAGGCGATTACCCGCCACCGCACGTACCGATTCGGGTCAGAAGCGCACGCGCGCAAGACCGGGAACGCCTCTTGAGTTTCCCGAAACAGCTGGACATTCTTTTGTGATACGTAGAAATCCCGTCCATCCGCACGCAGCTGCTCCCGCCAGTAGCGTGTCGGCCGGCCACGGTAAAAAGCATCGCCTGCGAAATATCCACGGACGGTCTGCGTCGGTTCCAGCAATGCCGTCAGGATCCCACCGATCACGAGGAGCAGCAATCCGATGCAAACCCAAAGCCGGCGTTTCTTCATGGCTCGCTTCTCGATCTCAACAGTCTCAACCAAACCCTGCTGGTCGGTGAAGAAATCAGCAAAATCCGCAAGATCTGTGTGAACCTTTGCTCAGTGTGTTTTGGTTGTGTTAGGGACATGATAACACGCTGCGTAGGCTGCCGCGATGTCTTATGGCGTGATCGTTTTCAGGAAGCCCTCGCCGGTACGTTTTTTGCGATTAGATGGTTTTGTTTATTCGCCTGGAAACGAGATCTTGCCATGACCATGATTCATACCCATCTTTACCATTTGGAAGCATCGTCGCCCAAGACCTTTAGCGGAGGAGTGCTACGAGGTGCCTCGGCAGATGAATTTCCCATCCTGAAAGGTCTAAACGCCTCCATGTACTCGGTACATTTGGAGGAGGCAGGCGTTCGCGAGCCACACTGGCATCCCGATGCCTGGGAATTCACGTACTGCGTCACTGGCCGGGGCCATGTGGCCATCCTGTCGCCCAAGCGCAGCGCGGATACCTTTGAGATCAAGGCGGGAGACGTTTTCTTCGTACCGCCCGGCCATCTCCATTATTTCGAGAACCTGGGGCCGGGAGAGCTTCACCTTGTTTTGGCGTTCAACACGAGCGAGGCGGAGGGTTACGATGATATCGGCATCGGAGAATCGATGGGCGCGATCCCCGATGAAGCGCTGGCGGCGATATTCGGCGTTTCTCCGGAGGTTATCCGCGCCCTACCCGATTTGAAAAAACGCGTCATTATCAGCAGCAAAAAGGTTATCCCTTCGCCCCGATGATCGGAATGAGCGATCGGGAACTTTCCCTCATCGTAACGAACTTTTCCGTTGCCTCGTCGTTCATCGCGAGAGCAGATTAACGTCCGTCCAACGGAGAGATTCTCAAAAAAAGCTCGTTCGCCATTGCCTCTGACACAACATTGTCCTAAGATCACTCTTTGACAATCTGGTGGGTATCTTATCCAGAGTGGCTGAGTTGCGGTTTGCTCGCGGGACAGGATTCACTACACAAACAACCCCGGCAAATTGCGAAAGGGATTAGGCCCTGTGACGCCACAGCAACCGGTCTCCCGCAAGGGAGATGCTGGTGCTAACTCCTACCCGGCTAGGCCGGGAGAGATAAGATCGTGTGCCCCGCACGCCTCTTGCTCTCATCTCCGCCGTCGCGGAGAAATCCCCTGGACGATACACACCTCCGACGTAAATCCGGTTAGCGACGCTTCGTAGAAGCGTCGGAGCAACGCTTCTACGAAGCGTCGCGAATCCATTGGGAGGAATGTACGTGTCATCTTCTTTTGTCCGCGGTTTGAAGTGCCGTTTGTGCGGCCAGGCGTATCCCATTTCGGCGACGAACTTTTGCACCGAGGATTTCGGGCCTCTCGAAGTCGATTACGATTACGATGCCATCGCCGACTCCCTCGATCGCGCCAAGATTGAGCTGCGTCCGTTCAATATGTGGCGCTATCAGGAATTTCTACCGCTCGATGGCGATCCGACGGTCGGCCGGCAAGTCGGCGGCACGCCGTTGGTCAAAGCCGATCGGCTGGCCCGTGAACTCGGCGTGGAGCAACTGTGGATCAAGAACGACGCCGTTAATTTCCCGACCTTATCGTTCAAGGATCGCGTCGTCGCCGTCGCCTTGAGCAAGGCGCGCGAGCTGGGGCTGACGACGGTGGGCTGCGCTTCGACCGGCAATTTGGCCAACAGCGTCGCCGCCAACGCCGCCGCCGCCGGACTGGAAAGCTACATACTCGTCCCGGCCGACCTGGAGCGATCCAAGATTCTCGGCACGAGCGTTTACGGGGCAAAGGTCATCGGTATCAAGGGCACCTACGACGAGGTCAACCGTCTCTGCACGCAGATCGCGTTCAAATATGGCTGGGGCTTCGTCAACATCAACCTGCGGCCGTTCTACGCCGAGGGGTCGAAAACGTTCGGTTTCGAGATGGCCGAGCAACTCGGTTGGCGAACGCCGCAGCACGTCGTCTGTCCGATGGCCGGCGGCAGCCTGATCGGCAAGATTCAAAAGGCATTTAACGAGTTGCACCGCACCGGATTGATCGAGAAACCGGCTTGCAAGTTCTACGGCGCACAGCCGACGGGATGCAATCCCATCAGCGCCGCGGTTAAAAATGGCTGGGACGCTCATCGCCCCGTGCGCAAGCCGAACACCATCGCCAAGTCGTTGGCCATCGGCGACCCGGCCGATGGCTACTTCGCTGCCAAGGTCATCCGCGATTCGGGCGGCTGGGCCGAGGACGTGAGCGATCACGAAATCGCCGAGGCGATGGCGCTTCTGGGCCGCACCGAAGGCATCTTCGCGGAGACGGCCGGCGGCGTCACCGTGGCCGTGACGCGCAAATTGATCGAGCAAGGCCGTCTGCCGCGCGATGAGGAGATTGTGATCTGCATCACCGGCAATGGCCTGAAAACGCAGGATGCGGTTGCGGAGCATCTGGAAGAGCCGGCCGTGATCGCGCCGTCGCTCGACGAATTCAGCGGCTTGCTTGCCGAGGAATCGAGCGCGGTGTTGGTATAATTGCTTCACCAGCCCGCAGCGCCCGGCGAGCGGGGTTGCGTAAGCGCCCCGAGAGAAGCACTCGGGGCGCTTACGCAACCCCGCTCGCCGGGCGCTGCCGGCCATCGAGAGGTATTTTGTTTCACAGGAGTTTTTTCATGCCGGTCACGATTCACATTCCCACGCCGATGCGTCAACATGTCGAGGGCCAAGCGTCCGTGCAAGTCGCCGGGACCAACGTGCAATCCGCGCTCGCGGCGCTGGGCGACAAATATCCCGCTCTGACGCAGCGCATCTTCGAGAACGGACAAGTGCGCCGCTTCGTCAACATCTACCTCAACAATGAGGACATTCGCTATCTCGATAATCTCGCCACCCCCGTAAAGGACGGCGACGAGTTGGCGATCATTCCCGCGGTGGCTGGGGGGTAATAATGGCCGAAGAAGCCGGCGAATTTGTGCCCAAAGGCTCTGCGGTCCTTCCGGAAATTCCCGCGGAACTCGGCGTGCATCCGCTCCTGCTCGCCGTCCTGCACGCGGTCATCTTCTTGGATGGATCGGACGAGGATGCGGTTCATCCCGATGCAGCGCTCGAAGCGCTGGAATACATGGCGGCTTACCTTCAGCGTTTGAGCGGCGTTGAGCTGCGCCGCGTTCAGGAAGATTTACACGTCCTTGCCGCGTTCGCTCGGCAGGAGAACTGGCCCAAGCAGCACATTCGGTTTTTCAAAGAGTTTCTGAGCAACTTTGGCATCGGCGAGAAAGAAGAGGCATGAGTAACGACATTTCTCTGGAGCGCTACAGCAGGCAAATTCGGTTCCCCGGCATTGGCGAGGACGGCCAGCGCCGTCTGCTCGCTTCGCGCGTGACGCTGTGTGGCTGCGGCGCTCTGGGCACGGTGCTGGCCAACGCCCTGGTCCGCGCCGGCGTCGGCCACGTGCGGCTGATCGACCGCGATTTCATTGAGACGAGCAATCTTCAGCGGCAAGTGCTGTTCGATGAACACGATGTCGCGGAAAACCTGCCCAAGGCCGAGGCTGCCGCGCGCAAGCTCGCCGCCATCAATTCCAGCGTCCACGTCGATCCGGTCGTCGCCGACATCGACCGCACCAACATTCTCGAACTGACGGAGGATGCCGACCTCATTCTCGATGGGACAGACAATTTTGAGATCCGTTATCTCATCAATGATGTCGCCGTCAAGCTCGGCAAGCCGTGGGTCTACGGCGGCTGCATCGGCAGCCACGGCCAGAGCATGACGATCCTTCCGGGCGAAACGCCGTGTCTGCGCTGCGTTTTCGAGGCTGCCCCGGCGCCGGGCGAGGCCGGCACCTGCGAGACGGCCGGCGTCCTCGGCCCCATGGTCAACATTATCGCCAGCTTCCAGGCGACCGAGGCATTCAAAATCCTGACCGGCCGCCGCGACAAGATCAACCGCGAGCTGTTGTATTTCGACATCTGGGACAACGTGCAACGCCGCATCAAGATCGCGCCGCTTCTGGGCAAGGTCGATTGTCCTTGCTGCAAGCACCGCCGTTTCGAGTGGCTGGAAGGCGCTCACGGTTCGCAGACGACCAGCCTGTGCGGACGCAACGCCGTGCAGGTATCGCACCGCACCGCGGCCAAGCTCAACTTCGAGGCAATGGCCTCGCACCTGGAGAAAATGGGCGAAGTGAGCTACAACCGCTTCTTGCTGAAATTCAACGTGGACAGCTACGAGTTCACCGTGTTCCCCGACGGCCGGGCCATCATCAAGGGCACTGCCGACGTGGACAAAGCGCGGACGTTGTACGCGAAGTACATTGGGCATTGAGTGCATGGATGACGTTGTTCAGACCGGATTCAAGATGAATTGTCTGCGCCAAGATAGTAAACTTCAAGAGGAGGTTTTCTTCTATGAGCCAGATTATTTTGACCGATGAGCAGGCCAAGGCAGTCGTTTCAACCCTTAAACCCATGCAAGTGCGAGATAGCAAGGGCATCTTGCTTGGCACTTTCACGCCCGTCTGGACGGAAGAGGATATCGCCGATGCCAAACGACGACTTGCCTCCGATGAGCCTCGTTATACAACCGCCCAAGTGCTGGAGTACCTGCGATCACTGGAGCAAGGATGATCCGGTATACAGTCACTTGGCTGAGAGGCGCTCAGAACCATCTCGCTCAAATCTGGGTTGATGCGTCGAATAGACAAGCGATTACCCATGCTGCCGATACCATCGATGCTGAACTAGCCGTGGACCCCGAGAGCAAAGGAACGCCCCTTGCGGAAGGATTAAGAAGCTTCAGCGTTCCCCCTCTTTACGTCATTTTCAGCGTCAAAGAATTGGATCGAATTGTCGAAGTCGCCAGTGTTCGGTTGGAGCCATCAACTTCGCCAGGGCCGCCGACGAATGGCCAGTCTCTATCACCAACTTGATTAATATGATCTACCTCGATAACGCTGCCACCAGTTTTCCCAAGCCCGAAGCTGTCTACCAAGCTCTCGATCGCTTCGCGCGTCAAAATCTGGCTAATCCCGGCCGCGCCGGACACAAGATGGCGCTGGCGGCCGAACATGCTCTCGATGAGGGGCGTCATCTGCTGAACCAATTCTTCCGCGGCAAGGAACCGGAGCGCTTCATTTTTACCCTCAATTGCACCGATGCCCTGAACATGGCGTTCAAGGGCGTGCTGGCCGAGGGCGATCACGTTATCACCAGCAATCTGGAACACAACAGCGTCAGCCGGCCGCTGCGTGCCCTGGAGCTGGATGGACGCATCACCCTGACGCGCATCGCGGCGGACGGCGGGGGCACCATCGATCCCGATGCCGTTCGCAAGGCGATCACCAAACAGACACGGCTCATCGCTCTGACGCATGCCAGCAACGTGCTCGGCACCGTGCAGCCCATCGCCGAAGTGGGACGCATCGCCCGCGAGCATGATTTGCTTTTTCTTGTGGATGCGGCACAGACGGCCGGCGTCGTGCCCATCGATATTCAGGCGATGAACATCGATCTCTTGGCCGCGCCGGGGCACAAGTCGCTTTTGGGACCAACGGGCACCGGCTTCCTCTACGCAGGACCGCGGACGCGCTTGGCGGCCTGGCGCGAGGGCGGCACCGGCGGCGATTCGTCCAGCGAGACCCAGCCGCGCGAACTGCCCTACTTCCTCGAAGGCGGCACGCCCAACGTCCTGGGAGTGGCCGGGCTTATCGAGGGCATTCGCTACGTGCAAGAGCGGGGAATGGAGAACATCCATCGGCACGAAGTGGATTTAGTCGAGCGCTTATGGAGAAAATTGGACGAGATGAAAGGATACGAAGTGTTCGGCCATCGCGAGCATGGCCGGCGGGTCAGCACGCTCAGTTTCCGCAGCGCCGCGCTGCCTGCGGCTGAGTTGGGCGGCATTCTCGATCAAGCGTTCGACATCGCCATCCGGCCGGGCTTGCACTGTGCTCCCTATATTCATCGAGCGCTTGGGACGGCCCCGGAAGGCGCCGTCCGCGTCAGTCCGGGGCCGTTTAACACTTCCGACGACATCGATCGTCTCGCCGAAGCGCTTGCCGAGATCGCGCTGTGACTAGCCGTAGAGGTCGTCGTTGCTGGTCGTGGCGTGATTGTGCTTGACAACCGTGGCCAACAGAGTGAGCGTGCCCAGGTTGTAGATGCCGCCGCCAATGCCTTGGCCGCCCGGTCCTCCCGCCGCCAAGTTGAGGGTGACGATGCTGTTCTGGAGCGTCAAAATCGAAGTAGCATCGTTGTAGAAGCCCCCGCCCAAGCCATTACCGCCGCCCAGTCCACCCAAAGCCTGGTTCAGAGCGATCGTGCTATCGGTCACCGTGGTTGAGGCGTCGAACAAGTTGGCGATACCGCCGCCCTCGCCATTGCCGCCATTGCCACCCTGAGCTTGGTTGAGGTTAATCAGGGAGTCGCTGACCGTGACGGTACTGACATCAAGGGGACCATAGCCGGAGGAATTGTAACTGCCCAGGTAATTCAAGATGCCTCCGCCCGCCCCGAGATTGGCGAATACCGCCCCGGCGCCGCCAGCCGTGTTGCCGTTGCCACCTTCAGCCTGGTTGAGGGTCAACACGCTGCCGCTGATGCTGGCAGTGCCGCCCAGGGCGTTCATGATGCCCCCGCCGACGCCAACGCCTACAAGGGCCGCCACGCTGGCCGTTCCGGTGTTGTTGTCGCCGCCCTGGGACGTATTCTGCCGGAAGGTGCTGTTGCTCACGGTGAGTGAGTTTACGCCAAATACGCTCGAACTGCCTCCGAAGCCGGAAAAGATCCCGGCTCCGAAGCCCGTGCCGACATGGACCACGGAGCCGCTGCCGCTGTTGCCGCTGCCGCCGATCGCTTGGTTGTGATCGAAGGTGCAGTTGGAAAAGGTTGCCGTGCAGCCAAGCTCATTGCCAATCGTGCCTCCCTCCGCGACGCCGACCTCGACAATGTCTGTTCCTGTGGCCGTGGCGTCATTGCCGCCCAGCGCCTCATTGTGACTGAAGGTGCTGCCGGTCACATTCAGCGTGCCGAAACCCAGATTCTCGATGGCCCCACCATAGCTCTCATCCACGCCGGGGTCGGCCGAGCCCGGGCCGCTGTTACCATAGCTGCCGCCAACAGCCTCGTTCTCGTCGAACAGGCAGCCGGAGATAGAAGTGGTGACAAAGTCGGATAGAACGGCGCCTCCCTCCGCCTCTCCGACGAATTGCCCCGTTCCGCCATTGCCGCCGATGACGGCATTGCCGCTGAAAGTGCTGGCCGCAATGGTAGTAGGGACATTCGTCTGGATGGCTCCGCCGAATCCGCTCCCATCGAAACCCTGGTAGCCCGTGTCATCGCCGCCAACGGCTGAGTTGCCGCTGAATGTGCTGCCGGTGATGGTAAGGGTGCCGATGAAAGTATCTATGCTGCAAGCCAGCGCGCCGCCGGAGGCGCTACCATCGCTGGCATGGGTGCCGCCGATGGCTCGATTGTTGCTGACGGTGCTGTTGGTGATCGCGAGCGCCGCATTGGAAAAGATGGCACCGCCGAAGGCGGCCCCGGAGCTGGCGAAAGCGACGATGCCGCCGCTTACGCTTGCCGGTTCCGAGCTATTGTCGCCACCAACGGCTTCGTTGCCATTGATGGTGCTGTTGGTGATCGTGAGCGGCACAAGTGAAAAGACACCCCCACCCGCGGCCTGGCCATCGGTGCTGCCCTCGCCTCCCTGAGCAAGGTTGTTGTTGATCGTGCTGCTGCTGATGCCGGCACTGCCCGACTGGAAGTACAGGGCGCCGCCCATCGCGTCTCCAAGAGCCGACGAGCCGACGGCCCCAAGCGCCTGGTTGCCGGTGAGTGTACTGCTGGTAACGGTAGTCGCGGCCGAGAACACGCTTGCGATGCCGCCGCCCTCGCCCGCACC
>Ga0070738_10005611_pt1 | contig 13788 bp, 11 predicted proteins | sample Coa_R2_2_FD_66446 | JGI IMG/M metagenome (GOLD analysis project Ga0070738, IMG submission 66446) | Surface soil microbial communities from Centralia Pennsylvania, which are recovering from an underground coalmine fire - Coalmine... | ecosystem: Environmental > Terrestrial > Soil > Unclassified ... | reverse complement strand
CGTCGATCTCCGGGATTGGCGGCTCGCCGATCTCCGGCGGCAATTCGCCGTCGTGCCGCAGGACCCGACGCTGTTCTCGACGACGATCGCGGAGAATATCGCCTATGCCCGGCCTTGCGCCGCGCATAGTGAGATCGTCGCGGCGGCAAAGCTCGCCAATATTCATGACTTCATCGCGGGGCTCCCGCAAGGCTACGACACCCCCGTGGGCGAGCGCGGTTTGCGGCTGTCGGGAGGCGAGCGTCAGCGTATCGCCTTGGCCTGTGCCTTTCTGACCGATGCCCCTATTCTCATCCTCGACGAGCCCACCAGCGCCATCGATCAGAACACCGAGGCGGCGATCATCGAGAGCCTGGAGAGGTTGCGCCGCGGCCGCACCGTCTTCGTCGTGGCCCATCGTCTCGCCACGCTGCGCCATGTCGATATTCGGTTGCGCGTCGAGGACGGAAACGTGCTCGTCGAGCAAGAGTCCGGCACCGTGCCTTTGCGAAAGGTTTCCTGAGATCCCGGCGGGGAACATCGGCGATTTCCGGCTCGTTTCCCAGAGGCGAGCAGGTCTTCACCCGATCAAGGTCGCGCGGGATGCCGAGAGCCTTTCTCCTCGTGATGGATTCCTTCGGCATCGGCACGAGTGCCGATGCGGGGACTTATGGCGATGCCGGTGCGGATACGTTCGGCCATATCGCCGAACATCATGATCTGCACGTGCCCAATCTCGCGCGTCTGGGATTGAACGCCGCCGCTGCCGCAAGCAGCGGCAGGCACCCTCGCGCTCCGCGCAATGGCGCGCCCCAGGGCATCTGGGGATATGCGGTCGAAAAGGGCCGCGGCAAGGATACGCCGAGCGGCCATTGGGAAATCGCGGGCGTCCCCGTCGCTTTCGAATGGGGGTATTTCCCTAAGGCCGTGCCGTGCTTTCCTGACGAGCTCACCGACGCGCTCATTCGCCGCGCAGGGCTTCCCGGCGTTCTCGGCAATCGGCACGCCTCGGGCACGACGATTCTGGACGAGCTCGGTGCCGAGCATCTTCGGTCGGGCAAGCCGATCGTCTACACCTCTGCGGATAGCGTCTTTCAGATCGCCGCTCACGAGGAGGTCTTCGGGCTCGAACGGCTCTACGAGGTTTGCCGCATTGCGCGCGCCCTGGTCGATCCCTATCGCATCGGCCGCGTCATCGCCCGCCCCTTCATCGGCTCGCCCGGAAGCTTCCGACGCACCGCCCATCGCCGCGATCTCGCCGTCCCGCCGCCTGAACCGACGCTGCTCGACCAGGTCGTCGCGCATGGCGGGCAGGTGGTATCGATCGGCAAGATCGGCGACATCTTCGCCCATCAGGGAACGGGCGACGAGGTGAAGGCCGAGGATAACGACGCCGTTTTCGAGGCGTGCATCGGCGCGGCGCAGTCGTCGCGCGATCTCACTCTTATCTTTGCCAATTTCGTCGATTTCGACACGCTCTACGGGCATCGTCGTGACGTCGCGGGTTATGCCGCCGCTCTCGAATCGTTCGATGCGCGCCTCCCGCGATTCACCGCCGCGCTCAAGCCGGGCGATATCGCGGTGATCACCGCGGATCATGGGTGCGATGCGACCTGGCAAGGCACCGACCATACGCGCGAGCATGTGCCGATCCTGGCATTCGGCCCTGAGATCACGCCGAAATCCATCGGGCGGCGCGACAGCTTCGCCGATATCGGCCAGAGCCTCGCCGCCTGGCTCGGATTGCCGCCCCTCGCCCACGGCACCGCCTGCTTCTAGCTCCAGCGGATTCGTGCGAACACGCCTCAAACCATTGTCCGGCGCGGCTTATGAAGAAGCGGCCGGCGCGTTCGAGCGTCGCGGCGAGCTGCTTTATCGGCGACGCCGCATCGCCGAAGCCGAGCGGCATTTCGACGAAGCGCTGGCGCGCGGCGCCGACCCGATGAATTCCGCTCAATCGCGCTGGATGTGCGCCATGCTGCGCGGGGATTTCGCGCATGCCTGGACGATCAGCGACGCGGTCCTTCGCGCGCGCGGCGCGGCGCGGTGCACCGGCCTGCCCCATCATCTTCGATGGGTTTGGGACGGCCGGCCGCTTACAGGAAAGCGCGTTCTCGTGCTGTGTTACCACGGCCTGGGCGACACGCTGCAATTCGCCCGCTTCGTGCCGCTACTCGCACGCACCGCGAAAAGCGTCACGATCGAGGCGCAATCCGAGCTCTTGGGGCTTCTCCGCTCGCTCGAGGGCGCCACCGCGCTCGTGCCGCTCGACGGCATCGTTCCCGACTACGACGTCGATATCGAGGTGATGGAGCTTCCTCACGCGCTCCGCATCACTCTCGACACGCTTCCTGCCGATGTCCCGTATTTCAGGGTTCCCCGGGATCGGCTCCGTCGTGCAAGGCATCTCGTCCGCCCCGTCGGCGAGCGCTTCAAGATCGGCCTCGTCTGGTCGGCCGGCGGCTGGAAGCCGGAGCGATCGGTCCCCTTTCCGCTATTGGCGCCATTGTCGGCGCTGCCGGGCGTCGCGCTGTTCAATCTCCAGCTTGGCCCTGCTCGCGACGTGGCCGTGGGGAGCGAGTTGGCGGCGAGGTTCATACGGGCTTTCGACGACACGCCGGACATCCTCGACACGGCGGCGCTCATGGCGGAGCTCGACCTCGTCGTCACGGTGGACACCATGGCGGCCCATCTCGCCGGCGCCTTCGGCCGGCGCGTCTGGACCTTGCTGCATTTCGCCTCGGATTGGCGATGGATGATCGAGCGGTGCGACAGCCCGTGGTATCCGACCATGCGCCTCTTCCGCCAGGAGGCACCGGAGGCGTGGAGCGGCGTCATGGCGAAAGTCGTTGCCGCGCTCGAAATTGAGCTTTCCCGACTGGGAACACTGCCCGGAACTCCCTCGTTCTGACGGCATGGGGATCGACGCTGGAGGGCGTATCATGGCGACGCGGAAAAAGGCCGAGCCGGCCGCGACGACGGATCACAACACGATTCGGCAATGGGTCGAGGAGCGTGGCGGAACGCCGGCCGCGGTCAAGGCCACTCATCGTTCGAGCGATCCCGGCATTCTTCGCATCATGTTCCCGAAGGCGCCGCACGCCGATGACGACAGCCTCGAGGAGATTTCGTGGGACGAGTTCTTCGAGAAATTCGATGAAGCCGGCCTCGCCTTTCTCTACGAGGAAACGACCGCCGACGGCGAGCAAAGCCTCTTCAACAAGCTCGTCAGGCGCGAGACGGCCGCGGCGCGGCAGCACGGCAAGAGCCGGAGCACACGCCGCAAATAGCGGGAACGCGAGGGCGCGTCACGCCGGCTCGCTGCGCATCCAGCTTTCGAGCAACATGCGGAGCGCGGCCACGAAAGCGAGCGGCTGATCGATCATGACGTGGTGCTGCGCCTCCGGGACCTCGACGACCGGCGCCAAGGGCCCCATGAGCTGCGACATATAGGAAGCGCGTTCCCGCGATACGAGAGCGCTCTTCTCGCCGAAGATGAGCGCCGCACGGCAGCGCACGGCTTGAAGATATTCGCGAAAGGGCTCGCCGAAGCGCCGCGTGCCCATGGCCGCACCGTCGAATTTCCAACTCCAGCCGCCATCGACGGGGCGCAGCGAATGGCGCGCGATATATTCAACGATGAAATCATTGTCGCAGCTCTGCGGCGGCATCAGGCGGAATCGCGCCAAGGCCGCATCGAAGCTCTCGTAGATCTTGCGGTTGCCCCAGCGCGGCGGCGAGAGCGGGCTCTGCGCCTCCTCTTCGGGAGAGCGAATGGGCGAATCGACGATGACCGCCCCGCCCAGCTCCTCGCCATATTGGGAGGCGAACTTCATCGTCATGAAGCCGCCAAAGCTGTGCCCTATGACAAAGGGACGCTCGCCTAAGCCGGCATCGGCGATCACCGCGCGGATCTCCTGCGCGCGCAGCTCCGATGTGTAGGAGGGGCGCCAGCCGCTGTCTCCCATGCCGGAGAGATCGATCGCGGCGACGTCGAAATCGCGCGTGAAATAGGGGGTGATGAAGCTCCACCAATTCGCATGCGCGCCGCCGCCATGGACGAAGAGCAAGCCACGGCGGAACGATCGCTGCGCACCGGCGGGCCACAGAAAATAATGGATCGGACAGTTCTCGACCGACACGGTACGCGATTGTTTCGGCTGCGACACCGCCCAGCGGAACCACTCCGGCGCCGCCGCATGAAGGGCGAGAGGATCGGCAGGGTCTGAGCGATCGGTCACCGGCGAACTCCGCTCTAGGCACCGCTATCGATCGGGCCGAGCAGCGGCCACTCGGCACCGAGGGAAGCGTCGCGATGAAGTCGCGCAAGGGGGCGCGTGAAGGTCAGCCGTCCCTTGTTGATGCCCCAAAGCGGCGGGGCAAGCTCGGCCACGGCGTCGGGCGCGTCGCGGCAGTCGAAGATCAGGAGATTGGCGGGCTTCCCCACGGCAACGCCATAATCCTCGCGGCGCATCAAGCGGGCCGAACGGGTCGTCAGCATGGCGAAGCACTCCCTCAGCTCATCCTGCCGGCTCACATGACAGACATTGGCGTAGAGATTCGCCATGCGGACCAGCGACGCATCGCCATAGGGCGTGAAGGGATTAAGCACGTTGTTGGTCGAAAGCGAGCAGTTGACGCCATGCGCAATCAGGCGATGGGCATGGGTGACGCCGCGCTGCACGCTGTGATCCTGCGTCCGGCCGCAGAGATAGAGATCGGTTGACGGAAGCACGGTCACGGCAACGCCGGTATCGGCGAGCCGTCGGGCGATCGCCGCGAACCGGCCCGGCTCGACCGTCGAAAGCTGGGTGACGTGGCCGACGGCCACCCGCCCGCCATAGTGGTACCGCTCCGTGAGATCGCAGACATATTCGATATTCATGCCCTCGGGCGTGTCGCCGAGGTCGAGATGCATGTCGATATCGACATCGTGCTCGCGCGCGATCGCGAAGATCCGGTCGATCTGGCCACGCGGATCGCTGTCGATGTAAGGCACGGCGCCGAGCGTGCGCGCTCCCCGACGCAGCGCCGCGATCAGCAACTCCTCGGTGCCGGGATTATTGAGGAGGCCTTCCTGCGGAAAGGCGCAGATCTCGATCTCGATCGCCCAAGCATAATCCTTGGCGATCTTCATGATGGCGTCGAAGCCGCGGAGACCGATGCCCGGATCGATCTCGACGTGGGTGCGCATCAGCATCGTGCCGTTGAGAATGCTTTTCTCGAGCGTGCGCCTTGCCCTTGCGTAGATATCCTCTTGGGTGAAGCCGCGCTTGGCGGAAGCGGTCTGCGCCACCGCTTCTTGCACGGTCCCGTCTTTGACGATGCAGCGATCGATGATGCGCGTCTTGTCGAGGTGAATATGCGTCTCGACAAGCCCCGCCGAGACGAGCCGGCCGCCGGCATCGATCGAAGGGCCTTCTGCATCGAGACCAGGCTGAAGCGCGGCGATGCGACCGGCGGCGATGCCGATATCGACCTCGCCCGGCGCGTGACCAAAGGCGCGCGCGTTTCTGATGATAAGATCCATTCCGCTTCTCCGCGCTCAGCGCGCCGGCTTGCCATGCCCAAGATAGGCCTGGTGCAGCGTGGCGTCATCGGCAATCTCGGCCGCGACGCCACTGCGCACGACGCGTCCGGTCTCCAAAACATAAGCGTGGTCGGCCAGCGCCAGCGCCATGCCGGCCATCTGATCGACAAGCAGCAGCGTCACGCCTTCATCGCGGAGTTCGGCGAGAACCGAGAAAAGCCGGCCGATGATCGCCGGCGCAAGCCCGAGCGAGGGCTCGTCGAGAAGAAGCATCCGCGGCGCGGCGATGAGGCCGCGCGCCAAGGCAAGCATCTGCTGTTCGCCGCCCGAGAGAAGCCCCGCGCGCTGATGCCGCCGCTCGGCGAGGATCGGAAAGCGCTTCAACAGGCGCTCGATCTCGGCTTCGACGCCGCCGCCGCGACGGGCAAAGGCGCCAAGCCTGAGATTGTCGATGACGCTCAATTCGGGAAATACCTGCCGCCCCTCCGGCACCAGGACGAGCCCTGCACGCGCGACGCGATGGGCGGGCCAAGCGGCGATATCCTCCCCCTGCAGGCGAATGGCGCCGCGCACCGGGCGCAACAATCCGCTGAGCGCGCGCATCATCGTCGATTTTCCCGCGCCATTGGCGCCGAGGAGCGCGACCAGCGCGCCTTCACTGACGGCGATATCGATCCCCTTCAGCACGGCCGCCTTGTCGTACCCGGCTTGCAGCGCTTCGACCGCCAGAGTCGGCTTGCCACCGACCGGCAATGGCCGGGAACGCGCACGCGGCTGGAAATCGCCCTCGCCGAGATAGGCTTTGATGACGACCGGATCCGCCTGAACCGCGGCCGGCTTGCCGGCGGCGATCAGCCGACCGGCATCGAGCACGACAACCCAGTCCGACACCCCCATGACCAGGCTCATGTCATGCTCGACCAGCACGACCGCGATCCCAGCGGCGGCGATGCGCTGGAGCAAGGCGCCGAGCCGCCGCGTGTCCTCGTCGCCAAGCCCCGCCGCGGGCTCATCGAGCAGCAGCACGTCCGGCTGCCGCGCCAAGGCACGGGCGATCTCGATCAGTCGCTTGTCCACATGGGCGACATCGCCCGCCGGCCCGTCGCTCGCGCCGGAAAAGCCGACAAAGGCGAGGAGCGCTTCCGCCAATTGCCGCTCCCCTTTCTCGGCGCGTCGCGCGGAAAAGGATAGGAGCCCGCCGAGACGGTGGCCGCGCAGCGCCACCAGCACATTGTGCAACACCGACATCCCGGCGAAGAGCTGGCTCGTCTGAAAGCTGCGCGCGATCCCGGCGCGAGCGACTTGGTATGAGGGCAGCCCGCCGAGCGCGCGGTCGCCGGAGGTGATTCGGCCGGCATCGGGCCGATAGAACCCGCTGAGCAGGTTGAGCACCGTGCTCTTGCCGGCGCCATTGGGGCCGATAATGCTGGTCACTTTGCCGGGCTCGGCGGCGAAGGATACATCGGCCACGGCGCGGACGCCGCCGAAGGTGATGGCAAGACCATCCGCCGTCAGATTGCTGCTGCGCCTCGCCGCGGCGAGCCAAGCCGCAATGTCGATCACGGATTGGCGGCGCGATGGCGCCTCCACCGCGTGACGGCGGCGCCTGATCGCGCCGACGATGCCTTCAGGCGCCAGCAGCAGCACAAGCAACAGAACGACGCCGAAGAACAGCAACTGGTATTCGGCGAGTCGGGCACCGAGCTGCGGCAGCAGCACTACGACAGCGGCACCGACGAGCGGACCGATCGTCGTGCCGGCGCCGCCGATGATGACGACGAGCAGGAAGAGGATCGATTGAAAGAAGGTGAATCCGCTCGGGCTGACGAAGCCGCTGAGCGGCGCAAAGATCCCGCCGGCAAGCCCGGCCGCGGCCGCGGAAACCGCAAAGGCGGTGATGCGCACCGCCACGAGATTGAGGCCGAGGGATTGGCTCGCGATTTCCGAGGCGCGCACGGCGCGCATCGCCCGCCCCCACGGTCCCTTTTGCAGATGATCAAAGAGCAGAAGCAGCAAGGCGGTCAGCATGACCGCCAGGATCGCGGTATCGCTGATCGTGAAGGCATGCCCGAAGAGCGATGGCGGGGGAATATTCGAGAGGCCATTGGCGCCGCCGGTGAGCGACTTCCATTCGATCGCGCCATTCTGCACGATGAATCCGAACGCGATCGTCACCATCGCGAGATAGGGTCCCGAGACGCGCAGCGCCGGCAGCGCCAAGGCCATGCCGATCACGCTCGCGACGATGGTGGCGATGGGCAGCGCGATCCAAAAGTTTATGCCGAGCTTCGTCGTGAGAATGGCGCAGCCATAGGCGCCAAGAGCGAAGAATCCGACATGACCGAGCGAGACCTGTCCGGTCAATCCCAAAAGCACATTCAGTCCGACACCGACCATCGTGGTCAGGCCCACCATGGCGATGAGATAGATCTGATAGCCGTTGCCGAGCAAAGAGCCGGCCACCGCCAGGGCGAAGAGCAGAAGCGAGGCGAGAGCCGGACCCAGCTTCATACCTTCTTGGTCCCCGCATTGCCCAGGAGGCCGTTGGGCAGAAGCGCCAAGGCGACGATGACGAGGGCAAAGGTCAGGATCTGCGTATAGGTCGATCCCAGAAAAGCGGTGATCATCGCTTCGAGCAGGCCATAACACAGCCCGGCGAGGACCACGCCCCAGGCGCTGGTGATGCCGCCGACAATGGCGACCGCGAACGCCTTGATGCCGAACAGCGTCCCCATATCCGAGGAGACATTGAAGAGCGGCGCAATGAGAATGCCGGCAATGCCGGCGAAAATGGTGGAGACGGCATAGGACGCCGTGATCGCCCGGGCGACATCGATCCCCATGAGCCGCGCCGCGTCGGGATTCTGCATCACCGCCAACAGCGCCTTGCCGATACGAGTCCGCCGCGCCACGAGGTGAAGCGCCAAGGCGATGACGAGCCCGGCAGCGGGGATCACCAATTGCAGCGGAAGAACCGGGATGCCGGCGATCTCGACCGGGTTGTCGGCCAGCACCGAGGGATAGTTGCGCGGCTCCTTGCCGAAGAGAAAGAGCGTGACATTCTCGAGAATGATGCCGACCGCCACCGTCGCCATGAGCCAGCCATTCGATCCGCGCGAGGCAAAGGGGCGGACCGCCACCCGCTCGACCGCGGCGCCCCAGACGCCGCACAACGCCAGCGCAAGAACGATGCTGAGGATCGGATTGAGGCCGAAAGTGATGGCGAAGCTGTAGCAGAGCACGGCGCCGAGCATCATCGAGCTGCCTTGCGCGAAATTGACCGTGCCCGAAACGGAATAGGTCACATAGAAGCCGAGCGCCAGCAGCCCATACATGCTGCCAAGCCCGAAGCCGGAGACGAGAGCGAGCGCGATCAGCACAATAGCGTCACCTTCGGCGGTGAGAGCGCGCCATCCTCTGGCGACGGCGCGCCCCGCCCACTTGCCCTTAGTTCGTCACCGGCTGGATCTGAGCGCCGACGAAATGCACCATGATGTAGTCGTTCTCGCTGAGCGCATCGTGGTTGCTCGCCGAGAAGGGATGATCGTAGGTCTTGATCAAACCCTGATAGCGATCGAGATTTTCGAGCGCCTGGCGCACCTTGTCGCCATCTGTGCTGCCCGCCTTGGCGATCGCGAGCGCGACGAGATGCATCGCGTCATAGGCATCGGCGACGCCGACCGGCGGCACGACATCCGCCGGACCCTTGATATCGGGATATTTCGCCTTGAGCTCCGCCAATACCTTCTCGCCGACCGGATTCTGCTTGCCGAAGAAGCTGTAGGTTTGCACGAATTCGACCTTCTGCGCTCCCGGACCGGCGAGCTCGGGAAAGCGTCCACCGGAAATTCCCCAATGCGACACGACGGGTACGTTCCAGCCCGTTCTTTGCAGCGATTTCATCACCTGAGCGCCGGGGGCGGCATTGGCGACCAGAATGATGGCGTCGGCACCGGCCGATTTGAGGCGCGTGAGCTGCGCCACCATATCGACATCGCTCTCCTCGAATTTCTCGACGCCGGCGAGCCCGATGCCCTTGTCCTTGGCGGCGGCGGTCAAGCCCTTCTCGTTGGACTCGCCCCAGGGATTGTTGACCAGCATCAGACCAAGCTTCTTGGCGTTGAAGGTCTTCGTCGCGTAGTTCGTCAATGCCTTGTCGACAAGAGCATCGACGGCGGAGACGCGGAAGACGAAGTTCGGATTGGCGCCATTCCGCGTGATCGGCGTCGCCGCGGCCCAGACGCTGAAGAACGGCGTCTTCGACTGGTTGGCGATCGGAACGATGGCGAGCGCCACCGGAGAATCGATGCCGCCGAAAAGCGCCGCCACCTTTTCCTGATCGATGAGCTCGCGCGCGGCAAGCTGCCCCTTCGACGGGTTCGATTCATCGTCGCGCCGCACCAGTTCGATCTTGCGGCCGAGCACCCCGCCCGCCGCGTTGATCTCATCGATAGCGATGGTGAGACCGCGGGTTATCCCTTCGCCGGATTTGGCCGAGCCGCCCGAGAGAGCCGATATCTGCCCGACCTTGATCGGCTCATCGGCACGGGCCATGCCCGTCGCCGCGATCAAAGCCGCCACGCTCAGCGCTGCAAGCCGTCCCCAATTGCCGCCCCGAGCGGCGATGTCGCGCGTGCTCATTCCAGCTTACCCTCCCTTTCTCGACCGGCGGCGCCGAGGCCGCTTTCGTTGTGCCGTCACATCATGCGGCAATTTGACGACGGGCGAAAGTCATGCGATGCCGAGCGACGCGGCAAGCGCCTTGAGGGCGCCGACGAAGCAGCCCATCGGCACGCGGACGATCCCGGCGCCGATCTGGCCGATGCCGGCGACTTTATGGGCAATTCCGGTGGTGACGACGGGCCGGATGCCGGTATCCACGACCTTGCGGATATCGATACCGGTGGGCGCACCCTTGAAATCGAGGGCCGGCAGCGACAATGCCGGGTTTTGCGCCAGCGTGATCTCATACATCTCGCGCGAGAATCCCGTCGCCGCCTCGGGCGTGCCGCCGACCAGTTGAACGAGCGCCGGCGATGCCGCCAAGGAGAAACCGCCGAAGCCCGCGGTTTCCGTGATGGCGCTGTCGCCGAGATCGCGATTGGCGTCTTCCTGCTTGAAGCCGGGGAAGAACAGGCCCACCGGCATATCCGCCGGCGCCTCGGACCAGTGTTCGCCGAGGCCGCTTACCCTGATGCCGACCGTGACGCCGTTGCGCGCAATCGCCGTCACCACGCTGCTGCCGGCGACGCCATGCGCCGCATCCATGGTCACCTTGCTCGACACCATGGAGAGGTTGAGAAAGAACTGCGAATTGGCGCCGATGAAGCGCAGCGTCTCGGCGGCCGCGCGGGGATCGATGCCGCTTTCGAGGAGCGGCACGCTGATCGCGTTGAGGAAGAGCAGCGTCGCGGCGGAATTGCGGCTATGCACCTCATCGCCCATGAGAAGCGCCTGGGACTGGATCGCCTTGAGCGAGATGCCGCCCTCGATGCGCCGGAGCGCCGCCTTGAGCGCCGGCGCCAGCACGGTCTGGATCCATTTGAGGCGCTCGACCACCGAGGCGTCATTGGCGCCGAAGCGCAGCACCTTGCCGATGCCTTCATTGACATTGGTATAGGCGAAGTTGCCGCGATCCTCGTTGCGCACGACGAAGAGCGGCATCGAGGGCGAGATGATGCCCGCCATCGGTCCCACGGCGCCCGAATGATGGCATGGCGAGAAGGGGATGGCGCCCGAGGCCAGCAACCGCTCCGCCTCGTCCGGGGTCTTCGCCCAGCCTTCGTAAAGCACCGCGCCGATGGCCGCTCCCTGCATCGGGCCGCACATCGCCTCCCAGGCGATCGGCGCGCCGGCATGCAGCAGGCATCGGCCCCGCTCCGGCCAGATCTCGCGCGCATGGAGCGCCACATCGACCAGCATCGGCTTGGCGCCGACGATGCGCGAGACCGCCTCGCCATTCCCGCGATCGATGCGGCTTCCTGGGCCATCCGGCTCGCTGTCATCGCTCGTCAATTCGGCAAGCAGCGCGGCAAGGCGCGGATCGCCATCGCCGGGCGGGCGCCAGTCGATCTCTTCGACCTCGGCGCCGGCGCGCCGCAGGGCGTCGGCGAAGGTGCCAAGACCGAGATTTATCGCCGCGAGCTTCTCCGTCACGATCGACATGGGATTCATCCTCCGCCGAGGCATTGCACCGCGAGCCGGGCCGCCGCCGTGCTCCCCGGAACGACCAGCGCAACCTCCCCGAACGCCGCCTCCTGCCGCGCGAGACCCTGGGGATCGGCATCGGTGCCGCAGATCCAGGCGATCACCGTCAGATGACGGCCCTCGGCGGCGGCCAATCGCTTGGCTTCCTCGATCGCCGGCACCAATGGCTGCGCGGGATCGGCATGGGCGCCAGTGCCGAGGACGATGTCGAGCACCACCACCGCGACCGTCGGATCGGCCGCCTCGCGCAACAGCCTTTCGATGCGCACGGACGGATCGATCATCGGATGAGGGCGTCCCACGGTGAAGGCGTCATCGCCCAGATCGAGCGCGGTGTGCTCGCGGCTCACCTCTTTATCGGCAAGCAACAGTCGCCCATCGATCGGCGCATTCGAATGGATGGCGTAGCCGGCGCGGCGCCAGAGGATTTGCGCTTCGAGCGCATAGGTGCCGCCGCTATAGAGACCGCGGAGATAGCGCTGTTCCGGCCGATGACGGGCTTGCTCGCGACGCGCCGCCGCGGCGTAATCGATCTGAGCCGGTTCTCGGCTCCCGCCGCCCGCCAGCGTCACCGCAAGCCGTGCCGCCTCATCGAGATCCCCCACACCATGAAGATGCCGCGCCGCGGGCGGGTGCTCGGCGCCCAGGAAGAGGACGATCGCCTCTTTTCCCGCGGCTTGCACATCGCTCAGGATGCGCCGGCCGACGGTCGGCGACGGGGACTTCGCGACCACGACGATGACCGCCGTCGCCGCATCCTCGGCGAGCAATCGGAGCGCCGCGCGTGTCGTGATCCCGCCCACCTCCTCGCTGAGATCGCGCCCGCCGGTGCCGATCGCCTGCGAGATGCCGCCGCCGAGCCGGTGGATCTGGCACATGATCTCCTGCATCCCGGTGCCGGACGCGCCGACGATCCCGATATTCCCCGACCTCACCTTGTTGGCGAAGCCCAGCGGAATGTCGTTGATGACCGCGGTTCCGCAATCGGGTCCCATGACGATGAGCCCCTTGCGCTCGGCTATCGCCTTCAACCTGCGCTCCTCGGCGAGCGGGACATTGTCGCTGAACAGGAACACGTTGAGACCGGCACGGAGCGCCTTTAGCGCTTCGGCCGCGGCGTAAGCGCCCGGCACCGAGATCACGGCGAGATTGGCGCTCGCTTGCCGCGCCCGCGCCGCGGCGAGCGAGCGCGGCAAAGCCATGCCCGATTTGGCCGCCGGTCGCGCCCCCTCGCCTTCGAGCATCCGGTCGATCTCGCGCGCAAGGACAGGCTGGGAGGTCTCGCCGTCGGTTTCAACGACGATCATGAGATCATCGGTATGGGCGGCGTCGAGGAGCGGGTTGTAGAAGCTGCTCTGGGCCAGGATGTCCCGGTTTGCCGGGGTGCCCATCAGCAATGCGGCCCGCCGCACGCCGGAACGCTTCTCGATCGCTTGCGCGATCTGCATCAAGGTCACCGAATCCTTGTAGAGATTGGGCTTGATCAGCGTGAAGATCGGCACGGGGCGCCCCGCATCACCAAGGTTCGACGACCGCCCTTCCTAGCAATTCGCCGTTGATTGGCAAGTGCGAAGTCGGGGAGCTTGCCAAGGCGCCGGACGCAGGCAAATATCCCGCCCGACGCAATTTCGCGAGCTCACCGGTCGAAGAATGGCACAAGAACAGGAATGGAAAGCCGTCGCTTCCCGCTCATCCCTGGGCGAGGGCGACATGCAAGCGGTCTCGGTCGGCGACAAGCAAATCGCCCTCTACAATGTGGATGGCGAGATCTATGCCACCGACAACGTCTGCTCCCATGCCTTTGCCATGCTGACCGATGGCTGGCTCGACGGCAATGAAATCGAATGTCCCCTTCATGCCGGGCGCTTCGATGTGAGGACGGGCAAAGGGCTGGGCCCGCCCATCCCTTGCGACATCAAATCCTACAAGGTGCGCGTCGTCGGCGACGAGGTGCAGATCGATCTCGCGAGCTGAGCCGGCATTCACGCATAGACGCGCTTGTAGAGATCGACGATCTCGTCGGCGCTGGGGACGCGCGGATTGTTGCCCGGCGACCCCGAGGACAAGGCCTG
>Ga0070738_10005608_pt1 | contig 13792 bp, 12 predicted proteins | sample Coa_R2_2_FD_66446 | JGI IMG/M metagenome (GOLD analysis project Ga0070738, IMG submission 66446) | Surface soil microbial communities from Centralia Pennsylvania, which are recovering from an underground coalmine fire - Coalmine... | ecosystem: Environmental > Terrestrial > Soil > Unclassified ... | reverse complement strand
CGCATTCGGTAAATCCGAACGACACGTAAAGGTTGTACGCTGCGTTCAGACGGCGGCGCTCGGTATCGAGAACCGCGCGACGGAAACCCCGCTGCCGCGCGGTATCGAGCAGCGTCCCGAGCAGCGTTCTAGCCACGCCGAGGCCGCGCGCGGAAGGCCGCACGTACAACTTCTTGACGACGATCGTGCGTCCGTCCAGCGCCTGGAAGCCGACGCAGCCGGCCGGCACTCCGCCGGCACGCGCGAGGAACGCCGCGCTCGGCGCATGGTAGGCGGCCGGAATCTCGGCAAGATGGCTTTTGAGGTCGGCGTGCCGCAGATCCGCGTCGAGGCTGGTATCGTACTCGACGACCAGCTCGCGAAACTCCGCGAAGTCTGCGTCATCGGACGCGATGCGTACTTCTATTGCCATCGTGCGTTTGCGCCGCCGCTTGATAGATCGCGCCCGCTGCGACGATGGCGAGCATCACGAGCAGCGTGACCCATCCGTAATTGAAGACCGCGCGGCCGCCGCTCAGCGGCCCCGGCCAGACGATGTTCAACAGCATCAGCAGCAGATAGAGCGCGCCGCCGATCGTGATGGGATACCCCCACTTGCCGAGCGTGTAGACGCCGCTGGGCTTCCAGCCGCGCAGGCGTGCAATCAGCGCGCCCAGCACGGTCAGGAAGAACGCGAGGTAGATACCGGACGTCGCAAAGGAAACCAGCGCGTACAGGGCCGTGACGTTCGCGGGATAGTCGAACCAGAGCACGTGCACGTTCTTGCTCGGATTGATCAGGACCAGCAGCAAGAACAGAAACGGCACGACGGCTCCGACCAGGATTGCATTCACGGGCGTGCGGTGACGCGCAGAAATCGTCCTCAGCCGTTCGCTCAAGGGAAGCGCGTTATCTCGCGCCAGCGCATAGGCGACGCGCGCGCCCGCACCTTGTACCGCGGTGCCGCAACTGAAGAACGCGACGATGACCATTACCAGAAAAAACGTTTGCAGCCATGGCGGCAGCGAGGCCAGAATCGCATTGACGCCGCCGCTGACGACCGGTCCGATGCCCGAGGCGGGCGTGGCCAGCAGCAACCCCATCACGAGGACGAATGACGCGATTCCGCCGTACAGCAGCGCGTTGCGCATCGCTTTGGGGACCTGGCGCTGCGCGTCGAGCGTCTCTTCGGAGATGTCGCCGGCGGATTCAAATCCGTAGAAGATGTAAACGTTCGCGAGGATTGCCACCAGTGCCGCTGCGATCCAGCTGCCGCCGAAGTCCAAATTCAGCGGGTTGTGCCGGGCGTATTCGACGCCCTGCGTGCTGAAGAGAAAGCCCAATCCCCGATGGAAGCCCGCAATCGCCAAAGCGGCAAAGACGCCGAACGTACCGATGCTTTCGACATACACGCCGAAACGCGCGACGCGCCCCATGATCTTTGCCCCGACGCTGTTCAAAATGGTCGAAAGAACGATGATCGAGCCCGCGACGATGAAGATCGTCAGGTTTGCCGCAGGATTGACGTGCGTCTTGAAGATCGTATTTGCCAAGGCGGTGACGTAGGGAACGGCTCCGGAATCGACGGACGCCACCGTGGCGAGCAGCGCGAAGCCGTATATCCATCCCACGAACCAGCCGTACCGCGGACCGACGTTGTACTTGCCGTATTGGTAGAGCGCGCCCGAGAGCGGATATTGCGAGGCGAGCTCGCCGAACACGCATGCTACCAGCATCATGCACGCGACGACCACCGGCATCGTCCAGAGATAGCGCGGTCCGCCCGTTCCCAACCCGAGGGTGTACAGCGAGTAGATGCCCACCATTGGGCTCAGGTAGCTGAATGCGACCGAAAAATTGTCGAAGAGCGAAAGGACGCGCGAGAGCTCTTGCCGGTAACCGAAGGCGGCGGGGCCGACGGTTTCAGCCGGCGCGGAGGTTACTCTTTCGCCCACGCCCAGCCCGTGATTCGCCATCCGCTGCGCGTCAGACGCAGCGCAACCGTGAACACCGCCGGTTCGCGCACGCGTGCGCCGTGCTGCACGTACGTATACAAGGCGGGAAAGACGGTGTAAGCGCGATCGCCCGTGACGTCGGCGTGAAGCGGACGGCGCAAAGCGACGTATTCATTCGAGATTCCCCGCGACTTGTCGTACGCCACATACGCATCGAGCCATCGGCCGCATGTGTTCGTGCCTTGCCATTCGTGCGGCGGAAACTCGTCGAGGATCGACGCCGAGGCCTCGCACAGGGCGAGCGCGGTTTTCGCGTCGTTCTTATTGAGGGCCGACATGAATCGATAGACGGTATCGGCGGGTCCCCCGGCCGGCGGGGCGGCCGCGGCCGGAGCGGCAGACAATGCGAGCAGCAAAGCAAAAAACGTCATGCGCATAGGGTGACCTCCATTAATTCCGCTACGTCAGCCGGCATGCAGCTCCTCCAACTCTTCGAGCGTTCGCGGCCAATCCGAGCCGAGCAGGCGCGAAAGACCCCGATCGGCGAGCACTTTTCCGCCGGTCTGACAGTGCGCGCAGTAGTTGGTTTCGTTGTCGGCATAGCGGATGCGCAGCACGGTATTGCCGCAGTCCGGGCACGGCTTGCCGTACCGTCCGTGCACGGCCATCTCCTTGCGAAAAGCAGTCACGTGTTCGGGAAATGCCTCGCGCGCTTCGTTCTCGAGGCGCGCGATCCACACAGCGAGCGTTTCACGAGTCGCGTCATACAGCCGCTTCATCTCGCCGTCGGTCAGTTTGCGCGTCTGCGCGATCGGTGAAAGGCGCGCGGCGTGCAGGATTTCATCCGAATAGGCATTGCCGATCCCGTCGACGACGCGGGGATCCGTGAGCGCGCGTTTGAGCGTGCGATTCTCCGCGCGCAGGGCGCGGTCGAACGTGCTCTCGTCGCACGTCATGACGTCCACGCCGCCGGGGTTCATGCGTTCCAACGCATCTTCGCCCGCGACGACGTGCAGCGACGCGCGCCGCTTTCCGCCCGCCTCGGTCAGCACGAGCGACCCGTCGGCGAAATCCAAAGCAGCCAGCTGCGTTCGATGGCCGAGCTTTGCTCCAGCCGGCCGCCAATGCAGCCGTCCCGCGATCATTAAATGGATCGCGAGCCAGAGGTCGCCTTCCAAGCCGATCGCGATGCGTTTGCCGATGCGCCGCAGCCCCTGGACGGTGCGGCCTTCGGCGTCGCTGAGGGGAGGCTGCGCGGTCCGCAGCAGAAAGGGATTGTGCACCCGGACCCGTTCCAGAACCCGGCCGGCGATGCGATCGTCGAGCGCCTGCAAGTACGCGCATACGTCGGGGAGTTCGGGCACGACGGCCGCTTTCGCGCCGGTTGGGGGAGGCTCCGTCCGGAGCGCGCGAGTAATCGGCGTCTGTGCTGACGCGTACGAATATTCCGGCGGTTTACCTGTGGTCGGCGGAACACCGCGAGACCGGCCTTTCGGCAAATGCGTATTTGGCGTGCACGAGCGCAGGAAATGCGGTCATCGATCCGCTGCCGCTCGGCGACGACGACCGCAGAACGCTCGTTTCGCTTGGACCGGTCGCCAAGATCGTCGTGCTGACGGCCGAGCGCGAACCGCATGCGCGGACGCTTGCTCAAACATTTGGTGCGCAAGTCGTCACGGCGGCCGGCCATCGTGAGGAGATTCTGCCGCACTTGAACGCAATCGAGCTGGCGGACCAAGGCGCGCCGGTTCGTTTTGCGATGCACCTTGCAAGCGAAGGCGCAATTTTTTGCGGCGACGCGCTGCGGGGCGCACCGGCCGGCGGCCTCTCGATGCGGAGCGCCGGGGAGTACACCGACGTTGAGCGTGCCGCCTTGAGTCTGCGCCGCTTGATGCAGCGCTACCCGCGGGCAGTTTTTCCCGCGTACGGTTATCCCGTCTTCGACGGTGCGTACGACGTACTTTACAGCGCAGTCTTTGCGTGCGCCGGAGTCCGGACGCACCGCATCAACCTGGACGAGCTCGAATTTGCGCCGTATCGCGACGATCGCGAAGGGCTCCCGGCAGTGTACCGGTGCCGCGACGCGGAGGTCGGTTTCGTCATCGGATCTCGAAAGCTCGGGTATCGCGTGAGCACACTCGACCCCGGCCACCGGTTTTGCCCGATGCACGGTCATGCTCGTGAAGAAGAACTCTTTTTCGTGATCGACGGCGAACCGAGCGTGCGGACGCCTTTCGGCACCGTGCGATGCCGCAAGGGCGACTTCATCGCGCTGCCGGTGGGCGCGAACGGCGCGCACCAGCTCCTTAACGACAGCAGCGCGCCGGCAACCGTCATGCTCCTCTCGCGTACCGAAGAGATCGAGACGTGCTACTATCCGGATTCGGATAAGTATTTGATCGAAACCGAGGTGCCGCTCGCGCACGGGCAAGCGCGCCGGATCGTGCGCGCATCGCCTGCGCTCGAATATTTCGACGGCGAATAGCAGGGCAGTAGTTATCTTTCGTTAGGGGCCGTGAGCTTTCGTCAAGCGCGCGGCGCGGCTGAGTGACATAATGTGTCACGCAGACCGTGCGGGCCGCGGCGCGTTCGCAACAAGGATAGAATTCGCCGCTCCGTTTCGAGTCTGACGACTTGAATGGAGAACTATATGACACGAGCTCCTCGCGGCAAGCGCGGTGCGCTTGCCTTGGCATTGTCGATAGCATTTATGCTGTCGATGGTGTTCGTATCGGCATCGCCGTCATTCGCTGCGGGCGGAGTCCAGGGAAACCTGACCGGCTCCGTCATCGACGAAACAACCGGCAAACCATTGGCCGACGTTCGCGTATCGGCCCTTTCGCCGTCCGGTTCGTTCAACGGAACGACCGACTCGGGCGGCCACTTCACGCTGCTCGGCCTTCCGGCCGACACGTATACCGTGTCTTTCACGAAGACCGGCTACGACTCAATCTCCCAGCCCGGCGTCGTCGTCTTCGGCGACGAAACCGACAGCGTCGGCACGATTCGAATGAACTCGCTGCGGGTGATCGGTCACGCCGTCTCGCGCGCGCGTAACGGGGCGTTTCAGCCCACGCAGACGCAGGACGTAACGACTATCAGCGGTCAGCGCATCTCCGAAGCGCTCGGCAACCCGACCTCGAGCAACGAGCAGAACCTCATCCTCGCTGCTCCGGGTGCAGTGCTCGACTCGCAAGGAAACGTCACCGTGCGCGGTTCGCTCAATGTCGAACTGGGCTACCAGTACGACGGCGTGAACTTCACGATTCCGTTCTTCGACGGCAACGGTGCCGGCGGCGCCTTCGGCGGCGGCGGCTACTTGAACAACCTGGCAGGCGGTTCGGGCGGTTCGCTCCAGGTCGTTTCGGGCTCGGGCGATGCCACGCAAGGCAACATCGGCGCCGGCGTGATCAACATCGTTCCCCCGCGCGGAACGTATCCCGCATCCGGCCTGCTGGCGGCGCAAGTCGACGAGCCGTTCTACGGCCACAAGTTCGACTTCAACTACGCGTGGGCCACGCCCAACAACCGCTTCTCGGACTACCTGTCGTATGACGGTTCGCGGGCCGTTCCGCAGTACTCTCCGTTCGGCGCGGACGCAGCGACGATCGGCCAGTATTATGGCTTCAGCCGTATCGATCACGACGACATCCAGAACAACTTCGTCTTCCGCTTCGGCCACAACAACAACATGTCGCTGCAGTGGCTGCTGCGCAATTCGAACGAACGCCAATACGGCAACTACGGCGGCTTGGCGGGCGCTTCGTACTACCCGTACAATCCGCTCTCGTACCTGTCGTGGGTCGGGATGTTCCCGGGAAATTCCGCGATGAGCGGACTCCAGCAGTACCAAAACGAGGTCTGGCTGCTGGGAGGGACCCCCGCAACGAACGTCGCCCCGGCGACCGCCGAACAGGTGAACACGACGCCGCTGACCTTCAACAAGATCGGCTACACGTGGAACCTCAATCCCACGACGTTCCTGAGCCTGAATTGGGCGAATTTCTACAACCAGACGATCGGCGAGAATTTGCTCACGGGCAACAACTCGCCCTCGATCGTGCAACTCGGCGGCCAGCGCGTCTTCGGTGAGGCCGATCTGACCCATCAGTTCGGACAGAATCATACGACGACGCTCGCGCTGCGTTACGAAGACGATCTGCCGCGCTGGAACCAAAACGGCGCGACGACCGCGCTCAACACGTTCGGCTTCACGTCGGGCTTTTTCATCCCCGGCCTGTATTTGTCGAACGAACCGACGGTAGACGATTTCTACCTGCCGGCAAATGCGTCAGGATACGGGCAGCCGACGGGGCCGTCGAACCCGTGCCAAACGCTCGTAACGACGGGAAGCCCCGGCTCGTGCTACGTGTACGACTACATGGTCACGCACGGGCTGTGGAACGGCTTGTCGTCCTTCCCCCGGATTCCAACGATGGGAATCGACTACAACCACGCGATCTTCCACGAGTCGGGCATCGGATTGCGCGACCAGTGGACGGTCAACCCGCGCCTCCATCTGGATTACGGCCTGCGTTTGGATGCCGACAACCTGGATTGGGGACGCAATCCGTTCAACACGCTGGCAACCGGATTGGCAAATCCGTCGGACGTCGCTCCGAGCTCGCTCGGCAACGATTTCCTGCGGCCGCGCATTCTGCAGCCGCGTTTTGCGGCGTCGTATCAACTCGGTACGAATGATGCACTGCGGTTCTCGTACGGACGATCCGTCGAGTTCTTCTTTGCGCAGACGGCCGGAACGCCGTTCAACCTCTCCAACTTCCCGTCGTGGTTCTTGCAGCTGCCTGCGAAGGACAGCGTCGCCAATCCGGGATGCGGCAGCGGTTGGAACACGAACTTCCCCGCGACGTCGGGACCGCTCGGTCATCAGTGGCCGTGCGCGAATTACGCGGATGCGCTCTACTGGGCCGGCGACCAATTCGGCGACGCGCCGGATCTCGGCGGCTTCGGACCTCCCACGTACAACAACTGGGATCTGCAGTGGTCGCACCAAGTCGCTCGCGGAACGTTCAGCGGCTTCGGAATGAAGCTCACGGGCTTCGCGCGGCGCGGCTACAACGTCGAGGAAAATACGCTGATCGCCAACGGACCGCCAAATCCGGTCACCGGGCAAACGTCGGCCGCCGTGTTCTCGACGCGCGCTAACGGCGTCGAAAAAACGTCCGGCTTGGAGTTCATGCTCACGTCGCCGGACCGTCCGACGGGCTTCAGCGGCTTCTTGACGTTGAACTACATCGCGGAGTTCTCGTCATCACCGCCGGTCGGCCTGGGAGGCACGAACTACGCCAACGATACGCTGCCGATTCTGAACGCGTACGAGTTCAACGCCGGTCAGCTCTATCGCAGCGCGTTCCTGCCGCCGTTCCAAGGCCGGTTGGGATTGACGTACAAGACGGCAAACGGATGGCGGATCAATCCGATCTTCGCGTTTGACGGCGGCTTCCCGGTCGGCGTCGGATCGCAGACCTACGCTGCGGTAAATGGTGCGTACGCGTGGGTTCCGGAGACGAACTTCGGCGCGGCCACGCCGCTGGGCGGACCGAACGGACCCGGCTTCCCGTACAACGCGTCGTTCTTCGTGGATCCCGCCAATCCGGGGAACTACCTCTCGCCGAATATCGCGGCCAGCCGCGGATTCAACGAGCCTGCGCTTCCCGGCAACGCGTTGACCAAAGCGCACGGCGCGCTGGACCTCGACGTCGAATACTCGCCGCCGGGTTCGCCCTGGACCGTCGGCGCGTACGTCGCGAACGTCTTCGACAACCACTACGGTCTCTGGTATCCGAATCAGCAGTATCAACCTGTTGCGACGGGTATCTCGGGGCCGCAGACGGGCACGTTCGCAGCGGCATACCCGGGTTCGCTGACGTGGCTCTCGGGATTCCGCGACAACTACCTGGGCACGTTCGCAAACGGCCCGTTCCAATCGCCGTATAATGCGGGGACGAACATTCAGTTCTACCTGCAGCGGCGGCTCTAGCAACCAAAGCGACCAAGTAGGAGCACGAAACCCGGGGGCGGAGGGCGCAAGCTCTCCGCCCCCGTCACATGACCTTCGCGCGGCTCGTTGAACCCGCAAATGAGCATCGTTTTCGGACGTTTCGTGCTCGATCGCGGCGGCCGCAGTTTGCGGTACGGGACGGCGCAGGTTCCGATCGCCGCTCGCGAATTCGATCTGCTCGCCCTGCTCGCTTCGCGCGCCGAATCCGCAGTCTCCAAAGACGAAATTCTGCGCGCGGTTTGGCGGAACGAAGACGGAACCGATGCTGCGCTCACGCAGTCGATTTACCGGCTTCGGAAACTGCTTGCAGCATATGACGGCGAACGTCCGTACGTAAAGGCGATCCCGGGCGAAGGCTACCAATTCGTCCAGGAAGCGATCGTGCAGGATTCGCCGCCGCTGCCCGACGTGTCGACGCCCGGATTTCGCTACTATCGCCGCGCGATGTCGTACCGTGCTTCGACGACGGCCGCATCCCTTGCCGCGGCCATCGAATTGTTCGAACTCTCCCTCAAGGAAGAACCCGCGTCCGGTCATGCGCTGACGGCCGCTGCCGAAGCGTATCTGGCTGCGGGCGCGCTGTTGTTTCTGAATCCGTCGAGCGCGTTCGCCAAAGCGCGCAGTTTCATCGAACGCGCGCTCGAGGATGACGCGGGCGCTCGCGACGCGCACGCCGTCCTCAGCGGCGTGCGCCTATTTTCCGACGCCGACGCCGCGGGAGCCGCCGATGCCGCGCGTCACGCACTCGCGCGCGCGCCGCACTCGCCGCGCGCACACGTCGCGCTGGCGTGGAGTGCGCTGGCGGAAAGGCAGTTCGACGCTGCGCTCGCGCACGCGGCCGAGGCCGTCTATCTTGGGCCTGCCTCGCCCGACTGCACCGCCGCGCTCGGCATCATGCACTACTACGCCCGGCGTTTCGACGCCGCATGGGTGCACTTTGAAGACGCGCTCGAAATCGATCGCGAAAACGCGTTTGCGCAGCAGTATGCTTTGCGCACCCTCTGCGCGATGCGCCGGTACGACGAGGCGACGGCGATGCTGGAGGAAATGACGCAGACCGGACCGCCGCCGCTGCTTGCCGCGTTTCGCGGCTATCTAGCCGGTAAGCGGCATGAAATGTTCCGCTACCGGCGTTTTTCGGCCGAGATCGCGATGCTCGCCGGGCACCGGACCCTGCGCGCGCTGGCCGCAATCGGCAGCGGGCGGATATTCGAAGCCGCGGAACACTTGCACGCAGCCGTACGCACCCGCGAACCCGGTCTACTGCTCGTCGCGATCGACCCGCTCTTCGAGCCGGTTGCCGAGAGCGTCCGGCCGAGCGACCACGGATTCCCTATTCAGCCGCAATCGAAGGACGCGCTCGCCTAGATCCGCCCGCATAAGGCGTCACGGCGTCGCCAGGTATCCCCCGATTTTTCCGTCCGGGTCGACGCTCATGTACACATTGAGGCGGGTGCCCGACGAAAAGAGGACGCGGTAGACATAGGTCGTCACTCCGGCTTGCGATTTTTGGCCGGTGTACACCCACGACGCTGCGGCGCCGAGCGTGCCGAATTGCTTGGCCTGGGCGATAACGTCGGGCGTAAGTGCTTTGTTCATTTTGTCGTCGAATTGCGAACGATCCGGCGTACCGGCGGCAAATTGCGCCCAGATCGCCTTTGCTCGTGCAGTCACCGCCGCGTCCTCCCCTGCGGCCGGTTTGGCCTGCGCGGCCGCCAAATCGGGATGCAGCGCATCGAAGGTCCGGTCGGCGAGCGCGTCTGCGCCGCCGGCGGTATTCGTCAGCACGATGATGGCTTGATGCGTTGCCGGATACAGCTGATTGCTGGAGTTGAATCCGAGCGTTCCACCGTTGTGCCAGATCCTCGGTTGGCCGTCGTACGTGTCGATGACCCACCCGAAGCCGTAATGCGCATTCCCGATAGCCGGAAGGAAGCCCGGCGTCATCATCAGTTTGAGATCGCCGGCCGGCACGATCTTGCCGGAAGCAAGAGCATCGTCCCATTTCGCTAGATCGGTGCCCGTCGAAACGATCGCGCCGGCACCGCCGGCCCATCCTCGAAACGACGACGCCGGCGTCAAGGCGCCCTTCTCGTAGGTGTAACCGGTCGCCATGTCGGGCAGCGTCGTTTCGTCTTCCATAAAAGCCGATTCGGACATATCTGCGGGCTTGAAGATGTGCTCGCGGATATAGGCGCTCCACGGCTGATGCGACACGAGCTCGACGACGTGCCCGAGCAGATAGTAGTTCGAGTTGCTGTACTCCCATTTCGAGCCCGGCGGAAAATCCAGCTTCCGGTGTTCGATGAGCGCCAGAACGCCGTCGACGTCGCCCGGTTTTGCCAGCACGTAGGTGCCGTTCTGCTTTACGACCAGATCGTTGAACGCTTTGGTTTCGGTGAAGTTGGGGATGCCGCTGATTTGCAGCAGCATTTCGCGCAGCGTGATGCGGCTGCCGGCGCCGTATTGCGGAACGTATTTACTCAGATGGTCGTCGAGCGAGAGAAGTCCGCGTTCCTTCAGTTGCAGGATTGCGGCGGCGGTGAACTGCTTGGTTATCGAGCCGATCTCGAATCGCGTGTGCACGTCCACGGGCTGCTGCGTCTTGAGGTTCTTCACGCCATAGGCGTCGTTGCTGACCACGCGTCCGCTATCGACCACGACGACGACCATGCCGGGAGCGTGAAAGGCCTGCATCATCTGCGTGTAATTCGGTGCGGGCCCCGCACCAAACAACAATACTGCCAATGCAAAAAGAGCGGGTGAGATGGAACGCTGCTTCATCCCGGGGAAATACGGCGCTCTACGCGCGCCCCCCCCTTGTTCTCCGGGCTTTATTGTTGACTGTGTTCGATACCGAACACGCCTTGCGGTAATGCTTGATTGACCGAGTAGCGTCCGTAATGGATGATGGCGGTTCCGCGGTATTCCGGAAAAGCGACGGTGAGCGTTTCGCTCGACGGCAGCGGGTATTTACTGTCAACCACTTGTTCGTTCACCGTCATGGCGATCGTGGCTCCGTTACGGTAAAACCACCGCACCTCGACGGGCGCGTACGTGCCGGCGTCGACGTCGAGCAGCACGTGATCGACGTTGCCCGGATGCCTCGGGACGCCGAGCAGCTCGTATGCCGGCCGCGAGAGGGTAACGGACGGGGGAACTTGCGTAATGGCATACGTCTGCGGCCACGTTACCGGAGAGCCCAGCGACGCGATGAGGTTCTTGAACGATTTTGCGATCGCCGGAACGGTATTCATGTGCAGCGAGTACCGGTCGGGTGCTGCGAAATATTCCGTGCCGGTAAGCGAGACCGGTATCGTAACGACCTTTCGCAGCCGCGCGTCGATGGCAATCGGCACTTGATAGGTGCGAATGCCCGAAACCCGCGCGTTCATCCGGACGAGGATCTGCGCGACGGTCGGCCCTGCGGGCGGCGGAGGCGAGGAAATCATTCGGGCAAAGGTTCTGCGGCGATGGCATCGGCCTCTCCCGGGTCAACGCCGAGAGTGCGCAGCACGATAGCGGCGGTGCGTTCGGGCAGATCCTTGGTGCTGAATTCGCCGCCCAGGTCGATTGACGAGGCAGACAAGGCGGCGAGCACGGTGCCGGCGACCGCGATAAAGCTCAAGAACGCGTCGCTGCTCTGGAAACGTTCGGCGGCGATCCCGGCACGAATATCGCGCAGCAGCCTGCGTCCCAACCCGTGAGAAACGGTGCGAACCGAGAAGCCTTCGCGGACCAAAAAGCGCCCCCAGAGCGGCTCGCCCTGCGCGCGCAGGATCGTATATCGCACTGACGCGGAAAGCACGCGGGCCGGGTCGGAGACGTCGGTCAGCAGCCGATCGAGCCAGTCGGCAAAATCGTCGAACAGCCACTCGACCACCGCCGCATAGATCGCTTCCTTGGAATCGAAATGATTGTAGAAGGAGCCGAAGCCCACATCGGCAGCCTCGGTAATTTCGTTCACGGCGACTGCGTCGATCCCGCGCTCGGCCACGAGCCGAAAGGCGGCCTCCAGCAGCCGTTTTCGCGTTTCGCGCTTACGGCGTGCCCCTCGCGGCTCTCTTTCGGCGGGCTGGCCGGTGGCCTCAGTCTCGTGCGTCATGGACCCAGTATACCCTATATCATCATACTTGACAATATTATCAGTTATGATATAACTATATCGTAACTTGCACGGCAGCCTCCGCGGAGGCGGATGGGAACGGCGTTCTCGCGACGGTCTCAGCTCCTGCGCTCGCCGGTATCAAAATGGAGGCATCCTTTAAAGGGAGGTCGGGACGATGACTTCGATCATCAGCCAATTCAACGAGACCGTCGACACGATAAGAAAGGAGTGGGGCTGGTTCCTCGCTCTGGGGCTCGGATTAATCGCGCTCGGCGTGTTTGCGATCGTATACGAACAAATCGCGACGCTCGCGTCCGTTTCCGCACTGGGCATCATGCTGGTCGTGGCGGGCGCACTGCAACTTGCCGCGGCATTCCGTGCGCGCGGCGCCGGTCACGTGGTGCTCTATCTGCTCTTCGGTCTGCTCGAGGCGCTTGCGGGCTTCGTCCTTATCGGGCATCCGATTGGGGGCGCACTGGTCGTGACGCTTACGCTTGCCATCTATTTGATCTTCACCGGCACGTTCCGTTTCATCTACGCGCTGTGGTCGCAGCTGCCCGGATACGGATGGGCTGCGTTTGCCGGCGTGCTTTCGATCGTGCTCGGCGTGCTGCTGTGGATGCAGTGGCCCACGTCGGCGGTGTGGTTCCTCGGCTTCGCAGTCGGCGTAAACTTCGTCTTCGCCGGCACGTCGTTCACCGCACTGGCACTGCGATTGCACACGGGACAATCACCTGCGCTCGCGCACTGAGATAGCGTTTACGCACGACCCCGGCGGCGCGTTTTCGCGCCGCTTTTCTTTTGGCGCCGAGGAAGCGCTCGCGTCCCATCGAAGCGCGCAGTCGGGAGAAATAATCGAATGGACATGCCTACCGCGACGCACGCCGCAGCTCGGCTCAGGGGCATCGCGCCGCAGTTCCTCGTCGACGATCTCGACCGCGCAGCAGCCTACTATTGCGTTCAGCTCGGCTTCACGCTCGATTTCACCTACGAGTCGTTTTACGCGAGCGTTTCACGCGACGGATGCTCGATACACCTCAAGCACGGCCCGGCGCTGCCCGCCAGGCGCAAGGTCCAACAGCACGACGAGCACCTCGACGCTTATATTTCCGTAACGGACGCCCGAGCGCTCTTCGACGAACTTACGAATCGCGGGGCCAACATCGTCAAGCCGCTCGAGCAGCGCCCGTGGGCCTGCGTCGACTTCTATGTCGAGGACGCGGACGGCTATCTCTTGTGTTTTAGCGAATCGCAAGACGCATGACGGAGGCAACGATATCGGCCATCTCGCCCTGCTTCATCGTGACCGACGTCGATCGCACGGCGGCGTTTTACTGCAATAGACTCGGCTTTGAGGCGACGTTTCAGGAGCCGCGCGAGCATCCGTTTTTTGCGGTGATCCGCCGCGGCGGCGCGCAACTCTTGGTGAAGTCGGAGCGTGACGTTACACCGGTGCCCAACTCCAAGCGGCACCCGTGGATGCGATGGGATGCGTTCATCTACGCAGCCGACCCCGATGCGCTTGCCGCAGAATTCGACGAGCGCGGCGCGCGGTTGCGCGATGCGGTAAAGGATACGCACGACGGTTTGCGGGGCTTCGAGTTGGAAGATCCCGACGGATACGTGCTCTTTTTCGGACACCCCAAAGCGGAGGAGTAATGGACGAAGTTTCCAGGCCGCACGCCGGCGGATGGGACCGGTCGGCGCAGGCATGGATCGCGCAGATGG
>Ga0070738_10005607_pt1 | contig 13795 bp, 13 predicted proteins | sample Coa_R2_2_FD_66446 | JGI IMG/M metagenome (GOLD analysis project Ga0070738, IMG submission 66446) | Surface soil microbial communities from Centralia Pennsylvania, which are recovering from an underground coalmine fire - Coalmine... | ecosystem: Environmental > Terrestrial > Soil > Unclassified ... | reverse complement strand
ACCTGCTCCTCGACCACGCTCGCGCTGACATCCATGAAAATCTTGATCTTCAGAGGTCTCGGCATTCTCGCAACTCCTCTTTCGGCTGATCAGAATCCGGCGACGCTTGCGTGCAGATCGTATTCGTCGGAGCGTTCGATCTTCGCGGTGAGGATCTCGCCGACGCGCAACGGGCGGCGGCTCGACAGATAGACCGAGCCGTCGATCTCGGGCGCATCCGCCTTCGAGCGGCCCCTTGATGCGGTCGGTCCAACCTCGTCGATGATCACCTGCTGGCGCGTGCCGACCTTGCGCTTGAGTTTCCGCGCGGAGATCTTCTGCTGGCGCGCCATCAGCGCGTTCCAGCGCTCCTGCTTGACCTCGTCGGGCACGGGATTGGGCAATGCGTTCGAGGTCGCGCCCGCGACCGCCTCGTATTTGAAGCAGCCGACGCGATCGAGTTCGGCCTCGTCCAGCCAGTCCAGGAGATAGGCGAAGTCGGCCTCGGTCTCGCCGGGGAAGCCGACGATGAAGGTCGAGCGCAGCGCAAGCTCAGGACATTGCCCGCGCCAGGCGTGGATGCGCGCCAGCGTCTTGTCCTGGGCCGCGGGACGCCGCATCGCCTTCAGCACTTGCGGGCTGGCGTGCTGGAACGGGATGTCGAGATAGGGCAGCACCTTGCCCTCGGCCATCAGCGGGATGACCTCGTCGACATGCGGGTAGGGGTAGACATATTGCAGCCGCACCCAGGCGCCGAGCTCGCCGAGTTCCGTTGCGAGGTCGACGAATTTGGCGCGGACCTCGCGGTCCTTCCAGGGGCTCGCCTCATAGCGAAGGTCGACCCCATAGGCCGAAGTGTCCTGCGAAATGACCAGGAGCTCCTTGACCCCTGCCGCAACCAGCCGCTCGGCCTCGCGCAGCACGTCGTTGGCGGGGCGCGAGACGAGGTCGCCGCGCAGCTTCGGAATGATGCAGAAGGTGCAGCGGTTGTTGCAGCCTTCGGAAATCTTCAAGTAAGCGTAATGGCGCGGCGTCAGCTTGATGCCCTGCGGCGGAACCAGGTCGAGATGCGGATTATGGACAGGCGGCAGCGCGCGGTGGACAGCCGCCAGCACGCTCTCATATTGTTGCGGGCCGGTGATCGAGAGCACGCCTGGATAGGCCTGTTCGATCTGCTCCGGCTCGGCGCCCATGCAGCCGGTGACGATGACCTTGCCGTTCTCGGCCATGGCCTCGCCAATCGCGGTCAGTGATTCCTGCTTGGCGCTGTCGAGGAACCCGCAGGTATTGACGATCACGACATCTGCGCCGTCATGCTTGCGGGCGAGCTCGTAGCCCTCCGCGCGCAGGCGGGTGATGATCCGCTCGGAATCGACCAGGGCCTTGGGACACCCCAGCGAAACAAAGCTTATTCGTGGCGCGGCGGCCTCTTGCATCGTCCAAATCTGCCTGATTGTTGGTCGTCAGCTAGTCCTAATTGCGCACAAAGACAAGGCTTCAAGCTGGAATTTGGCGTGCTATGCATAGTGCTCCGAATACGAGTGATCGATGACCGCCGAGCAGCCGCCGCCCAAAGCCGAGCAGGCGCCCAAAATCGTGATTGTTGACGAAAGCCCCATCCGCGCCGCCATCCTGGAGGAGGGGCTGCGCGAGGCCGGCTATTCCAGCGTCGTGCGCATCAGCGAGATGCAAAGCCTGCTTGCCCGCATCTACGCGCTCGACCCCGATATCATTGTCATCGACCTGGAAAACCCCTCTCGCGACATCCTGGAGCAGATGTTCCAGGTCAGCCGGGCGGTGCGCCGGCCGATCGCGATGTTTGTCGACCAGAGCGATGCCGCCTCGATCCAGGCCTCGGTGGACGCAGGCGTCTCCGCCTATATCGTGGACGGGCTGAAGAAGGAGCGCATGAAGTCTATTCTCGACCTCTGCGTCTCCCGCTTCAACGCCTTTGCAAAGCTGCAAGACGAGCTCGACCGCACCAAGATGGCGCTCGAGGAACGCAAGGTGATCGACCGGGCCAAGGGTATCCTGATGAAATTGAAGGGGCTGACCGAGGAGGAGGCCTACGTCCTGCTGCGCTCCACGGCGATGCGCGAGAAGAAGAAGATCGGCGAGATCGCGCAGTCGATTCTGACCGCTTCGGAGCTTTTGAAATGACCGGCCCCCTCCACATCGGCTTCATTCCGCTGGTCGATGCCGCAGCCCTCATCGTCGCGGTCGACAAAGGGCTTACCGCGGCCGAAGGGCTCGATGTGACCCTGGTGCGGGAGGTGTCGTGGTCGAATGTACGCGACAAGCTGAATATCGGGCTGTTCGAGGCGGCCCATCTGTTGGCGCCCGTTGCCATCGCCTCCAGCCTTGGCATCGGCCATGTCAAGGTGCCGATCGTGGCGCCATTCAATCTCGGCATCAACGGCAACGCCATCACAGTCTCGCCGTCGCTTCATGCGGTGATCATGGCCGAGATCGATGGCGACAGGCTGGATCCGATGGCAACTGCACGGGCGCTGGCGCGTGTCGTCGCGGCAAGGCGCAAGCTTGGCGCGGAGCCGCTGACCTTTGCCATGACCTTTCCGTTCTCCACCCATAATTACCAGCTGCGGTTGTGGATGGCGGCGGGCGGCGTGGATCCGGACGAGGACGTCCGCCTCGTGGTGCTGCCGCCGCCCTACATGGTCGAAAGTCTCGAGAATGGACATGTCGACGGCTTCTGCGTCGGCGCGCCCTGGAACTCCATCGCCGTCGACCACGGCGTCGGTCATATCCTGCATTTTGTCGCGGATATCCTGGTGCATGCGGCCGAGAAGGTGCTCGCGATCCGGCAGGGTTGGGCGGAGAAAAACCGCGACGTGGTCGCGGGTCTGGTGCGCGCCATGAGCCGCGCGGCGGAGTTCATCGAGGAGCCCGGCAACCGCGCCGAGGTCGCGCGCATGTTGGCGCGGCCCGAGCGGATCGGTGTCGATGCCGAGGTGATCCAGCGCACGCTGGATGGGCGGCTGAAGATCTCGCCTGACGGCACGATCCGGGAGCACGGCCGCTATCTCCTGGTCGGGAGAGAGCGCGCAGGCCGCCCTGATCCGGTCCAAGCCGCCTGGCTCTATGCGCAGATGGTGCGTTGGGCGCAAACCAGGGCCAGCGAGGAGGCACTCAAGGCCGCCATGGCCGTGTTCCGGCCGGACCTCTATGATGCGGCGCTCGGCATCTCCGCCAGCCCGGCAAGCCGACCCGTCGGCGCCTTCGATGGCCCGGAATTCGACGCCAGCGACATCAGGGCCTATCTGGCGTCATTCAAGATCTTTCGCCGGCCCGTCTGACCGGCGTCCCACGCTTATGCTCAAGAATTAGGCGGCGCGATTCTATGCACGCATTTTGAGCTTTTGCCTTGAGAAAAGGCATGGATCGCCATTCATTTGATGCAGTGCAAATCATATAACGGGCTGATTTCGTTCAAAGTTTTGCTGAATGCTGCGTTGGCACATGATTTGAATAAGGGAATTCAAGCCAGTCGCCGGAGATGCCCGCTGGCCCAAGTCCAAGATGGATTTCCGCAGCAACGAAGCTGACCGGTTCGCTCCGCTGGTTCTGATCGCGCCTTCGCCGTCGCGTCGAACTGCTGAGCGACCACTCCCCCCCTTAACTCATTGGGTCCACGCTTTCGCGTGGCGGCTGGAGCTTCGTTATGGACTACGCAAAACCATCTGACGTCGTTGCCTCGATGATAGATGCCAGCCTGACCAAGCTGGCGCTTGGGCCGCGCGATCTGTTGATCCGCGGCGCGATGTCCGGCGCTCTGCTCGGCGCGGCAACCGCACTCGCTTTCACCGGGGCCGTCACCACGGGCCAGCCGCTGGTTGGCGCGCTGATATTTCCGGTCAGCCTTGTGATGATCGTGCTGCTCAGCCTCGAGCTCGTCACCGGCAGCTTCGCGCTGGTGCCGCTTGCGCGGCTCGAGGGCAAGGCGAGCTGGAATGCCGTCGTCGCCAACTGGTCCTGGGTGTTCCTGGCAAACCTGCTCGGCAGCATCGCCTTCGGCGTGCTGATCGCGATCTCGCTCACCAACATGGGCAAGGTTGAAGTCGCAGGCGTTGCCGCGCGCATCGTCGCGGTCGCCGAAGCCAAGACCATAGGCAATGCCGCGCTCGGCACCGCCGGCATGATCAGCGTCTTTGTCAAAGCCATGCTCTGCAACTGGCTGGTCTGCCTTGGCGTGGTGATGGCGATGACCTCGACCTCCACTGTCGGCAAAATCGCCGCGACCTGGCTGCCGATCTTCCTGTTCTTCGCGCTCGGCTTCGAGCATGCCGTGGTGAACATGTTCATCATCCCGACCGGCATGCTGCTCGGCGCCAAGGTCAGTGTCGCCGACTGGTGGCTCTGGAACCAGATTCCGGTGACCCTCGGCAATCTGATCGGCGGCTTCGTGTTCACCGGCCTTGCACTCTACGTCACCTACAAGCCTGCCAAGCAAGCGATCTCTGCCGCGCCCGTGGTCGCACAGGCCGCTGCCGAATAGAGGCGCTTCAACTCATGAAACTTGAAACAGTCGCCGTTGATTTCACTGACGAACAGAAGCGCTACCTCGAAGGCCTTGCGGCGGGAGTGCAGATCAGCCGGCTCGGCCGTGGCCTTGGTGTCAGCGGCGCGGCGCCTAAGGGCAATCCGGAGCCGATCGGGCCGGATGCGATCCATTTCAAGGCGCAGGACAAGGTCACGGCCAGCGGCAAGAAGCTCGCCGACCAGGAGAAGTTCAAGCGCGAGGAGCATCCCTTCGATGCCTATGAGCGGCTGAAGGACCAGGCCAAGAACAACAAGCCGCCGTCGCCGGCCGACAATTTCCGCTGGCGCTATTACGGCATCTTCTACGTCGCGCCGGCCCAGGATTCCTACATGTGCCGGCTGCGCATCCCGAACGGCATCATGAAGCACTGGCAGCTCTCGGGGCTTGCCGATCTCGCGGAAAGCTATGGCGGCGGCTACAGCCACGTCACCACCCGTGCCAACATCCAGATCCGGGAGATCCTGCCGAAGAACAGCATCGCGCTGATCGAGGGCATCCAGGATCTCGGCCTGTGCTCGCGCGGCTCTGGCGCCGACAACATCCGCAACGTCACGGGCACGCCGACCGCCGGCATCGATCCGCAGGAGCTGATCGATACGCGCCCCTATGCCCGCGAATGGCACTATCACATCTTGAATGACCGCTCGCTCTACGGCCTGCCGCGCAAGTTCAACGTCGCTTTCGACGGCGCCGGCCGCATCGCGGTGCTGGAGGACACCAATGACATCGCCTTTGCCGCCGTCGAGGTGAAGGACGGTTTTGGCATCGAGCCGGGCGTCTGGTTTCGGCTCGGCATCGGCGGCATCACCGGGCACAAGGATTTTGCCAAGGAGACCGGCATCATCGTCAAGCCCGAAGAGGCGACGGCCGTTGCTGATGCGATCGTGCGTCTCTTCATCGAGACCGGCGACCGCACCAATCGGCTGAAGGCGCGTCTGAAATATGTGCTCGACTCCATCGGCGTCGACAATTTCATGCTCGGCGTCGAAGAGAAGCTCGGCCGCAAGCTGGTGCGCGCGCCGGCCGAAGCCATCGCACCGCGTCCGGCCTTCGACCGCATGGCCCATATTGGCGTGCACAAGCAGAAACAAGACGGCTTGAACTGGATCGGCGTCGTGCTGCCGCTGGGCAAATTGACCTGCGAGCAGATGCGCGGGCTCGCCAAGATCGCGCAGGATCTCGGCGACGGCGAGATACGGCTGACCGTCTGGCAGAACCTGCTGATATCAGGCGTGCGCGATGAGAGTGTCGCGCTTGCTACCGCCGCGATCGAGAAGCTCGGCCTTGGCGTGCAGGCCTCGCAAATCCGCGCCGGATTGATCGCCTGCACCGGCAACAAGGGCTGCAAGTTCGCAGCCTCCGACACCAAGGGCCATGCGGCCGCGATCGGCGACTGGTGCGAGAGCCGCGTCAATATCGAGACGCCGCTCAACATCCATCTCACCGGCTGCCATCACTCCTGCGCCCAGCACTATATCAGCGACATCGGCCTGATCGCGGCCAAGGTGCCGTCAGGTGAAGGTGAAGGCGAGGAGGTGGTCGAGGGCTATCATCTGTTCGCCGGTGGCGGCTTCGGCCCGGATGCCGATATCGGCCAGGAAGTCTACCGCGACGTCAAGGCGAGCGATGCACCTCAGACCGTCGAGCGGCTCTTGAAGGCTTATCTGTCGCACCGCGCTTCACCCGACGAGACCTTCCTGACCTTCGCCCGCCGTCATGACGGCGAAACCTTGCGCAAGCTCGCGGACGCAGAGGTGTCCTCATGAACCAGATCACGCCGCCGCAGAAAATCGAGATCATTCCGAACAGCGCGCCATTCTCGGAGGCGCAGCGCTCATGGCTCAACGGCTTCTTCGCCGGTCTGCTGACGAGCGATACAGGGGCGCCGCTGTCGGCCGAGCAGGGTGCCGCGCTGCTGGCTGGGCCTGCCGTGGCGGACGATGAGGACGATGCGCCCTGGCACGACCAGACGCTGCCGATTGCCGAGCGCATGAAGCTTGCCGAGGGCCGCCCGCTGAAGCGGCGGATGATGGCAGCGATGGCGCAACAGGATTGCGGCCAGTGCGGCTACAATTGCCGCGATTATTCCAACGCCATCGCCGACAAGAGCGAGGCGCGGCTCAATCTCTGTGTTCCCGGCGGCAAGGAGACCGCCCGGATGCTGAAATCGCTGTATGAGGAAATCGACAAGGCGCCGGTTGCCAAGCCGGCGCCTTCTGGCGATGCTGCGCCGGCGGCGGCCGTGTCGGTGGTCGTGGTCGAGCCAGGCCGCTCGCGCGACAATCCGGCCGAAGCTGTCTTTCTCGGCCGACGGCTGCTCAACAAGAAGGGCTCCGAGAAGGAGACCTATCATATTGATTTCGATCTCTCCCAGAGCGGCCTCGATTATGTCGTCGGGGATTCCTTCGGCGTGTTCGCCCAGAACGATCTCGGCCTGGTCGACCAGATCATTGCGCTGCTCGGCGCCTCCCACACCACCAAGGTCAATGGCAAGACGCTGCGCGAGGCTCTGACAACGGACGTTTCGCTCTCGCCCGCGCCAGATACACTGTTCGAGCTGATCTCCTTCATCACCGGCGGTGCGCAGCGCGAGAAGGCGCGGGCGCTGGCGCAGGGCGAGGACCCGGACGGTGATGCAGCCACGCTCGACGTCATGGCGGCGCTGCAGAAATTCTCCGGCATCCGTCCGCATCCCGAAGCGTTCGTCGAAGCATTGGAGCCGCTGCAGCCGCGGCTCTATTCGATTTCGTCCTCGCACAATGCCACTCCAGGCCGATTGTCACTGACCGTCGATTGCGTGCGCTATGTGATCGGCAAGCGCAAGCGTCTGGGGCTTGCCTCGACCTTTCTTGCCGAGCGCATCAAGGAAGGCGAGAAGCTCAAGGTCTATGTGCAGAAGGCGCATGGGTTTGCTTTGCCGGCCGATCCGAAGACGCCGATCATCATGGTTGGCCCCGGCACGGGCATCGCGCCGTTCCGCGCCTTCCTGCAGGATCGCAGGGCGACCGGCGCCACCGGCAAGAACTGGCTGTTCTTCGGCCATCAGCGCAGCGACTGCGATTTCTTCTATGCGGACGAGCTCAACGCGATGAAGACGGCGGGCCTGCTTACGCGGCTATCGCTCGCCTGGTCGCGCGATGGCGCCAAGAAGTTCTATGTCCAGGACCGCATGCGCGAGGTCGGCCGCGAGCTCTGGACTTGGCTTGCCGAAGGCGCGCATCTCTATATCTGCGGCGATGCCAAGCGCATGGCCAAGGATGTCGAGCGCGCCTTGGTCGACATCGTCGCCCAGTTCGGCGCGCGTTCGACCGATGAAGCCATCAGCTTCGTCGCCGAGCTCAAGAAGAAGGGGCGGTTCCAGCAGGACGTCTACTGATCCGGAACATCAAGGAATTCAGTTCAATTTTCGTGCAAGATTGAACGAATGAATTTCTCGCTGTGCGGGCTTTCGGAGAATTTTCGACTGGAAACCGACGCGATCAGCCTTTGCCCATCACTATTTCACCAGCGGCTCTTGCCACGGCGGCCGGAAGCAACTTCATTTGCGCGCGATGGGGCGTTGGAGAACCACCATGCGCGAACTCTCAGCGGAGGCCCGCTTGCATCTGCGTGCGCGCTCGCTGTCACGTCGCGGGGGCGCTGGCCTGCATCTTGCGGCACTCTACAGCGCGTTCGCGGTCATCGCGGCGATCGTGTTCGGGACGCTCTCGATGCGTCCGTTCTAGCGATCATCACGCCGCGCGCTTGAATGGCGCGACCGCAATGCCTGCATCGGCGAGCCCCTTGCGCAGCACCTGCGCGATCTCGACGGCGCCCGGCGTGTCGCCGTGAATGCAGACGGTGTCCATGCGCATCTTCATGCGCTTGCCGGTCACCGAAATCACCTCGCCATCTCCCACCATGCGCACCACGCGCTCGGTGATTTCCCTTGCATCGTGGAGCACCGCGCCCGGCTTGCGGCGTGACACGAGCTGGCCATCATCCTCATAGGCCCGGTCGGCGAAGACTTCGTGCACCATCGGCAGATTGGCCTTCTCGCCTGCGGTGACCAGGCGAGAATTGGCGAGCACCACGAAGATCAAATTCCGATCGACCGCCTTGATCGCATTGGCAATCGCCTGCGCCGTCAGGTCGTCCTCGCAGGCGACGTTCGAGAGCGCACCGTGCGCCTTGACATGCGTGACCTTGTGGCCGGCCGCAGTCGCAATCGCCTGCAGCGCACCAATTTGGTAGGCGACCATGTTCTCGATCTCCGACGATTTCAGACCGGGCACCGGCCGACGTCCGAACCCGTGCAGGTCACGATAGCCCGGGTGTGCGCCGATGCTGACCCCGCGTGCCTTCGCAAGCTCGACGGTCTTGCGCATGATGTCGGCATCGCCGGCATGAAAGCCGCAGGCGATGTTGACCGAGGTGGCAAGCTCGATCATGGCCTCGTCATTGCCCATCACCCACGGACCAAAGCTCTCGCCGAGATCGCAATTGAGATCGATCGTGCTCATGCTATGCGCCTTCTTCTTGGTTTGCCCTTGTTTCTAAACCGGTGGATACCAGGTGTCCGCGTCCACCGCACTCACGGCGTGGCCCGCGACATTGGCATCATGCAGCGCGTCGACGTTGAGCTCCATACTGTCGATTGCCCGCAGGCGATCGGGCAGAGAGCGCAGCAATTGCGCAAGCTTCTTCAACTCAAGCTGCGCCTCGGCCATGCCGATCGCCTTGAAGCGGAAGACGGTTCCGGCCGTGATTTGCGCGAGACGGCCGAGATCGGCCGATATCACGGTCGCGATCTTGGGATAGCCACCCGTGGTGCCGCGATCCGGCATCAAGACAATCGGCGCGCCATTGCCGGGGACCTGGATGCTGCCGTCCACCGTGCCATCGGAGACGATGTTATGGCCGTGCAGATGTTTGATCACTGGGCCCTCCAGCCGATAGCCCATGCGGTCACTGGTTGGAGAGATCTTCCACTCGCTGTTGAGAAACAGCTGTTTTGCGTCGTCAGCGAACTCATCGTCCTGCGGCCCGAACAGCACCCGGATCGGTCCGCTCGCCGCTTGCGGCAATTCGATCCGCAACTCCGGCGCGCCGGTCGCCGCTTGAGCCGGCAGCTCATCGCCCGCCTGCAGCGGCCGCTGATAGGGGCTGCCGAGACCGGCGCGGGCGTTGACGGCGAGACTCCCGAACATCGGCTCGCCCGTGATGCCGCCTTCGATCGCAAGATAGCTGAACGCGCCGCCCTTGGCGAAACCGAGGGTCAAGGTTTCACCTCGAGGAATCGTCATCGAGGTGTCGAAGGCGACCGGCCGACCCGCGATCTCGGCATTGCGCGGGGCACCGGAAAGCGCCAGACGCACGGCGCCTTCGCGTGCGGTAAAGGCGGCGCCGAACGGGCCGATCTCGACCGCAGCCGCAAACGGTAGGTTGCCGACGAGCGTATTGGCCGCCGCAAGTGCGAGGCGGTCCATCGCGCCGCTCGGCGTCAGTCCATAGCGCTGCGCGCCGTGGCGGCCGCCGTCCTGGACGGAGCTGGCCGGTCCGATGCTGGTGACGACTAGCCTGGTCATGACGCCACCAACTCGGCAACGAGCTCGCCACGTTCGGCGGCCTTGTCCTGTTCGGCAAAGCTCTTCTCGTCGATGCCAAAGAAAGTGACGCGGTCCCCGGGCTCGAGCAGGAAGATCGGCTCACGATGCAGCTGATAGGTGCGTATCGGCGTGCGCCCGATCAGGTGCCAGCCGCTGGGGCCAGCGAGACACTGGATGCCGGTCTGCACGCCGCCGATTGAGATTGTGCCTGATGGCGTGAGGATGCGCGGGTTCTGCCGCCGCGGCATGTGCAGGAATTTCTCGAGGCCCGAGAGATAGGACCAGCCGGGCGTGAAACCGATCATGGCGACGCGATAATGGCCGGCGACATGACGGGCCACGATCTCGTCGGGCGTCGTGTTCAGCGTCTTGGCGACGTTCTCGAGATCGATGCCGTTCTCGCCGCCATAGGCCACCGGCACGCGCCAATGTCTTGTCCCGCCGTTCGGCGGGGCAGGGATTTTCGTCAGCGTCAGTAGCTTCTCGCCAAGCGTGTCAAAATCGATCTGACAGGGATCGTAATGCACCAGCAACGATCGGTAGGTCGGCACGGTCTCGGTCACGCCCGCAATCGACGCAGCTGATATCGCACGGTCGAGCGCCAGAACGCGCTGATTGGCGGCATCGTCGATCTGTTTCGAGAATTCGACCGTGATGGCGGCGTCGCCACTCGGCAGAAGACGGGGCGGGCGGAGCGTGGCTTCCATGACCTCACAATGTCGCAACCGGGTGGACGAAACCTGTAGCCTGTTTTGTGTCGAAACGGAATCCGTTCCGTCGAAAAATCCCGCAAGTTCAATAAATTAATGCGATAGCGGCCGATAAATGGAGGTTATCGCGCAAAGCTCCTTCAGCCCTGCATCTTCGCCTCTTGACGGAAGGTCTGCACCTCGCAAGATGCGCCCGCGATTGTCCCTTTTTGCAAGGAGCTTCACCTTCGATGTCCCTCACTCCCGACGCCATCGCGACCCTCGCCAATGTCACCACCGCGACCATCACCACGGTCCTTTTGAAGAAGGGATTGCGTAACGTCTGGATGCGCGGCGCGCGGCCGCTCCGTGCGGGACAGAAGCGCCTGGTCGGCCCGGCTTTCACGCTGCGCTTTGTGCCGGCGCGCGAGGATCTGGCGACCCCGGAATCCTGGTCGTCGCCGATCTCGACCCGCACCGCGATCGAGGCGATGCCGGAGGGCTGCATTGCGGTGGTCGACGCCATGGGCATTTCGGATGCCGGCATCTTCGGCGACATTCTCTGCGCGCGCATCGTCAAGCGCGGCGTCACCGCGCTCATCACTGACGGCGCGGTGCGTGATCTCGAGGGGGTGATGGGCACCAGCCTGCCGGTCTGGTGCAACGGCTACGCCGCGCCGCCGTCGGTCGCCGGCCTCACTTTCGTCGGCTGGGGTGAGCCGATCGGCTGCGGCGGCGTTGCCGTGTTCCCCAATGACATCGTCGTCGCCGACCAGGACGGCGCGGTGCTGATTCCGCAGGCCTTGCTCGAGCATGTGCTGACGGAAGGGCCCGAGCAGGAACGCATGGAAGCCTGGATCGTCAACGAAGTGAACAATGGCGCAGTATTGCCGGGCCTCTATCCCATGAACGCCGAGACCAAGGAGCGCTACGCCGCGTCGAAGAAGTAGAACTGACATCGAGGGAGAACACCATGGACATCTATCTCGCGGGATCACGCCCGACCCGCCGCGCGCCCGCAGAAAGCTTCACCGGCACGGTCTGGCAGGACCCGATCATCACCCCGCAGGCGCCCGCACGTCATGCGTCAGCCCGCGTGGCCTTCGAGCCCGGCGCGCGAACCGCGTGGCATACCCATCCGCTCGGACAAACCCTCTATGTGATTCAGGGCGTGGGCCGGGTGCAGGCCAAGGGCGGTCCCATCCGCGAAATCAAGGCCGGCGACGTAGTATTCATCCCGCCGAACGAGAAGCATTGGCATGGCGCCGCGCCGGGCACGGGCATGGTCCATGTCGCGATGCATGAGTCGCTCGACGGCGTTCACGTGACCTGGATGGAGCATGTGACCGATGCGGAATACAATGGCACGGTTGGCTAAGCGCGGTATTACTTAGATCCGCTGCGCGGTCCAGGTGCCCGAGCACATGGCGCCGCGCCAGGTGCCCGAGCCCGAGGTGCCGGAGAGGTGACCGAAGCCAGTGGCATGCTTGATGCCGCTGGCCAGCGTCACGCTGATCGAGCCTGAGTCTGCGACATGGCCGGAGGCGCTCATCATGCCTCCGGAGGAGGCGACGCGGCCGTTGCTGATGCCGAACGATGCAGTCGCGCCATTGCCGCACTCCGCACTCGAGGAGGCGATGTGCACGCTCCATTCGCCGTCAAAGCCCGCGGCCGCAGCGGGCCTGGCGAATGGCAGAGTGAGGCAAAGCAGAAGCTGCGTGGCGAGGAAGGTTTTCCGAAACTGTCCCATGACGTGCCCCTTTGGTTTGGCGATGGCGGCACCTTCGCATCGGGCCACGTCTCGGGCTGTGATGACTGTCACAGGCGCGCGCAGGGGCGTGACCGAGGTCACACCTCTGCAGAGCGATGACCTGTGGGGCCGCGAACGATGCCTAGAGAAATCGCCCCGGCGCAAAGGGCGCGAGCGGAATCTCCGGCTCGCGGCGGCTCAAGAGCTGGGTGACCAGCCGCCCGGTTCGCGCCGAACCGACCAGGCCGACATGGCCATGGCCGAAGGCGTAGACGACGTCCTTTGTCGCGCGGGCGTAGCCGATGCAGGGCCGGCCGTCGGGCATGCTCGGCCGGTGCCCGAACCAGGTCTTGATGCGCGACGGCGGAATGTCCTTGGCAAGGTTCGGAAACATGCCGAGCAGATTGTTACGCAGGATGTCGGCACGCTTCCAGTTCGGCGGCGCATCCAGGCCTGCAATCTCAACCGTGCCGGCGGCGCGCAGGCCCTGGTCAGTCCAGTTCACGACCATCTTGGCATCCGACGCCATCATGGACATCCGCGGCCCCACACCGGGATCCTCGATCATGACGTGGTAGCCGCGCTCGGTCTCCAGCGGCAGGTTGTCGCCGATCGAGGCCGTGAGCGCCCTTGATCGCGCGCCGGCCGCGACCACGGCCGCGTCGCAGGCGATCTCGCCCTGATCAGTGACGACGCTGACGAGCCTGCCGTTCTGGAGTTTCAACGCGGTCGCTTTCGCAACGACGCGCCGCGCGCCGCGCGCGATGGCGAGATCGGCCAGCGCCGCGACATATCTGCCGGGATTGCGGCATCGCCCGGCCTCCTCGACCAGCACGCCGAACGTATAGCGCGGATGCAGCTCAGGCTCGCGCTGACGCATCTCGTCGGCGGACAGTTCAAGCCATTCGATGCCGACGCGCTTGCGGATCCGCCAGCCGAGATCGGCATCGAAGGGCGCGCGCGAGGTGAAAATATGCATCACGCCATTGCGCTCGATCAGCTCGCCAACACCGGCTTCCTCCGCGAGCTGCTTGTGCAGCGACGGGGCATCCTTCAACAGCGGCCGCAGCGCGCGCGCCGTCGCCTCTACCTTCGCTTCAGTTGATCCCGAGAGCAGGTAGCGGATCAGCCAAGGCAGCGCCTTCGGCAAGTACGACCAGCGGATCGCCAGCGGTCCGAGCGGATCCATCAGATATTTCGGCACCTTCTTCCAGACGCCGGGCTCGGC
>Ga0070738_10005605_pt1 | contig 13798 bp, 14 predicted proteins | sample Coa_R2_2_FD_66446 | JGI IMG/M metagenome (GOLD analysis project Ga0070738, IMG submission 66446) | Surface soil microbial communities from Centralia Pennsylvania, which are recovering from an underground coalmine fire - Coalmine... | ecosystem: Environmental > Terrestrial > Soil > Unclassified ... | reverse complement strand
GGGCGCAACCTTTAGGCTTGAATTACCTTTCAGGACTTCTCGTAAAGGACAAGATCATGAGTGAAAGAGATGCTTTTAGAATTATTATTATTGATGATAATGTAGAGATTCATCATGATTTCATCAAAACTTTGACAACAAGTGAAGTAACTCCACTTGATCAGTTGGCTAAGGAAGTATTTGAAGAAAAAAGTGTTAATAAAAAAACACTTCTACCGCATTTCCAGATTGATACTGCTACTCAAGGCCAGGAAGGGCTCCAACGCATACGAGAGGCGATTAATTCAGGTTATCCTTATGCATTAGCATTCGTCGATATTCGAATGCCGCCTGGTTGGGATGGTATTGAAACCATTAAGCATATTTGGGAAGTGGATAAAAATATTCAAGTGGTGATTTGCACAGCGTATTCTGATTATTCTTGGGAAGAAACAATAACCCATCTTGGGCAAAATGATAATTTACTTATCTTAAAAAAACCCTTTGATAGCATTACCGTGCGACAATTAGCTTGTGCTCTTACTAAAAAATGGCAATTAATGCAGGAAAACCATCAACATACTTCTCGATTAAAAAAAGAAGTAGAAGATCGTACTCGTGCTTTACAAGAATCGCTATCCTTAATGACCTATCAAGCAACCCATGATCCGCTGACAAATTTACCCAATCGCATTTTTTTATTAAAAAAACTTAAACAATCCATTGAACGATCTGAAAAAACCAAACAGCCGTTTGCTGTATTATTTCTTGATCTCGATCGATTTAAGTTAGTTAATGACAGCTTAAGTCACTCGATGGGCGATATTCTTTTGCAGGCAGTTGCTTCTCGACTTAAACATGCTATCTCTTCAGAAGATACCTTGGCTCGCTTAGGTGGAGATGAATTTGTCATTATTTTATTTAACGCTGATGAAAAACAAGCATTAATTAAGACAAATGAGCTGCTGGAAACTTTTCATCAGCCTTTTAATGTTAGTGAGCGAAACATTATTATTTCAGCTAGTATTGGTATTTGTATCTATCCTAAAGATGGAACCAGTGAAGAATTATTACTTCGGAATGCTGATGCAGCAATGTATCATGCTAAAGAAGTCAAAGGGAATAATTTCCAATTTTATTCTGAGGAAATGAGTAAACAAAGTTTGGCGAAATTAGAGCAAGAAATTCAGTTACGTCACGCTCTTGCGAATAATGAATTTTTATTATGTTATCAACCACAAGTTGATTTATTGAGTGAAAAAATTGTTGCTGCTGAGGCGTTACTGCGTTGGCAACATCCACAAAAAGGCCTTTTGTTGCCCCTCGATTTTATCCCTTTAGCAGAAGAAACGGGCTTAATTGTGCCTATTAGCGAATGGGTTTTACGCAAAGCCTGTGAGCAGAATAAAGCTTGGCAAGATGCTGGTTTGTTGCCTATTCGTGTGGCGATTAATGTGACTGCACAGCAATTTGTGCATGAAGATTTATTGGAAATTATCACCAAAATTTTACGTGATACCCAGCTTAAGCCTGAATATCTCGAATTAGAATTGACTGAAAATGCTATTGTGAGTAATGCAAATGTGATTGAAACAATTAAGAAGTTGAAAAAGTTGGGTGTGACAATTGCGATTGATGATTTTGGAACGGGTTATTCGAGTTTGAGTTATTTGAAGAAGCTTCCTTTAGACCGCTTAAAAATTGATAGTTCTTTTGTGCGGCATATTCAGTCTCCGAATGATGATGAAGTGATTATTCGCGCTATTATTGCCATGGCTAAGAATTTGAAGTTAGAAGTAATAGCGGAAGGTGTCGAAACGCAAGATCAAATAAATTTTCTTAAAAAATACGAATGTGGGGATGTGCAAGGATTTTACTTTAGTAAACCACTTACAGCGAAAGAATTAGAAAATTATTTACGAAAAGCATCAACCGCGACGACTCTTAGTTTTCCCTGAAATGCTTAATATCCTGGAAAATCTTCCGTCCGAATTTTCTCTTCATCAATTCCCATTTCTACTAATGTTTCTTGTAAGGTCGTTACCATTGCTGGCGAACCGCAAATGTAATAGATAGGCATCAAAATATCGGGAACATATTTTTTAATCATGGTATGCGTAATAAACCCTGTTTCTCCCGTCCAAGCAGGATGGGGCTTATCAATGGTCGCAATCAATTTAAAAGGGGGATGCGTTTGCTGCAATTGCATTAATTCTGTTAAGAATGCGGCATGTTCAGGCTGCTGATTACCGTAAAATAAATATAACTTTTGGGGTGTTTGATGTGTTGCTGCATGGCAAATCATGCTGTAGAAAGGAGTGATCCCAATGCCGCCGGCAATGAAAACGGCAGGAATGGTTGGATCTTCATGCAAAGTAAAATTTCCTGTCGGGCCTGCAAATTTCACTTCACTGCCGATAGGGAGCGTATTTAATACGCGTTTATAGGCTGAATGTTGAATGCGCATCGCAATAGCGAGATAGTCATCGTCAGGTGTACTTAGCAGTGAAAATCGTCTCGTAATTCCACTTGCATCTGTTTCAGAGGGGTTAATAAGGGTAAAGCCTGCATATTGACCAGGTTTAAAAGTTAACCCTGCTGGTTTTTCGAATATGAATAATCGGGTGCCTGCTGCCACATCGTGGCGGTCGATTAATTTGATAAGATGGAGAGGCATATTGTTCTCTTATAAAGGAATAATAGGGGATTATTTTAGACAGATAAGAAATTAATTCAATGATTAAAGAGAGGAGGTGCCGACATTAGGTTTTGGATTTGAAGGTGCCCGAATATTCTTTTCAATTCGGTATTTATTTACTAATTCGATATTTTTCATTTGTTCTTCATTATTAGGGAAGAGGTAGCAAGCTTCTAAGGTCTCAAGAATCTCATTCACTTCAGATTTTTGAGGCTTAAAATTCTTTTCTTGCTGCAAGTGCACCAATAATTTAATGGCTTCTCGGACATCTTCTTTGCCGCTGTTTGAAAAAGGAGTTGGATCTAATTCTTGAAAAAGTACAATTAGGTCTTCTATTAATTTAGCCATTGTATTAATCTCTTTTTCCTCGTTTTTTTATAGTATATCAACTAATTATAAAGAGAAGCTTAAATGGAACAAGATCCTATCGTCAATAATCTTCCTAAACTTCAATGGGCCTGCCGTCGGGGTATGCTGGAACTTGATGTTTTATTAGGAAATTTTTTAAAGGAAGCCTATCCCAGCTTATCCCTTGAAGATAAAAAAATATTTGTTGAGCTGTTAAGTTGCGCAGATACTGACTTATTTGACTGGTTATTAGGGTATGCAAGCCCAACGGATGAAAGACTAGCAAGGATAACGGAAGCTATACGCCAGCATGCACGCGATCGAATTTAAGCTACAACCTTCAAAAAAATATCTCATCTTGCTTACTATCCTATTAGCTGTTAGCTCGATGATTGTGCTTTCCTTACCTTTTAATCTAGGGGTGAAGATCATCGGGTTATTATTCGTGGGGTGTTACGGTGGATGGCTAGTTTGGCACGTAGGACTTTTGCGTAGTCCATGGGCAGTCACTTGTCTCCAACCGTGCGGAGAGAATCAGTGGCTGCTGCAAACCTCCCATTCTTCTTATTTGGCCGAGTTACGAGGGGATAGTACCCTTACACGATGGGTAGCCGTCTTACGGTTTAACCACCCCCAGCAATTCATGCCATCCTCTTGCATTATTTTTCGGGACTCCTTCCTAGAAGCAGACCTCTATCGCCAACTACTTATCCATTGTCGGTCCCCGCTCCACCGGGTGCGGTCGCCCATGCTCGTCAATGGCAACAAAAGTGAATAAGCCTTCCGCTACCTTTTTCGGTTCAGAGGCTAACAAGGCCAGCGTCCAAACTTCAATTTTAAACTGCATGGAAGTTCGGCCTACCTTCACCAAATCGGCGTAACAGCAAACGGTATCGCCGATATACACCGGCTTAATAAATACCAGGGACTCAATTGCTACCGTCACCGCCCGACTACGTGCACGCCGCCGTGCCTCAATACCCGCTGCCATGTCCATATGGGAAACCAGCCACCCCCCAAAAATATCACCATGTGCATTGGTATCAGCCGGCATGGCAAGAATTTGAATCGCCAGAACACCTTTCGGTTTAGACATAAAAACCTCTATCGTATTGGTATATTGATCAAAAATACGTTACTATCGTCCGCTTATCATAGAATACCAAGATTATCTATGCAGAATATTCGTAACTTTTCAATTATTGCACATATTGACCATGGCAAGTCTACCCTGGCTGACCGCCTCATTCAGCTATGCGGAGGGTTAAGTGAGCGGGAAATGCAAGCGCAAGTGCTGGATTCAATGGATCTTGAGCGCGAACGGGGGATTACCATCAAAGCCCATAGCGTGACCTTGCATTATAAAGCGCGTAACGGCGAGACCTACCAATTGAACTTTATTGATACGCCTGGACACGTGGATTTCTCTTACGAGGTTTCTCGTTCTCTGGCAGCCTGTGAAGGCGCTTTACTGGTGGTGGACGCAGGCCAGGGGGTTGAAGCGCAGACATTAGCTGTTTGTTATACCGCCTTAGATCAAGGCTTAGAAGTGGTCCCGGTATTGAATAAGATCGATTTACCTCAAGCTGATCCAGACCGCGTCATCCACGAAATTGAAGATATTATCGGGTTAGAAGCCAAAAATGCGGTACGCATTAGTGCTAAACAAGGTATTGGCATTGAAGAGTTATTAGAACGGCTCATTACCGATATTCCTCCTCCGGTCGGTGCGCCGGATGCACCTTTACAAGCATTGATTATTGATTCTTGGTTTGATACCTATCTGGGCGTCGTTTCGTTAGTACGGGTAAAAAATGGTGTTCTAAAGACCGGGGAAAAAATGCAGGTGATGTCGACTGGTCGTTCTTATGAAGTAACAGGGATAGGCGTATTTACTCCCAAACGTGTTGCGACGGATAGCTTGAGTGCTGGCGAAGTAGGGTATGTTATTGCCGGTATCAAAGATATTAACGGCGCTCCCGTTGGCGATACGCTTACCCATACGCATCGTCCAGCAACTGAGATGCTACCGGGTTTTCAAAAAGTGAAACCGCAAGTGTATGCGGGCTTATTCCCTATCCACTCCGATGATTTCCCTGCGTTACGGGAAGCCTTGAGTAAATTACGCTTAAACGATGCAGCTTTATATTTTGAGCCGGAATCCTCCGAAGCCTTAGGCTTTGGTTTTCGTTGTGGTTTCTTAGGCATGCTGCACATGGAAATTGTTCAAGAGCGGCTTGAGCGTGAATATCATTTAGAATTAATTACGACAGCACCGACTGTTATTTACGAAGTGATCACAACGAAGGGTGAAACGCTCTACGTCGATAACCCCTCTAAGCTACCCCCCGTTAATCAAATTCAAGAAATCCGCGAGCCGATTGCCAAGGCTAGTATTTTAGTCCCGCAAAATCATGTTGGTAACGTGATTACCTTATGTATTGAACGGCGCGGTATACAAAAAAATATGATGTATCATGGTAATCAAGTGTCATTAGTATATGAATTACCGATGGCTGAAATTGTATTAGATTTCTTCGATCGTCTTAAGTCTGTTAGCCGCGGCTATGCCTCACTTGATTACAGTTTTTCACATTTCCAAACAGCAGATTTAGTGAGATTAGATATCTTAATTAACGGCGATCGCGTCGATGCCTTAGCTTCTATTGTGCATCGTGAACAATCACCATTCCGTGGTCGGTTAGTCACCGAAAAATTACAAGAGCTCATTCCACGACAAATGTTTGATGTGGCCGTGCAAGCGGCTATTGGTGGCCATATTATTGCGCGGTCAACCGTGAAAGCATTACGTAAAAATGTCACGGCAAAATGTTACGGCGGTGATATTACCCGTAAACGTAAATTATTAGAGAAACAAAAGGAAGGAAAGAAACGTATGAAACAATTAGGTAGTGTGGAAGTGCCGCAAGAAGCATTTCTTGCTGTGTTAAAGATTGATGAGAAGAAATAGTGAGGTAAACCATGAGCTTTGACTTCGAGTTAATTTTATTTTATGCCATTATCGTTTGCGGCGTGATTGCCTTATTTGACATCATCTTTCTGGCTCCGAAGCGACAGGGGACAGCAAAAGCAGGAAAAGTGCCTTTGCTTGTTGATTACGCACGTTCGTTTTTGCCAGTATTAGTGATTGTCTTTTTACTCCGTTCATTTTTATTTGAACCTTTTCGCATTCCTTCAGGTTCACTTGAACCGACTTTATTAACAGGGGATTTTATTTTGGTGAATAAATACGATTATGGTATTCGTTTACCTATCCTTCACACCAAAGTTTTTGGCCATAGCGAGCCTCAACGCGGTGATATCATCGTATTTCGCTGGCCACCTAATCCTTCAGTCGATTTTATTAAACGAGTGATTGGGTTACCAGGCGATCATATTAGTTATATTGATAAGGAATTATATATTAACGGCAAAAAGATGCCGCAAACTTTCTTGCAAGATGAAACAGCTCGCGATGAGAATGGAATAGAATGGCAAGCTGCCGAAAAAGAAGAAGATTTATCCGGCATTAAACATGCTATTTATCTTGATCCTACGACGACTTCACATGATTATCATGACATTGTCGTTCCAAAAGGTATGTATTTTGTCATGGGCGATAATCGCGACAAAAGTGCAGACAGTCGTTATTGGGGATTTGTGCCGGATAAGGAAATTGTTGGGAAAGCATTGGTGGTATGGATGAGTTGGAATAATGCCGATACAAAAATTCGGTGGGACCGATTAGGAACAATGATCCATTGAGATTAGTAGTATTATGAGTGACGAATTATCAAAAAAATTAAATTATACTTTTCGCGAACCTAAATTATTAAAGCTCGCCTTAACGCATCGCAGCAAAGGGGGTGATCATAACGAACGATTGGAGTTTTTAGGTGATGCGGTTGTTAATTTTGTGATTGCTGAAATTTTATATCAACAATTTCCCAAAGCCACAGAAGGCGAATTAAGTCGCTGGCGTGCCACGTTAGTGAATCGCGATGCATTGGCGGATTTAGCCAAGGAATTTGATTTAGGTCAGTACTTATTGCTAGGACCCGGTGAAATGCGTAGTGGCGGTAGTCAACGTTTATCTATTTTATCGTGCGCTATGGAAGCGATTATTGGTGCGATTTATTTGGATGCAGGTTTTGACACGATACGCGAGCATATTATCAAATGGTATACACCTATGCTACGATCGTTATCCAGTGCGGCTAGCCATAAAGATCCAAAAACATTATTACAAGAATATTTACAAAGTCGCCGTTTGCCATTGCCTGTTTATACGGTGGAAATGATAGAAGGTGAGGCCCATCAACAATTGTTTACAGTAAGCTGTCAGGTAGAAGGCATCAAAGAAAAAGTAAGCGGTAAAGGTACTAGTCGGCGCCGCGCTGAACAAGAAGCAGCACAAGCGATGTTAGGAGTATTGAAACTATGACTGTCAGTGCATCTGGTTATGTTGCAATTGTGGGGCGGCCAAATGTGGGTAAATCGACTTTATTAAATGCGCTGCTAGGTGAAAAAGTCAGCATCACCTCGCCTAAACCGCAAACCACGCGTTGGCAAATTTTAGGGATCAAAACGCGCAAAGATGCGCAGCTTATTTATCTCGATACCCCTGGCTTACACCACGAAGAAAAACGCGCCATGAATCGTTACCTAAATCGTATTGCCAGTGCCACGATTGCGGATGCAGACGTGATTGTTTTTCTGATTGATGCCACGCGTTGGAATAAAGAAGATGAATTAGTATTAAAAAAATTGCAGCAGACGGATAGACCGGTGATTCTGGCCATTAATAAAATCGATTTATTGGCTGATAAAGCAGCATTGTTACCATTGATAAATAAATTAAAAGATAAATTATCATTTGCCGCGATGATTCCTATTTCTGCATTAGACAAAGATAATCTTGATCATTTGGAAGCAGAAATCGCAAAATTATTACCAGAAGGCCCGGTACTTTTTCCAGAAGATCAGCTAACGGATAAAAGTTTGCGGTTTCAGGTGGCAGAAATTATTCGGGAAAAATTAATTTTAGCAACAGAAGAAGAATTGCCTTATACCACCACGGTTGAGATTGAGCAATTTGTAGAAGGCGAGAAGCTGACTGAAATTGGTGCGGTGATTTGGGTGGAGCGTCAAGGACAAAAGGTGATTATTATTGGTAAAAAAGGGGCGCGGCTAAAGAAAATTGGGATCCAGGCACGTCGGGAAATTGAAAAATTAGTGGGGATGAAAGTTTTTCTCCGTCTGTGGGTGAAGGTAAAAGCAGACTGGACCGATGATGAGCGAGCCTTGAGGAGCTTAGGATACGAATGAAGCGTGTTTTATTAGAACCCGCCTATGTTCTTCATCGTCGTCCTTATCGTGAAAGCAGTTTTCTTGTCGAATTATTCTCCTCTGAACATGGTCGCTTTACTGTGATTGCAAAAGGCGTTCGTAAAGCCCGTTCTTATTCCCAAGGTTTATTGCAACCGTTTGTGCCATTGTTAGTTTCCTGGTCGGGGAAGGGAGAGTTGATGATGCTCAATGAAGTTGAGCCGAATGGAGAAGGGAAACGCTTGCAAGGGGAGTGTCTTTTTGCTGGTTTTTATCTTAATGAATTACTTATGTACTTATTGCAAAAGTGGGATGCGCATCCAGGGCTTTATACCGTGTATGAAAATACCTTGACTGCATTGCAAACGCCGAGCTTAGAACAGCGGGTATTACGGTTATTTGAAAAACGGCTGCTGGAGGAGTTGGGCTATGGATTGTTGTTGAAAGCGGATGCAGCTTTGCAGCAGCAGATTGTGCCTGAGCAGTATTATCGATTCGTACCGGAGCAGGGGTTTGTGGTAACGGACAGTCAGGATACTTCGCAGTCTGGAGTGGTTTTTTTGGGGAAAAGTTTGCTAGCAATTGCGAAAGAAGAATGGCAGGATGAAGAAAGTTTACGGGATGCAAAGCGATTAATCCGGTTATTATTGACACCCTTGTTAGGGTCCCGGCTTTTGCATAGTAGAAGGTTGTTTGTGAAAGAGTGATAGCAAGCGTAAAATTACCCCTCTCCCATACGTGGGAGAGGGGATATATTAGAAGAAGAGGATCATGCTATGAGAAACCGTCCCATTTATCTAGGTGTCAATATCGACCATGTTGCTACCCTGCGCCAAGCTCGCTTGACGCGCTATCCTGACCCTATTGAAGCAGTCTATGCCGCTGAAAACGGCGGGGCAGATGGTATCACAGCCCATTTACGCGAAGACCGGCGTCATATCCAAGAACGCGATATCGAACTTATCCAAGCAACTTTACTCACACGCTTAAATCTAGAAATGGCTGTCACCGATGCCATGATTTCCTATGCAGAAAAAATAAGGCCAGAACATTGTTGTTTTGTCCCTGAAAAACGCCAAGAATTAACAACAGAAGGTGGTTTAGACGTCATCGCTCAAGAAGCCAACGTACGCGAGGCAACGACCCATCTGAAAAAATTAGGTATCGAAGTTTCCTTGTTCATCGACCCCGATATCCAGCAAATCGAAGCCTCCTTACGCTGTGGTGCGCCTACGATTGAGCTCCATACGGGGACTTACGCTGATGCTAAAACAGCCGAGGAGCGGGAAAAAGAATTACACCGACTTATCGAAGCAGCCCAATTTGCCCATCAAGCGGGGTTGATTGTGAATGCAGGGCATGGCTTGAATTATCAAAATGTTCAACCGATTGCCCGTATCCCAGAAATTAACGAATTAAATATTGGTCACGGTATCATTGCACGTGCGGTTTTCATGGGATTAGAAAATGCCGTTCGTGAAATGAAGCGCTTAATGGTGGAAGTAAGATGACAGTACGCACACGTTTTTCTCCTAGCCCAACAGGCTTAATTCATTTAGGTAATGCTCGCGCGGCATTGTTTGCGGCGTTATTTGCGAAAAAAAATCAGGGTATCTTTGTGCTACGCATTGAAGATACGGATGCAACGCGTTCAGAAGAGCGTTATGTAGAAGCGTTGCAAGATGATTTACGTTGGCTAGGGATAGAATGGCAAGAAGGCCCAGGCGTAGATGGACCTTATGGACCTTACTGGCAATCACAGCGTCATTCGATTTATGCAAAATATTATAAAATTCTGGAAGATAAAAAATTAATTTATCCTTGCTTTTGTACTGATCAAGAATTGAATCTTGCACGTAAAATTCAATTATCGCGCGGTCAAGCACCACGTTATTCAGGCACATGCCGTCATCTTTCTACGGAGGAGATTGAAAAGCGTTTAGCAGCAGGCCACAAACCTGCCTGGCGTTTTTCAATGCCGAAAAATGTTGTGATAGAGTTTGTGGACGTCGTAAAAGGCCCGCAAGCATTTGTAAGTGATGACATTGGGGATTTTATTGTCCGCCGTGCTGATGGAACGCCACCTTTTTTATTTTGTAACGCGATAGACGATGCCACGATGGAAATCACCCATGTCATTCGTGGGGAAGACCACCTAGCCAATACACCTCGCCAAATTATGTTACTTAAAACGTTGGAATTACGGATCCCCCACTATGGTCATTTATCACTGATTGTTGGGGATGATGGCGCACCTTTATCAAAACGACACGGTAGTTTTAGTATTCAGGATTTACGAGAAAAAGGCTATCTGCCCGCAGCCGTCATGAATTATTTAGCACGCTTAGGGCATACGACGGATACGCAGGAGCTACTCGATTTTAATCATATGAGTGAACATTTCTATCTGGAAAAATTAAGCCGTTCCCCCGCGCGATTTGATAAAACGCAGCTCATGTACTGGCAGAAAACGGCTGTACAAGCGCTCGATGTGCCGGGTTTATGGCGTTGGCTAGGAGAAAGTGTAGCCAACCAAGTGCCCGAATCTGCCCAGACTTTATTTGCTGAAACGGTGAAATCCAATATTGAATTTCCCCATGATGCATTGATGTGGGCTAACATTTTCTTCCATGAGAATGTGCATCTGGATGAAGCTGCATTAACTATTGTGCGAGAGGCTGGCGAACAATTTTTCGTGGAAGCAGAATTGGCTGTTGATAAATATGGCATCCAACTCCAACCTGTATTAACTGACTTAAAACAAACCTTAGGCGTCAACGGCAAAAAACTGTTTATGCCATTACGCGTTGCACTGACAGGTAAAACCCATGGCCCGGAATTAGCCCATATTGCGGAATTATTAGGTCAGAAAAAAATGACGCATCGTTTAGGACAAGCAGTGAAATTGGCTAGTGGAGTGTTGTGATGTTAAAAATTTTTAATACCTTAACACGGCAAAAGGAAGTATTTAAACCTATTCATCCCAATAAAGTCAGTCTCTATGTTTGCGGGGTGACGGTTTATGATTATTGCCATATTGGCCACGCCCGTACGTATGTTTCAGCGGATATTGTCATTCGCTATTTACGTTGGTTGGGTTATGAAGTGAATTATGTGCGAAATATTACCGACATTGATGATAAGATTATCAAGCGGGCGAACGAAAATAATGAAGATGTGACAGCGGTGACAAAACGTTTTACGCAAGCCATGCACGAAGATTTTGCTTCACTTAATTTAATCCCACCAAATCATGAACCTCGTGCCACAAAATATATACCGCAGATGATAACGTTGATTGAAAAAATCATTGCAAATGGTTGCGGTTATGTTGCGAGTAACGGAGATGTCTATTTTGATGTTCGCCGGTTCCCTGATTACGGCTGCCTTTCCCATCATGATATTGAGCAGCTAGAGAGTGGGGCACGGGTAGAAGTGGTGGAGGTTAAGCGAGATCCGCTCGATTTTGTTTTATGGAAATTGGCGAAACCGGGTGAACCTTCTTGGGATTCACCGTGGGGTAAAGGTCGTCCGGGTTGGCATATCGAATGTTCGGCAATGGCTATAGAATTATTAGGTGAGCATTTTGACATTCATGGTGGTGGCCGAGATTTAATGTTTCCGCACCATGAAAATGAAATTGCCCAATCGCAAGCAGCGACACAGCAAAAATTTGCAAATTTATGGATACACGGTGGATTTCTGCAAATTGGTAAAGAAAAAATGTCGAAATCGTTAGGAAATTTTGTCACGATTCGGGATGTATTAAAAGAGTATGAGCCAGAAGTGCTGCGGTATTTGTTGTTGGCAAGTCATTATCGGAGTGAGTTAATTTATACTTCCGACATATTAATCCAATCTCGCCAAGCATTAACGCGATTTTATACGGCATTACGCTTTTTGCCAAACGCAGAGCGTGTCACGAATACAGACTTTGAGAAACAATTTACTGCAGCAATGGATGATGATTTTAATACCCCAGTTGCGTTGTCTGTATTATTTGAATTAGCGCATGAAGTACAACGTTTGCGCGAAAAAGATTTACAATCAGCGGCAGCGCATGGGGAATTGTTGCGTTATTTGGGAGAGGCGTTGGGGATTTTGCAAGCTGATCCGGAGTTGTTTTTGAAATCCGGGGTGACAGTGGATGCAGCACAGATTGAAGCTTTAATTACAGCACGTAATCAGGCGCGGAAAGAAAAAAATTGGAGTGAGGCTGATCGAATTCGAGATGAGCTGACTAAGCTGCAGATTGCCATTGAAGATGGGGCAAATGGGACGACTTGGAAGTATATGGGAAAATGAGTTAACTCATAAATTTTTATCATATAATAATAACAATGAATTATATTTTTATAAATTTTTTTATAAAATCCATCTACTTAAATGTTATAAACGATAGGGTGGATTTTTATGAGGAAATTAAATTATGCAAGTTGTGAAGCTCGTCAAACAGCAAAATGTATTTTATTTGCTGCGAACACATTGTGTGCTGGCTCGGCTCCAACCGTTGAGGAAATAAAAAACCGAACAGAACATTTTTCTGCGGATGTTATCCGTCAAGTGGATAACGTCCTTTATTCGTTACCAGAAAACTTTAAATTGGGTGACCAATTATGGGATGATGGTAATTTGAAAATTGAAAAACATGATAAGCAACATGAAATAGATATCGTCCAATCTCATCTAGAATCCATTTTGATACATCAACAAATTCCTATTTGTTTAGGTGGGGATCATCTTATCAAGTACGCTGCTATCGCGGCATTAAATAAACACCTGCCGGGAGAGTTTGGTGTTATTTATTTAGATGCACATCCTGATTGTGAAGAAAATGAATCAATTTCATATTCATCGATTTTACATCATGGCTTTTTATTACCTCATTTTAAGCCTGAGCAGGTTATGTTGATAGGATTACGCCAGTTTACTGAAAAAGAAGCTCGAGCCATTCAAAAATATAACGGTAAGATTGGTATCATAACAGGGACGGATTTTATTGCTCAATCACTAGACTATTTGTTAAATAAAATTCTTAATCATTTTAAAGGAAAAAAATACTTATATTTTTCTATTGATCTAGATGGTTTAGATCCAGCCTCGGCGCCCGCTGTGGAAAGCCCTTATCCCGGTGGTCCGCTGGTTCAACAAATCCTCTATTTCATTCAACAGTTAGCAAAGCACTACCAGTACATAGGAATGGACATCAGTGAATTTATTCCTGCTCTTGATAACTATCATATTAGTGCACTTTCTGCAGCACGTTTATTTAAAGAATTTTACTCAATGGTAGCGAGTGATATTTAGAATGGGAATTCTAGATAAGCTGCTATTAAAAATGTGAGCAAAAGTGCTCAGGATTTTATTTCCTGCCCCGACGTGTTTTACCAACCACATTCGTATCTGACAGGCGTCACTTACCCACCTACAATAGAACCATTCCTA
>Ga0070738_10005600_pt1 | contig 13810 bp, 10 predicted proteins | sample Coa_R2_2_FD_66446 | JGI IMG/M metagenome (GOLD analysis project Ga0070738, IMG submission 66446) | Surface soil microbial communities from Centralia Pennsylvania, which are recovering from an underground coalmine fire - Coalmine... | ecosystem: Environmental > Terrestrial > Soil > Unclassified ... | reverse complement strand
ATCAACTGTGGCGGCGCCGCCGTTTAGACGAAAGCGAACAGCGGCTCAGAACAAGGCCCAATCGGAGCGGATGAAAGCATATTGGGCTAAGCGCAGACGCGAACAAGCCAAGAAAGTTTGAGGTTCCTCAACTCTCCGGTAATGAGAAACTAGAATTCGTCTTCTCCCGGCGGAAGCGACGCTACCTTGCCTTCGATTCCCAGCTTCTTCATTTTGTAGAGCAACGCCTTATAGTCGATCTTAAGCAGGGCTGCGGCCTTCTTGCGGTTCCATTGGGTGGAAGTAAGCGCCGCCAGAATGGCTTCCGTTTCGGCTTGATGCTTGGCTCGCCTCACTTGCTCTAGGATCGGGGCGCTCACCGGCACGGTCTCCATGGCTCCCACAGGCAGCGCTGGCGCCACGTTAATGCTGCGGCGCGCCGCGCGCTCGCTCAGTTCGCGCGAAATCAGTTGCGGATCGCGTAACACCACCAGTTTGCGAATTACGTTCTCCAGTTCGCGGACGTTGCCGGGCCAATCGTGCACTAAAAGAGCTTGTTGAAGTTGAGGAGTGAAGTCAATTTTGCCGGCGTCTCCGTGAGCGTGTTTCTCCAATAGAATTTTCGCGAGCGGGATAATATCGTCTTTGCGCTCTCGAAGCGGCGGCACAAAAAGCGTCACCACATTTAAGCGGTAGTATAGGTCCTGCCGGAATTTCCCCGCGGCGATGGCCCTTTCAAGATCATTATGAGTGGCTGCAATAACGCGGACGTCGACGCGCACCGTTTCCTTGCCGCCGAGCCTCTGAAATTCATGATCCTGGAGCACCTGAAGAAGCTTCGCTTGCAGCTTGAAATCCATGTCGCCGATCTCATCCAGCAGCAACGTGCCGCCATCGGCGAGTTCGAACATTCCAGGCTTCCGCTGAAAAGCGCCTGTAAAGGCCCCGCGCTCGTATCCGAACAGTTCGCTCTCTACTAATTCCGATGGCAAGGCCGCGCAATTGAGCTTGAAAAAGGGCTTGTGGGCCCGCCGCGAAAGGGAGTGCAACTGCCGCGCCAGCACCTCCTTGCCAACGCCGGTTTCGCCCTGAATGAGCACGGGAGTGTCCGACGGACCGATCGCGGCGGCCATGGCGTAGACCTCCTGCATACTGGAACTCCAGTTGCCAAGAGCCGCATCCTGCGTCTTGTGCCGGGAACGCTCGGGCAGAGCGGGCTTGGCGGGCACGGTGGGACGGCCCTCAAACGCTCCCTTCAACACCTTGTGCAGTTCTTCCGGACTGAACGGTTTTCCGAGAAAATCGGTCGCTCCTTTTTTCATCACCTCCACGATGTTTTCCGGGCTGCTGGCTCCCGATAGCATAATGACCGGCAGGTCGCGATCTTTCATGCGGATTTCGTGCAGCAATTCAAAACCGTTTTTGCCGGGCATGAAAATGTCCAACAAAACAGCAGAGAAGTGCTTCTGCGAATCCAGATGATTCATTACCTGGTTCCCATCTTCGGCCAAATGGACGCCATAGCCGTGATGACGAAGCGTCACTTCCAAAAAATCCCGAACCTCCGAATCGTCGTCTCCTACCAATATCGTTCTTTCTGTTCTTTCTAGTCCCATTGCGCTCTTTAACCTTTCTAAGCTTCTTGAACTGCCTTCTTTTTGCTGCTGCCCGAAACCACACCTACTCGAGTTCGATCATCGCGAGGCCGTAGCCTGCAAGCTGGACACAGGGGCGTTCTGCTTTGTGCGGAAAAAGCCAGCGCTCCGGCTTTACGAGCAACCTAGCCCGCGTAGGGTCGCGGCGCTCCCGCTTCCTGCCAACCAGCGCGCCGCCGGACCGAAGTTACGCGCTCCGGCCCTCGCATACTGTCGATATTTGAACTGCGTTGCTTCCCGCTGAATGGGAGCAGGAAGGATATCGTGGGGCCGTCGGGCCGGTTCTCAGCCCAAATGCTCCCCCCATGCTCCTCAACGATGCGCTTGCAGATGGCCAAACCGAGACCGGCGCCGGCTCTTCCGCTGCTCCCTTTCTCTGTGCTTCTCATCGGCGGGTTTCCGTCAGCGCTTGCCGAAAAGGTTGCGTATTCGTCAAAAATCCGATCCAGGAGATCCGGAGCAATGCCCGGCCCTGTATTAAACACGTCAATTCTGAAACAGTTGTATTCCGATTCCGAGCCGGCGCCATCAGCGCTGTATGAGCCGGCCGTCCACGCCCCCCGCTCCATCGCGGCTGGCGGTAAGCCTGGCTGCCGGCGTTCTGAAACCGCCGGATAGCCGCAAACTTCTACTCTGCCTCCCGGATGAGAGAATTTGCAGGCATTGTCCAGCAGGTTGGAGAGGACCTGTTCTAGCTGGCAAGGGTCGAAAGGCATCGAAGCCGAGGCCGGCGACAACCGGCTGACCACCCTCAGGCGCTTTTCCGCGGCGAACAGCTCGATTTCATGGATCGCCTGCTGGATGCACCGAGCAACTTGATCTTGATCCAGCATGGCCGAAGAAACGCTCCGCCGGGCAACGGGCGCTAACGCCGGGGCGGCCGCGGCAAAGCCTTTCGTGTGAAGCCTCATGCCGGCGGACTTTTCGAACATGTCCGCAGTCAACCGGCTGAGCCGAGCCAGACTAGCGCGCATTCGCCCGAGGATCTCGTTTTGACGGCTGTTGAAGGGGCCGAATTCTCCCGCCAGCAACAGCTCACAATATCCCGAAGCGGCCGTCAATGGAGCCCCAACATCGTGAAGTCCCTTGGCCAGCGCGTCGCACCAGTTCTGCTCGGGCCCTGCCATGGCGCCGTTTGGATTCTGGCCGCGGGAAAGGCTCTGTGTGGTTGCGGCCAGCGCCGCAAAAATCCACCGCGACAATCCGGTTGGGTCCAGCGGCTTAATAACCATCATCACTCCGGCCGGAATACGATCTCCGCAACATGCGAGATCTTCTCTATCCACCAACACCACGTGGTGATGGATTTCTCTATCGCGAATCCTGGATAGATTGACTTCTGGCGAATAATCCCAAATGAACAAATCAGCGGCGGGAAGCGAGTCTTGAGGGTCAATGGCGATCAGTTCTACACCGCCCAGATCGGTCAAAATTCCGCTACATAGCCTATAGAGTTCTGCACTACTTGAAGCAAGAGCGACGGTCATTAGATCCTCCGAACCGCCTGGTACGCTCTGTTCTTTCAGAGTCGGATAACTGTCATTAGTGCTCCAGGGGATTTCAGCTTAACCTGAGAAACGGGACTTTGTCAAGAGTTTTTGACTGAGAAAAGCGTATTTTTCAGTACTAGAACTTCAGTTGGTTGGGACATAATTCCTAAACTTCGACACGCCGTAGAAACAATCCCGAAAGTTCCAGTACGAGGCTCGTGTTAAGCAACCTTAATTGGACCGGCGGATCGCAATCCCCAACTCTCGCAGTTGCCGCTCCGGCACTTCCGACGGCGCATCGCACATCAGATCGGTCGCCTTGGCGGTTTTGGGGAAGGGAATGACTTCGCGGAGCGAAGGCTCGCCCGCAAGGATCATCACCAGACGGTCTAAGCCCAGCGCGATGCCCCCATGCGGCGGAGCGCCATATTCCAAAGCCTCCAGCAAAAACCCGAAGCGGTTGCGCGCCTCTTCCGGGGAGAATCCAAGAGCCGCGAAAACTTTCGACTGCACGTCGCGGCGGTGAATACGAATCGATCCGGAGCCCAATTCGACTCCGTTCAAAACCAAATCGTAGGATTTAGCGCGGCAACGGGCGGGATCGCTGACGAGCATATCGAGGTCGTCGTCATGAACCGAAGTGAAGGGATGATGGGCGGCGTTCCACCGGTTTTCTTCCTCGTCCCACTCGAACATAGGAAAATCCGTGACCCAAAGGAAGTGGAAGCTTTGAGGATCGAGCAAGCCGTGCTTGTCCGCATACTTCTGAGCGGCATAAAGACGGAGTTGTCCGCAGGCCGTGAGAACGGCTTCTTCCGGGCGGCTGTGGACGCGGCCATTTCCTTCGCCGGCCCATCCGGCTAGCAGCAGAAGATCTTCTTCGGTGGCGCCAGTGCGGCGGCGGACAAAAGCCATGGGTTCGTTGTAATCGCGCTCCAGACGCTTGACATCGTCATAGATGCGCAGGCCGCGCTGCTGGCCGAATGCCTTTAGCTCGTCGCGCTCCTTGCGGCTCAAACCGCCGGCCTTGGGAACCCAAATCGCCACGAGCGGCATTCCTTCGGCGGTGAGATTGGCGCCGGGAAATAAATCTTCCACGCAGTGAAAGGGCGGTATCCTCAAATCGGGCTTATCGGTGCCGTAAGCCCGCATGGCTTCCGCGTAGGTAAGGCGGGGAAAGGAGGCGGCAACGGCATATCCCGCGGCTTTGCAGGCGGCTCCGATCATCGGCTCAATCGTTTCGATGATTTGTTCCTGCTGGGGAAACGACATTTCCAGATCGATCTGAGTAAACTCCGGCTGGCGGTCCGCGCGCAAGTCTTCGTCGCGAAAACAGCGCACGATCTGGAAATATTTTTCGAAGCCGGAGATCATTAAAAGCTGCTTAAAAATCTGGGGAGACTGGGGCAAAGCGTAAAATGTCCCCGGATTTACGCGGCTGGGCACCAGGTAATCGCGCGCGCCCTCGGGCGTGGAACGCGTCAAAAAGGGGGTCTCGATTTCAAGAAAGCCCAGAGCGATGAGCGCTTCCCGCACCGCGAACGTCACCTTTGAGCGCAAGATAATATTGCGCTGCATGCGGGGGCGGCGGAGATCCAGGTAACGATATTTCAGACGCACGTCTTCCTTTACATCCACGGCATCTTCCATGGGAAAGGGAGGGGTGCGCGATTCGTTGAGAATCCACAGCTTCTGGCAAACCACCTCCACTTCGCCCGTAGCAATGGCGGGATTGACGGTGTCGGGGCTGCGAAGCTCTACCGGCCCTTCCACGGCGACCACGTACTCGCTGGAGAGCAATTCGGCTTTGGCGTGGACCGCCGGGTCGCCGCCGGCGTGGAAGACCACTTGGGTGACGCCTTCGCGGTCGCGCAGATGGATGAAGAGGACGCCGCCTAGATCGCGGCGGCGATGGACCCATCCCATCAGGAGGGCGCGCTTGCCCGCGTCGGAGCGGCGCAGTTCGCCGCAGCTATGGGTGCGGCGCAAATCGCCCAAAAAATCTAGCGGTGCTTGTTCAGGCATGTCTGTACGTTTTCCAGGAGCCGTTCACGGCGAAAATTGGTTTGTTGCTGAGTTTCCAGATCCTTCATGGAAACGGTTCCGGCGGACACTTCGGTTTCTCCGCAAATCACCGCCAATCGGGCCTGCAGCTTGTTGGCGGTTTCAAAGACCTTCTTGAGCTTTCCGCCAATGAGATCGACCCGGATTCCATGGGCCCGCAGTTCGGCGGCGGCGTTCACGGCCGCCCACTGCGTTGCCTCGCCTTCGGTGAAGGTCACCAACACCAGCGGATCCGATTCCAGGCGGAGGGTTTGTTCCAGGGTCATGGCCAAGCGGTCTTCGCCCATCGAAAAGCCGACGCCCGGGGCAAAGATGCGGGCTCCGAGACTTTGCGCCAGCCCGTCGTAGCGGCCGCCCGCCAGAACGGTATTTTGCGAGCCCAGAGCCGCATGCAGGAACTCGAAGGTGGTGCGCGTGTAGTAGTCCAGGCCGCGGACTAACCGAGGGCGCACCTGGTAGGGAATGCCGCGGCGGTCCAGATACGCTCTCACCGCGGCAAAGTGGCCGCGGCATTCGGCGCAGAGGCGGTCGAGAAGGGACGGCAGCGATTCGATCATGGGCTGGTCTTCCGGGACCTTGCAATCAAGCACGCGCAGCGGATTCGTCACCGCGCGGCGTTGGCAGTCTCCGCACATGCGCGGCGCGACTTGCTTCAGTTGTTCGCGCAACAACTCGACGAACGCCGGGCGGCACTTGGAGTCGCCCACGGAATTCAGCAACAGCTCGAATTCTTCAAGGCCGGCGCGCCGCAACAACCCGGCGGCCAGCTCGATCACTTCGGCGTCGAGCAAAGGAGATTCCGAGCCGATCGCTTCGGCGCCGATCTGATAAAACTGCCGGTAGCGGCCCTTTTGCGGGCGCTCGCGGCGGAACATCGGACCCATATAGTAGAGCTTCTTCACGCCGGGAAGCTGATCCATGCGGTGTTCGATATACGCGCGCATCACCGAAGCCGTGGCCTCGGGCCTCAAGGTCAGCGAAGTACCGTCGCGATCTTGGAAGGTGTACATCTCCTTGCCGACAATGTCGGTGTCGGCGCCGACGCCGCGGGCGAACAGGCTGGTTTCCTCCAGAATCGGCGTACGGATCTCCTGGTAGTTGTAGGTTCGGAAGACCTCACGGGCGACGGCATCCACGTGATTCCACACAAACGTGGCGGGCGGCAGGATGTCGCGCATCCCTTTTACCGCTTTCACTCCCGCTCCTTATAGAGGGCGGCCCGCTCGACGTAGCCTTGAACGCCTTTGCGGAAGCGAGCCTGTTCTTCGGCGCTCACCGCGCGGCGCGGCTTGGCGGGCGCTCCCATCACCAGCGTGGCGGGCGGGACCTGCATGCCTTCGGTCACCAGGGACCCGGCGGCGACCACCGCGCCTTTGCCAACGCGGGCGCCGTTCAGCACGATGGCGCCGATGCCGATCAGAGCCTCGTCCTCAATGGCGCAGCCATGAATCACCGCCGAGTGGCCGATGGTGACGCGATTGCCGATCGCGGTGGGGAATCCGGAATCGGTGTGCACGACGACTCCTTCCTGAATGCTGGTTTCCTCGCCCACCCGGATGGGATCGATATCGCCGCGCAGGGTAGCGCCGGGCCAGACGCTGGAGCGCTCGCCGATTACGACGTCGCCGATGACGGTCGCCGCCGGGTCCACGTAGGCGGATGCCGCGACGCGGGGCGAGATGCCGCGAAATTTACGAAGCATGAATGGAAAGCGAAAGTTTTATGCTAGCAGGGCCCATGAGCGGCCTTCTGTCAAGGAGCACTCTCCTTAGCGGTTCGGCCAATTATCAGGAGAGCGGATCTCGGAGCCGCGCCGATCGCCCTCACTCCGCCGATTGTGGCGCGCGCATCTGAAAGGCCGGACTCTCTACGATCCCTAAGATGATGGAAGACCAGCGATATTGATTCGCCGCCGCGTCGTGAACGATTTTGCGCACCGCCGGGCGGTCATAATACTCGATCCGCCGGCCGAGCGCGTAGGCCATCAACTTCTCGGTCACGGTTCGAGGAAATTGCTCTGGATCGTCGAGCAGCATTTTGCGGAGACCCGGCAGGCCTTCCATCTTCACGCCGCTGGCGGTGGTTCCGACTGCGTCCACGGGTTTGCCGGCTTCGTCGGTGGCGCGCCAGCCGCCGATGACGTCGAAGTTTTCGAGCGTGAATCCCAAGGGATCGAGGACAGAGTGGCAGCTATTACAGGTGGGATTGGTGCGATGCTGGGCCAGCCTTTCGCGAATGGTTTTTGGAGCGGCGCCGGGTTTGGTCTCCAGGGCGGTGTTCACGCCGGGAGGAGGGGGCGGGATGGGCAAGCCGAGGATATTGTTCAGGAGCCATTTGCCGCGGAGCACCGGCGAAGTGCGGTCCGGATAGGAAGTGGTGACCAGGATGGCGCCCTGGGCCAGCAGGCCGCCGCGCTGGTTGTGGTCGGGCAGCGTCACGCGGCGGAACCGGCTTCCGTAGACTCCGGGGATGCCATAATGCCGAGCCAGCCTTTCGTTGACGAAGGTGTAGCCGGCGTTGAGCAGGTCGGCCAGCGGACGGTCCTCGCCGATGGCGCTGGCGACAAACAGCTTGGTTTCCTGCTGGAACGCCTGCAACAAACTCTCGTCATACAGCGGATACTTTTCGGGATCCACGACGACGTCTTCGACCTGGCGCAGGTTCAGCCATTGCGCGGCGAAATCGTTCACCAGCGCATCGGCGGCGCGGGGATCGGCCAGCATGCGGCGGACTTCCCTTTCGAGATTGCCGGATTTCGCCAGTTCGCCGCGCTCGGCCAAGCCGAGCAAGCGGTCGTCCGGAATGCTGCTCCAGAGAAAGAAAGACAGGCGGGAAGCAAGCTCAAGATCGGTGAGGCGGTAAGCCGCGCCGCTGGGGGATTTCGAGGGATCGCGATAGACGCGGAGCAGGAAATCCGGATCGACCAGCATTCGTTCGAGCGCGAATTGAATTCCGTCATCGAAGGTTCCGTCCTTGCGGCCGCTGTCGAAAAAGCCGAGCAAGGTGTCGATATCGGTTTTAGCGGCGGGACGGCGGTAGGCGAGACGGGCCATGCGCGAAAGAATGGCGGCGGCGCAGGAGCGCTCTTCGGCCGGGGCTTTGGGTTGGCAGACGAAGATCGCGCGGCGGCTGGGCGTGTCCTTCGCGGCGCCCCGCGCTTCATAGGGACCGCCGATCTGAACGGAGCCGACATTGGCGTAGCCCATGTAAACCTGATCGTTGGAGATGACGCGGCCCAACTGCACCGGTTGGGGAAGGCCCTCGGGCTCCCACATCTCTCTGACAAAGGAGACGCCGACGATGTGGGAGCCGGCTTGCACGGGGACGCGAACTTCCAGGCCCGCATCGCCAGTGACTTGCATATAGGTTTCCCACTCGGGATCGCCGGCGAAGCCGGGCTCGCCGTCGCCGGCGTAGCTGGAGGCGGCGGGCCGGCCCTTGGCGCCGCCTCCCACGGTGAAGCGCTTGAGAAGCTTGCCGTCCAGCCGGACATCGAGCTGCTGGGGCCAGCCCATGCCCTTGAGATAGTCCTGGTATTGGCGCTGGAGGCGGACTTTGATGAGATAGTCGCCGTCCACGGGAAAATCGTAATGAATCGCCATGCCGCCGCGGGAGCCCAGGGGGAGATCTTCGCTCATGCGATCCTCTTGCAGAACGTGGAGCGGAATTTCGAAGCGATCCATGCCGGGCTTGGCGGGCGGAAGGCCCACGGCGAGGCGGGTGACCTGGCGGGCGACGGACATATATCGCTCCAGGTGCGACGGGGAGATGGAGAGGACGTCGGCGAAGTTGTCGAAGCTGCCGTCGGCGGTATCGTCGCCAGGAAGGAGGGGCTTGAGATCCATATCGAGGGCGAACAGATCGCGGATGGCGTTGTTGTATTCCGAGCGATTGAGGCGCTGAACGGCGCCGATGCGGCCGGGGTTGGGGTGGGCGGCCCAAGCTTTATCCAGGGCGTTTTCGAGGGCGGCCGCGACGGCGCGATAAGTCGCGGCGCCGGGCCGGGGCATGCCGGGCGGCGGCATCGAGCCGGAGCGAAGCTTGACGATCACGCGCTCGAGAACCTCCGCGTGCTCGGCCGGCTTGCTCCAATCGATCGCATCCAGGGCGAGGCCGGCGGTGCGCTGCTCAGAATCGTGGCAGGCGACGCAGTATTTGCCGAAGAACGCTGGTGGATCGGGCGAGGCCGTTTGGGCCTTGACGAGAACCGCGACGGCGAGGACAGCGGGCGCGGCGGACGCGAGGGGCACCCAAGAACGGGGCGTCTTCATAGGGCCTCCAGACATAGGCAGTATATCGACTTAGCGGCGGCCACGTCCACTTTTTTGCGGGCGCGGCTCCAGGGTTTCATGCGGCGGCAAGCTTGTCAAAGAAGCGCTTGATCATCATCTTCGCGGTGGCGTCGATGAGGCGCTGGCCGACGGCGGCGATGGGGCCGCCGACCTGGACGTCGCCTTGATAAGAGACTTCGGTGGCTTCGCCGGAGGGCGCGAGGTTCAGCAAGCCTTCGCCTTTCAGGAAGCCGATTTTGCCCGAGCCTTCCACAATGAGCTTAAAGCTGGAGGGGGGCTGGGGATCGGCGATGGTTACTTTGCCGTCGAATGAGCCGGAGAGGCTGGCCATGGCCATTTTCATTTTCATGCGAAATTCGCCGGGGCCGATGCGCTCCAGCGACTCGCACCCGGGCATGGCGCGGGCGAGAGAGTCCGGATCCTGCATGAGCTGGTAAGCGCGTTCGACGGGAACGGCTAGGGTGGAAGAGCCCGAAATTTTCATGTGATTCTCGCCAGGGCTACGGCGATGGCGCGCTTGGCGTGGACGACGGCCAGATGGCGGCGGTACTCGGCGGAGGCGTGGAGATCCGAGTTGGCTTCGACGCCCTGGGTAAGGAGATTGGCGGCGGCGTCAATTTCGGCGGGCGAGCCGCGACGGCCTTCCAGGGCCTTTTCGACATGGGTGGCGCGGAAGGCGCGATTGGAAAGGCCGGTGACGCCGATGCGGGCCATGGAGATGACGTCTGCGGTTTTGCGAATCCGCACGGCGACGCCGACGATGGCGAAGCCGCTGGCCTTTTGGGCGACCTTGCGATAGGCGGTTCCGGTTCCTTCGGGATCGATGGGGACGACGACTTCGCGAACGATTTCGCCCGGTTCGAGAGCGGTGGTGAAGGTATCGAGGAGGAATTCGCCGATGGGGACGGCGCGCTCGCGGGCGGAGCTTTTGAGCACGAGGCGGGCTTCGAGAGCCTGAAGGGCGGCGGGATAATCGGCCGCGGGGTCAGCATGCGCGACGCTGCCGCCGATGGTGCCCCTGTTGCGCACCTGGAGGTCGCCGATGTGGGAGGCGGTTTCGGCAAGCAGGGGGCACTTGCCGCGGACGAGCGGGGAGCTTTCGACTGCGTAGTGGGTGGCGGCGGCGCCGATGCGCAGGTATTTTTCGGTTTCACCGATATAGTCCAGCTCTTTGACGCGGGCGAGGTCGACCAGATGCCCGGGCGCGGCCAGGCGCAGCTTCATGGAGGGGATGAGGCTCATGCCGCCGGCGAGAGGTTTTGCGCCGGCGGCGAGCAATTTCAGGGCTTCGTCGAGAGTTTTGGGCGCGGAATAATCGAAGGCTTCTGGGATCATGAGGCCCTCCCGGAGAGGAGCTTCCAGATTTTTTCGGGAGTCATGGGCATGTCGATGTGGCGGACGCCCAACGGCGCAAGGGCGTCGACCACGGAGTTGACGACGGCGGGAGAAGCGCCGATGGTTCCGGCTTCGCCGACGCCTTTGACGCCCAGCGGGTTGACGGGGGTGGGCGTAATGGTGTGGCTGGTTTCGATCCACGGCATCATGTGGGCGCGGGGCATGGCGTAGTCCATAAATTCGCCGGTGATGAGCTGGCCGGCGTCGTCGTAGACGGCCTGCTCCCAGAGGGCTTGGCCGATGCCCTGCGCGACGCCTCCATGAACCTGGCCTTCGACAATCAGAGGATTGAGGATGTTGCCGCAATCATCGACAGCGATGTAGCGGCGAATGGCGACTTCGCCGGTATCGCGATCGACTTCGGTTACGACCAGGTGGGCGCCGAAGGGGAAGGTGAAATTGGGCGGCTCCCAGAAGCTGGTGGCGACCAAGCCGGGCTCTTCTCCCGGGGGAAGTTTCATGGCGCGATAGGCGGCGAAGGCGATCTCCTTGAGAGATACGCTGTTGCCGGTTTTGTTATCGACGCAGCGGCCGTTTTCGAAACGCACGTCGCCGGATTCCAGCAGCAGGGCGCCGAACTTTTTAATTTTGGCCTTGAGATTTTGCAAAGCGAAGTAGAGGGCGGCGCCGCCGACGGCGGTGGAGCGGCTGCCGAAGGTGCCGATGCCGTATTGAACCAGGGAGGTGTCGCCGTGGGAGACAAGGACGTCGTCGAGGTCCACGCCCATCTCGTCGGCGACGATTTGAGCAAAGGTGGTTTCCTCGCCCTGGCCATGAGGAGAGACGCCGGTGGCGACGGTAATTTTGCCGGAGGGCTCAATTTTCACTTGAGCGCTTTCCCATCCGCCGGCGGGCGTGGCGGGCGAGGGGCCAAAGGCGCAGATTTCGCCGTAGGTGCAGAGACCGATGCCCCAGAGCTTGCCTTGGGCGCGGGCCTCCTGCTGCTGCTTACGGAGCTTCGGGTATTCCGCCAGCTCCATGGCCTTGCGGAGAGGGGCGGCGTAATCGCCGGAGTCATAGACGAGGCCGGTGGCGGTGGGGAAGGGAAATTCGCTCGGCTGGGGGAAATTTTTGAGGCGAATTTCGGCGGGGTCCATTTTTAGCTCGGCGGCGACCATATCCACCATGCGCTCGATGCCGTGGGTGGCTTCCGGGCGGCCGGCGCCGCGGTAGGCGTCGGTGGCCATGCAGTTGGTGAAGGCGCCGACGATGTCGGCGCGGATATTTTTGGTTTTGTACAAGCCGGGCATCATGAGGACGCTGAGGGTGGGAATGGCGGGGGTGAGCAAAGAAAGAAACGCGCCCAGATCTTGAATGATTTTGAGCTTAATAGCGGTGATTTCGCCATCTTTTTTGGCCGCGATTTCGTAGAAGTCGACGTGGCCGCGGCCATGGATGGTGCAGAGGAAATTTTCGCGGCGGGATTCGATCCACTTGATGGGCTTGTGAAGCCGCATGGCGACCCAGGACATGAGGATCTCTTCGGCGTAGGTGTCGATCTTGCTGCCGAATCCACCGCCGACCTCGGGGGCGACAACGCGCAGACGGTTTTCGTCGAGGGCCAGAATTTGCGCCACGAGGGTGCGGACCAGATGGGGCGCCTGGGTGGAGGTGTAGAGGGTGAGGAAGCGGTCGGCCTGGCGCCAATCGGCCACCACGCCGCGCGTCTCCATGGCGTTGGGGACCAGTCTTTGGCTGACGATGCGCTGCTTGACGACGAGGTCGGCTTGGGCAAAGGCTTTATCGACTTCGCCCGATTCCTGATGGAAGGTGAAAGCGACGTTGTCGGGCCATTGGGGATGGACGGGGGGGGCGCCGGGAGCGAGAGCCTTTTCGGGATCGGCGACGGCGGGCATGACGTTGTAATCGACTTCGATGAGGTCGGCGGCGTCGCGGGCGATATAGCGGTCGGCGGCGACGACGACCGCGACGGGATGGCCGACGAAGTAGACGCGATCAAGAGCGAGCAGATGGTGAGGGGGGACGCGAAGGCCGGGCAGGGCGGCGCCGCAGGGGACCAGGCCGGCGTGCTCGGTGTCCTTGCCGGAGAATACGGCCAGCACGCCCTTAGTGGCGAGCGCTTTGGAGACGTCGATGGAGCGGATGGCGGCCGCGGCGTGGGGGCTGCGGAGAATGGAGGCATAGTGCATGCCGGGCATCTTGATGTCGTCGACGTAGGTGGCGGTTCCGGTGATCAGGCGCGGATCTTCGCGCCGGCGGATGCGCTTGCCGACGAGGGTTTCGGGCTTTGCGGTTATGGTGGCCATTTCGTTTTATGCTCCCGAAGCTTTGGCGGCCGCCCGCACGGCGTTGACGATGTGCTGATAGCCGGTGCAGCGGCAGATGTTCCCCTCGAGCCCTTGGCGAATTTCTTGCTCGGTGGGCTGAGGATTGCGGTCCAGGATCTGTTTGGAGGCCATAATCATGCCGGGAGTGCAAAAGCCGCATTGCAGGCCGTGCTCGTCCCAGAAGGCTTGCTGGACTTTATGAAGCTTGCCGTTGGAGGCCAAGCCTTCGATGGTGAGGAGGCTTGCGCCATCGGCCTGGACGGCGAACATGGTGCAGCTCTTGACGGCTTTGCCGTCGATTTCCACGGTGCAAGCTCCGCAAAGCGAGGTCTCGCAGCCGATGTGCGGGCCGGTGAGGCCCACCACTTCACGGAGGTAATGAATTAGAAGGAGGCGCGGCTCCACGGTATGGGAGTGACGCTCGCCATTAATGGTCAGGCTTATGGATTGAGTGATTGCTTCAGGCATGGCCGGCGCTCGCCCGCAAGGGGCAGCCATACGAAGATAACAGATCGAGGCTTGCCATTAAAGCGGGGCGGTGGCCGGACTCAGGTTGATGGAATCACTCGGCGAGACGGGGATTTTCAGGGGCGGGATCGGGCAAGCGGCCGTGAAATTGGAAGTCATGGGCCTGTTTGAGGAGCTCG
>Ga0070738_10005597_pt1 | contig 13816 bp, 12 predicted proteins | sample Coa_R2_2_FD_66446 | JGI IMG/M metagenome (GOLD analysis project Ga0070738, IMG submission 66446) | Surface soil microbial communities from Centralia Pennsylvania, which are recovering from an underground coalmine fire - Coalmine... | ecosystem: Environmental > Terrestrial > Soil > Unclassified ... | reverse complement strand
CACACCAACCTCGGCCGCGTGCCGCTGTCCGAATCTGCGATCGAAGCCATGTCGGCCGTGGCGCGGGGCTACAGCACGCTCGAGTTCAACCTCGGCAGCGGCGGCCGGGGCGACCGTCAGGATCACATCCAGCGGACGCTGCAGGAGGTGCTGGGCGTGGAGGCGGCGGTCGTCGTCAACAACAACGCCAGCGCCGTGCTGCTGGCGTTGACTGCGCTGGCGAAGGGCAAGGAGGTCGTGGTCTCGCGCAGCCAGGCCGTCGAGATCGGAGGCGGCTTCCGCATCCCGGACGTGATGCGGCGCAGTGGCGCCAAGCTGGTCGAGGTCGGCACGACCAACCGGACGTACGTGCGCGACTACGAGGAGGCCATCGGCGATCGCACCGCGGCGGTGATGCGGGTGCACTCCAGCAACTTCCGGGTGATCGGCTTCACGGCCGCGGTGGAGATTGAGGACATGGCGGCTGCCGCGCACGCTCGCAGCGTGCTGGCCATCGACGACCTCGGCAGCGGCGCCCTCATCGACACGGCGCAGTTCGGGTTGATGCGCGAGCCGATGGTCCAGGCCAGCGTGGCCGCCGGCGTCGACCTGATCTGCTTCTCCGGAGACAAGCTGCTGGGCGGCCCGCAGGCGGGCATCATCGCCGGCAAGAAGGAGGCGGTGGATCGCTGCAAGCGGGACCCGCTCATGCGCGCCATGCGCACGGACAAAGTGACCATGGCCGCGCTGCAGGCGACCCTGCTGGAGTACCTCAAAGGCCGCGCCATGCACACGCTGCCCGTGTGGCGGATGATTGGCTGCCCCCTCGAAGACCTGGGCGCTCGTGCCGAGCGCTGGGCCGCGCGGGTACCGGGCTCGGAGGTGGTGGAGGGCCGCTCCGCCATCGGCGGCGGCTCCCTCCCGGAGGAGACACTCCCCACGGCGCTCCTGCGCTTGCCCCGCTCGGGCACGCCCCAGCGTCACCTGGCTCGGCTTCGGGCATGCTCGACACCTGTGATCGCCCGCGTTCAGGATGATGCCGTGGTGCTCGATCCCCGCACGGTGGCTGACTCTGAAGAGCCAGCTTTGCTTGCTAGTCTGGCGTCTTTACATGCCTGACGGCATGCCCACCCGCCCGCCCTGTCGCCGAACTCCGTCCGGCACCCAGCGGGCGGCCCGTTCTCGCTGGCGGTCCGGCCCCAGGCGGTCCGTACCTCTCGCTACCAGCTTCCAGCTTCCAGCGACATGTATACAGTAGGTACCGCCGGCCACGTCGATCATGGGAAATCGACGCTGGTCAAGGCGCTGACGGGGATCGATCCGGACCGGCTCCCGGAGGAGAAGGAGCGCGAGATGACGATCGATCTCGGCTTCGCCCACCTTCGACTGCCGGACGGGCAGCAGGTGAGCATCGTGGACGTGCCTGGCCACGAGCGGTTCATTAAGAACATGCTGGCGGGCGTGGGCGGCATCGACCTCGCCCTGCTGGTGATCGCTGCCGACGAGGGCGTGATGCCGCAGACCCGCGAGCACCTGGCGATCCTCGACCTGCTCCAGGTCGAGCACGGGCTGGTGGCGCTCACGAAGCGGGACCTCGTCGAGCCGGACTGGCTGGAGCTGGTGTCGGAGGACGTGGCGAAGACGCTGCAGGGCACTGCGCTGGAGGGCGCGCCGATCCTGCCGGTGTCGTCCGCCAGCGGCGAGGGGCTGCCGGAGCTGCTGGCCGCCATCTCCGAGCAGCTGAAGCTGGTGCCGGAGCGCGCCGACCTCGGCCAGCCGCGCTTGCCAGTGGACCGTGTGTTCACGCTGACAGGCTTCGGGACGGTGGTCACGGGCACGCTGATCGACGGCAGCCTGCGTCTCGGCGAGGAGGTTGAGATCCTGCCGCAGCGCAAGCGGTCGCGTGTGCGTGGGCTGCAGACGCACAACAAGAAAGTGGAGCAGGCGCCGCCCGGCGGCCGGACCGCGGTCAACCTCGGCGGCGTTGCGCTGGAAGAGGTGAGTCGCGGCAACGTGCTGGCCCGCCCCGGCCAGCTCAAGCCCACGCGTGCCATGGACGTGAAGCTGCGGCTCATCCCAGACGCCATCCGGGGCATCGAGAACGACGATGAGGTAGACCTGTTCACGGGCGCTTCGGAGGCGCTCGCGCGCGTGACACTGCTGGAGGGCAAGACGCTGCGTCCAGGCGAGGAGGGTTGGGTGCGGCTGCGGCTGCGAGAGCCGCTCCCGGCGGCCAAGGGCGACAAATTCATCCTGCGGCTGCCGTCCCCCAGCGCCACGATTGGCGGCGGCCAGATCGCGGATACGGCGCCTCGGCTGCATCACCGCTTTCGGGTGCAGACGCTGGGCTGGCTGCGATCGCTCGAGGAGGGATCGCCGGAGCAGATCCTGCTGAGCGCCCTGGGCGATCAGCCGGTGGAACGCCCCGCCGCGCTGCGCAAGTCGGGGCTTCCAGCCGAGCAGGCCGAGGCGAGCCTCCAGACGCTGCTGGAATCGGGCCAGGCGCTCGCGCTGGAGGGCTATCTGGTCTCGGCGGCGGGCTGGCAGACCCTCACCGCCCGGATGCGGCGCGAGGTGGACGACTACCACCGCCGGTTCGCCCTGCGGCCGGGCATTTCAAAGGAAGAGCTGAAGAACCGACTCGGGTTGGCGCCGCGGCTGTTCAACGCCGCCCTGGCCGCCTGGATCGACGCCGGCCAGCTGGCGGACCGTGGCGCAGCTGTGGCCAGCGCGGGCTTCGAGGTCAAGCTCAGCCCCGATCTGCAGCGGAAGCTGGATGCCGCCCTGGCCGCGATGCGCCAGAAACCGTTTGCGCCACCCTCGGAAGCGGAGCTGGGGCTTACGCCTGAGGAAGTCGCGCTGCTGCTGAGCCAGGGGCAGCTCACCCGCGTTTCGGACTCTGTGCTGTTCGACGCGGGCGCTTACCAGCAGATGGTCGAGCGGACGGTGGCGCGCGTCGAGCAGAAGGGCAAGATCACGCTGGCCGAATTCCGCGACCTGTTCGACACCAGCCGCAAGTACGCCCAGGCCTTCCTCGAGCACCTGGACGAGCGGAAGATCACGCGGCGTGTCGGCGACGAGCGCGTGCTTGGTCCCGCGGCCCGCAAGGCATCATGATTTAGGCCTATGCCCGGCAATCCTATCGACGACAAGGTCGGCTCGGCCTACGAGGCGCAGCGCATCCTGATCACCGGCGGGCTGGGTTTCATCGGCAGCAACCTGGCGCGCCGGCTGGTCGCGCTCGGCGCCAAGGTCACGCTCGTGGACTCGCTCATCCCGGATTACGGCGGGAACCTGTTCAACATCCACGGCATCGAGGACCAGGTGCGGGTCAATGTGGCCGACGTCCGCGACCCCTACAGCATGAACTACCTGATCAAGGACCAGGCCTTCCTGTTCAACCTGGCCGGCACGCTGAGCCACATCGACAGCATGACCGACCCCTTCACGGACCTGGAGATCAACTGCCGCAGCCAGCTCTCGATCCTCGAATCGTGCAAGAACCACAACCGCGACGTCCGCATCGTCTTCTCCGGCACGCGCGGGCAGTACGGCCGCGCGCAGCAGCTGCCGGTGGACGAGGGCCATCCCATGCGGCCGACGGACGTGAACGGCATCAACAACATCGCCGGCGAGAGCTACCACCTGCTCTACAGCGACGTGTACGGCATCAACGCCACCTCGCTGCGGCTGACCAACACCTACGGCCCGCGCCACCAGATGCACCATCACCGCCAGGGCATCATCAACTGGTTCGTGCGCCAGGCCATCGACGGCGACACCATCAAGATCTACGGCGACGGCACGCAGGTGCGCGACACCAACTACATCGACGACGTGGTGGATGCCCTGCTGCTGACGGGCGCTCGGCGTGACCTGCCAGGCGAGGTGTTCAACCTGGGCGGCGACCCGGTCTCCCTGATCGACCTGGCCAAGGTCATCACCGCCAGGACCGGCACGGACTTCACGCTCATCCCCTTTCCCGAAAGCGCCAAGAGCATCGAGATCGGCGACTACGTGGCCAATTGGTCCAAGGCCAAGCGCGAGCTTGGCTGGTCGCCGCGCACCAGCCTGGACGAGGGCATGGACCGGACCATCGAGTACTACCGGGAGAACAAGAGTCACTATTGGTAGCAGTCGAGTCGCTGGAAGCTGGAGGCTGGTCGCGAGAGGACGCCAGGCGATGCAGCATCGGCTTGGGCTAGCTCTTCGGCGGCTTTCCCTTTGGGCTGAACCCTTCGCACTCGAGTACCGGCTGTCGCGGGTACTTTTCCGGCAGTCGCGGGCAAAGGATGAAGACGCTGGTCTTCGTCCGCACGTATTTGGGCGGCGCGTCGCACCTGTGGCAGAGTGAGCTGGGGAACGGCAAGTTGGTCTCTGGGGCCGGCACGCGCGAGGGCCGGCGCGGAAGCTTAGGAGGCTCGGCCAATGAGGTTCGCCACCATGCGGGCTGAGAGGAGGACGCCGGGGACGCCCGGGCCGGGGTGGGTGCCCGCGCCGACTCGGTATAGGCCGCGGACGTGCGGGTCGGCAGGGTGCGGACGGAAGTAGGCCGACTGGCCCAGCAGCGGTTGCAGGGCGAAGGCATTGCCCAGCGTCGAGCGCAGGTCGTCGCGAAAGTAGGCGTCGGGTGTGAGCACGTGCTCGAGCACGATCGACTCGCGCAGACCTGAGAGGCCGAAGTCCCGCTCCAGGAAGGCGAGCAGCCGGTTACGGAACTCGGGCCCGAAGGACGGCCAATACACGCCGGCGCCAAGGTTGGGCACCGGAACCAGGACGTAGAGGCTGTCGCCGCCAGGCGGCGCCATCGAAGGGTCGGTTCGGGCGGGCGCGTGGATGTACATCGAGAAGTCCTCCGGGAGCACGCGATGGTCCACGATGTCGGCCACAAGCTCTTTGTAGCGCTCGCAGAACACGATCGTGTGATGCCTCAGCTTAGGGAAGGTCCGGTTGGTGCCCAGAAACAGCAGGAAGCACGACATCGACCAGCGCCAGCGCGTCGGAACTCTCCGCCCAAGCATGACCTGTGTGTGCCCGACGTCGGCATTGCTGACGGACGCGTCCGCCTGGAAGAAGCCGTCCGCGAGGTCGAGCCCCGCCACCTCGCCGTTGCGCACGACGATGCGCTCAACCGGCGAGCTCAGGCGAAGCTCGCCGCCCAGGCCCGTGAAGAGCCCTGCCAGCGCCTCGACCAGCCGGTACATGCCGCCGATGAAGAAATGCACGCCGCCGCTGCGCTCCAGGAAAGGCAGCATGGCGTAGATGCTCGGCGCCGTGAACGGGCTCCCGCCGATGAACAGCGGCTGGAAGCTGAAGGCTCGAAACACGTGCGGCTCTCGGAAGTACCGCGCGACCGTTGAAGTGACCGGCCGGAGCGCCCGCAGCCGCAGCATCGAGGGCAGGATTCCCGCGAAGTCGCCAGCGCGGAGAAAGGGCTTGTCGCCCAGCTCGAGCACGGCCCGCCGGTAGATCTGGCGGGTGTGCTGGAAGAACGCGTCATACCGCGCGGCGTCCTCCTCCGAGAAGCGAGCGATCTCGGCTCGCATCCGCTCGCGATCGCCCCCGTACTCGAAGTGCTCGCCATCGGCGAAGTACAGCCGGTAGAACGGATCGAGCGGAACCAGCTCCAGCTCGTCCTCGAGGCGCTGGCCGGCCAGCGCGAACAGCTCGCGGATGAGCTCCGGCAGCGTCACCACCGATGGGCCCGTGTCGAATACGTAGCCGGAGTCGACGATCTGGCCAGCCCGTCCGCCCGGCTGCGCCCGAGCCTCGAAGATCGTCACACGATGGCCGGCTGCCTGCAGCCGGATGCCAAGCGCCAGTCCGCCCAGCCCGGCGCCGATGATGCCCACGACCATGCGAGCGCTCTACTATAGACCGGCCATGGAACGGAGCACGCAGCGCATCCTCACCACGCATACGGGCAGCTTGCCGCGGCCGGACGACCTGGTGGCCATGCTCTACGCCGCCGACCGCGGCGAGCTGCCGGACCACGCGGCCTTCGCGAGCCGCGTCGCCGAGGCCACCAGGGAGATCGTCCGCAAACAGATCGAGGTGGGCGTCGACGTGATCAACGACGGCGAGATGGGCAAGGTGGGTTATTCGACCTACGTCACCGGCCGGCTGACCGGCTACGAGGGCGCGGTGAACGTGCCGCGCCGCCCGCGCTTGGAGGCGGCGGATTTCCCCGAATGGGACGCCCGGAGCACGTCACAACGCGGCTCTATACGCGTCCGCCGGCTGGCTTGCACCGGGCCCATTCGCTACGTCGGCCAGGAGGCGGTGCAGCGCGACATCGCCACCCTGAAGGCGGCGCTGGAAGGCGTCCACCCGGCGGAGGCGTTCATGACGGCGGCCTCGCCTGGCGTGATCGCCGTGTTCCAGCCCAACCAGTTCTACCCCAGCACGGGCGATTACCTGATGGCGCTGGCCGACGCCATGAAAGAGGAGTACGAGGCCATCCACCGCGCTGGCTTCCTGCTGCAGGTCGACTGCCCCGACTTCACCGGCCTCAGCGCCATGGACAAGCCGGGGATCCCGCCGGACCTGCCGCTGCGCGTAGAGGCGCTCAACCGCGCCGTGGCGAATATTCCCGCCGACCGCATGCGCCTGCACCTCTGCTGGGGCAATTACGAGGGGCCGCACCACACCGACGTGCCGCTGAAGGCTATTTTGCCCGAGGTGCTGAAGGCCAAGCCGATGGGCATCTCCTTCGAAGGCGCCAACCCGCGCCACGAGCACGAGTGGAACGTCTTCGAGTCCCTGAAGCTGCCCGAGGACAAAGTCATCATCCCCGGCGTGCTCGACTCGACCACCAACTACATCGAGCATCCGGAGCTGGTGGCGCAGCGCATCGTCCGCTACGCGAGAGTGGTCGGGCGCGAGCGGGTCATCGCCGGCAGCGACTGCGGCTTCGGCACCTTTGCCGGCACGCCCATCGTGGATCCCAAGGTCGTGCTGGCCAAGCTGCAGGCCATGGCCGAGGGCGCGCGGCTGGCCAGCCGAGAGCTGTGGTCCTGACGAGTTGACAGGGCTGCCGGCCTGCCGAATGATGAACGCGTCGCCATGTCCGTGATCACCCTGGTCCTTGCGCACGTGCCCCTGTTCTCGGGCCTGGCGCCAGACGAGCTGGAGACACTCGGCCGTTCGCTGCGCCCCCGCCGCTACGCGCGCGGCGATCTGATCTTCCAGCAGGGTGACCCCGGCGACACGCTGTACGTCATCGAGTCGGGCGAGGTCAAGGTCGTGCTCACGTCGGCCGACGGCCGCGAAGCCATCCTGACCATCCTGGGGCCCGGCCATTTCTTTGGCGAGCTGTCGCTCCTGGACAGCGAGCCCCGCTCCGCCGACGTGATCGCCAAAGAGGATTGCGCGCTGCTGGCGCTGCGTCGCGACGACTTTCAGGCCTTCCTGAACGCCCATCCGCATGCAGCCATCACGCTGCTGGCGGTGCTGAGCCGCCGCCTCCGCGCCACTGACGACCTGCTGCACGACGCCGCCTTCCTTGATGTCGCCTCGCGCCTTGCCAGGCTGCTGCTGAAGCTGGCTGAGACACATGGCCGAAAGGAGGAGCGCGGCCTGGTGCTGGGCATCCGCCTGACGCAGGAAGACCTGGCGTCGATGGTCAGCAGCACCCGCGAGACGGTCAACAAATGGCTCAAGACGTGGCAGCGTCAGGGGCTGCTGGAGCAGCGTGGCGGCATCCTGACCATCACCCAGCCGCGCGAGCTGCGCAAGCGGACGCACCTCATCGGCGAGATAGGGGTCGAAGCGGAGGCGTCTTAACCGGTGGTCTGCTGGCGCTGGAACGCCTCCCAGCTGCTTTCCACGGCCTGCCGGAGGTCCTCGATGTCGATGGGCTTGAGGAGATGCGCCACCACGCCCATGCGGCGGCCTCGCTCGGCCAGCTCCTTATCCGGGAAGCCGGTCAGGATCACGACTGGGGTCGGCCGCCGCGCGTTTATCTGCTCGGCCGCCTGCAGGCCATCCATGCCGCCGCCGAGATGCACGTCCATCAGCACCAGGTCGGGATCGTGGTCACGCGCCAGCTCGATTGCCTCGGGCCCAGCGCTGGCTGTGCCGACGACCTCGTGGCCCAGGTACTCGAGCTGGTCGTTCAGGGCCATGGAAATGAGCGACTCGTCGTCCACCACCAGGATGCGCAGGCGGTTCACGCCTTCCACAGTTCCATGTAGCGAGGCTGGCCGTCCGGCCTGCGGACGAAGCCCTCGACATTGGCCCGTGTCGCGAAGCAGTCGGCCGGCTGTGCCAGCAGGAGCGTCTCGACCTGCGGCAGCGGCTCCATTTCCTCGATGGACAGCAGCGGGGCCACAGCGCGGCGCTCCTCCAGATAGATCGGTAGGTGCCGGCTGGCCTTCTCCCGCGTGAACAGCGGCCGGTCGAGCCTCTCCACGACCACCTTCAGGTCCAGCCGCATCAGGTCGCGCTGGATGATCTGCGCCGTCGCCTCCAGGTCGGGGTCGCCCTGTGGGACGTTGATGGTCATGCGGAAGCCACTGGCGTAACCGGCCTCGCGCAGCAGCGTGCGAGCGGCCCGCTGGTCCTGCTCGGCGCGAACCGGCCTGCTGTGGGCGGAGGTGAATACCTGCCGGCCAATCTCCTCGTACGGCAGGGCCAGGGCGAGCGCCTGCCGCACCGGCGCCTGGTCGAAGGGCGCGAAGGCGGCGTCGACGCGCAGCACCACCTGCCGCGATCCGGGGAATTGCCACAGGCGCACTTCCGGCTTGCCTTCCAGCGCCGGCAGGTCGGCCATGGACAGCCCATCGGCCGCGTCCAGGCTCCCGCGCCATAGCGAGTCGGCCCGGGCCGAGCTGGCTGGGATAGCCCGCAGCAGCACGCGCCGCTCGCGCGCCGGGCCTTCCCAGTAGGTCAGGTTGGCGTCCAGCGCGGCCTCCTCGGCATCGGCGCCCTCCTCCAACGCATACGCGCCGAACCCCGCTACATGGCCCCGCAGCCAGGCGTCGCCCCAGGGGTCGCCGACCGGGCAGTGCTGGCGGACCGTCTCCAGGTCGTAGATTGGCGGCAGCGGCGTCGCCAGCATCGCCGGAAAGCGCGGATGCGGCTCGGCCAGCCGGAACTGCAGGATGTGCGGCTGGACCACGCGCACGTCGTCCGGCGAGGTTACCCCGCAGGCGCGGGATGCTCGCGCGCTCCACGAGTTCAGCGCGAAGGCGCGGTCCCAGGACCACTTCACGTCATGCGCGGTGAGCTCGTGTCCTTCGGCGCTGACGACGCCCTGCCGGAGTTGAAAGGTGTACGTGTGGCCGTCGGTTGAGGCTTCCCAAGCATGCGCCAGGCCTGGCTCGAGGTCGCTGGCGTCTGCCGCGCGGAAGCCCTCCGTATCCGCTCGAACCGGGTGCCGCAGCAGCGTATCGTAGGCCTGAAAGTGCACCGCCAGAGCTTCGGGAGGGCAGCTGACTCGGTGTTGCTCGACGTCGAAACAGGCCGGAATCGCCTGGACTCCGACGATCACGGTAACATCGTAGCCAACTTCGGAAGGGGAGGCCTCAATGACGAGACGGTTCCTCGGCGTCGCGACGCTCACTCTCATCCTGGCAGCCTGCGGAGGCGGCGGGGCCGCTCCATCAGCTGCGCCGGTCAGCTCGCCAGCCAGCGCAGCTCCGGCATCGAAGCCTGCCGCCGCCGCATCGGGCGCGGCGAGCGCCAGCGCCAAGCCCGCGGCATCGGGCGCAGCGGCCGCATCGGGGGCGGCGGCCGCCTCGGGCAGCTTTGACGGCACCATCCTGCTGGGGGCGCCACTGTCCCTTACAGGCTCGACCAGCAATGAAGGCAAGCTGACGAAGGACGGGTACGACCTGTGGGTCGACATCATCAACAGCAAGGGCGGCATCAACGTCGGCGGCAAGCACTACAAGGTCGAGGTCAAGTACTACGACGATCAGTCGAAGCAGGACCAGGCCGCGCTGCTCACGGACAAGCTGATCTCGCAGGACAAAGTGCAGTTCCTGCTGGGGCCGTACGGGACGGCCAGCACCTTCGCCGCCAGCGCCATCAGCGAGAGGAACAAGGTGCCCATGGTCGATACCGCCGGCGCGGCGCTGAGCATCTTCGAGCGCGGCTTCAAGTACATCTTCGGCGTCCTGAGCCCGGGCGTGAAGTACCTGACGGGCGTCGAGGATGCCTGGCTGGCCCAGAGCCCCAAGCCCACCAAGGCAGCCGTCCTCTCGGCGAACGACGCGTTCTCGCTCGAAGTGGGCAAGGCGGCCTCCGACTATGCCAAGCAGAAGGGCATGGACGTGGTCTACGACCAGAGCTACCCGGCCGACACCAAGGACCTGTCGTCGGCGCTGAACCAGGTGAAGGCGGGCGGAGCGGACGTGCTGATCGGCTCCGGCCACCTGGACGACAGCCTGGTGATGATGAAGCAGGTCAAATCGCTGGGCATCAACTTCAAGGGCATTGCCCTGAGCGTTGGCCCCTCGACCCCTGAGTTTTCGAAGGCGCTCGGGCCCGACGCCGACTACGTGATGTCCGGCGTGCAGTGGGTGCCGGAGCAGAAGGACAAGGACGCGATCATCGGTTCGGCCCAGGACTACGCCCAGGCTTTCAATAAGAAGTACGGCTACGTGCCCGAGTACCACAACGCCGAGGCCACCGCTGGCGGCGTGGTGCTGCAGATGGCTATCGAGAAGGCCGGCTCGCTGGACAGGGACAAGGTGCGGGACGCCCTCGCGGCCACCGATGTGGACACCTTCTTCGGCCACGTGAAGTTCGACAGCAAGGGCCTGAACTCGGACAAGCCCATGGTGGAGATTCAGCTCCAGAACGGCGGGAAGCTCATTCCGGTGTGGCCGGAAGCCGCCGCTACCGGCAAGGTGCAGTGGCCCATGCCGGCCTGGAACAGCCGGTAGTCGGAGGCTAGAAGCTGGTAGCTGGAGCCCCGACTCCGCCCCGGGGCGGAGCCTGAGCTTGCAAATACTCCAGTTCCTGATCGACGGGCTCCTCCTGGGCGGGGTCTACGCCGCTGTGGCGGTTGGCTTCGCCCTGGTGTTCGGGATCATGAACGTGATCAACCTGGCTCACGGGGCGCTGATCATGCTCGGAGCCTACGTGACCTTCTGGCTCTGGAAATTGGTGGGAATCGACCCGTTCCTGTCGATCCCCATCTCCATGGTCTGCATCTTCTGCCTCGGCTGGCTGATCCAGCGCTTCCTGATCAACTACGTGATCCGGGCGCCGATGCTGATTACGTTCCTGATGACGTTCGGGCTGGAGCTTCTGATCGTGGACCTGGCGCTGAACTTCTTCTCGGCCGACAACCGCTCGGTCACCACGCCGCTGTCCGGCGCTCCGATCCAGTTCGCCGGCATCACGCTGCCGGTGGTGCACTTCATCACGCTCGGCATCGCGCTGCTCCTCACAGGGCTGCTGGGCTTGTTCCTGGCTCGCACGCGGACCGGCAACGCTATCAGGGCCACCTCGATGGACCTCGACGCGGCCCGGCTGGTTGGCATCAAGATCGGTCAGGTGTATGCGCTCACGTTCGCTATCGGCGGCGCCGCGGCAGGCGCGGCCGGCTCGCTCATCATCCTGAATTACTCCATGAACCCCGGCGGCGGCGAGTTCTACACGCTGATCGGCTTCGTGGTATGCGTGCTGGGCGGATTGGGCAGCATCAGCGGCGCGCTGGTCGGCGGGCTGATTTTCGGCATCGTGCAGTCGATGTCGCAGGCGTTCATCGGCCCCGCCTTCCAGAATGCCATCGCCTTCGGCCTGCTGGTCGTGATCCTCCTGCTCCGGCCTTCGGGGATCCTTGGGAAAGCCACCGCCTAAAGCCCGGATCGCCGCGCTGGCGGTGATTGTCCTGGTGCTGCTGGCGGTGCCATTTGCCCACAATTCCTACTTCCTGCACCTGCTGACGCTGATGTTCGCCTTCGCCGTGATGGCCGAGGCCTGGAACCTGATGGGCGGCTTCACCGGCTATCCCGACTTCGGGCTGGTGGTCTTCTTCGGTCTGGGTGCGTACACCACCGGACTGCTGATGACCAAGCAGAAGGCGCCGTTCCCGGTGGCGTTCCTGGCGGGCGGCTTGCTGTGCTGCGCGTTCGCCATCCTGGTCGGCCTGCTGCTGCTCCGGCTGCGGGGCCACTACTTCGCCATCGCGACGTTGGGCATCTCCCAGGCGGTGCGCGAGATCGTAGCCAACTGGCCGAGCGTCACCGGCGGCGGCACCGGCGTTTCCCTGCCGATTCCCGACTTCGAGAACAACGTCTTCTACTACATCATGTTCGGGCTGCTCGTCATCATCGTGGCCTTCACCTGGTCGATCAGCCGGCAGCGCCTGGGCTTTGGCCTGCTCGCGATCAGGGAAGATGAGCTGGCGGCGCAGGTGCTGGGCGTGAACACCCTGCGCTACAAGGTCACGGCCTATGCCACGTCGGGCTTCTTCATCGGGCTCGTTGGCGGGGCCTACGCCTACTGGGTCACGTTCATCGACCCGGACACGATCTTCAACGTCGGCTTTTCCGTCGAGGTCATCATCATGGCCGTGCTCGGCGGGGCCGGCAGCATCGCCGGCCCGCTCATCGGCGCGTTCGTGCTGACCGGCGTCTCGGAGGTCCTGAATGCCTACGTGCCGAGCTTGCACGTGACCGTGCTGGGCGCGATCATCGTGCTGGTCGTGCTGCTCATTCCTAACGGAGTGATCGAGTACCTCGGCTTCAAGCGCAAGTTCACGCTGCGGTCCATTCGCTCGACGCTGGCGGCTACCCGGATCTGATGCCGCCCCTGCTGGAGGTGGTGAAGGCCACCAAGTACTTCGGCGGCCTGCCGGCGGTGCGCGACGTTAGCTTCAGCATCGAGCCCGGCGAGCTGGTGGGCCTGATCGGCCCCAACGGCGCCGGCAAGACGACGCTCATCAGCTTGATCTCACGGACCGAGCGTCTGTCCGAGGGCGAGATCCGCTTCAAGGGCCAGCGCATCTCTGACAAAACTCCCCATGAGATTGGCCGCATGGGCGTGGCGCGCACGTTCCAGGTGGTGAAGCCGTTCAAGAGCATGACCGTGCTCGAGAACGTGGCTGTGGGCGCCTTCTTCGGCTCCGACGGCCTCAAGCGCAGCCGCGCTCAGGCGCTCGATAAGGCGCACGAGGTCCTGCGGCGGGTGGGTTTGGACCGAAAGTCCGAGTACCTGGCGCACGCGCTGACCGTGCCCGATCGCAAGCGCCTGGAAGTGGCCAAGGCGCTGGCCACCGACCCCGAGCTGCTGCTGCTGGACGAAGTGATGGCCGGCCTCAACCTGGCCGAGATCGACGAGGCCATGGCCCTCATCCAGGAGGTCAACCGCCAGGGCGTGACGGTGCTGGCCATCGAGCACGTGATGAAAGCCATCATGGGCGTCAGCCAGCGCATCATCGTCATGGACCACGGCCAGCAGATCGCCGCCGGCACGCCCGCCGAGGTCGCCGCGAATCCGATCGTCATCAGCGCCTACCTGGGCAAGCGCTATGCCGCCCGCTCCGCAACCGCCGGAGCCTCCTGATGGCCGAGGCGCTGCTCTCGATCGACCGCTTGAATGTCGCCTACGGCGACGTGCAGGTGCTGTGGGACGTGTCGCTGGAGGTACAGCCGGGCGAGATGCTGGCGCTCATTGGGGCCAACGGGGCCGGGAAGTCGACCCTGCTGGCTACCATCTCGGGGCTGCTGGCGCCGCTCTCGGGGCGGATCATGTTCGACCGCAAGGACATCACCGGCGCGCCAGCGGACGAGATCGTGCGGTCCGGCATCGCGCATGTGCCTCAGGGGCGGCGGCTCTTCGCCGGGCTGACTGTGCGGCAGAACCTCATGCTCGGCGCCTA
>Ga0070738_10005595_pt1 | contig 13818 bp, 12 predicted proteins | sample Coa_R2_2_FD_66446 | JGI IMG/M metagenome (GOLD analysis project Ga0070738, IMG submission 66446) | Surface soil microbial communities from Centralia Pennsylvania, which are recovering from an underground coalmine fire - Coalmine... | ecosystem: Environmental > Terrestrial > Soil > Unclassified ... | reverse complement strand
CCTTTCGCTCCGAAAGGGCCGTTAGCTCAGCTGGTTAGAGCGCATGCTTGATAAGCATGAGGTCCCTGGTTCGATCCCAGGACGGCCCACCAGCTTACTCGTCGCCCGCACCGTCCTCGTCATCATCGTCGCCGAGTTTTTCGTCATACTCCGGCACCGCTTGATGTTGTGACGGCTTTGGACGCGGAAGGTTTCCGCCGCCGCGATCGGGCGGCGGACTTTCCTCCGTCTTGTCCGGATCTATGCCCGGTTGGTCCGGATGTGCGCCGCTCATCGTGCGCCGCGGACCGATCGCGCGATTTGACCCGGATCGTCGGGGTTGCCGGCGTCGCCGTCGATCGGCGGATCGCCGACGGGGTCGATCGGCGTCGGGGTGTCGGGTTCGGGAAGAGGCATCGACATAGATCTTCTGATTACCCACTTTTGGGATGTCTCGCGCCGCTTCAGCGGGCGTCGTGCAGCACCAGACCGAGGCTGAAGCGCTCGCCCCAGGCTACGGTCGCAACGCCGTGACGAAAGTTCGCTCGATAGTAGCCGTTCGCGCCGGCAATCGGCGCGGCGCTCGTGGGCAGGATCAGCATATCCCCGCGATCGGGCGCGAGCACGTGCACGCGCGTCTGCGCTCGCGGCTTCTGCTCGGCCAGCACGACCTCGCCGCCGCCGAACTCAACGCCGGCGCGGCTGAGATAAATCGTCGCCTGCAGTGGAAAGGCGACCGGGCCGTAGAGATCTTGATGCAGGCGGTTGTAATCGCCCGCGACGTAGCGCAGCAGGAGTGCCGTGGGACGCGTCTGTTCGCCGGCGACGCACTCATGCAAGAACGCATGGTGCGTAGCCGGAAAAGCCTGGGCGCGACCGAGCCGGCGACACCACTCGTTGGCGACCGGCACGAGTTGTTCGTAGAGCATCTCGCGCAGACGAGCGACGCTGCGCGGGAGCGGATGCGCGAAATACTTGTATTCGCCTTTGCCGAACGAATGGCGCTCCATCACGATGCGGCTGCGAAAGAGCGCATCCCGCGCGTACATCGCGCGCAGCGCCGCGGTCTCGTCGGGGTCCATCGCGTTTCGAATCAGCGCAAAACCTCGTTCGAGCAGCTCCGCGCGCGATGGCCCCGGCAGCGCGAACGGCGCGATCACGTGCGCGCCGCGCGATGCGCGCGTTCCATCTCGATGAGAGTGCGCTTGCGTTCGAGGCCCCACCGGTAGCCGCCGAGGTCGCCGTCCCCACGGATGATGCGATGACAAGGAATTGCGAGCGCGACGCGGTTGTGGCCGCAGGCCTGCGCGACGGCACGGGCCGACCCCGGCCGTCCGAGCGCTTCGGCGACTTCACCGTACGACTGCAGATCGCCGTAGGGAATTGCTTGCAAGTATTTCCAGACGCGCAACTGAAAGGCCGTGGCCCGAATGTCGAGCGGCAACTCCAGGTGGGGCGCTTCGCCCGCGAGATACCGGTTCACGGCGGCGACCCAGGCGTCGAACGGAGGTTGGGGCTCGGGCAGCTCGACGATCGTCGCGCGGGAATACTCGCGACGAAGCTGCGCTTGCAACGCCTCTTGCGAATCGCCGAACTGCAAGAAGCAAATTCCGCGATCGGTCGCGCCGATGGTCATTTGACCCAACTGCGTCTCGACCGAGACGAACGAGATCTCGACGCCTTCGCCGCCCCGACGGTATTCGCCGGGCGTCATGCCCAGCCGCTGCGCGGCGCGCTCGTACACCCGGCTCGGCGAGCCGTAGCCGGCATCGTAGATCGCGCCGTCGACCCCCCGTCCGTCGCGCAATCCGCGTTTGAGGGCGCGAACGCGCACGCCGCTGACGTACTCCTTCGGTGTGACGCCCATCACCGCGCGAAAGGATCGGGCGAAATGAAAGCGGCTCATTGCGGCAATGCCGGCAAGGCGCTCCGTCGTAAGCGGCTCCTCGTAATGGCGCTCGATATAGCGGCAGACGCTGCGTATGCGCTGCGCGGCCGTCTCTTTGCTCTTTTCCATGCGATTAGCTTAGCGGCGCGTGGCCGCAGCGGCCATCCGGATCTTGCTACGAATGCTCGTAGACCGATTCTGCGACACCGCCGCAAACTCTTCCGGCGTTTTTTTCTCGCGCCAAACGAAGCTATGCAGGAAGTGCTTTGTGCCTTATTATCAGGGCGTGGTCAGGCGAGTGTACGGGCAGTACTGCGGCTTCGCGCGCGCACTGGAACTCGTAGGAGAACGGTGGGCCCTGATGGTGGTGCGCGATCTCATGGCTGGGGGACCGAAGCGCTTTAGGGACCTGCTGCGTGGTCTGCCGGGTATTCCAACCAACATTCTCGCCGCTCGTTTGAAGGAAATGCAAGCCGCGGGTATCGTCCGGCGGCGCCGGCTTTCGCGCCCGAACGTGGTCGTCTACGAGCTGACTGAGACCGGCGCTGCGTTAGAGGCGTCGGTGATGGAGTTGGGTCGTTGGGGCGCCAAGCTACTGGGAGCACCGCGCCGCAACGAAATCATCACCGTCGATTCCCTCATAACGGCGCTGCGTTCGACCTTCCAGCCAAAGGCTGCCAAAGGCGTAACCATCGCGTACGAGCTCAGCGTCGGCGACATCACGCTTCACGCGCGCATCGTACGGGGGCGAATCACGGTGAAACCGGGACCGTTGCCCGACGCCGACCTTTCGATTCAAACCGGACCGGCCATCCGCGAACTTCTCGCCGGGGAGGTCGCGCCTCGCGACGCGGTCGCTAAGGGGCTGGTAGCGATTCGGGGCAATCGAAAACTGCTCGATCTATTCGCCGCCCTCTTCAAGATCTGATTGCGGGCCAGATGGCGCGCAGCAGTTCTTTGAATCTCGGATGATACGCGATTGGTTCGAACCATGGAAGACTGCGCAGCGTCAGCAACGCCGGTTCGTGCCGTTTCATCGCTAGCTGCAAATGATCGAGCGCTTCGTCCAAGCGACCCAAAGCGACGGCAACCGTCGCAAGGTTGAAGGCGGCCACGTACTCGGTCTGCGTCATCTCCAGAAGCGACCGATAGATGCCTTGCGCGCGCTCGGCGTCGCCGCAGTCGGCATGCGCCCGCGCGAGCAGCGGCAAGCGCACTGCGATATCCTCGGCACGATCCTGCGGCAAGAGCAGGAGGTCGACAAGTGCTTCCTCGGGTTGACCGTTCAAGATAAGGGCTTGGGCCCGATGACGCCGAGCGATCGCAAAGTCCGAACCGCTTTCGATGAGGTTGGAAAGCGCGTGGATGGCGCGGCGATAGTCACCGCCGTACAGGAAAGTGCGAGCTAAGAACACTTGCAGCCACGGCGACGAGGGTTCGGTCAGCAGCGCCCGCTGCATGCGCCGCAACGGCTCTTCGCTATCGCCCTTGTACATGTAAAAGGACGCCGCACTCGCGTAAACGCAACTTGAAGTCGGTTTGAGCGCGATCGCGCACTCGATCTCGCGTTCGGCTTCGATCCAGTTCCAATCGCAAAAGAGCAAGATGTTCCCAAGCGTCGCGCGCGCCTCGGGCGACGCGGGATCGATCTCGACCGCGCGGGCAATTGCCGCCTTCGCCTTACGAAACGCGTAGCGGCCCGGTGCGTACGAGTTCTCCGCAATCAGCGCGTGCGTCCGAGCCAGGCCGATGAGCCCCGGAACGTTCTCGGCATCGATGCGCAACGCCGCCTCAAACTGCTCGGCCGCAGCGGCGAGCGCGCCGGCCGTTCGCTTCTCCAGAAGATACGATCCGCGCCAGTAGTGGTGGAGCAGCTCGGGTGCGCTCTGTAAGAATCGATCCGCGCCGGCGCTTTCCATGTCGACGGGCTCGCAGCGAACGGGCGGCTCGGGGCGGACCGGAGCCACGAAGCGGTAACCTCGGCCCCGAACCGTTGCGACGAGATTCCGGTCCCCGGCCCGCTCTTGGAGGAGCTGGCGTAGCATATACATGTACTGCCAGAGGTTCACGTCGCTGACGGAGCTGCCGGGCCAAATGGAAGACGCGATGGTATCCTTGTCGATCACCATACCATTGCCGCGAATGAGCAACGCCAGGATTTGCCCGAGACGCTCGGGTAGCGGCACGACGGCGTCTCCGTGATATAACGTCGACCGGGCCGGATCGAATCGAAACGACCCGAACGAGTAGGTCGTCGCAAGTGACGAAGCGTTCATCGCTACGACGAAGCCGAACCGTCGGACCAGTGGCCCACCGGAACGAAAAATACCGTCCATGGCTCCGGCCCGGCGCGATGACTGTTATCAAAGACCACGGGAGAACCGCGACGATCGGCACCCCAGCTCGCGCCGGCGTCGGCGCCATCGGCCGCCGGCGCGTAAAACATTACGTGTGCGTGCCATGACGGCGACGGCCTTGCCGAATCGCTAAGATACTGCTCTTTCGACATCATGTAGGCCATCGCACCGGCCTCGAAGGCGGGCAGCCGCTTCTCGGCGATGGCGCTTTGCAGCCGTTGGAGCATCACAGCTTTGGCGGCGCCTGAAAGCGCTAGTCGCGTCCGAAAAAGGGTGTAGGGGAGGATGCTGCTCGATGCGGCTGGATTGTAGCATACCGGCGCGCGAATCTCCGGGTTCCAAAACTCCGTGTCGTCGAACGCCTTGGTCCACGAGCGTTCCACCAGACACGTAAACCCGTTCGTTCCCCGCTCGGCGGTCTCGTAGCCTCGCATCGTAAGGACGAGCACGTTGGCATTACTCGAGATCGAGGGAGGTGCCGCGCTGCGCGCGAGTACGACCTCGACCGAGCGGTTCGCGATGGCGTAGCGGTCGAAAGCCGCCATCTGACCGTAAGAAGGCCCGTCCGCCACGCCGCGACCGGGCTGGCAGAGCGCGATGCCGACGGCCACGACGAGCGCGCTACGGTAGAAGCGCCGAATTGGCAGCATAAGTGCGACCTCCGTAAGCGTTTTAGCCACTTCACTTGTTTTTAACAATCGCCCGCGCCGTTTTGTGACCGGCGGCTATCTTGGGCGACCGTCATAAGCGATCCGGCGCGGCCGTGCGCCGGCATCGATTGCTGCGTATCATCTCCCGCCGTCGCGCGTTGCCAATGTGTTCCAAAGTGTTTATTGATGTAAAGCGTCGTTATTCAAACGTACTTCAAACTATTATTAAAAGGTCGCGTTTCGATGCTCTGGAGAACGCGATTACACATGCGTTCACACGATTCATGCGCGTTACCGCGATGCAATACGTGTACGCAACACACAAAGCTACTTAACGACAAGAGGGATGTATCAACGATGAAACTTCATCGAACCCTCCGTCGCGCGGTTATCGCCGCGACGTTGGCCGGCGCGTTCTCGAGCCAGGGAACATGGGCACTGGCGGAGACCACCGGTAACGTCGCGGGATCAGTGCGGAGCACGAGCGGCGCGCCGATTGCCGGAGTGCAAATTACGGCTGTCGCCCCCTCTACCACGCGTACCGCGACGACGGACGCGGGAGGCCACTTCGTCATCCTCTCGCTTCCACCGGATACCTACACGCTGAACTTGAGCAAGACGGGGTATCAGCCCGTTTCGTTCCCGGGCGTCACGGTCTTCGCCGACCAGACCCAACAGGTCGCCTATACGCTGCAAGTTGCCCTCAAGGTTATCGCACGCGTGACGTCGGGTGCGGGAGCGTCCCTCGTGAAATCGGGCGTCGGAGGCGATCTCTACAGCGTCAATGCCGCTCAGGCGTCCGCGTCTGCGGCGCTCGGCGGTGGAGGCAATCTCAATAACGCCTATTCCGCCATGGCCTCGGTCCCCGGCGTGCAGACCTCGCAGGGCGGCATCGGCTGGGATTTCAACGGAGCCTACGTTCGCGGCCAAAATGCATACTACACGGGCTACGAGTACGACGGCATTCCGGTGAACCGCGCTTTCGATAACTACAACGCGTCGACCGAATCGAGCCTCGGTTTACAAGAACTGCAAGTCTATACCGGCGGCGGCCCGTCGTCGGTCGCTACGTCGGGTACGGCCGGGTTCATCAACCAAGTCATCAAGACCGGCACGTTTCCCGGCTTTGCGGCCGCGAATCTGGGAATCGCAGCGCCGCAGTTCTATCATCAGGCCCAGGTCGACATCGGCGGCTCGACGCCGGATCGCACCTTCAGCTATTACATTGGAGCCTTGGGCTACAACCAAGCCTACCGGTTCTTCGACAATAGCAACGGCGCCGGCTATATGACTCCCGGCGGCCCGCTCTCGGGCGATACGCTGGGCGACGCCACCGGATACGGCTTCGGCAGCTACCAGCTGCTCAGCGTCGGCTACATGTGCACGATTGGCACGTGCCAGGGCGTCAAGCCGGTCTGTCAAACGGTCGGCGCCGCCTCCAAGTTCTCGTTCCCGCCGCAGGGCTGCTGGCAATACTACAGCGGTCTGGTCGGTACTCCGTCGTTCGTAAGCGACCGCGAAGACGTCATCAACCTGCATCTGGGTGTTCCAAAGCGCAACGGGCTACGGGATGACGTTCAGCTCCTGTGGAGCGGATCGGCACTCGAAAACTACGGGTACGACGATCCCACGTCGATGGGACCCGGCTACAACCAGTGGCTCTGGGCACAGTACAATACCCTCGGCCGCGCGCCGGTCTGCACGCGTCAGACGCTGGGCCCCGGATTGACGATCCCGGCCTGCAACAATCCCGGCTACTGGGGTGGAAACGCATTCTGCTATCCTAACTGCGGACAGATCGTTTCCTTAGCGAGCTCCTTGCCGTGCGCCCAGGTCTTCAATCCGAGCAATCCGCTCGGGGAGCTCGGCTGCAGCAATACGTACGTTCCCTACGCCGACAACATCACGTACGACGTTCCGTTCGGGACCGTCATCGCCAAAAATGCGAAGTCGGTCATGGCGCCGAGCGTCTACATGGCACCCGGCACCCCCGCGCACACGTTTGGGGGCCCGATTTCGCCCACCGATCAAAGCATCAACGTCAACCAAAACGATACCGGCATTACCAAGGTGCAATATACGTACGCGCTCAGCCAAGCGGCCTATCTGCGCGCGTACGCCTACACCTTTTACTCCGACTGGTATCTCACCGATCCGATGTTGGGCGCCTGCGACTCGCTCTGCGGGCAAACTTTCGGCTCGGCGCAGTATCAACTGATGACGCACACCTCGGGCGGCGCGCTCGAGTTCCAGGATCAGCTCAACGACCAGAACTTAATAACGCTCGGCGGCAACTACACGACCGCCGGCGTCATCCGCTTCAACAACTCGTCCGCCTATGCCGGGTGCTCTCCGGGAGACTTTGGCTTCCCGAATAACTGCTCGCCGATCGGCTACATGTCACCAAAAGCCGGCGGCGGATATACCTGTTACGGCTATCAGGACAACAACCCCAGCAGCCATAAGTTTGGATACTCCGTCCCGTGCTTGAGCAGTCCGTATTATGACGTGGGGCTCGGCACGACCGTCAATCCGACGTGGACGTCGGTCGCCGCCAGCGGGCCGGCCGGCTTTGGCGCCGGTGGATCGCCGGCAGCTAGAGCCGGGGCCACCTGGGATAGTCTCTGGAGCGGCAACGCCACGGGATCGTACAATACCGTTCGCCCGAGGTTCGTCAATGCGTCGCTGCAAGATCAGTTCCGCCCCAACGACAAGATCCTGATCAACGCCGCGATCCGCTACGATAACTTCACCTACGTCTTACCCGACTCACTGAGCGCCGCCGACTCGTTCTTCGCCAACATGACGGCAAACTATACCTGCGTTCTGGCATCCACGAATCAGGTCTTCACGACACCGCTTGCGCCCGGCGCGCCTCCGCCGGCACCGGCGCAATATATTAACGGCGATTGCGATAAGGGAGTCGCCCAACTGACTCAAGGCGTTGGGCCGCAAAAAGGTTGGGTGCATCCAAACGGGACGGTGCAGGACGGCGTCGCGGCGCCAAACTTCTCGGCCAGCTCGCCGAGCTCGTACGCGCTCGACTATTGGGAGCCGCGGCTCTCCGGAACGTACACCGTCAATCCCGACAACGTCGTTCGGTTGTCCGCAGGACGCTTCACGCAGCCGCCCATCTCGGCATCGATCCAGTATCTCAGCCTCACCGGCGACGATCGGTCGGTCTGGAACAATACGATGAATCTCGGGTTCTACTCGCCGTTCCATCCGATTCCGGGAATCTCGTCGGGTCAATACGACCTCTCGTGGGAGAGCCGGCTCAAAGGCACGGACATGAGCTTTAAGCTCACGCCGTTTTATACGTGGGTCAGCAACTGGCAGCAACAGACCTTCATCGGCTCCGGCTTCGTGACGCAAGTCCCGGTCGGCGTCAACCGCGACGAAGGCGTCGAGTTCCAGTTCAACAAGGGTGACTTCAGCCGCAACGGACTCTCGGGACTGATCTCGGCGACGTACACGAGCTCTAAGGTGATGTTCCAAAACGTGCCGACCAGCACGGGGGGCACGATTCCCAACGAGCTCACGGCTCTCAACGCGGCCATCACGGCGTATAACGCGCTCACGAAAGCCGGCGGCGGAAGCCCCTGCTATCAGGCCGGCAAAGCCGTATCGTGTTCCGAGCGCAACAACCGAATTGCCAAAGGCTACGACACGATCCTCAATCCGTATTATACGATGCCCGAGCAGGGCTTACTCAACGAAGGCGGATGGTACAATCCATATTCGACCGCCGTCGCGCCGAACATCAACGGAGCAGTCGCGAGCTACATTTCGCCGTGGGTGGCCGCGATGATCCTCAACTATCGCCACGATAGGCTCGCGATCACACCCAGCATCGACTTCCAAAGCGGTGGGTTCTACGGCAGCCCGCTCGATACCGAAGGCTTGGACCCGCGGACGTGCAAGCTCAACTCCGCGGCTTCCGGCATCACCAAAATCTCGCCGAAGACCAACCCGCTGCAGTGCAACTACCTCTCGATCACGGGTCCAGGTCTCGGCACGTTCAGCTACCTCTACATCCCCAACCCGCAAACCGGATCGTTCCTGTTCGATAACGTCGAGCAGCCGAATTCGGTTGTCGGCAACCTGCAAGTCACGTACGACCTGAGCCCGCGGCTCCGTCTCACGGTTCTCGGCGCAAATCTATTTCGCGCGTGTTTCGGTGGAACCGCCGAACCGTGGACCGCGGCATTCCCACCGAGCAACGTCTTTTGCGGGTACTCTCCGCAAGGCGGATCGCTCAACAGCACGATCTACCCGGCAAACTTCTACAACGGGACGGGATTCAACGACGTCAAGGCCAACGGCGGCGTGCGCCTTCCCTACGCGTTCCAACAGAGCTACTTGCCGACCGGCGCAACCAACGCGGGTCTGGGCGCGCCACCGTCACCGATCAACGTGTACGTCAGCCTTCAGGTCCGAATATAAGCGTATCGTCCTGAACCGTCTTCTGGGGCGGCCTTTGCAAAACGAAGGCCGCCCTTGCCGCTTTCTCCCATCCCGATCGTGCAGCGTTTGCTCAGTGGGCGGCTGCGAGATACCGGTCGAACCACGCCACCGTCTGGTTCAAGATATCGATCTGGTTGCCGATCTTGCGCGGCCCGTGCCCTTCGTCGGCATAAACGATGAGTTTGGTCGGGACGCCGAGCGTCCTCATCGCATGCCAGAACTCGAAGGCCTGCTCGGCCGGAACCTCTTCGTCGCGCTCGCCTTGGAGAATCAGCACCGGCGTCTTGGAACGCGTGATGAACGTGATCGGCGAACTGCGCGCGTAGACGGCGGGATCGTCGTAGACCGAGGCGCCGAAGAACGGAATCATCCACTGATCGATTTTGTTCAACCCGTAGTACGACTGCCAGTTCACCAGTCCGGCGCCCGCTACGATCGCTTTGAAGCGCGTCGTCTGCGTCTCGGCCCACATCGCCATGTAACCGCCGTAGCTCCATCCCATCAAGCCCAGCCGATTAGGATCGATCGGTGCGGCCGCCAGCGCCGCATCGATTCCGGCCAGGTCGTCGCGCCAGTCGCCGTAACCGAAGTCCTTGACGTTGGCCTTGGTAAACGCCTCGCCGCGGCCGAAGCTGCCGCGCGGGTTGGGCATGAAGACGAAGTAGCCTTGCGAGGCGAGCGCGTTGACGTTGCGGCTGCCGAACGACGGGACGGTTTGCGCCGAAGGGCCGCCGTGCACGATGGTGACCATCGGATACGTCGAGCTCGGATCGTAGTGCAGCGGATAGATCAGCCAGCCTTGGACGGTGTACCGATCGCTCTTCCACTGCAGCGAGACGGCCTTGCCGTAGAGCGCCGTGGCACCGGCGTTACTCGACGAAATAGGCCGCAGCGCTTGCGGCATTCCCGCCCAGATTTCCGGCGGCTGCGAGAACGAGGCACGAACGAGCGCCACGACGCTGCCGCGATTGGCACTCGACCAGCTGGGAAGCGACTCTGGACGATCGGTGAGGCTCGTGAGCGACGTCGTTCCGGCGGGCGTAACGTCGAGGCGCATCAGCCGCATCGCTCCGGTAACGTGCGCCACGACGTCCAGGCTCGAGGCATCGTTCCAACGCAACGACTGTACCGAGACCGGCGCACCGTCGGTGACGTCGCGCGATTCTCCGGTTCGAGCATCCACCAGATAGAGGTCGCCGCCGGTCGAGCCGAAGTCGCTCATGATTCCGCCGATCACGGCGATCCGCGTACCGTCGGGCGACCACTGCGGATCGTTGATCTGATATGCCGGCGCTAGGAGATCGTGCAGCGCGCCGCCGGCGACGTCCACGCGCGCCAGGCGCGCAATCCACCAGTTGTTGTCGCCGTTGCCTTTGGCGTAGGTGACTGCGACCTGCCTCCCGTCGGGCGACCAGCCGTATTCGTAAACGTACGTGTCGGCCGGCGTGACGTATCGCAGCGCTCCGGTGGCCGCATCGACCAGCGTCAGCCGCTGTTCTTCGACCGTCGCGCCGATGACCCCGACGTCGCGCGCTCCGGGCGCCAGCGCGCCGGCGGCCCTGCGCGCGCCGGCAATATAGAGCACTCCGAGGGTCTTTCCGTCCGGCGACCACGTCAGACGCGCGACGTTGCCGTGCAGCGACCCGACGCGCCGCGCGGCGCCGCCGCCGGCAGCGACGACATAAATCTGCAGCTGTCCCTTCGAGCGTGCATCGGAGAGAAACGCCACGCGCCGGCCGTCGGGCGACCATGCCGGATTTTCTTCGTCGTAATATCCGTCGCGCGCACCCGCCGTGATCCGGCTCGGCTTGCCGCCGTCGAGGGTGCAGACATATATGGATACGAAGCGCGGGGAATGCAACAGGTCGCGCGCGTCGTGGAAGCTCTCGTCCCAAGCGACGGCCGTTCCATCCGGCGCGAGCGCCACGCCGCCGAGGTCGCGTACGCGATAGCTGGCGACCAGCACGTCGCGCATAGACGTCTGAGTGGGGGCGGCGGCGCCTTCAAACGCCACCACGCCGCACAGCGTTACCGCGAGGAACCACAACCGCGCGTTCATCGCGTCGTTAGCCGCCCGCCATGGCACCGACGACCAAGAACGGCTCGGCGCCATTGACGACTTCGATCGGCAACGGGACGTCGGGGCGCTCGTGCGAGAGGTCGCGTTCGCAGGCAAAAAACCGTACGTAAGCGCGACGTTTTTGCGTCGTGTGGTCGCGAATCGTTCCGCGGAGCACGGGATAGCGCGATTCCAAGGCGTCGAGCAACGCTCGCTGAGTGACTTGACCCTCGAGCTCGAGGTGGACTTCACCGTTGAGCCGCGCCAGCGCGCGCAGATGAGCCGGAAGCACGACGCGAATCACGCCAGGGTCTGAACCTCCACGGAAAGCACGGCCGGTAGGTCGTGTACGATTGCGTTCCAGGTCTCGCCCGAGTCGGGTGAAACGTAGACTTGTCCGCCGGTCGTCCCAAAGTAAATGCCGCACGGGTCGAGCCCGTCGACGGCCATCGCGTCGCGCAACACGTTGACGTAACAGTCTTTCTGCGGTAATCCGTTGGTCAGCGGCTCCCATTCGTCGCCGCCGGTCCGGCTGCGGTAGACGCGCAACTGCCCGTCGATCGGAAAGTGCTCGGAATCGCTCTTGATCGGCACGACGTATATCGTTTGCGGCTCGTGGGCGTGAACGTCGATCGGGAATCCGAAGTCGGTCGGGAGATTGCCGCTGACCTCCCGCCACGTCTCGCCGGCGTCGTCGCTGCGCATGACGTCCCAGTGCTTCTGCATGAACAGCACGTTCGGATTCGACGGATGCATCGCGAGCCGGTGCACGCAGTGACCGACCTCCGCTTCCTGTTGTGGAATGGCGTTGGACTTTAGGCCGCGGTTGATCGGCCGCCAGCTTTCCCCCCCGTCGTCGCTGCGAAATGCGCCCGCCGCGGAAATCGCAACGAAGATGCGCTTGGGATCGGCCGGATCGAGAATAATCGTGTGCAGGCACATGCCGCCCGCGCCCGGTTGCCATTGCGGCGCCGACGGATGGGTACGCAACGCCGGAAGCTCTTGCCAGGTCGACGCCCCGTCGGTCGACTTGAAGATCGCGGCGTCTTCGACGCCGGCGTAGACGACGTCGGGATCCTCGCGCGCGGGCTCGAAGTGCCAGACCCGCGCGAACTCCCACGGGTGGGGCGTCCCGTCGTACCATTGGTGCGTTCCGGGCGTGCCCTCGTAAACGAACCGATTGCCGGCCGGCGTCCAGGTGATTCCTCCGTCGTCGGAACGCTGCACTATCTGCCCGAACCAGCTCGACGATTGCGACGCGTAGATGCGATTCGGATCGGCGGGCGAGCCTTTTACGTGATAGATCTCCCACCCCGCGAAGTGCGGCCCGCTCACGCTCCATCGGTCGCGCGTCGCATCGGATTGCAGCACGAACGCGCCCTTACGCGTTCCGACTAAGACCCGTACGGAGCTCATGCGCGTCGAGCGCCGGAAAGGATCGCGCGTCTACTCGTTATCATTGCGCCTTCTTTCTTCTTCAGTCGAGACGGCAAACCGTTTGAAGCGGCTCGTCGCGCCGCGAATCAGCTCCACTGCGCTCGGGGCGACGCCATACGCCGCGGCGAGAGCGCGCCGGCAGGCGGCGTTGGCGGCACCCTCGATCGCCCGCTCGCGGACGCGAACGATCAGGGCGCCGTTTTCTTGCACGATACCGGGCCGCTTCGATCCCGGCTTTACCACAACGTCAAGAATGAGCAGCGCAAACCACTTTCGTACCGGCCGAACAGCATCTTGTCGACATCAAACGGCTGACTTTTGGAGATGAGGGGGCTCGAACCCCTGACCCCCTGCTTGCAAAGCAGGTGCTCTACCAGCTGAGCTACATCCCCGACGCGAAGTCTTGTTCTATTCCGTCCCCCTTCGACTCCGCTCGGGGCGGCAGGGAGCCGAAAAGGGCCCCGAACCCCGCGAGAGTGAATACGGGCAGGCTCGTGGGGGCATAGCTCAGCTGGTAGAGCATTACGCTGGCAGCGTAAGGGTCAGGAGTTCGAGTCTCCTTGCCTCCACCATACAACGCTCGGTTTTGCGGGCGTTTTTTTGCTGTCATCGGCGTGACGGTTGCCATTCGGTTGCCCTCGCTCGTAAGATCAGCCTCATTTTGATACGCCCCTGCGTTGCGGCCACTAACCGCGCCGGCCGCTCCGATGCGCTCAAGCCGCTGACCTAGACCATCGATCGCCGCGCGTTGGGCGTCAGCAAACAGTGAACGTAGACCGAGAGCTTGACCTTCGCGGCTGCGTGCGCCGGGACGCTCGCCGCCGTGCGCACGTCAGTGCCGCCGCGCAGCTTGCCTTGAGCGTGTGCCGCTGGCTGCCGGCGCAACGCGTTCAAGGCCAAGCGCGGAAGAGCGCGAGACGGCGAATGCTGCCGGTCTTGCTTCCCTTTAGCTCGACCCGACCGCGACAGGCGCCGCGCGAT
>Ga0070738_10005594_pt1 | contig 13819 bp, 13 predicted proteins | sample Coa_R2_2_FD_66446 | JGI IMG/M metagenome (GOLD analysis project Ga0070738, IMG submission 66446) | Surface soil microbial communities from Centralia Pennsylvania, which are recovering from an underground coalmine fire - Coalmine... | ecosystem: Environmental > Terrestrial > Soil > Unclassified ... | reverse complement strand
AACGTGAAGACGCGGACGACGTCGGCTGCGCTCTTAGCTTTGCCCATCTTCACGATCGTTTCGGGCTGAGGATCTTTCAGGTCGCCGCCGGCAGCGGTAAAGGGTGCAGCGCCGACGGCCAAGCCGTATTTCATGGTGCCGTCCGGCTGTTTGAGGATGTAGTGCACGTGCGCGTGGCCGAATTTGGACCAGCGCGCGGGGTTCACGCCCCACAGATTCGGAGCCGCGGACGCGTTCGTCGCGGTCAACGGAATCGAATAGTCGGCGCCGAGCAATTTTCCGTTCACGTCATACCACAGCTGGCTGGGTTGGCCGTCGGAGCTGTCCCAATGGAGGTTGGCGTAGCTGATCGCGCCGGTATTGTCCTCGTTGTTGTAGCGAAAATACCCGGCCTTCTCGGCCTGCGCCGGCGTGGCGAAGCGCGAATTTAAGTCTGCGGTCACGCGCTGCACGAACGGCGCTTCCGCCGGTGAAGGTTTGCCGGAGGGTGTATCTGCGGCTCGTGCGCCGATACAGAATGCCAGCGCGCAGCTTGCCGCTGCGAGCGCGAAAAGCCCACGATTCATCCCGGGTTCCTTTCCGTGTTAGGGTGTATGCGTCGCTTGCGCGGTTGGCGACGGTTTCGGCGTGGGCGGCCGATATCCCGGAGGCGTTTCCAGCGGTGCCGGAACGAAAGCGGGGCGCGGCGCGTCCGCTGACGTTACCAGCGGCGGGGGCAGAACGACGGCGAGCGTTCCCCTTTCGAACTGCAGCGTCGCGGCCGTACGCGCGCGAATGACTGCGCCGGGTTTGAGCGTGACGTCCGAACCTTTGCGCAGGATGTGGTAAACGATATGGTACGGGATGAAGATGTCGCCGACCGTATCGGTCGCAGCGCGCGTCGATTCTTGGCCGGCAGTCATTTGCGGATACAGGTGTGAGGTGGGCGTCGTCAGCGGAAGCGATTTGCCGCCGGGCAGCGCGAGCGGCTCGAAGTAAATGTCCGCGTAGCCGTCGACGTTGCCCATTTGCGCGGCCGACGTCTGCGTGATCTCGATCGTGACCGGGGTGCCTGCCGGGGCTACGGTCGTGCCGTCGAGCACAACGGGGTCGCGCAGATGGGCGCGTACCGTCGTGCCGGAGTGCGAGCGCGAGCTGATCGTGCCGTCCAGCACGAAGAACAGACTGGAATCCAGCGGCAGGGTCGACGCTGCCGCCGGCGCGGCCGCAACCGCCGGCCGTGCAACGACAGAAGCGGCGGCAAAAGCCGCCGCAACTACCAGAATTGCGGCTCCGAGACGGTTAGCTGGCCTTCTTGTCGGAGTCGTTGAGTTGAGCTGCAGCAGCTGCGGCACGCTTGCCTTCTTCGATGAGTTGCTTGACCTTCTGTCCGCCTTTTTGACCGATCTGCTCGTAGAAGTTCGGACCGTAGCGGTCGCGGGTTGCTTCGCCGCCCTTCTTGCCGCCCTTCTTGCCTATCTGCTCGTAAAAGGCGTGGCCGTGCGCGTTCTTCGTCGCCTGTCCGCCCTTGCGGCCGATCTCTTCGTAGAATTCCGGGCCGTATTTTTTCTTGACGGTCTGGCCGCCTTTTTGGCCTGCTTCGCGGACCGTCATGCCCCCGGCTTTTTTGGGAGCCGGGCCGTTGGGTGTACTCATGATGTCTTCGTGTAACCTCAGTTTCTTGTTCCGCCCCAGAAGGACGGCAATCTTATGCTCCATATACTAGAACGCAAGTTCGGTCCCGAAAGTTGGTACAGATTTGTTTAAGACCGCGGTCGGGGTGCTGACGCTTGCCGCGCTTGCGTCCGGCCCATACTTGCAAATCGAGCAACTCGAGCAGTCGCGTCTTTTAGGTAACGGCCGCTTGGCCGTATTGTTGAGCTCGGGCGACCGGCAGGTCGCATTGAGGGCCGCCCTGGCGATTGGGCGGACCAAGCAGCCGGCTGGGCTGCCCTTGCTGCGGGGGCGCGTTCACGATGCCGACCCGGCGATGCGGGCGCTTGCCGTCTACGGCATCGGCCTTATCGGCGGCTCGAGCGCCGCCGGCCCGGTGCTGGATGCCCTTAATGATACCGCAGACGCAGTGCGCGTATCGGCATTGGACGCGACATACCGTCTGGCGTTCGCACACGTTTTCACCCCGGCCCAAAGCGCGCGCGCCTTCGCGCGCTGCCGCGACGCCATCGGCGCCGCGGATCCGACCGTCCGGGCGCGAGCCGCGACGACGCTTTCGGCCTTCGAGTCTGCCGCGCAGCACCGCGCGGCCGCCGGCCTGCTCGCAAGGTGGTTTGCCGCCGAGCGCGATGCGTTCGTGCGCTGGCACGTCATGTGGTCGATCTATCGCGCGTACGCCGGCGACGTCCCGGCGGCCACGCTGATTGCGGGCCTGCACGATCGCGATGAAACCGTTCGAATCGAATCGGTTCGTGCCGTTGGACGGCGCGGGCGGCGGGCCGATGCGCGGCTGCTTGTCGCAAGCACGCGCGATGCGTCGTGGCGCGTCTCCGAACAAGCAATGGAGGCCGTCACCGTGTTGAACGGCGGCGCCCCGACCGATCATCTCAAAACGATACCATCCGGAGTGCGAACGCCCGCGCCGCAGCGCGATCCGTTCGCGGGGGTGCGCGCGCTTCCGCGCAAAGCCTTGGGCAAGGCGCGAGCCCCGGACGCGCAAGACGCGCTCTACGCGCCCAAGCTCGATCCGGCGACGGCCGCCCTTTTCACGGGTCCCGCGCCCGGTTTGCATCCGCGCGTGCGCATCGTCACCACCGCCGGGAAGATCTACGTGCGGCTGTACCCGGAATGGGCGCCGCTGACCGTCGAGAATTTTCTGAACCTGGCGAACGCGGGGTACTACGACAACAACCCGTGGTTCCGAATCGTTCCCGATTTCGTGGTGCAAAGCGGCGATCCGTCGGCCGACGCGCCCGGACCGGGCTACACGATTCCCGCCGAGGAGAATCCGATCGAGCAGGACAGCTACGTTATTTCGATGGGCCTGGATTACACCAATCCGCCCAACGCGCACGCAAAACGGGATTCGGCCGGGAGCGAATTCTACATCACGCTCTCGCCGCAACTGCATCTCAACAGCGACTTCACCGTCTTCGGCAAAGTCTTCTCGGGTTTCGACGTGTTGGGCCGGCTGGTGGAATCGGATCGCATCCTTCGCGTGGAGCGCCTTCCAGACGCGCCTTGAAGTCGCCGCGGCCGCAGCGCTGCTCGCGTTGACCGGCTGTTTTGGAACGCCGCAATCGCTGCCGGTGTCCATGTCGATCTGCAGCGCCGTACCGCTGCGGCAAGGATTCGCGTTAAGCGCCGCGGTCCGCAACGGCTCGACCAAGCCGCTGTCGCGCATCGACGTGCTTGCATCGTTCTACGAGTCGTTTCGGTATCGCAGCGTCGCGGCAACCGCGTTTTTGCAGCCGGAGCTCGATCCGGGCCGCTCGCGGCGCGTGTTGTTCACCGTCTTTCATCCCGACGCGCGCGTGCGCGGCCAAGCGATCAGGTGTTACGCGACGCACTTGGGGTATCTCGACGGCACGTCGGACGACGCGCCGCCGGTGCACTAGCAGCACGGGCGCGGCAGCCTTTTCCGCTAGAACGCCTTCTTCGTGTCCAGAAGAATCGTCACCGGGCCATCGTTGACCAATTCGACGTCCATGTGGGCGCCGAACACGCCGTAGCCCACTGCCAGGCCGAGCGCTTCCAGATGCGCGCCGGTCCGCTGGTATAACGGTTCGGCGGCGTCTTCGCGCGCCGCCGCGATGAACGACGGGCGGCGCCCTTTGCGGACGTCCCCGTGCAGCGTGAACTGCGAAACGAGTACTACGCCGCCGCCGGCCTCGCGGACGCTGCGGTTCATCAACCCTTGCTCGTCCGGGAAGATTCGCAGGTTGGCGATCTTTTCTGCCAGCTGTTCGGCGTCGCGATCGCCGTCGTCCACACCCACGCCGACGAGCACCAGCAGTCCGGTTTCGCAGCTCCCCGTTACCGTTCCGTCCACGCGCACTCGAGCGCGTGAAACGCGCTGGACGACGGCGCGCATCAGCCGGCGGGCGTCATCGCGAGAAGATGCTGGAGAGCGCGAAGAGCGCGTTCTCTTTTCGTTCGGCGACGCGGCGGTAGAAATAGCCCGCCCAGTGCGTTCCGAACGGCACGTAGATGCGCAAGCGGTATCCTTCGGCGACGATTTGCCGCTGTACGTTGGGGCGGACGCCGTAGAGCATCTGAAACTCGAAACGGTCCTTGGCGATCCCTTCGCTCGCTGCGAACGCCTTCACGGCGGCGATCAGACGGCGATCGTGCGTGGCGATGCCCGGATACGTTCCGCCGGCGAGCAGCCGCCGCGCGCATTCCAGGTACTGCTCGCGAATGCGCGGCATCTCTTTGTACGCAATCGCCGGCGGTTCGTTGTACGCGCCTTTGCACAGGCGCACGCGCGCGCCCATTTCGATGGCGCGGGTCACATCGTCCGGCGTACGCTTGAGATATGCTTGCAGCACGGGGCCCACGTTGGTATACCGCGCGTACGCGCGTTCGAAGACGCGCAGCGTCGCTTCGAGGACGGGCGACCCCTCCATGTCGATTCGCACGAACGGATCCGGATTTCGCTCGCGCGCGCGCTCCAAGATCGCGCTCAAGTTCTCCAGTGCGAAATCGTCGCTGAGCAGCAAGCCCATCGCAGTCAGCTTTACCGACACGTTGCTCTGCACGCCGCTGCCGGCTATTGCCTCGATCATTCGAAAATACTCGTCGCGCGTCTTGATCGCGGCCTGGGGATCGCGGACGTCTTCACCCAGAAAGTCAAGCGTCGCGGTCATCCCTTGCGCATTCAGCCCGCGTACTGCCTCGATGGCGTGTTCGATGCTCGAGCCGGCGACGAAGCGGCGAGCCAAAAAGAAGAAGCGGCGCGAAAAGAGCGAGTCGGGGGCGAGCAGGCGGTCGATCACAGTTGGCGCTTATACGACGCGGCGGCGCAAGGCCCATTGTACCGCTATAACGACGGCCGCCATGACGACGAAGCCGTACGTGAGCGCGAGTGATGCGCCCACACCCTGCGCTGAAAGCGTGACGTACAGATCCACCGGCAGCGAAACGGGATGGTACGCCAGGATCGACGTCGCTCCGTATTCGCCGATCGCTCGCATCCACGCGAGCATCATTCCGGCCAGAACGTTCGGTGCGGCAAGGGGCAGCGCGATCTCGAAGAAGAGCGCGCGCGGACCGGCTCCCAGCGTACGCGCGGATTCTTCATACGCGGGATCGACCGATCCGAAGGCCGCCGCCGCCGTGATGACGACGAACGACCCGGCCACGAAGAATTGTGCCAGCGCGACGCCCCACAGCGTGTCGACGAAAACGATGCCGTGCGCGTAAAGCCATGCTCCGAGCACCGTGCGCGTCCCGATCGTTTGCAGCAGCATGATGCCCGAAGCAACCGGCGGAAACGCCAAGGGGAGCGCGAGCGCGGCGAGCGCGGCGGCCCGCGGGAGCGGTTTGCCGCGCGCGAGCGCGTAGCCGGCGGGCACGCCGAGCAGCGAGGCCGCGGCAACGGCCAGCGCAGAAGCGACGAGGGACGTCCGGAGCGCGAGCTGCGCTTGCGGCTGCGCGAATGCTCGTACGACGTCGGGGGGCGGAACTGCAGCCAACATTGCAACGACCGGTCCGATCATGACCAGCAGCAGAATGGCCGCGGCCGCCCAAAACCATTTCATACTGAAAACTTTACCAAATTCCGATGCAGGAGCGAGGCCACGGGCCTCCGGGCGGGAAAGACGGGGCGCATGACGCAGCGGACCTGGCGCGTGCTGATCGCGGATGACGATCCGGCAATCTGTACGCTCATCGAAACCGTGCTACGCAAGGGCCCGTACCAAATCGTGATCCGCAACGATGCGGAGAGCGCGCTGGTGGCATTGGATCGGGAAGGTCTGTTCGACATCATCATCTGCGACTTCATGTTACCGGGAATCTCGGGAATCGATTTGATCGAGCGCCTGCGCGCCGACGAACGCACGCGCCGCGTGCCGATTCTCATGATCTCCGGACACACGAATTATGCGATGGACGGCCGCGCCAAGACCGCGGGCGCGAATCTCTTCCTCAATAAGCCGTTCACCATCTCGCAACTGCGCACGGCCGTCAACAGCCTGCTCGCGCAGCCCAAAGTCGATCCCTTCGAAAACTCCGCAATTCGCTAGCGCACCCGGCGCGGGCCGGCTCCAGCGAGGCAAAAAGCGCCCGGCGCGGTAAGAGCACGCAGTGCCGCTGCTAAAGATCTTCGTCGTCGCGATTTCGCTCGGACTGGACGTTTTTGCCGTGGGTATCGGCGTCGGCATGCGCGATGTGCCATGGCAGCTCAAAGCGCGCATCGGCGTGGCATTCGCGACCGCCGAGGTCGTGATGAACCTTGCGGGCGCCGGACTGGGCAAGCTCGCGGGGTCACTCATCGGCGACGCCGCCGGGTATTTGGGCTTTGCTGCGCTGGTCGGAATCGGCATCTACATGCTCGTCGAGGCGCAGCGTGAAGCCCATGAAAAGGCACCCCTGGACTTCACCCGCGGCTGGGGCCTGTTCGTCGCGTCGCTCTCGATCAGCTTGGACTCGCTGGGGATCGGCTTTTCGATCCTGTACATCGGCGTGCCGCTGGTGCTGGCCCTGGGCGTCATTTTCGCGGTGTCGATCTGCGCGACCGTGCTGGGCTTGACCATGGGCCGCGCGCTGGGGCGCCGCGTCGAGGAGCGCGCCGAGCTCTTCTCGGGCATCGTTTTGATCCTCACCGGCGCCGCATTTGCGGCGGCCAAAGCGTTCCACCTGGGATAGCCGGCCTCGACGGACGGGATTTCGGCGGCAATCTGCCAATCTAACCGCGCCGAATCTGGCGGCGCTGGAGGCACTCCTGTTCAACTACGTCATGCGGCGAACGCTGCAAGCCGTTCCGCTGCTCATCCTGATCTCGCTGATTCTGTTCGTCATTTTGCACAGCGCACCGGGCGGCGGCCTGGGGCCATATCTGCAGAACCCGCACATCACCGCGGCCGATATTGCTCGCCTCAAGCACAACCTGGGCTACGACAAGCCGATTCCCGTGCAGTACGTGCTTTGGCTGGGGCGCGTCGTTCAGGGCGACTTCGGTTACTCGATGAGCAACTCCGAACCGGTCTTCAATGCGATCGTCGAGCGTCTACCGGCCACGCTCGAGCTCATGGTCAGCTCGTTTGCGATCGCCTTCCTCATCGGCGTGGGCGCGGGGCTGTTCGCTGCCGTGCGGCCCTACTCCATGTGGGATTACTTCATCACCACGGGAGCGTTTTTCGGACAGTCCATGCCCGTGTTCTGGTTCGCGCTCATGATGCAGCTGGCGTTTGCCGTCCACGGCATCCCGCTTCCGGGCGGCTACCAGATCTCGCTGCCGTCCGCCGGGATATCGAGTTCCGATACGTTCGATTTGGGTGACCGCGCCGTCCATCTGATCTTGCCGGCGATCGTGCTGGCATTGCTGCAGGTCGCGCTGTACAGCCGGTTCATGCGCAGTTCGATGCTCGAAGTCATCCGCACCGACTACATGCGAACGGCATGGGCCAAGGGCTTGAATTTTCGCACAGTACTTTTCAAGCACGGCTTGAAGAACGCGCTCATTCCGCTGGTAACCGTAACCGCGCTGAACCTTCCGGGCCTTTTCGGCGGCGCCATCGTCACCGAAACGATCTTTGCATGGCCGGGAGAAGGGCGGCTGTTCTTCAACGCGCTCGGACAGCAAGACATCGCGTTGATGATGGGCTACTTGGTCTTCAACGCCTTCCTGGTCGTCTTCTTTAACCTATTTGCCGACGTCGCTTATGCGTGGCTCGATCCGCGCGTGAAGTACGATTAGGAGCCGCCACTGATGGCCGTATCAGCATCGTTCGATCCGCAGCTCGTCGAAGACGACGGCTTCGTCTACAGCAAGAACACCGTTTGGAAGCGGTTCAGAAAGCACCGTCTGGCCATGGCCGGAGCGATCATCCTGCTGCTGATGGTCGTCATCGCGGTCTTCGCGGCCAAGCTCGCGCCGTACGATCCCAATGCGATCGACAACGTGCACTGGCAAGGCAATCCGCTCCCGCCGTGTTTCCAGGACGGCGGCCAATGCGGCGGCCATTTCCTAGGTACCGACGAGAACGGCCGCGACGAAGTGGCCCGGCTCATCTTCGGCGCACGCATCTCGCTGACGGTCGGCGTTGCCGCGGTGGCCATGGAACTGGTGATCGGCACGCTGCTGGGTGCAATTGCCGGTTACTACGGCGGATGGATCGACTACGTCGTCATGCGCATCACCGACGTTTTTCTCTCGATTCCCCTGCTGCCGCTGCTGTTGACGCTCACGGCCATAGTAGCGGCGAGCAGCAGTAAAGCTTCGCTCGGTTTCGGGGTGATCGTGGTGATCATCGGTGCACTTTCGTGGCCCGGAGTGGCGCGTTTGGTCAGGGCGTCGTACCTCTCGCTGCGCGAGCGAGAGTACACCGAAGCGGCCAAGGCGCTGGGGAACGGCGACGCCCGGATCATGCTGCGCCACCTGCTGCCCAACGCGATCGCGCCCATCATCGTGCAGGCGACGCTCGATGTCGCCAGCGTCATCGTCGTCGAATCGACGCTCTCGTTCCTGGGCTTCGGGATTCAGCCCCCCACGGCGTCCTGGGGAAACATGCTCGCCAACGCCGAGAGCAATCTCGAGGTGGCGTGGTGGGCGGCCGTCTTCCCCGGCCTGTGCATCCTGGTCACCGTGCTGGCCATCAACTATATCGGAGACGGGCTGCGCGACGCCTTGGACCCGAACATGCGCTAATCGCGGTTGACCGCGTCCGCGGTTCAAGTTAGACTCTTCGAGCCCCCGTGCGCGAGTGGCGGAATTGGTAGACGCACTAGCTTGAGGGGCTAGCGCCCGCAAGGGCGTGCTGGTTCGAGTCCAGTCTCGCGCATATGGTTACAGGGGCGACGTGCTCCACGGCTGTGCATCGGTAAACTCGTCCATGCGGGCAAAGCAGTCCCGGTTACTGACCGCGCCCGGCCGCGCTCGGACCAGGGTCAAGCGCGAATCGTCCGGCGTGCCGAGCACGCCCCGCGCGCTCGCCAAGGGCGCGATGCGCACGCTGAACTCGAACTCGTTTCCACCGGTGAGAACGCCGACCGATTTGACGTGATAAAGTGACAGGTTCGTGAGCGTCGCGCGCAGGGCCGGGCGGCCCCCCGGCCCCGAAACGATGGCGCAGCGTGTGGCCCACACCGGGCCGGCGCAGGAGGCGACAAAGGCGCAGAGTGCGACGGCGGCGAGGAGGGCGCAGAGCGGCCCGACGACCCAGCGCATGCCCCGGAATTTCCGCGTGTTGCCGGCGCGGCCTACGCGCTTCAGGCGCGCTGCGCATCTCGTCGCCGGAAAGTTGGCACAGTCCGCATTTTCAGGTGGGGTGAAACTGAAACCGGCGGCCCCATTTTGCCGTACCTACTGACATAAGCAGCCGCGTCGAGGAGCCTCCTTAATCGTGTGGTTGACCCGTTTTGCGATTACCCGTCCCATTATCACCGCGATGGTGTTCATCGCGCTGGCGATCTTTGGGCTAATTTCATTTCTGCAGCTGGGCCGCAGTTCGAATCCGCCGGGCACGACTTATCCGGTCGTCGTCGTGCAGTCGTTCTATCCGGGTGCCTCGCCGCAAGACATGGAACGGATGGTCGTCAAGCCGATCGAAGATCAAATGACCGGCATCGACAATCTCGATCACATCACGGCGACGATTCAAGAAGGATCGGCGAGCGTCGCGGTCTTCTTTCTCATCGGTAAAGGAAACTACGACCTCGAGGCCGTGGACGTGCAGCGCCGCGTCGACACCGCGCGCATCTACATGCCGACCGATCTCGATCCGCCGGTCGTGATCAAGGCGGGCGGGCAAGAACCGCCGCTCATCGATCTCGCGGTCAGCTCCAAGTCGCTCACTCAGACGCAGATCGCCGACCTGATCAACAATCAGGTCGAACCGCAGATCGCGCAGATCCCGAACGTGCAATCGGTCGACGTTTACGGCGCGGCGAGCCGCGAGTTCCACGTGGAGGCTTCACCAAGCCGGCTGATTGGCACCAATGCGACGCTTTCCGACGTCTTCAGCGCGGTTGCCAACAACAACTTGAACGTGCCGGGCGGCATCATGACGCAGCCGACGCAGGAAGCGACGGTCGCAATCCACTCGTACGTCAACAATGCGAGCGATCTCTTGGGCATACCGCTGCCGGTCCCGGGGTCGTCGCAGAAGAACCTTCGCATCGGCGACGTGGCCAATGCCTACGACAGCCACATCGAAATGCGCACGATCTCGCATTACAACGGCAAGCCGCGCGTATATATTTCGCTGAACCCGACGATCGACGCCGACCAAATCAAGGCGACCCAAAACGCGCGAAAGCAGCTGAAGATCATCGAGGCTCGCTTCCCGCAGCTGCAGTTCGTAGAAGAAGACGCCCAAGCGGACGTCACCGCCAAAGAGCTCTGGGGCGTCGGCCAGTCGCTGATCGAGGGCATCATCCTCACGGCGATCGTCATGATGCTGTTCCTGCACGCATGGCGCAATGCCGTGGTCGTGCTGATAGCCATCCCGTCCTCGATTCTCTCGACCTTCATCTTGATGCGCGCCTTCGGCTTCCACATCGACGACCTGTCGATGATGGGGCTGTCGCTCATCATCGGTATCCTGGTCGACGACTCGATCGTCGTCTTGGAGAATATCACCCGCCACAGGGACATGGGGCAGAATCCCTTCGACGCCGCCATTAACGGGCGAAGCGAGATCGGCAGCGCTGCCGTTGCGATCACGATGGTCGACGTCGTCGTTTTCCTCCCAATCGCGCTGCTGCCCGGCATCACGGGCGAGTACTTGAAAGAGTACGGCGCGGTGGTCGTTACTGCGACGCTCTTCTCGCTCTTCGTTTCGTTCACGCTCACGCCGCTGCTGGCAGCGAAGTGGAGCATGCGCAAGCGCTCGGAGGGAGAACCCAAGTGGGTCAGCGCGCTGGACAATCGCGTGCTCGACGCGGTCCTGCTCGTCGCCGCGATCGGGCTCTGGATCGGCGGCAATGCGACCGGCTGGTTCCTGATGAACGTGATCGGCGTCTTTATCGTCGCGCTGCTCATCCTCAACTTCATCGTGCACCGGTACGATGTAATGACGCGCGTCTACCGCGAGCGATTGCTGCCGTTCGGTCTGGCCCACGGCGGGTTCGTGGTCTTCGTCTGCTCGGTGCTGCTGCTCAACGCCCTCGCGCTCGTCGGCAGCGGCCGGAACGCGCTGCCTCTGGACGCGATCGTGATTGGTGCGCTTCTGCTCTGTTACGGGCTTGCGTGGCTGCTGCGCCGCAACGGCATGAAGCCGCGAGGTTTCGCCGGGCTCGGCTCGCATCGGCCGACTGCGATTGCAACCCTGGCGCTGCCCGCCTTGCTGGGTCCGCTCATGTGGGCTTTGGGCGGCATCAGCTTCGACTTCTTCCCGGCGCAGCAGACCGGCGTGATCAATATGACGGTCAGTTACGCTTCGGGAACGCCGATCGCAACGACGGACCGCTTCGTGACGCAGTTCGAAGACGCGCTGATGAAGATCAAGCACATGAAATCCGTGAGCTCGACCGTCGGCATGAAGCCGTCGGGATTCGGGTCGACGACGGGTGGAAATTTCGCACGGCTGACCGCTCAAGTGCAAGACGGCCATTACTCCGAGACCAACGATATCGTCAAGCAGATCCGGCACATGGGCTACTTACTGCCGGGCGGCGATCTGCAGGTCAATCAGGAGACCGGCGGGGGCGGCGGAGCGTCGCCGATCTTCTACGCACTGACCGGACCGGAAGACGAAATCGCTCCGGCGGCCGAAAAGGTCGCCAAGTTCCTGCGCACCGTGCCGGGGTCGGTCAACGTGCAAACCTCCGCGGAGATCGCGTCGCCGCGTCTGAACGTCGACGTCGATCAGGCAAAGGCGGCCATTCTGGGCGTCGCGCCGTCGGCTGCCGCCAACGTTGCGCGCATCGCCGTAGACGGTGCCGTTGCGACCAAAGTGCGTTCGCAGAACGGCTTGGTCGACGTGCGCGTGCAATTCCCGCAAGCCGATCGCAATACGGTCGAAGAGCTCAAGAACGTGCGCGTCCGCGCGGAAGACGGTACGCTGGTTCCGCTCGGCGACGTGGCATCGTTCAGCTGGACGAAGGCCCCGACGCGAATTGAACGCCTGAACCGTCAGCGCGTCGTCAACGTGATGAGCGACTTGCTGCCCGGATACTCGACGGGTCAGGTGCAGGGACCGCTCGCCAAAAAAATGGCGGAGCCGGGATTTCTTCCCAACGGCGTGACGCCCGCGGCCCAGGGTAACTCGCAGTGGGTCAACGAGACGATGATCAACATGGGCATTGCACTGCTCACGTCGTTCATGCTCGTCTACATGCTCATGGTCATCCTGTACGGCTCGTTCCTGGAACCGCTCATCGTGATGTTCTCCGTACCGCTGGCCGTGATCGGCGCGCTCATCTTCTTGGCTATCATGGGCCGCATCCAGCCCGAACAGGGGCAGTCGCTCAACATCATCTCGATCCTGGGCATCATCATGCTCTTCGGATTGGTCGCGAAGAACGGCATCCTGCTCGTCGACTACTCGAATACCCTGATCAAGCGCGGTATGCGGGTGCGCGATGCGGTGCTGCAGGCTGCGGCGACGCGCTTTCGCCCAATCCTGATGACGACGGCCGCGATGATCTTCGGCATGCTGCCGCTGGCGCTGGGTTACGCCGAAGGCGGCGAGTGGCGCCAGGCGATGGGCACGGTGATTATCGGCGGTCTTTTGAGCTCGCTGATTCTGACGCTCTTCCTCGTGCCGATGATCTACAACACGTGGATGGGTTATTTCGAGCGCAGAGCCGATCAGCGTGCGATAGCCGAAGAGATGAAGCCGCGCGCGCAGGCTGTGCCGGTGCAGTAAACGCGGCGAACGCACGCTTGCGCGAGCAAGCGTGCAAAAACCCGCCCCGCGGTTGGGTAAGCATTCCCTTTGAAATCATTTCTCGGAGGTAGACAGGGAATGCAAGGATTCAGGCGTCCGGCCGGCTTCGCTGCCGCTGCGGCAATCGCGGCCGGTTTGACGATCGGCCCGCTATTTGCGGCTAATGTCACCGTCGTCGTCAACGGACAGGTCATGGCCTTCGATCAGCCGCCCGTCATGCGCAGCAGTCGCGTCTTCGTACCGATGCGCGCCATTTTCGAGCGTTTGGGATCGACCGTGGTGTACGCGAACGGCAACATCAACGCCCAGGGCAACGGACGATCGGTCCATCTCTCGATAGGTTCGACCAACGTCATGATCAACGGGCAGAATTCCACGATGGACGTGGCGCCCTTTACCGTTGCGGGGCGAACCGAAGTGCCGCTGCGCTTCGTCGCGCAGGCGCTCGGCGCAAACGTGAATTGGAACGCGAACACGTCCACCGTCTATATCTCCACGTCGGGCGGCGGCAATCAGAGTTATACGCCGCAGCCGGTGAGCAATGCGTCGTTCCACCTCAACGGCGTCTCGCCGGCCAGCGGTGCGACGGTGAACACGACTGCGCCCGCGCTGCACGCGACCTTCAGTGAAGCGGTTAACCGCGACTCGCTGCACGTGAGCATCGACGGGCGCGACGTGACCAGCGCCGTCTACGCAAATGCCAACGGTTTCGACGTGACGCCGAACTTCGAGCTCGTGCCCGGCACGCACAAGGTCAGCGTTACGGGTACGACGAGCGCCGGCGCGACGTTCTCGACGGGCTGGTCGTTCCGGACCTCGGCGGGTGCCAG
>Ga0070738_10005587_pt1 | contig 13836 bp, 11 predicted proteins | sample Coa_R2_2_FD_66446 | JGI IMG/M metagenome (GOLD analysis project Ga0070738, IMG submission 66446) | Surface soil microbial communities from Centralia Pennsylvania, which are recovering from an underground coalmine fire - Coalmine... | ecosystem: Environmental > Terrestrial > Soil > Unclassified ... | reverse complement strand
GACCAGGATGGCTTCCTGTCCGGGCGCGGCGCGAACGCCCTTCTGAAGTGCGGCGAACGCCTCGGCCCGTCGACCCAGCCGCCACAGCGATCGTCCCAGCGCCTGCCAGGCGTCAGGATCGTCGCTCATCCGGGTGAGTGCCGGCTCGAGCAGGTCAATCGCCTGGCGGTCGATTTCCACCAAGGTCGTGCCTCGGGAGGCGCCGGGCCGCTCCGTGAGACGCGGTGCCGCGAGGCTCAGCGCGAGTCCCAGGTCCCGACCCTGTCGAGTCGCCGAGTCCCTGCCCTCGGCGATGTCCTGTTTCCGCTCCGCCGCGAAGAAGGAAACCAGCCGGGACGCGCCGGCGCCGGCCGGCTTCGAGTCGCTCGATCCCGTCTCCCCGTTGGGCGCGGTCGCCGACGACGCGTCACGATCCGCGAAGCGCGGAATGCGGTGGTCCGACGTTGCCGTGTGGGGGATTCGTGTATTGGCACTGCGCGGCATGTGGCAGTCGATGCAGCTATCGGCCGGACTCTTGCCGAGGCGGCGCCGTCGCGGGACCAGGCAGGGACCAGCCGTGATGTCTTCATCGAGCGAGCGACCGACCGCCGCGGCGCCACTGGAGTCTCCTCCCTTGTCAGCCTGGTGACAGCTCAGGCAGCGGTCGCGGTAATACTCGGTCCGCGTCGACGGTTCGGGGACCTGGTGGGGGTCGTGACAGGAGATGCAGCCCATCTGACCCCGGCTGGCCAGGAAGCATCGGCTGCTGTGCAGTTGCTCGACCTGGCCGACGAACCGCTTTGCCGTCAACTTGTCAGCCTGAAAGCAGACGTCGATGAATTCGTGCAAGGGCAGGCCCGGGCGAAAGTCGGCCAGGGAGCGAGCCGCGCGCACCAGCCGCACGTCGCCCTGGAGATGGCATTGCTGGCAGACCGCCTCGCGGAGCGCCGGGACCAACCGGGCGGGGTTGACGATCGTCGCAGGCTGGCCGTCCCGCGGGATCGGCTGCCGGACGTGGAGCGCGCCGGGGCCGTGACACCGCTCACAGCCGATCGCATGTCCCCGGAAGATCGGCGGCCGGTAGTGGTTCTCGGTCCCGGCCACGATGTCGGCCTGGTTCGCGTGGCAGAAGAGGCATGCCGGACGGATCGGCCGCTCGAAATGGGGGCTGTTCCGCTCGAAGCCCGGTGAGAGGTCCCAGGTCCGCTCCTGGGCGTACCACGTGATCGGCGACTCAAATAAGTAGCCATCCCCACGCTCGACCAGGAAGGAGAACGCGCGGCGGCCCGAGCCGATCACGTAACGCGCCTCGGCCTGGTTGCGCACGACCTCCGCCCCCTGGGCATCGCGACGGATCTCGACGTGATCGATCCGTCCGTCCCGGTGCTCGATCGCGTAGGAGAATCCCCCAGCCTCGAAAGTCGGCTGGTCGCGGAACGGTGCCTCCCCACTGGCGATCGCCTCGCCGAGGGGACGCAGGGAGCGCCCCATCGGATGTCGAGCGTAGCTTCGACTGATCTCGGCATGGCAATGCGCACAGGCTGCGCTGCCCACATAAGCCAGGCCCGAGCGCGCCTCGGGGTCAGGCGTCTGGGACCCGGCCTGGTGAGGAGCATGGGACGGGGTCGTCGAGGTGGTCCCCGGCGACCTGGTCGTGGCGTGACTCCGGGAGACGCGTCTGGCGCGTGGCCACCGGAGCCAGAGCGCTGCCAGGGCCATGGCCGCGATCAGGGCGACCGACAGGGCTGCGCGGACGCGACGGCCGCGAGCGCCGGCCTCCTGACCGGGGACTCCGTCCTCGCGCGAGGGTCGGGGTGCTTCCTCGGTCACGGACGGCCTCCTCCGGCGCGCCTGCGGGGATTCCAGGACCTGGCGAGCCGGTCCGATCCTAGCGCCGCGCGGGGAATCCTGTCAACCGGGGGAAGAGAAGCCCCTGGCGCAGCAAACGACCCTCGGCGTGGTTGCGCCGAGGGTCGGTCGAACGGAATCCGGTCGCGGTTGCAACCGCCGGCGTCCCGGCGAGGGGGATCGGGTCGGGGAGCCCGATCGCCCTGCTCAGGGTAGGGTGGCCTCCCATCCGAGGATCGGGCGGGTTCAGGCTGCCACGCGCTGCCGGCGGGTCATGACGTAGCGTCTCAGGCCGAGACCGCCGACCGTGCTGAGGAACAGCGCGATGGTGCTCGGCTCGGGCACGGGCGCCGCGTCGGGGGAGAGCCCCGTGCTGGCAAGCTGGCCCTCCACGGTGGTGATCCCGCCGGCGGAGGAGGGGACCAGCAGGTGGTGATCGTTCTGGAGCACGCTCAGCGTGCTGGTCCCGCCCGCCAGCGCGAACGAGCCTTGAGTGATCGGGTCGAACGTGACCTGCACGCTCGACTGGTAGGGCCCGTTCACCGTGCCGTTGAGCTCGCCGGTGACGGTCAGCGGGGTCTGATTGAGCGTGGTTCCGTTGAATCCAGTGGGGTCGATGGTCAAGCTGAACGGCGTGTTGTTGTACGTGGTCGTCTGGCCGACGGGCAACGGGGCGACCTGGAACGCGCCCAGGGGGAGGTTCGAGGTCGGGTCGATCATCGCGTTCTGAACCGGCACGTAGCTGATCACATTACTCCCCGTGATCCCGCTCTTATCGATCTGACCAGCCACGCTGTACTCCAAGAGATTGCTGGCTGTCCCGGTGGTGGCGTCGGCCTGGGCGCGGGGGTTATTCCAGGCGAGCAGCCCCAGGGCGATGGCTGCGAGTCGCAGCCCGGTCCACCCTCGTGTCATGCGCATCATTTCCTCCTGAAAGGGATGGGATCGTCGCGATCCATTCCGCGACTTCGCAACGTCTTCGTCTGGACTCGAAGTGTGGCGTCCTCCCCTGGGCCGGGATGCTCCGGACCTTCCCACCGGGCAGGCCGGTACGGACCGGGTCTCCTCGCAAGGCGGATGAACGACACCCGTGGCGACAATCACAACACCAGTCGGGGCCAGGACCGGCGTGGCGGTCGAACCCGAACCGTCGCGACCAGGCGTGCCAGGTGGGGGAGGCCTTCGCGTTCTCGTGCCCATCGCGGCCCCCGTGCCCCACCGGACCGGAACTCGACTGGGAGTTCCCTCGTCACGAAACTCTGGCTGTGAACGAACGCGCCGGAAGATACCCCGTCGCCCCAAGGTTGTAAATTGAACTTTGGGGGTTTTCCGAGTTTTTCCTCAACTTCTCCTGCCCGGCGACCGAACCGCCGCCGAGGGCGGTTAGAGCATGTGCATCGGGTCCACGTCGACGGCCAGCTCGATGCCATGCGGCGCAACGATGCATCCGTGCGCCTTGCGGGCCAGTGCCTGGAGGGGGCGGGGATTGGGACAGCGAAGCTGGATGTGGAACCGATAGAGGTTGCGGATCTTGAGGATAGGCGCCGGCGCTGGCCCGAGGATGCGGACCGAGGGATCGGCCGCCTGGCGCATCGCCGCGGCCAGCTCCTGGAGATACGCGTACACGGCCGATTCGTCCGGCCCGCGCGCGATCAAGCGGACCAGCCGTCCCGATGGCGGGACTCCGTACCTGGCCCGCTCGGGGAGCTCGCTCTGGACGAAGGCCAGATAGTCGTGGCGAATCGCCGATTGGATGGCATAGTGGTCCGGGGTATAGGTCTGCACGAGGACCCGGCCGGGCCGGTCGCCCCGCCCGGTCCGGCCCGCCACCTGGGCCACGAGCTGGAAGGTCCGCTCGGCGGCCCGGAAGTCCGGCAGGTGGAGGGCGGTGTCCGCGTTGACCACGCCGACCAGGGTGACGTTGGGGAAATCGAGCCCCTTGGCGATCATCTGCGTCCCCAGGAGGATCCGGACCTCGCCGGCGCGGAACGCCGCCAGGACCTGCTCGTGGCTGCCGGGCGTCCGCATCGTGTCCGAGTCCATCCGCCGCGCGGGGTAATCGGCGAACCCGGCCTGGATCTCGCGCTCCAGCCGCTCCGTGCCGATGCCGCCGTAGTGCAAGCTCGTCGCGCGGCAGGATGGGCAGGCCGGCGGGCAGGCGCGCTCGGCGTCGCAGGTGTGGCAGATCAGGATATGGCGTCCTCGATGATACGTCGCCGCCACGTCGCAGGCGTGGCACTTGACCACCTGCCCGCACCTGGGACAGATGACGAAGGTGTGAAACCCGCGCCGGTTCAGCAGCAAGATGACCTGGCCGCCCTCGCCGAGGGCGCGGAGCATCGCCTGGCGCAGCGACTCGCTCAGGCCGCCGATCGGCGGCTTCTCGTGCCGCAAGTCGATGATCTCGACCTCGGGCATGGGCCGGCCGCCAACCCGCGTCGGCATCACCAGGCGAGTGTAGCGCCCGCGCTCGGCGTTACGCCAGCTCTCCAGCGACGGCGTGGCCGAGCCCAGGAGGATGGGGATGCCCTCCATCTGGGCGCGCTTGACGGCCACATCGCGCGCATGGTACCGGGGCGTCGTCTCCTGTTTGAACGTGGTCTCATGCTCCTCGTCGATGACGATCAGGCCGAGCCGGCGCGTCGGGGCGAACACGGCCGACCGGACGCCGACGACCACTTCGACGGCGCCCGCGGCGATGTTCTGCCAGTGGCGATGCCGCTCGGCGTCGGTCAGATGGCTGTGCAGCACGGCCACCCGGGCGAACCTCCTGCGGAATCGGCGGATCGTCTGCGGGGTCAGGCTGATCTCGGGGACCAGCACGATCGCCTCGCGGCCGCGGGCCACGATGCGCTCGATCGCCGAGAGGTAGACCTCGGTCTTGCCGCTGCCGGTCACCCCATGGATCAGGAACGGGGCGAACCCACCCGAGTCCAGCGCCGGCTCGATTCGTGCCAGGGTCGTGACCTGCTCGGCGGTCAGGACCAGGGCGGGCCGCGCGGCCGCGCCCTCGGGCGGCGGTGCCGGCGGTGGAGCGACGGACCCGCCGCGGGCGGGCCTGGGCAATCCCAGTGGCAGCCGGCGCCGGACCGTGTGCACCAGCCCGTTCTTTTGCAGAGCCTGGACCGGCACGGGGCTGCACTTGGCCAGCCGGCAGACGTCGGAGGTCGTGAGCGGCTCGTCGCTGCGGCAGAGGACCTCCAGCACGGCCGCCTGCTTGGCCGAGAGCCGCGGCTCGATCGTCCCGGCCCGCATCGCCTCGCGCGTCTCCTCGGGCACAACCAGGAACGTCCCCACGCGCGTCCCGGCGTGTTTCTTCACGCCGGCCGGCACGGCGGCATCCAGCGCCTGGCCCCAGGAGCAGGCGTAATAATCCGCGACCCATCGCGTCAGCTCGAGCATCCCGCGGTCGATCAGTGGGGAGGGATCGAGGATCTCCACCAGCTGCTTGATCCGCAGCCGATCGAGGCCCTCGGGGACCTGCCGATCGACGCGAACGCAGTAACCTACCGCCAGCTTGTCGCCGCGCCCCAACGGCGCGCGCACCCGCTGCCCCGCCTGGATCAGCCGTTCGAGCCGGCCCGGCACGCGATAGGTCAACACCTGCTCGATCGGGCGATTGAAGACCACGCCCGCGAATCCGCCGCGGGCCGTCGCCGGCTCGTCGTCCTCCGCCAGCCCGAACCAGGCCGCCTGGCGCGCGTCGGCAACGCCGTCCCGGCCGGGGGCATCATCATAGGCACGATCGCGCCCGTTGCCGTCAGATTCGTGGAGCTCGCCGTCACCCTGCATGGAGACAACGCTCATGGGCAAGACCTATCGCGGCCGGTCTGTGTGGCTCTGCGTCGGGTGCTCTAGGAGCGCCGTCTTGGATCATCCGACCCGGGAGTCACTTCCTCTTGCGAGGTTGGGGGCCCAGTCGCTTCCTCAAGGATTCGAGATCCGGTCAAGTCACACAAAGAACCGTCAATTCGTCCAGCTTCTTATTCTCCGTGATCGCGTCCAGCGCGTGTCGCACGTCGCGTGCGCCCGGACCGAACCGCGCGACGAGGACGCGAATGATGGACCTTCGTAGTCCCGCGCGCTCGCTCTCCGCGATCAATTCCTTGAGCGATGGTATCTCGGTCATGGTATCACTTCTTTTTCCGACCGGATTGAAGCTGTTTCGTGAAGGATTCGAGGTCAGGAGCAGTCGCGGAGGAGGTGACCAGCTCCTCGAGCTTCTTGAGATTTGCGATCGAGTCCAACCAGGGTTGCAGTGAGCGAGCTTCTGGCCCAAAGCGGCGGTCGAGGATCTTTCGAATAGTTTGGAGCCTCTCATCCCTGATGAGCTCGTTGAGCATCGGTGATCCGATCATGGCATCACTTCCGCTTGCGTGGTCCTGGCGAAAGCAGTTTCTTGAACGAGTCAAGATCCGGGCACGTCCCAGAAACTCGCGCTAACTCGTTGAGCCTCCTTTCCTCGGTGATCGTATCCAGTACGGGACGCAAGTCTCGCGCGGTCGGCCCGAAACGCCCCACGAGGACGTTGAGGAGGATTGATCGGCTGGCCGCCAACTTGCTGTCCGCAATCAATTCTTTGACCATCGGTGATTCGATCATGGCCTTGCGTCCTCCCAGGATCTGGAACAACCTCACGTCATTATAATTGAGCTTGGCCAGGAATTGGGTCACGGCGAGCAGATTCTCGCGCTGGCCGCTCCGGGCATCGCGGTCGATCCGACTGCGACATTCCTGGAAGATGGGTTCGGGCGGGCCGTCGATCTTCGCCAGCGGCACCCACGGGATCAGGCCGAGGTCGTTGGCGGCAAGCAGGTCGGCGGCGGGGATCGTCCACAGTTCGACCACCTTCCAATCGACGCGCCAGCGGGTCCAGCCGTGGGGGCTGGCCAGCTCGACGGTCCCGGTGGGGCGTGTGCGGCGGCCGGGATGGAGGATCACGGTGAGGACTTCGGGCAGCTCCTCGTGAGCGAGATACACCAGCGCCGAGCCCTGGACGGCCTGATTGCTCAAGCGTCGGTAGGGATAGGTGGAGATTTCCACGAGGAACCGGGCCGGCCTGGCTCGTCCCCGCAGCTTGGCTTCGATCAAGCCGTCGGGCAACCGCCTGGTCTGGACCAGGTCGGTCGGCAACGCCTTCCACCAGACGATGCCGCGCGCCCCGCCCAGGCGAAGGATCGAATCGCCGTGGTTCTCGATCAACCACTTGCTGCTCTTGTCGTATTCCTGCATGCCCGTTCGTCCCACCGGCACTCCGCAACCCGACCACACCCGGACGCCCCACCGTTCCGAGCCAGTGATTCCCTCCGGCTCGCACCGCGTCGTCTCGGGAGTTGACAAGGCTCATCGATCAGACCTATCGTCGGGAATCGTGGCGTAACGGATGAGGGATCTCGCCGGCATCGGCCGTCCCATTGTCAGTACAGCCGATTTCTGCACGTTTGTCCACAGCGAATCTTCGTCCGCCGCGGGTCTCCGGAGCGGATCTGCGGGTCGGGATGAGAATGAGGGCTGCGCGGCGATGCGACTGGGACTTTTCGGGGGGACGTTCGACCCGATCCACCTGGGCCACTTGATCCTGGCGGAGCAATGCCGGGAGTCGTGCGGGCTGGACCGGGTGTGGTTCGTGGTCGCCGGCGCACCGCCGCACAAACCGGGGGGACGGACCGAGGTGGCCCACCGCCTGGAGATGGTCCGGATGGCGATCGCCGGTCACTCCGCGTTCGCGGTCTCCGACATCGAGGCGGCGCGTCCGGGCCCGCACTACAGCGTCGAGACGTTGGAAACCGTCCGCCGCGATCATCCCCACGACGAGCTCTTCTTCTTGATCGGCGCCGACAGCCTGGCGGATCTTCCCGGCTGGCGGGCGCCCGCGCGGATCGCGCAACTGGCGAGGATCGTCGTGGTCAACCGCCCTGGCATCGAGCAGGTTGACGCGACGAACCTGCCCGACTTCGGGCCGGGCGCGCACCCGCTGCAATCCGTCACGATCCCACCCGTCGGCATCGCCTCCAGCGACCTCCGCCGCCGCCTGGCCGAGGGCCGCAGCATCCGCTACATGGTCCCCCGCGGTGTCGAGGCTTACATCGACGCCCAGGGCTTGTATCGAGCTGCAAACGAGGATGAACGCTGATCGAGGTATCGATCCCCGGTGGGGCCTCAATGATCGAGGAAGACCGCCGGCTTGACCTTGAAGAAGCGCGCCAGAGCCTCGATATGCTTGAGGTTCAGCTTCCGCTTCCCGGCCAGGATCTCGGAGATGGTCGAGACCGAAAGACCCGTTCCGGCCGCGACGTCGCTCTGCGTGACAGAGTGAGTCTCGATCAGGAATTCCAGCATCTCCGCACCCGAAGCCGGCGGGATGGGGTAATGCTCGTCTTCATATTTCTCGACGAACATGGCCAACGCCAGCAAGAATTCGGTCTCTTCCGGAGTGCGGTGACTGCCCCGGTCACTCAAACGATAGAGTGTTGCGATCGCGTGATCATACTCCTCTTCCGAGCGGATGAACCGGAGGGGGCAATCCCGGAACAGATCCAGGTACTCATCGTTGGCCCGGGGGACGCCTCCGGTCTTTGCCGTCGCTCTCCGTCCTTGTCGCTTTTTCGCTCGAGTCGCCATGCCGAATCGCCTCCTGGTCGTGATCTGGGGCCTTCCACGTGCCTCTGTCGTATTCCTTGCGCGTCAACACGTACCGGACGAGAATCACCTGGTTCTGGAAATAGACCTCGATGATGAGCCTGTATTTATTCCCACCGATATTGATCACAATCCGATCGCCGACGCGATCGGCGCCTGGGCAATCGGCCTTCAACTCCGCGAAGTTCGCCCACTTCGCCTTCGTTGCGAGCTTGAACCACCGGCGTAACGGCTCCTCGGCGTCGGCGTGCACCTCCCAGAATTCGCGCAGCGCTCTTCGCGAGATGACATGCATATCGGGCTCGAAGTTCCTGCGGTCCCGTGGATCGACCTCTCATCGTATTTCGCAAAATCAGAAAATGCAAGTCCGATGTGGCTCCCGTCCCGCTCAACTCTGCGGCGTTGGCATTCGGATCATTCTCGTGCCCTCCCGAGCACTCAAACGGAGGAGTGCATCGATAGCATAATCATATTTATAGTTATAATGTGATAAACCGAAGTCACCCTACAAATCCCGATAGTTCTCCTCGAACATGGCGATGCGGCAGCCGGAGTGGTGTCGCCAGATGCGCATCCATCGCCGCTGGGGGGGCAGGGCCAGGATTTCAGCCGGGGAATACCGCGCCAGTTGGCCGGCTCGCCGATCTTGAGGGTGCGGGCCGGCGGCAAGCTCTCAACCACCGCGACCGCCTGTCGCGGGTCGAGGCAGACCCAGGCCAGGAGGATCGAGGAGGTGATGTCGTTGGTGTCGCGGAGCGGTCGGCTGCGCTCGAAGGCCGCGACCGGCTGGAAGAGCGTCGCGGCCACACGGCGGTCATACCGGGAGAGGAGCATCGCCTCGGCGACCATCGGAGGCTCGGGGTGGCCGAAATCGGTGCGCGGGTCGTCCCCGGGGGCGCGCAAGGCGACGGCCCGCCAGAAGACCTCTTCCCCGGCTTTGAACAACTTGGGCGCGAGGCCGGCGAGCGCCACCGGCTTCAACTCGTCCTTCTGCGCCTGGATCGCCGCGACCGATTGTTGCAGGAGCGGCCGCGCCTCATCACGATCGCCCAGGGCGATCCGCTCCAGAGCGATCATCTCCAGCAACCCGCAACGGATCAGCGGCCCGACTTCGTGCTTCTCTCGTCGAGGCGACTCGGCGCCCGTGATCTGGATCAACTCCTGGACCTTGGTGAACCCCTGGAGCGATTCGACCAGCTTCATCGCCCGATCCAGCGATACCCGTGCCGCCGCGAAGTCGCCCGCTTCGCGCTGTCGCTTCGCAATCTCGGGCAGGATCGCGAACACCTCCAGGTCGCCCCAGTCGTATTTCTTGAAGTCGAAGCGTTCACACGCCTCGGACGCGCGGCGGAGCGTCTCCAACGCTTCGGCCCGGTCGCCCAGCTTGAGCTGCGCCTCGCCGACAGAAACCAGCGCGAGAAACTTCAAGCCGCCACCCTCGGCACCCGGCCGTGGATCGGCGAGCACGTCCTTCGCGGCCTGTTGCAAGCTCAGGCGCAGCGACTCTTGGGATTCGCCCGCCGGCTTCGGCGGCGCTGCGTGGGTCCCCAGCGCCAGCGCGATCCCGGCGAGCAACGCTCCCACCAGGCCGATTCCTTCCGGCATGGTCAATTTCATCGAACGATCTTCCAGACTGAAGATCCGACGAATCCGGGTCGAGAGCTGGCGATCGGCCATGGCTGTCGCGGGCGCGACGGGACGGCCTGCGCGGCGCGCCGCTGCTACCGCCACGAGCATCTCGACATAAGCCTCCGGCCGGCCCAGCCGCGCCACGACCAGGCGATCACAGCACAGCTCGCGCTCGAGCCGGACCCAGCCCGAAAGCCACCAGGCCACCGGGTGGAAGAACAGCAGCGATTCCACGAGCCGCTGCGACAGGTTCACCAGGTTGTCCCATCGCTTCAGATGGGCCAGCTCATGGAGCAGGGCCATCTCGATCTCCTCCACACTCCAGCTGGTGATCGCCGCAGGCGGGAGCAGGATCAAAGGGCGGACGACGCCGATGAGGATCGGCGCGGCGACGCGGTCGCAGACCGCGACGCCGATCCGGCACGCGATCCCCAGGGAATCGGCCAGGACGCGACAACACCGCGGGATCTCGCCGGACTCGACGAAGCGACTCGACCGGCGGATCCGCTCGACGCCCACCAGTCCCGTGGCCAGCAGGACGAGGTTGAGCGGCGTGCCGGCCAGCCAGAGCCACGGGAGTCCCGCCGCGAGGCCATCGAGCCGCGCCCGAACGGATCGGCGATGCGGCTCGGTCGGCCGATCGGGCGAGCTCATCCGCTCGGGCACTTCACTCGCTGGCATCCTGGCCATCGGCGCCACCGCCATCGCCGACGTGTCGCCACCGCCAGCACAGACGGAGATCAGGGACGATCCCCGTGCCGGCTCGAAAACCCACACGAAAATCACGACCGCCGCGATCGCCAGCGACCCGAGGCAGACCAGGGCCAGGGCGTACCGCGTCTCGGATCGGGCCGACCGCGCGAGCCTCCGCGAGATCGCGGCCGCCAGGCCGAGGGTCGCCCCGACCCACCACAGATGCAGCATCGTCCAGCCCGCCGCCGTCCAGACCGGCGAGGCGGTCATCGAGGTTGGGTTCATGGTCTGGCTCCTTCCTTCGCGGGCGCGGTCGTCTTGTCCGTCCGGGCTTTCAGCAGGTCGAGGATCTCCCGGCACTCCCGATCGTCGAGCTCTCCCTCCTGGATCAGGTGGGCGACCAATCGTCGCGCCGAGCCGTCGAACAGATGCTGGACCAGCTTGCCGAGCAGGCCCGAGACGGCCGCCTGGCAACTGACCCGCGCCGACCACAGGTAACCCCGTGAGCCGTCCTCACGCCGGACCAGCTCCTTGTCGAGCATCATCTTGAGCATCGTGGCGACTGTGGTCAGTGCCACGGCCCGGCGCTGCTGGAGCGCCGCGTGAACCTGCCCCAGTCCGGCGGGACCGATCGCCCACAGGACCTTCAGGATCTCCAGTTCGCCGTCCGTCGGCTGTCGACTCGCTCGTCTCGCCATCCTGGCAGTCCCTCCCTCCTGGATCGTTGGTCCCAACCCATGACGCGGCGGTTTCTATAGAGATCGAAAGAAAGCGTCAAGGGGGGATCCTCCGATCCTCCGGACGGTCTGAAGGCGGGACTCCAACATCATGAAGTTACGGCGTCTGTTGAAGAACGCCGATGATGGATCGGGCTGCGCTGAGCCCCTACAGTGAAGGGCTCCAGAAGAATCTGGCGAAGACGGCGGCGAAGAGAGTGAGGATCACGCCGGCGATGCCGAGCACGAGTCCGGCGACGGCCAGACCCTTGCCGGACAGCGTCCCCCGCGCCTTGTCGATCTGGCGGAGTGCCAGCGCGCTCACGACGATCGCCGCCAGGCTGCCAATGCCGCAGAGCCAGAGGAGGCCGAGCACCAGTCCGGCAAAGGCCAGCGGGCTGGTGCGCGGCGAGAGGTCCGTCGGCGACGGCGCGCGCCGGCTCGGCGCGGTGGAAGGACCCGGCCCGGCGACTGCCGCGGCCTCAGGTGCGAGGAAGTCCAGTTCGGGAACGAGGAAGCCCGGAGTCCAATCCTCCATACCGCTCTTCCAGACCAGGGTGTCCGATCCGATCACGCCGCGGGCCGCCAGGCGCTGGAGTTCGGAGAGCGGCACAGGTCCTTGACGGGTCCCGTCGCGGGCGTAGTACCACTCGGGCGCTTCCCCGGTCGCGGGCCTGGTCGAGCCGGAGTGGTCCCCGGGATCGTCCACGACGAGGAACTCCGGGAGATCGGTCGTTCTGGCTGAGACGGTCGATCGCGGCAATCGCCCGGCCTCGGTCTGGGAGAAAAGCCCGGCCAGGCTGTCGGCGCCGACCCACGTGTGGCGGTCTTGCGAGACCTGGTGGAACCGAGCAAGCTGGCCGCGGTCGCGCAGGGATCGGAGCTGGGCCCAGCTCAGCGGACCGAGGACGCGTCCCCGTGCCCGCACGTACCAACGGCCCGATGCCTCTGCGCCTGCCATGATGGGCCGCCCCTCTCGCCGCGTCGAGGTTCGGGCTCCGGTCGCCGGTTCGGCTCACGATCGGCCCTCATCCGGCGGCGCAGCGAAGACCGGCCGCCCTTCGGCCAGCGCGGGGTCGTCGACCACGGAGAGCCGCGGCTGGGCTTGATCGATGGCGCCGATCTTCCGCCAGGTGCCGTGGCCCTCCTCGACGGCCATGATGACCCAGAGAGTCCCCTGGGCCGGTAGGACCGATCCCGTCCGGACCCGCCAGCCGTCCGCCTCGCGGGCCAGCCACCCGACCGTCCGCGGCCGGCGCGCGATCCGGCGCTCGATCTGCGCTCGACGTTGGAGCGCGTCCTTCCGCAATGGGGCCAGATCGGGCAACGACCGCAGGGCCGCGGTGGCCCGGGGGCGCATCAGGTCGGCCTCGTCGCTCTCCGGATCCATCCAGGGGACGTTCACGTCCACTTCGGCCTGGTCCACCAGGTTCTTGAAGCCTCCCAGGGCCTCGCGCAGCGGCGCGCTCCCCTCGACCGCCAGCTCCAGGACCTTGCGGAGCAGGGCCATCCGGAGCACGGGGTCCATCCCTGACTGGGACCGGATCCGCTCGACCAGGTCGAGCATCGCGGTCTCCCAGTCGATCCGCCGGGCATCCTGGAGCAAGATCGGCTTGAATGCGGCGGCGATCTGGGACTGGGGGGCGACGCCTGACCACTGGACCCAATCGGCGATGATCTTGGCGGTCCGCTCCTTGCCGTCGAACCCGGCCAGGTACCGGATCGATTTGGCATCGCGGGCGGGCTTCTGGGGCGTGTAGTAGCGCCGGGGACCATCGGCGGAGGGGGGCTTGACCACGACCATCCACAGGTTGTCGACCAGGATGTCGGTGAGCAGCCGCTGGAGCTTGGTGAGGGCGCCGTCGGCGTCAGCCCCGCGGCGGGCGATGGCTTCCATGGCCCCCTGGTACGCGCCGGCGCGGTCGGCGTCCGGCGCGCCGGGGTGCTGGACCAAGAACTGCCGGCAGAGCTCGGCGCGGATCTTGGCCTCCTGGGGTGCGATCGACAGGCCGCCGTCCTTCCAGCCGGCCGCAAGGCGGTCCCAGGCGGCCAGGGCGTCCCAGAGTGGCTGTTCCTTGAGCGTGATCGTGATCGCGCGCGAGCGGGGGGTGTCGGGGAAGGTCTTGACGTAGGTTTGCAGCGCGGCGGCGAATTCGCCGGCCTTGGGGAATCCCCCGCTCACCGGGGCATTGGCCACCGCGGCGGTGATTGCCTCCTCGAGCCGGACCTGCTGCTGGCGCTGGTCCAGGCGACCGCGCACAGCATTGATCCGCTGGTCCAGGCTGCGGGCGCGGGCCTGGATGGCCTCGCCGGCCAGGGCCAGATCGGGCCC
>Ga0070738_10005586_pt1 | contig 13837 bp, 7 predicted proteins | sample Coa_R2_2_FD_66446 | JGI IMG/M metagenome (GOLD analysis project Ga0070738, IMG submission 66446) | Surface soil microbial communities from Centralia Pennsylvania, which are recovering from an underground coalmine fire - Coalmine... | ecosystem: Environmental > Terrestrial > Soil > Unclassified ... | reverse complement strand
GGGGAACGTCCTCCTCGCGCTCCGGACGCCGAAGCCCTCCGAGCTCAAGAGCGAGGCCAAGGCCCCCGAGCAGCGCCCGCTCACGGGCGCTCCACTCACCGCGCGCGAGCTCGCCAGCGCCGCGAGGGCCACGCCCGAGGCGACCTCCCCGCAGGAGAGGGAGAGCAGGGCCCACTTCGCCGAGCTCGCCCTCGCGATCGACGAGCGCTGGGTCCACCTCGAGTGCAGCCAGGACGAGGCGGCGAAGCTCGGCGCCGTCCTCCGGGCCGCCGCTCGCGACGTGCTCCTCGCGAGCGCGCCCGATCCCGAGCGGATCGCGACCGCCCGGCGCCGGATCGTCGCCGCCCGGGTCCTCATGCCCGACGCCGAGCCCTTCGTCGAGGAGGCGGATGCTCTCGCTCGCCTGTGGGAAGCGAAGGACACGCGGCTCGGCAGCGCCGCTCGCCTCTGGGTCCAGAACGGCGCCTACACGGTCCCCGCGTTCAAGGAGCTCCGGGATCAGGTTCGCCCCGGTCCCCCGCCCGAGGACCGGGATGCGTTCGAGAGGCTCGTCTTCGGAGTGCAGCGGGCGCTCGACCAGGAGGTGATGCTCAACCCCTCGCTCAAGGGGGACTGCTACGCCGAGGCGCTCCTCGTCTACCCGAAGCACCCGCTCGTCTGGAGCCACGTGCGGGACGAGGCCGCGAGCACGGGTGACTGGCCGCTCGCGGCGCGGGGCTCGCGGACCGTCCTCGACCTGACGCGGAAGCTCTCCGTCCCCGGGGAGGACGTCCAGAAGTGCTTCCTCGGCAAGTTCCTCTTCCTCTGCGGTCGCGAGGAGGAGGGCGTGCGCCTCATGGACGAGGGCCAGAGCCGCGTCGACGATCAGTACCTGGGCTACGAGCTCGCGCGAGCGAGGCTCGCGAAGAACGACCTCGCCGGCGCCAAGCTCGCGCTCGACAAGCTCGAGGCGATCGCTCCCTCGGACCCGCACGTGAGAGACGCCATGGCGTTCTGCCGCGGCCGCATCGCGGTCCGGGAGCGCTAGGTTCTGTTTGAGAACACAGAACCTAGCGACCTGCGCGATGTTCGGGGGGCTGCGCCCCCCGAAATCCCCCCGTTTGCGGCACTGTCTGCAAAACTCGGCTTCCGCGAACGGCCTCCAGCCGAGTTTTCCAAACAGTGCCTAACCCGAGCCCTTGCTCGATCCGTTGCCCCCGAACGCGATCCCGAGGGCACCCGTCCTCAGGCGCGCCACGATCTTCTCGATCTCGGGGAGGACGTCCTCCTTCCCGTCGAGGCGGAGCGGCCCGAGCATGGCGACCGCGGGCGACGGCGGGTCGAGCGCGACCGAGTCGTTCCGGAGGTCGGCGCGGAGCTCGAAGAAGCGGTCGGGGTTCAGGTGCACGGGCTCGGGCTTGGGCGTGGTCCCCGTGGGCTTCGTCTCGGAGGGCGCCTCGGCAGAGCCGGCGCGCCTCTGCCTCAGAGCGGCGACGACCTCGTCCTTCGTCTTCCCGCGGAGCGTGAACATGAGGAAGGGGTCGTCGTCGAACGCCTCGGCGACCATGAAGTGGACGGCCGCGAGGTGCTTGCAGGGCCGCACCGCGTCGGGGCACGTGCACGTCTGGCCGAGCTCGTGCTCCGTCTTGGGGAAGAGCCACGTGCCCGCGGCGTAGAACGCCTCCTCGATCTCGTGCGGCATCTCGCCGGCGAGGAGCTTGGCGGCGAAGACCGCCTTCTGCGCGAGCGCGTCGAGAACCTTCTCCCACGTCTGGGGCTTGAGCGTGGGGAGCATGATCGTCACGTCGTAGGGCTCGATCCTCGAGCCCTGCACCTTGGCCGAGACCTTCCCCGGCTCGACGTCGAGGGACAGCGTCTGCCCTCTCCGCGCGTAGGTGCGTCCGCGATCGAGGCGCGTCCCCCACCCGAAGCCGTTCAAGACGCCGATCCACCGGTCCGCCCACCAGGTCTCGCCGAACTTGCCTCGCTTGCTCTTCGCGACGAGGCCGTGCCCCTCCTTGGGGCGACTGTGGACGCCCGAGCTGAACAGCGAGTTGTCGCCGCCCCGGTCTTTCCTCGGCATCGAGCGCTATTCCTCCACGGCATCGCTGCCGAGCCGCATGAGCTCGGCGAGCTGTTCGTCGGTCATCTCGGTGATCCAGCCCTCGCCCGCGCCCACGATCCCCTTCGCGAGCGCCTTCTTCGCCTCGAGCATCTCGTCGAGGCGAGCCTCGAGCGTGCCCTCGCAGATCATCTTGTGGACCATGACGCCGCGGGTCTGCCCGATACGGAAGGCGCGGTCGGTCGCCTGGTCCTCGACCGCCGGGTTCCACCAGCGGTCGAAGTGGAAGACGTGGCACGCCCGCGTCAGGTTGAGGCCCGTGCCGCCCGCCTTGAGCGAGAGGACGAAGACGCGCGGGCCGCCGTCCTGCTGGAACTGCTTGATCATCTCCTCGCGACGGAGGCGCGGGACGCCGCCATGCAGGAAGATCGGCTCCTGTCCGAGCTGCGCCTTCAGGTGGCGCACGAGGAGGTCGCCCATTTCCTTGAACTGCGTGAAGACGAGCGCCTTGTCGTTGGTCTCGTAGACCTCCTCGAGGAGCTCGACGAGTCGCTCCAGCTTGCCGCTCCTGGCGGTGAGCTCGCTCCCGTCCTTCAAGAAGTGGGCGGGGTGGTTGCAGATCTGCTTGAGCTTGGTCAAGGCACCGAGCACGGCGCCCGAGCGGTCGAGGCCTGCCTTGCGCTTCTTCAAATCGGCGAGCGACGACTCGACGACGGCCTTGTAGAGGGTCGCCTGCTCGGGCGTGAGCGTGCAGTAGGCCTTCGCCTCGACCTTCTTCGGGAGGTCGGGCGCGACCGCGGGGTCCGTCTTCTCGCGGCGGAGGAAGAAGGGGCGGAGGAGCCGCCGCAGCTTCTGCCGCGCCGCCTCCTCGCGGAGGCGCTCGATCGGGATCGCGAAGCGCTTCCTGAAGTCCGCCTCGCTGCCGAGGAGGCCGGGGTTCAGGAGCGACATGATCGAGTGGATGTCGGCGAGCCGGTTCTCGACCGGCGTGCCGGTGAGCGCCATCCGCCGCGGCGCCCAGAGCGTCGCCACGGCCTGCGTCTGCTTCGCCTCGGGGTTCTTCAAGTTCTGGGCCTCGTCGAGGACGAGGCCGCTCCAGGGCGTCGTCTGGAGGAAGTTGATGTCGCGGAGCGCGAGGCCATAGCTCGTGACGACGAGGTTGAACTTGGACGCGTACTTCTCGAACTGCTTCCCCTTGTCGCGGTCGGCCCCGTGGTGGAGGAGGACCTTGAGCTCGGGCGTGAACTTCTCGGCCTCGCGGCGCCAGTTCCCGAGCACCGACGTCGGGCAGAGGAGGAGGACGGGGGCCGGGATGACCTTCTTCTTGTCCTTCTCGTCCGGGACGACGAGGTTCCCCGCGAGCCGCTCCTTCTCGATGTAGGCGAGGACCTGGATCGTCTTGCCGAGGCCCATGTCGTCCGCGAGGAGCGCGCCCATGGAGTGGCCGCAGATCGTCTCGAGCCAGGCGAGCCCGACCTCCTGGTAGGGACGGAGCGTGCCCGTGAACGTCTTGGACGGCTTGGAGCCGTGGGGCTCGTTCCTCAACGCATTGAGGAGGTCGCGGAACTTCCCCATGGGGAGCGCGCGGTCGTCGAGCCCGACGACCTTGAGCCCCAGGACCTCGTCCGCGGCGCCGAGGGCGGCCTCGACGGCCTCGGCCGCCGACACGGTCGGGCCCTTCTGCGTGAAGAGCTTCATCGCCGCGTCGATGTCTTCCTTGCGGAGCTCGACCCACTCGCCCCGGACCTTGACGAGCGGCGTCTTGAGCTGGGCGAGCGCCTCGAGCTCGCGGCGGTCGAGCGAGGTGTCCCCGAGGACCACGTCCCACGAGAACTCGAGGAGCGCGTCCGAGTCCATGTAGCTCTTGCCGTCGGCGGTCACGACGCCGCCCTGCACCTTGAGCCGCGCTGCGAGCCTGTGGCCGCCCTTCTCCTTCTGCCACCAGGACGGCACGATCACGCCCATGCCGGCCTCCTCGAAGGCGCCGGCCGCCTCGCGGAGGAACTGGTACGCCTCGTCCGTCGTCAGGGTCGCCTTCTCGGGAGTCGGCGAGTGGAGCGCCTGATCGAGCGGCGGAAAGATCCGGCTCGCGCGGCCGAGGTCGGCGAGGAGCCGCTCCTGCGGATTCTCGGCGTCGCGGCCGAGGAACTGGACGACGTTCGTCCGGGCCGCCCAGACCTCGCTCACCGGCACGAGCGCCGACGGATCGTCGCGCGCCTGGAGGTGGAAGGTGAGCGTCCACTCGGGGGCCGCCTGGAGGATCGCGCGGTCGCGCTCCTCCTTCTTGCGCTTCTCTTCCTCGGCCTCGTCCTTGTCCTTCCAGTCGCCGCGCTCGACCTTGGCCGCCTGGATCGCCTTGTCCTGGGCGATCTGGGGCGGCTCGAGCCGGAAGCACGTCCGGAACGCGCCGTCGAGCGTGACGGCCGCGCCCTTCCAGGTGCCGAGGACGAGCGTGATCCGCTGCATCTCGGCCGGGTCGGCGCCGAGCGGCTCGGCGGCGCCGCGGGCGAGCTCGTCCACGAACGCCTCGCCGGCGGGACGCCTGCCATCTTTCTTCTTCTTGGGGGCCGACGACGCGAGGATCGAGCGGGCAGCGGCGTCGGTGAGCTCGTCCAGGATCTCGCGCTGCACGGCGCGGAGGTGTCGGGGCACGATCTCCTCCGAGGCCGAGGCCGGCACCTGGAGTGAGCTCGGCATTGCCTGGAGGAGGTGCTGGACCGCGCGGCGGTCGTGCTCGTTCGCGAAGAAGGGGCGCCAGCGCGGCCTGCTCTCCTCGAGGACCGGGATCACGCGTCCCCGCGCCAGGACGCCGAGCACGAACAGGGCGACCTCGCGGAAGTAGGTGAGGTCTCCCGGGGCGGCGCCCCGCGCCTTCTCCTCGAGGCCGACGAGGGCGGTGAACGCCGCATCGAGCGGCAGATAGAGGCCGGTGACCGAGACCTTCTCGAGGGTCTTCTCGGTCTCCTCGTCCCCCTGGGGGACGAGGACGTTCACCTTCTGGGGCTTCCCGAGCTTCCTGAAGATCTGGGGGATCTCGTCGGGGACGTGGGGCTCCTTCCAGACGAGGAGACCCGGCTCCTGGTCGAGCTGACGGGGAAACCACGAGATGTGAACGCCGCGTGCGACGGTCGCTTCCAAACGAAGCCTTCTCTAGAACGGCTCGCGCGCCTCGACGCCGGACACGGTCGAACGGAGGCGCAGCCGGTTTTCTTTCCCGGACGCACACAGAAGGCCGCTAGGTGAAACGGCCCCGCCGTCCAGGGTGCCTACATGGTGCTCAAGACCTCGCCCTAATTCAAGGGTGGAGCGAGTTTTTCGGTCAGGGTCCGGGGGGGCGCAGGCGGCTGGTGCGGGCCCGTTTCTTCTCCGGCTCGGGGGGGTCGAGGACGCAGGTCGCCCCCTCCCTCTCCATGGGGAGGACACGAGCCTCGGCTTCGACGCGGTGCGCCTTCCACGCGGTCGTCATGGCGTCGCCGATCGCCGCGGCGTCCTGGTCGTCGTCCGCGAAGGCGAGGATCGAAGGGCCCGCCCCCGAGAGGCAGACCCCGAGAGCACCCGCGGCGCGCGCGGCCGCCTTGACGGCGTCGAAACCGGGGACGTACGGCGCCCGGTAGGGTTCGTGGAGCCGATCCTCCATGGCGCGGAGGAGCGGCGCCCGCTCGTTCTCGAGGAGCGCGGCGATCACCATGCAAGCGCGGCCCGTGTTGCGCGCCGCGTCCTTGTGGGCGATCTGGGTCGGGAGGGCCTGCCGCATCTTCTGGGTCGAGAGCTCGAAGTGGAGGGGCGAGGCCACGACGACGGACGGCATGCGCGAGGGCTCGGCGCGGAGGTACTCGAGCTTGCCGTCGTCGCCCATGGCGCAGACCACGAGCCCTCCGACGAGGCACGGGACGGCGTTGTCCGGGTGTCCCTCGAGCTCGGTCGCGAGCGTCGCGAGGTCCTTCTCCTCGAGGAGGCGTCCCGCGAGCGTGTCGGCCGCGACGAGGCCCGCGACCGTCGCCGTAGCGCTCGAGCCGAGGCCGCTCCCGAGAGGGACCTGCGTCTCGATCTTGATCGCGAGGCCCGTCGCCTTCGGGAACCCCATGAAGTTGCGGTAGTGCTGGAAGGCTCGGACGACGAGGTTCTCCTCGCCCTTCGGGATCCGCTCGGCGCCCTTGCCGCTCGAGCGGACCTCGAAGCCCGCCGGGATCTCGGCGACCTCGAACGAGTTCCAGATCCTCAGCGCGAGCCCGAGCGCGTCGAAGCCCGGGCCGAGGTTCGAGGTCGTGCCGGGAGTGCGAACCTTGGCGGTGCGGCGGACGGGCTCTTCCACGACCATGGTTCTACAACTTTTGCGCGCGGCACGCGCGTCGCTCGTTGCGTCCTTCGTGCGCGGCGCCCGCGGGCACCGCGCGGGGAGGGCCGCATGGACGCTGGCGCGATTCTCCTTCTGGTGGTCATTACGGCCATCGCGATCCCCTTCGGGCTCCTCCTGGGAAAGGCGTGGGGATTCTGGGTCGGAGGGCGTCGCTTCGACTCGGTCGAGGACTTCGTCGCCCGCACGTCGGAGATGACGGGCCTCCGGGGGACGGCGCCCTCGGGGTTCTTCTCCGGTTTCGCGGACACGCGCTTCGCGGGGACGTTGCCCTCGGGCCGGCCGGCGTCGATCCACTACGTCGCGCACACGACCTCGAACGGGAAGACCTCCTCGACCTACTACACCGTCCACTTCGCCGTCGCCGTCGACCCCGCGGTGCGACTCAAGGTGACGCGAGAGGGGATCCTCTCGAGGCTGGGCTCGTGGCTCGGGCTCGTCTCCGACGTGAAGGTCGGCGACGAGGGCTTCGACTCTCGCTTCTGGATCAAGGCGCCGGACGAGGCGAGGACGCGCCGCGCCTTCGATCGCGGGCTCAAGCACGGGGTCGAGAGACTCTTCGAGTCGTGGGGCGTCGCCGACCTCGAGGCCGAGGCCGGCTGGCTCCAGACGCAGGCGCGCGAGGGCTCGATCGATCCCTACTTCTATTCGACGGTCCTCCACGAGCTCGACGAGGGCGCCCGGAGCTTCGACCGGGCCTCGATCGAGGTGACGGTCCTCGGTGGGAAGCGCCGGGCGCTTCGCGACGCGAACGGAGCGACGCGCTGCGCGTATTGCCACGACGAGGTCTCGGGCCGCGAGCCCGACCTCGTCGCGTGCGAGCAGTGCCACACGGTCCTCCACGATGAGTGCTGGCACGAGCTCGGTCGGTGTCCGCTCATGGGCTGCACCGGGAGGACGGCGGAGCGGCCGCGAACGACCGTGCGGTAAGATCTCCGCCCGGGGTGCCTCGTGGTGCGCGTCCTGGGTCTCGCTCTCCTCCTCGCTCTCGGCGGAGTCGCGCTCGCCCGAGGCTCCGCCGTCGAGGAGGCGCGGACGCTCCTCCGAGACGGCGACGCAGCGGGCGCGATCGCGGTCTGCGAGAGCGCCCTCGCGCGGGGCGAGGACGACCTGGCCCTCAGGACCGTCCACGCCCGGGCCGCGCTCGCGCTCGGGCGGGTCCGTGTCGCGCACGAGGAGCTCGAGAAGGCCGCCGCCGAGGACGAGCTCGACGCGGAGGCGACGTTCGACCTCGCGCGCGCGAGGCTCCTCTACGACGACCGCCAGGGCGTCGAGCAGCTTCTTCCCAGCCTCGAACGCAAGACTCGGACGCGCGTCAAGGCCGCGCTCGAGGGAGCGTTCGCTCCTCTCCAGCAGATCCGCTCGGAGGGTGGACACTACCTCGTCTTCTCCGACGTGGGCGTCGTCGGGAGCGACTCCGCCGGAGCTCGCGAGGCGGCGAAGCTCCTCGAGGCGAGCCGGAGGGCGTGCCTCGAGCTCCTCCCCGTCGAGGACGAGAAGGTCGTGCATCGGGCGTTCGTCTTCGCGCGCCAGCGCACCTTCGCCCGCTTCACGAAGCTCGTGGACGAGCAGGGCGCGGGCGAGTCGGACGGAGCCTTCTGCGAGGAGCTCCGGGTCCTCACCGTCGACGCGTCCGAGGGCGGCGGGACGTTCTCGGAGGAGACGCGCGACGTCATCTTCCACGAGAGCTTCCACCAGCTCGTGAGCCTCTACGCGCCGGACCTCCCCTCGTGGCTCGACGAGGGCCTCGCCGAGTGGTTCGGCGCGACGCGGGTCCTCCCCTCGGGTGCGATCGAGACGGGCGTCGTGAAGAAGCACGCCGGGAACGACACGACCCGCTACGAGGACATGGAGCACGCGATCCGCGACGGAACGGCTCTCTCGCTCGGGCGCTTCTTCCAGGTGAAGGACGAGGACTTCGAGCGCGAGAAGGACGCCGACCGGAACTACGCCGAGGCGTGGGCCGTCGCCCACTTCCTCATGGCCGACCCGACGCGGAGGAGCGTCGTCCTGCGCTACCTCGAGCTCCTCCACGCGGGGAAGAAGAGGGACGCGGCCTACGGCGAGACGTTCGGAGCGCTCGACCTCGACGCGCTCGACGGTCAATTCCGCCGTTACTTCAAGGGCTTGTAGCTGGTATTCTCGGCGGTCCCATGGGCGCTCTCCTCGAAGTCGAGAACCTGAAGAAGCACTTCCCGATCAAGGGAGGCCTCCTCGGCCGCGTGAAGGGCTGGGTCAAGGCCGTGGACGACGTCTCGTTCGTCGTCGAGGACGGCGAGACCCTCGGCCTCGTCGGAGAGTCGGGCTGCGGCAAGACGACGGTCGGGCGCTCGCTCCTCCGCCTCATCGAGCCGACCTCGGGGGCGGTCCGCTTCGAGGGCCGCGACTTCCTCGGGATCGGCGGCGAGGAGCTCCGCCGCATGCGCCGGCGCATGCAGATCATCTTCCAGGACCCCTACTCGTCCCTGAACCCGCGCATGACGGTCGAGGGGATCGTCGGCGAGGCGCTGACCGTGCATGGTATCGCGAGGGGTCAGGAGCGCCGGCAGATCGTCGAGCAGCTCCTCGTGAAGGTCGGCCTCTCGGCTCGACACATCGGGCGCTACCCCCACGAGTTCTCGGGCGGACAGCGCCAGCGCATCGGGATCGCGCGCGCCCTCGCGCTCTCGCCCAAGTTCATCGTCTGCGACGAGGCGGTCTCCGCGCTCGACGTGTCGATCCAGGCCCAGATCCTCAACCTCCTCATGGACCTCCAGCAGGAGCTGGGCCTCAGTTACCTCTTCATCGCCCACGACCTCTCGGTCGTCGAGCACATCTCGGATCGCGTCGCCGTCATGTACCTCGGCAAGATCGCCGAGGTCGCCGCCTCGAGCACGATCTACGAGCATCCGCTCCACCCGTACACGCGGGCGCTCCTCTCGGCGATCCCGATCCCCGACCCGCTCAACAAGCGGCCCCGGATCAAGCTCGAGGGCGACGTCCCCTCGCCCGTGAACCCGCCTCCGGGCTGCAACTTCCACACGCGCTGTCCCTACGCCGAGGCTCGCTGCAAGCTCGAGACGCCCCAGCTCCGCGAGATCGGCACGGGCCACAAGGTCGCCTGCCACCTCGTGGACGAGAAGCAGGGCGAGCTCGTGAAGGACGGCAAGGTCGTCCCCGCCGTGCCGGTCCGACGTCTCGCCCAGGTCTGAGCGGCGAGGACGGCCGCGCCGGGCTAGTGTCGGGTCATGTCCGATCCGCGAGGAGCGCTCGCGACGGCCGTCCGCGACGTGCTCGGCGAGAACGTCGCCGAGCCTCTCGCGGCCCTCGACGCCCTCGCGCGCCGACCCGAGCTCGGCGGGAAGGCGATCGACGCGCTCCTCCGGGCCCTCGCGCGCGCGAAGGCAGAGGAGACGGCGCCGATCGAGGTCGCCCTCGCCGGCCTCTACCTCGCGCGGGGCGACGCGCCGCGCGCGCGCGAGCTCGCGCTCGCCGCTCTCGCGGAGATCCCGGCGAGCGACGCACCACTCCGCGCGAGGTGCGCGCTGCGGCTCGCCGAGGCGGAGGCGGCCCTGTCGGGGTCACGGGCGGCGGGCGCGGCGCTCGCCCGCGCGTTCCCGGACCTGCTCGAGCTCGACCCGGATGCACTCGGCTCGCTCGCCGCGCTCCTCGCGAGCTCGAACGAGGCCCTCGCCGCGCAGGCGGTCGAGCGCCTCCGACGCGAGAGGCTCGCGCACGCCGGGGAGCGGGCCGGCGCGCGGCTCGACCTCCTCGGGCGGCTCCTCCGTGCGCTCGGGTCGAGCCTTCAGGCGACGGCGGAGCCGCTCGTCGCGATCCTCCGCGCCGTGCTCGACGAGACCGGGGCGAACCGCGGCTTCATCATGCTCTACGAGGGCTCGGAGCTCCGCTTCGAGCTCGGCCTCAGACGCGACGGTCAGGTGATCGGCCCGTCCGAGTTCAAGTACTCGACGACGATCGTCGGCAGCGCCCTCGAGGAGGCACGATGCGTCGTCGTCCCCGACTTCGCGTCGCGCCTTCCCTTCGCGGTCGCGACGAGCGCGAACGAGCTCGGGATCCGGTCGGCTCTGTGCGCGCCCCTTCGCACCGGACGGAAGCTGCCCGGAGCGCCCGATCCGGCGCCGCTCGCCGCGGTCCGCGGAATCGCGGGCGTCCTCTACGTGGACGCCACCGCCACCGGGAGCTTCCGCGAGTCGGACGCTCCCTTCTTCGAGACCCTCGCCGACGCCGCCGCCGTGGCGGTGCGCGCCGCCCGCACCGCGACCGCGCTCCGCGAGCGCTCGGCGAAGGAGGCCCGGCCTCGCGCCGCTCCGCGCGCCGCCCCCGTCGTCCTCGCCCACCCGTACGAGGAGATCGGAACGCAGGACGAGGGCTTCCGGCGAGTCCTCGCGGTCGTGGACCGCGTCGTCGCGAGCGACGCGAGCGTGCTCGTGCGCGGCGAGAGCGGGACCGGCAAGGAGCTCGTCGCCCGCGCGATTCACCGCCATGGGCGACGCGCGAGCGGTCCCTTCGTCGTGCTCGACTGCGCGGCGATCCCGGACACGCTCGTCGCGGCGGAGCTCTTCGGTCACGAGGCGGGCGCCTTCACGGGCGCCCACGAGGCCCGGGCGGGCCTCTTCGAGCGCGCTCATGGCGGGACGATCTTCCTCGACGAGGCCGGCGAGATGTCGCCCGAGCTCCAGGGCGCGCTCCTCCGCGTGCTCGAGGAGGGCAAGGTGAGGCGGGTCGGCGGCACCCGTGCCCGCGCCGTGGACGTGCGGATCGTCGCGGCGACGCACCGCGACCTCCGCGCGCTCGTCGAGAAGGGCGCCTTCCGCCACGACCTCTTCTTCCGCCTCGCCGTCGTCGAGGTGAGGCTCCCGCCGCTCCGCGACCGCCGGGGAGACGTGGCCTTGCTCGCGGGCCGCTTCCTCGAGGGGATCGGCCGCCGCGCCGGGAGACCGGCGCCCACGATCGAGCCGGCGGCGCTCGCCCGCCTCGAGGAGCACGGCTGGCCGGGGAACGTCCGCGAGCTCGCGAACCTGCTCGAGGCCGTCGCGCTCGAGTCTCCCGACGTGATCTCGCTCGCCGCGGTGGACGAGGCGCTCGCGCGGGCGCCGCTCCTCACCCCGGAGCCGACGAGACCCGCGGCGGGCGCGCCGGATGGGGAGACGCTCGAGGACCTCGAGCGCCGCGCGATCCTCGAGCGGCTCGAGCGCTTCGGCTGGAACCAGGTCCGCGCCGCGGAGAGCCTCGGGATCGATCGGCGGACGCTCTACCGCAAGATCCGGCGCTACGGGGTGCGCCCGGACAAGTCCTAGAAGCCGTTCCTCTCATGGAACTCCCTCGAGCGGCAGAGGACGCGCGGCAGACGAGCCGGGTCGGCGTCGGCGCGCAGAGCATCGACCCATCGCTGCTTCTCGGCCGGCTCCGGCGCGCGGCCGAGGAGGCGCGCGAACGTCGCGTCGACAGCGGCCGGGATCGCGGCGGGATCGCCGAGCCGGATCGAGTGGCTCGCCGCGAACCACGCGACCTCGCACGGAGCCTCGCCCCGGGCGACGCGGACCTTGAGGTCGGCCTCGCGGGGGCGCTCCCCGGCGACGGTGCACGCGCGCGCGAGCTGACGACGGAGGAGGGCCACGTCGTCCGGCGTCGCGAGCGAACGGCGGAACAGGCAGGCGATGGCGACCTTCCCCCGTGTCACGGCGAGCGTCGGATGCGAGGGTTCGGTGAGGCCGGCGGCGATGGGGATGTGCTCGCGGTTCGTCGCGCGTCGGAGGTCGACCGTGAAGCGCTCGCCCGCGAGCTCGACGGAGAGCTCTCCCTCGCCCGGGCCGCCCTTGACCTCCATGTCGAGCGCGTCCCCGGGCCCGAGGTCGATCGCGAGGGCCGAGCTCGGAGCCGTGCCGACGAGCCAGGGCTCCTCGCCGCGCACGTCGATCGTCCAGCCCTCCGGGAGCCCGCGTCCCATGGAGAGCGACGCGGGGACGATGACCGCGGTGCGGCTCGGTACCGTGAATCTCTCCTCGTCGAGCGTTCCGACGATCAGGTCGAGGCCCGAGGGGTCGCCGAGGGGGACGACTTTCGCCGAGCGCGAGAGCTCGAAGGCCTGCGCGCGCAGGCGCTTCGCGAGCTCCTTCCTCTCGCCCCCGCTCGCGCGCGCCACCCCGAGCGCGGTCACCAGGACCTCCGGGACCAGCTCCTCGAAGCGAGCTCGCTCGAGTTCGGCTTCCTTGTGTGCCCCGAGCAGGTCGAGGGCGAGCGAGCGATAGGCGTGGACGAGCGGGGTCCGCGCGTACGCGTTCTCGGCCGCCCTGACGTGGCCGAGGGCGACGAGGCCCGCGTGCTCCGGCGTCCAGGAGAGTGTCTGGACCGCAGCGAGCGCGAGCGCGGCGCGAAGCAGGGCGCTCGCGGCAGTCTCGATCGCATTGCGGGGCTCCGGGAGCGGCACCGCGTCGGGATCGAAAGCGCCCGGCGCGAGCTCGTCCTTCGCCGGAGCGAGGCCGAAGCCCTGTTCGCCGAGGCGGCGCCGGACCGAGTCGAGGTTCGGTTGACCGAGAGCCGCCTCGAGTCCGACCGCGGCGTAGTCGACGGAGGCGACGCCCGTGATCATTCCGTCGAGACCGTCCTCGATCGGCGCCTTGTGGACCTTGAAGCGCCGGATGTACCTGTGGACGGGCTCCCACGGCTCGTCGGCGATGCGCGAGCCGAGGACGCGCGGGTCGTGCGCGAAGCGGAGCTGCGCGCGCGCCTCGGCGGCCCGCGGCTCGAGCCAACGGAGCTCGTTCGCGGCACGCGCCGAGCCGCTCGCGTCCCCCGCGACCGCGAGCGCGCTTGCCAGGTAGGCGACGGCCACGGAGCGCGTGTCCCGCTCGAAGGCGGCCGCGACCGCCGCCCGGGCGAGCTCGAGGGATCCGGGGTCCCTCGACGGGAGCGCGAAGCTCGTCCGCCAGAGGAGCTGGAGCGAGGGGAGCGCGGTCCGGGAGACGAGACCGCTCGCGCTCGCCTCGCGGTCGGGGAGCCTCGCCGCTGCTTCGAGGATCGTCTGCGCCTTCTCGAAGCCTTGCGTGCTGACGGACGCGAACGCCCGGACGACCTCGGTCACCGAGTCTCCTCCGTCGAGCGCGTGCGCCGCCTCGGCCTCGACGAGGGAGCGACCGGCGTCGCCCTCGCCGCCATGGAGGAAGAGCGCCATGGCGTAGGAGGCGTGCGCCGAGGGAGAAGCCGAGAAGACCGCCGCTGCTTCGTCGGCGACGCGGATCGCCTCGTCGCCGATCCGTTGAGTGCGCGTCTCGACGAGGCGGTTCGCGGCGCGGCGCGCCTCGCGCACGAGAGCCCGCGCCCACTTGCCGTGCGGCTCGTGGGACGCGAGGTCGCGGGCCAGCGCCGCGCCGTCGCGGCAGGCGTGGAGCGAGGGGCCGAGAGCGGCGGCCCGCCGCGCGTCGGCGATCGCTCCCGTCGGATCG
>Ga0070738_10005584_pt1 | contig 13839 bp, 10 predicted proteins | sample Coa_R2_2_FD_66446 | JGI IMG/M metagenome (GOLD analysis project Ga0070738, IMG submission 66446) | Surface soil microbial communities from Centralia Pennsylvania, which are recovering from an underground coalmine fire - Coalmine... | ecosystem: Environmental > Terrestrial > Soil > Unclassified ... | reverse complement strand
TCACGGCTTGGCAGGGCTGGAGTTTTTGGAAGGCATTCCCGGCAGCGTGGGCGGTGGACTGCGGATGAATGCCGGCGCTATGGGGGGGCGATGTTCGACATTGTTGAGTCGGTGCGGGTGATGGACTTTGCAGGACAGGCGCATGACCGCGGCGCCGGATCGATGCAGGTGGCGTATCGCGCCTGCTCGACGCTCAAGACCGAGATTGCGCTCGAAGCCGTTTTGCGGGGGCGCACCGCCCCGACAGACCAGATTGAACAACGCCTGGCTGAGTTCAGCAAACGCCGCTGGGAATCGCAACCTGCGGCATCAAGCGCGGGGTGCATGTTCAAGAATCCGCCTACGATACCCGCGGGCAAACTCATCGACGAACTGGGGCTCAAAGGCACGCGCGTCGGCGGCGCAATGGTTTCAATGGAACATGGCAACTTCCTGATCAATTCCGGAAACGCGACTGCTCGCGATGTGCTTGAGCTCATCGAGCGCGTTCGATCCCGGGCGCGGGCCGATCGCGGGATCGAGCTTGAAACGGAAGTGGAAATTATCGGCGAGTAACAAAACCAGTGGTAAAGAAGCTAAATATAGTGGTGATGTTGGGCGGCCCGAGCGCGGAACGAGAAGTCTCGCTGCGGAGCGGCACCGCCGTGGCCCAAGCGTTGCGTTCCCTTGGCCACTCGGTCACCGAGTTGGATCCGCAGCCCGGATCGTGGTCGCTCCCCGCGGGAACCCAAGTCGTTTTCCTGGCCCTTCACGGCACGTATGGTGAGGACGGGGCAGTCCAACGCGAACTTGATCAATTGCATGTTCCCTATACCGGTTGCGGCCCGGCGGCGAGCGAAGTGGCCTTTGACAAGCACCGCACCAAGCTGCGTTGTGTCGAGTGCAACGTGCCCACTCCGCGATTTTCCCTGGTCGAGTCATCGGACGCAAGCTGGCCGCTCGGCTGGGATCCGCCTGTGGTCCTGAAACCGGTCTGCCAGGGATCCAGTGTCGGCCTGCAGTTTGTCGATTGCGTGGCCGATTGGGGCAAGTCTTTGGCCGAGGCCTTTCGTTTCGATTCAAAGGTGTTGCTCGAGGAGAAAGTGTCGGGGCGGGAAACGACCGTAGGAATTCTGGGCGGTGCGCCGCTTCCGGTCGTGGAGGTGCGCCCCCGAACGGGAGTTTACGATTACCGAAGCAAATACACCTCGGGAGCGACCGAATACCTGTGTCCCGCCCCGTTTGACGCTGCCACGACTGGCAAAATACAGAAAGCCGCGTTGGGCGCCTTCAATGCGGTGGGCGGCGGTGATTACGCGCGTGTTGATGTGATGGTCAACGGCTCAGGAGAGCCCTTGGTTTTGGAAGTGAACACGTTACCTGGCATGACTGAGACGAGCTTGCTGCCAAAGGCAGCTGCCGCCGCGGGCATTGGGTATGCCGAATTATGTCAAAAAATGATCGACCTTGCTTTGCAACGATCCGGGTCGAACTAGACAACGATGTGGTTCAGGAAAGCGCCTAAGAACAGACGCCTCGGACGGCAATTCGTGCTGGACGTGAAGTTGCGATCCAGCCAGGTGCGCGCCCGCCGAATGCGCCTGGCCGCGATTGCCATCGGTGGTGTGTTCACAGCCGTGGCCGCCCTTTATCTCGCCTGGCAAGCCAGTCAATTGGCCTTGAACGTTCTCATCTACGAAAATAAAGCCTTTGCCATTCGGGAAATCGACGCCCAAACCGACGGTATCATTGCTCCGGATCAACTCCGACGCTGGAGCGGCGTGCGGCCCGGCCAAAATCTCTTCGCCCTCGATCTTCGCGGGGTTGAGAACAACCTGAAACTCGTTTCGAGTATCCGGTCCGTGTCCCTTGAAAAGGTGCTTCCGCACACGCTGCGCTTAAAAGTCAGCGAACGCGACCCGGTGGCTCACTTGAGCGTAGCTCGGCCCAGGCCGGACGGCGGATTGGAAATGGTGACTTTCTTCCTCGACGCCGATGCCATGGTGATTTCACCGCTCTTGCCTGGCGAGTGTGCCGTGGGATCGCAACCACCCGCACCCGACCAGTTGCCGCTGATCGTGGGTCCGAGTTCAACCGAAATCCAGACCGGCCGCCGCCTCGACTCGCCGCAGATCCGCGGGGCGATCGAGTTGATTCTCGCATTCCAGCGATCCTCGATGCAAGCGCTGGCCGATTTGAAGAAGATCGATGCCGCGATGCCCGGTGTGCTCACTGTGCGAACCAGCCAGGGCAGCGAAATCACTTTCAGCCTGAAAGATCCCGACCAGCAATTGCTTCGATGGCAAAGCATCTTTGAAGAAGCCCAGCGACGGAACAAAGCCATTGTCAGCCTTGACCTGGCGGTCTCCAACAGTGTTCCACTCACCTGGGTCGACTCTGGTTCTATTCCCCAAGTCCCTTTCAAATCTACCAAATTACTTCGCAACAGGAAAAAACATGTTTGATTCCAACTCGTCCATTATCGTCGGATTGGAAATTGGCACGTCGAAAGTCTGCGCCGTGGTTGGCGAAGTCAGCGCGGACCGGGTTCTAAACGTCGTTGGGGTGGGGCAATCGCGTTCGCGGGGTGTGCGCAAAGGAGAAATCTGCGACCCTTCGCTTTGTGAGGAGGACGTGCGACAAGCCATCGTCGAGGCGGAGCAGATGGCAGACGTCGAGATTCGGAGCGTCTACCTGGGGGTGACCGGCGGGCATTTGCGCGGCTTCAATAACCGCGGCGTGCACCCAGTGGCCTCAGCGGACCGGGAAATTTCCGAATTGGACGTGCAGGACGTCATCAAAAATGCCAAGGCCATCAACCTGCCGGCGGAAAATCATGTGATCCATGCCATTCGCCAGCATTTCCTTGTAGACGGTCAGGACGGTATCACCAACCCGGTTGGCATGCTGGGTGCCCGGGTCGAGGTGGACGTTCACGTGCTACACGGGAATCTGAACCGGCTTCAGAATGCGATCCGCACTGTCAAAGGCTTGCAATTGGAGGTTGATGATATCGTGTTCAACGGGCTGGCTTCCTCGTTGACCGTGCTTACCAGCGACCAAAAGGAAATGGGTTCGCTGGTCATTGATATTGGGGGAGGCACAACCGACTACGTCCTTTATTCAAACGGGATTATCAAGCACACCGGTGTGCTGGCTGTTGGCGGTGACCACGTCTCAAACGACCTCGCTTACGGACTCAAGGTGCCGTTGAGCCGCGCTGAGCAGCTCAAAATCGACCACGGCTGCGCGCTGGTGGAAGATTCAGACAAAGGCCAGAGCATCACTCTGGCCAATGAGCTCGGTATGCCCGTAAAGGTTCTTAGCCGTGAGAACCTGCGCCGCATCATGTCCCTCCGCCTCGAGGAGATCTTCCAGCTGATCGCTCAGGACCTTGAAAACTCCGACGCCTTTAGCTATGAGCGCTCCCCGGTGTTCCTGTGTGGCGGCGGCGCGCGCATCCCACAAATTGCGAAACTCGCTGAACAAGTCCTCCAGGTGCCCGCCTCCATCGGCAAAACTAATTCCATTAACGGGTTGAAATCGGCCCTGGATCAACCTGAATTCGCCACCGCTATCGGCCTGGTGAAATTCGGGTCCTTTCAGCAGCGCAAACGCGGCGGGCGCTTGTCTCTGAGCGACGGCATCAAAAGCACTTTCGGGCAGCTTTTTAAACGAGCTTGAAAGGAATTCAGAATTTATGATCGACAATTCGCCTACCGCCTCGCCCGGATCCTCGACGCCCCTACGGTTATTTGGGATCGGCGATGCCGGCATCGCCACGCTCGAATTGTTGTTATCCGAAGGCGTTTCCCCCGAGAGTTGCATCGCGATCAACTCGGGAGGACCGGCCCTGGAAAACTCCCGCGCCCAAACCAAGCTCCCGCTGGAATTGCGCCGTTTACGAGGGCTTGGGTCCGGGGGCGATCCAGAACGGGGACGGCAGGCCGCAGAAGAGAAAACGGATGAGCTGAAGGCGATTTGCCTGGGCGCGGAGGTGGTGTTCATTATCGCCGGGTTGGGCGGCGGCTCGGGCGGGGGAATCAGCCCGGTGGTGGCGCGGGTGGCAAAGGCAGCGGGCGCTTTGGTGCTCGGGTTTGTGAGCCTGCCTTTCGATTGCGAAGGCTCTCGACGGCAGGGACTCGCGGAGGAAAGCCTGGAACAACTTCGAGAAGCGGCCGATGGCGTGGTGGTCCTTCCCAACCAGAAGATTTTCAAACTCATCGAGGAGAACACCACGGTTATGGAGACGTTCCGGATTACCAGCCGGCTGTTAGCCGACGGGGTCCAGGGACTCTGGCGCTTATTCAGTCGCAAAGGGTTGATTGAAATTCCTACGGCAGACCTTGTGGACCTGCTGCAAGACCGGAATTGCCAGAGCTTTTTTGCGGTCGCCGAAGCGGCGGGCCAGGACCGTGCCAGCAAGGTTCTGGACAAACTCCTGGCGCATCCTTTACTCGACAACGGTGAGGCCTTGTGCGAGTCGGAAAATGTTCTGGTAAGCTTGACCGGCGGGCCCGGGCTGACCATGGCCGAGGTGAGCCGCGTGATGGATCATATCAAGTCCAGATGCGCGGCTCCACTGACGATGGGGGCGTATATCGAGGAGCAAATGGGGGATCGCCTCGCGGTAACGCTCGTGTGCTCGATACCGTTCAAGATCGAGGGTACGACGGGGCCCCGCGCCGGAGATTTGCACAGCCACCTGCTGGATCGCAAGCCCGGCGCAAAACCCACCTCTCGATTCGTTCCGCCCGCGCCCGCGCTGGCTCCCGAGCAGGTGGAACAGCTCCTCTCCAAGCAGGCGCGCACACGGCCAAACGCCCGCTCAAAGGCGTTGTCGCGCATGCGCCAAACCCATTTGCCCTTGGAAATTGTTTCCAAAGGCCGTTTCGACAAAAGCGAACCCACTATTCACAAAGGCGAAGACCTGGATGTTCCAACTTACATCCGGCGCGGCGTGCCCCTAAATTGAGCTCGATTTCCGTGATCGGTGCTTTCCGCGCGATGCGGCCCCTGACGTTCGCGCCTGACATGACCGTGTTGCCCGACTAGGCTGTTGTTGATGTTTCACCCGCGAATCAAGCGCTTGCTGGCATTGCTGGGGGTGCTGCTGATTTGTGTGACAATCTTCCTGGTTCAGCGCGGTCGCAAGGCGGCCCGAAACGCTACGGCCAGCCGTTCGGATGTCATCAGCCCGGCATTGCTTTCTGAATTCGATTCCATCGAGGGTCGGGAACAACGCATGGATGAAACGACCTGGGCGCCGGAACGGCGAGCGGAAGAATTTGGAGCTGTCCTGGAGACCTTGTGGGACTCTATCAACGCCGCTACTAACCGGTTTGACGTTCTGGCCACGTTTCCTGTCGGCGAATTGGTTGTCAGCGCTTACTTGCCGCCGCTGGCGGTCGGCCATGAAATTCAGGTCCGGCAACCGGACCCAACAAAAAGCGCGAGTTGGTACCAGGGGGAGTGGCAATCATTCCTGGCAACGTGCGAAGCAGGAGGGTGGCGGCTGGAACATATCGAATTTCGCCAGCGCGGATTTGATCCCGCGCCGGCTGGAGGAATGGACCAAAGCCAATTTTCTTTTCGCGCCGACGCCAGCACAACCAATGGACTAGACCGGGTGACTCTCGAAGGTGAGCTTGCGGTGCAGTGGGGTTCAATCAATGGGAGTCGGCAAGCGGCCATTCGCCGCATCGACGCGAAGCGCATCGTTATCAAATCCCGGCGCGGTGAACCTCCGTTTCACCTCATTATCGATGACACCATTCTTCCGCCTGAAAAATGGCTCCTGATAGATCCTTTGATAATTTACGACCTGAACGGAGACGGGCTGCCGGAAATTATTCTGGCGGGCAAGAACCTGGTTTATACACGCAATCCGGACGGCTCATACCGGACCAGGCCCCTCTGCCGATACGACCCTGGACGGATCATGAGCGCGGTAATTGCCGATTTCGACGGGGACGGTTTTCCCGATTTTCTGTGCGCCAAACCCGAAGGTCTGTTTCTGTACAGTGGCTCCCAAGCCGGAACATTTGACCAACCGCCGAGATTGGTGTGGAGGGCCGATCCGTCTCTGAAGTACGCCCAGGTTCTCACTTGTGGTGATGTCGATCGCGACGGCGACCTGGACTTGTTTCTCGCCCAATACAAGAGTCCTTATTTCCACGGGCAGATGCCCACGCCGTACTACGATGCCAACGATGGCGATCCGGCGTATCTGCTTTTGAACGACGGCCGCGGCAATTTCAGCGACGCTACCCTCACTGCCGGCCTGGGAACGAAACGCTTTCGGCGAACGTACAGCGCTTCTTTTGCCCGGTTGCCTGGAGGCACAAACCTCGACCTCGTGGTGGTAAGCGATTTCGCGGGCATCGACATGTACCGGAACGACGGCACCGGGCATTTCCAGGATATCACACGCCGAGCCGTTCCCGATCCGCTTGGCTTCGGGATGTCTCACACGTTTGCCGATTTCAATGCCGACGGCGTGCTGGATTTCTTAATGATAGGAATGGATTCTCCCACAGTCGATCGCCTGGACCATATGCGATTGTGGCGGCCCGGAGCCGCCGAAGAGCATTCCACCCGCTCTCGTTTGGCTTGCGGTAATCGGCTGTTGCTGGGCCGGTCGTCCGGGACCTTTACAACCGTTTCGCCCGAATCACCCATCGCCCACTCGGGCTGGTCATGGGGATGCAGCGCTTTTGATTGGGACAACAAGGGATTACCCGATGTTTACATCGCCAACGGGCACGAAAGCCGCGCGACGGTCCGGGACTACGAGCCCGAGTTTTGGCTGCACGATATCTTCGTGGGCTCATCCAAAAACGACCCGGCCTCAGACCTCTACTTTCAATCGAAGTTCACTCGCACTCGGTCCCGGGGCCAATCGTATGGCGGGTATGAGCAAAACCGGTTGTATTTGAACCAGGGCGGGGGCTCTTTCCTTGAAGCCGGCCAGTTGCTTGGGGTGGGCATCGAACAGGATTGCCGCAACGTGGTCAGTGCCGATCTCGACGGTGACGGAAACGTGGATCTACTGGTCACTACATTCGAGGTTTGGCCCCGGCCAAAACAGTCGTTGCGCATGTATCGCAACGCAATGGCGAACCCTGGCAATTGGATCGGGTTTCGGTTCCGCGAAGAAGGACACGGCAAATCGCCGGTTGGAACAAGCGTTAACATCCAGTATGGCGAACATAAAGCGGCCGCAGAAATTGTGACCGGCGATTCCTATCGGTGCCAATCGCCCAATGTCTTGCACTTTGGCCTGGGTTCCACGGCGAAAATTGACCGCGCGGAAATCATTTGGTCCGACGGTTCCCGGTCCAAAATCGATGCGCCGCAGATAAACCGGTATCACCTGGTGCACCGACCATGACGGACTTGCAAGACGGCAAGGGTGCTGCCGGAGCTTGACCCCGAAGCCGAGTTGGGTCCACGCTGCGAAATCGCTCCTGCCATCCAGTGCAAATGAGAATCCTGCTTGCCGATGACCATGCCTTGTTAAGGCAAGGCCTGATTCATGTACTTTCCGGCGAGTTTCCAAATGCCGAGTTTCACGAGGCGGCAACAACGCAGGAAACGCTCGATTTTCTGAAGGAAGGGTCCTGGGACATTGTTATTCTGGACGTGTTCATGCCTGGCCGCAGCGGTCTTGAGGTTCTGGAGGAATTGCGCCGGATGGAACCACGGCCGCCCGTCCTGGTGGTCAGTGGCGCTCCGGAGGAGCAGATGGCTATTCGGGTTTTGCGCGCCGGCGCCAGCGGGTACCTGAGCAAACAGTCTGCCACGCTCCAAGTCGTTGAGGCGGTTCGGAAGATCCTTCAGGGCGGCAAATATGTAAGCGCCAGCTTGGCGGAACGCTTGGCTGAAGAGACTGGGCACGATCGCGCGGCGTCCCACCAGAAGCTCTCGGATCGCGAGTTCCAGGTTTTGCGGATGCTTCTCGCGGGCAAATCGCTCAAAGAGATTGCCGGCGAACTCTCTCTGAGTGTGAAGACAATCAGCACCTTTCACACTCGCATCTGGGAAAAGCTCGGCGTGAAAAATGACGTCGAATTAGTCCGTTACGCCGTCGAACATCGTTTAACCGAAAGTCCGGCCGGTCCGGGAAATCCTGGAAACGAGGCCGGACACGCATAGCTTCTAACTGGCGCCGCTCTGCCTGCATCGCGCCCGCGCCATCCTTTCAAATCTCCAAGGCTGGTCCTTCGGTGAGTTTTCAATTCCTCTGGGGCATGAGCCCCAATTTACTTCGCTTGGATTCACATCAATATTTTCGGCCATCTAGGTGGAATGAACGGAATAGTTGCGGGCAAGCCACCGGCTGGCGCGTACGCCCACGCTGGGGCGAGGCCGATTGCAATACGGTCGTGGAATAGTGAGTGTGGGCGGGAAGGGTCGCTTCTAGAGGCATGGCTCAGATTTTTCACCGGAGCAGCAACAGCGTCGCGCGTGTGCTGTTGATTGGCGGCTTTTTGGGGTTTTTCGTTTTTTGGGGCATGGTGTACCTAATCTATCGTTCGCCTTACACCACCGATGTGAACGTTGCCCGCGTACAGGAGGTGCCGTTCAGTCATGAGCACCACTACTCGGGGCTTGGCATTGACTGCCGCTACTGCCACACCTCGGTCGAGACCTCTTCGTTCGCAGGGATACCTCCGACCGAGACTTGCATGACCTGCCATTCCCGGGTGTGGACGGACGCGCCGTTATTGGCGCCAGTGCGTCAAAGCCTGGCCACGCGTCAACCGTTGCATTGGAAGCGCGTCAACGATCTGCCCGATTTCGTGTACTTCAATCATAGCATCCACGTGCAGAAAGGCATTGGCTGTTCCACCTGCCACGGCCGGATGGATCAAATGCCCCTGACCTGGAAAGAACATTCACTCTACATGCGGTGGTGCATTGATTGCCATGAAGCACCCGAACGACAGCTTCGCCCCAGGGACCAGATCTTCAACATGAAATGGGAACCGCCGGCAGACCAGGAGCAACAAGGCCGGCGATTAATCGCGGATTATCACATCAGCCAACAAAGGCTCAATCAGTTGCGTGACTGCAGTATGTGTCATCGATGAACTCCAGCCCATCAAACCCTCGAGGACAGGGGCATGGTCCTCCTCGGCCGCTTGATTTCGAGACGATGCGGGCAAATCTGCATAACTCGCCCTTGTCTGAAAATTGGCGCAGCCTTGAAGAATTGGCGGGTACACGGGAGTTCCAGCAAAGTCTGCAAGCCGAGTTTTCTACTGGCGCCTCAGAATGGCTCGACGGGTTATCTCGCCGCAACTTTCTCAAATTGGCCACCGCCTCGATGGCTTTGGCCGGCTTGACTGCCTGCACCCGGCAGCCCACGCGAGAGATCTTTCCTTACGTGAACCAACCCGCCGAGTTGGTGCTGGGCGAACCGCTGTTCTATGCGACCTCCATGGTGCTGGGCGGGTTCGCGACGGGCGCCCTTGTCAAAAGCCGTGAGGGCCATCCTGTAAAGATCGAAGGAAATCCCGATCACCCGGCCAGCCTGGGAGGTTCAAGCGTTTGGCTCCAGGCCTCCATTTTGGATTTGTATAATCCTGATCGTTCCCAAAGCGTCCTTCGCAACGGAGACTTCAGTTCGTGGGCCGATTTTCTCGCGGATTTGAACACGCTCATCGCCGAGCAGCGGCCCAAGCGAGGCGCTGGTCTGCGGTTTCTCACCGAGACAGTGACCTCGCCGACGCTTGCCACGCAAATGAGCGAGCTTCACAAGCTCTTTCCGGAATCCAGGTGGTGCCAGTTCGAGCCCATCTCGCGCGATAACGTTCGTCTCGGAGCGGAGATGGCCTTTGGCCAATCGGTAGCGACTCAATATCAGTTCGACAAAGCCAAAATCATTTTATCCCTGGAATCGGATTTTCTCTATTTCCACCCGGACCGGTTGCGCTATACGCGCCACTTCACGGATGGCCGTAGAGTCGGTTCCGGTCTAAAGCAAATGAATCGGCTGTATGTGGTCGAGAGCTCGCCCACGATTACAGGGTCGATCGCCGACAATCGGCTGCCATTGGAGAGTTCGAAAATTGAGGCATTCACGCGGCTGCTGGCCGGCCGGTTGGGGCTTCCGGTTCAAGCACCGCCTGACATTGGCCCATCAGTGCCGGGACCCTTTATCGATAGCCTGGTTGCCGATTTGCAGGAGAATCGGGGGGCGAGCATCGTTATTGCCGGTGAATCTCAACCCCCGATTGTCCATGCCATGGCGCACCTGCTCAACCAACACCTTGGCAACCCGGGCAAAGCTCTGTTTTACACCGAGCCGGCGGACGTGGGGGCGCCCAATGATCTGTCCATTCAGGACCTCGCGAAGGAAATGGACGAGCGAAAAGTCGACGCGCTCTTTATTCTGGGCTCTAACCCTGTCTATTCATGCCCATGTGATCTTGGCTTTGATCAACTGCTCGGGCGGGTTCCGCGCAGCATTCATCTCGGACTCGAATTGGACGAAACCGCGGCGCTATCGGCATGGCACATTCCAGCGACGCATTACCTGGAGTCGTGGGGTGATGCCCGCTCGTATGATGGAACGGTTTCGCTGATTCAACCGCTTATTTCGCCGCTGTACAACGGCAAGTCCGCTTACGAGGTGCTGGGCGCCTTCTTCCAGCAACAGCCTCTCTTCAGTGATTACGAAATCGTGCGCAATTACTGGCAGTCGCAAAACAAATGGGCTGATTTCGAAGCCGGATGGCGCGAGTCTCTGCACAACGGTTTCATTGCCAACACGCGTTCCGCGCCCCAACAGGTTAACGCACGTGATTTTGCCACCATTTCCCGTGACGAAAACGCGCAGCGCGCGCCCGAGGCCCCGCTCGTTCCTGCTGCCGCGGTTGGGAACTCATCCGGGACAAATTCGCAAGCGACGGGCCTCGAGTTTTCGGCAAGCGATCGCGCCGCACCTGCGGTGTTGAAGGCGACCGGGCTTGAAATCTGTTTTCGTCCGGACGCCAGTGTCTGGGACGGACGCTTTGCAAATAATGGGTGGCTGCAGGAATGTCCCAAACCGTTTAGCAAGCTCACCTGGGACAATGCCGCTCTGATCAGCCCGGGATTGGCGCAGCGCTGCCGCATTTATTCGGGTGATGTCGTCGAACTCGCCGCAGCGGGAAGGCGATTGCGTGTTCCGGTCTGGGTCATGCCGGGGCAGGCCGATAAATCAGTGACCCTCACCCTGGGTTACGGCCGAAAAAGGATCGGCCGAGTCGGCGCCGGCGTTGGGTTCAATGCGTACCTGATGCGCACGGCCCGGATGCCGTGGAATATGTCCGAGGCCCAACTGTTCAGCACCGGGACACGGCATGAGTTCGCGTCCACCCAGCTGCATCATGCCTTGGACAGCAGTGAGCGGCAGGTGTTTCGCGGCATGACTTGGGAAGCATTTCAGGCGAACCCCAATACCGTGAAGAACTCGGTCGAACAACCTCCGCCAGGAGAAACCCTGTACTATCCGGACGAGTATCCTTACAAAGGCCACAAGTGGGGGATGTCGATTGATTTGACAACCTGCATTGGCTGCAACGCCTGCCTGGTCGCCTGCGAGACCGAAAACAACATTCCGTTCGTCGGCAAAGACCAGATTCAGCGCAGGCGCGATATGTTTTGGATCCGGATCGATACGTACTATCGCGGCTCGATTGATAATCCGCGTTTCGCCCACGTCCCGGTGCCATGTATGCATTGCGAACACGCTCCCTGCGAATTGGTTTGCCCGGTCGAAGCCACTGTTCACGACGCCGAAGGCCTCAACCTGCAGGTGTATAATCGCTGCGTTGGCACACGGTTCTGCTCGAACAACTGCCCGTACAAGGTCCGGCGTTTCAATTTTTTGCAGTACGCAAACTATCATCAACCCAGCTATAAGCCGATGTACAACCCCGAAGTGACCGTGCGCTGGCGCGGGGTGATGGAGAAATGCACATATTGCATTCAGCGCATATCCGCGGCGCGGATTGCTTCCGAAAAATCCAACAGGCCGATCCGGGATGGGGAAGTCGTGACGGCTTGCCAACAGGCGTGCCCTGCGAACGCGATCATTTTTGGTGACTTGAACGCGTCAAAAAGCGAGGTGGCCGCCTTGAAACGCATGCCGCACGACTACTCCATGCTCGGACAGCTCAATACGCGCCCGCGCACGACTTACCTGGCGAAAATTGAGAACCCGAATAGAAAGGCGGGGCCGGTCTCATGACGAGTACAGCGCGTGGAGCTTTCGATGGTGGACCGGCCGCGTCTCCGTTGCTGCTGACCTTTTAAGAAATCCCATGGAAACCATTCAAGGATCAGAACCGCAGCACCGAATTCCGGGCGTGCCTTTCCCCGTAACGCCGTTGCGCTACCCGGCTGAAATGCTCGGCCCGAAGGAGACCTACGAAAGCGTCAGTGAACAAATTGCGGGGATTTCCCTAAGGCACCCTCATCGGATGTTTTGGTTTGTGGGCTTCACGATTTCGTTTGGATTGTTTTTGGTGCTCTGCGCGGCGGTAACGTACCTGCTCTATCGCGGGGTGGGCATTTGGGGGATTAACATTCCGGTGGCCTGGGGCTTTGCGATCACCAATTTCGTCTGGTGGATCGGAATCGGCCATGCCGGCACCTTCATTTCGGCGATCCTCTTGCTGTTATTCCAGAAATGGCGAACCACCATCAACCGTTTTACGGAAGCCATGACATTGTTTGCGGTTGTCTGCGCCGGCCTTTTTCCGTTGCTTCACCTTGGCCGGCCATGGGTCTTCTACTTCCTTCTGCCGTATCCCGATACGATGGCGCTCTGGCCGCAGTTCCGAAGCCCGCTCGTCTGGGACGTTTTCGCCGTGAGCACGTATTTCATCGTGTCGCTGCTTTTCTGGTACATGGGAGTTATCCCCGACCTGGCTACGGTGCGAGACAAAGCCAAAAGCGCCTTCAAAAGGAAACTCTATGGCATGGGCGCATTGGGTTGGCGTGGTTCGGCAATGCACTGGAAACACCATCAATCCGCTTACCTGCTGTTGGCGGGACTCGCCACACCGCTGGTGTTGTCGGTTCATAGCGTTGTCAGCTTCGACTTTTCCGTCGCGCAGCTGCCGGGATGGCATTCGACCATTTTTCCGCCTTATTTCGTGGCCGGGGCGATCTACTCCGGTTTTGCAATGGTCCTCAACCTGATGATTCCTGTCCGGCGCATTTACGGGCTGGAAAATCTAATCACGGTGCGGACGCTCAACAACATGGCTGTGGTCATGCTCGTAACCGGTTGGATGGTTGCCTATGGGTACATCATGGAGGCTTTCATGGCGTGGTACAGCGGCGACGTCTTCGAAAAGGCAATCATGTGGGACCGCGCGTTTGGCGCTTACGGCTGGATCTTTTGGGCGCTCATGGCCCTCAACGTGTTCATCCCGCAACTCCTCTGGGCGCGAAAGTTTCGCACCAATGATGTTCTGCTGTTCCTCGTCGCTCTGTCGGTCAACATCGGCATGTGGGTCGAGCGGTTTGTGATCGTGGTTCAAAGCCTGCACCATGACTTCGTTCCGGCGAATTGGGCCATGTATTACCCGACCCGCTGGGACGTTTTGACGTTGCTTGGCAGCATCGGGCTGTTTCTCGCGTTGCAGTTCCTTTTCATCCGATTCATACCTATGATATCGATATCCGAATCGCGCGAACTGATTTCGCAGCGCAAGGAGGGCAAGTTATGAAGCCGATGGAGACCCTAACTGGCCCGGGTTCGCAGAGGAGGGTTATCGAGAGACGGCTTTACGGCCTGATGGCCGAGTTTGCCGAGCACGACCAACTACTCGAAGCAGCCCGCCGCGCCTATGCTGCTGG
>Ga0070738_10005583_pt1 | contig 13839 bp, 9 predicted proteins | sample Coa_R2_2_FD_66446 | JGI IMG/M metagenome (GOLD analysis project Ga0070738, IMG submission 66446) | Surface soil microbial communities from Centralia Pennsylvania, which are recovering from an underground coalmine fire - Coalmine... | ecosystem: Environmental > Terrestrial > Soil > Unclassified ... | reverse complement strand
ATTGCGGATTCTCCTGGATGGCGCTTGAAAATGGTACCTAACGTTTTCAGGTTGTAGAACGACTCCGTAAGACTAACGCAATCGTCTCTTAAACACAAACGCAATGCAATCCGCTGAAAGAAACATCTCGCTTGCGTAAAAATGAGCACGCTATTCAAAGCAAAACGACTTGTGAACCCAGAAGCGTACGCCCAGTGCGAAGCAAGTGGCAGTTGACATGCAACCAATCTGAGCAAATTTAGGTATACAAGTATGCGGAATTTTATCAAATTCGACTTGTGTTTTGTGCAACTGGATCATCAAGCGCTACCGCATAAATCTCCTAAGATTAATGCCAAAAAATTCGACTTTGTGCAGACAACTTTAAGGGCGATCGTCCAATTAAACAAATATTTTTACATACACTATGACGCCGATTAAATAATCAAAAATCTGCAAACAAATTAGCTCAACATTGACAGAACAACTTTGATCTGTGAAGAACCAAAACCGTTTATGACTGCTATCGACGGGCAGATCAAAGATTGCTTTGATAATTTCGTACAACTCTGTCACATGCAAGCCATGCCTGTGTGCCTGAGCAGAAGCTGCCGTACTGACAGACAGAATCGAACTTAAGACTAGAGGCGATATCCAACTCGCGACAGAGAAATAGAGGAGAGCGAATTTCTAAGCTTTGGGGAGTAATCACTGACTGATTGGAGAAGGATGTTTGCCGAGTGTGAATAAGATTGGGTTCTTGCAGTTTTCTAGGAGCTGTAGGGCCGTTCTGCTCAGTTCTCGCAATCAAGTTCCCAGTACCGCACGCAGCAATCGAAGGAGATATCGATGAATACGAAAGAAAATCAAAATTTAACGAAAAAGGTTACTGCACTCTTGGGTGCGATCGCTGCCAGCAGCTTTTTAGGATTACCCGCCTTGGCCGGCAGCGCTAGCCAAATGAATGGGCAACCATCGCAGTCCTCATCGCAAACTCAGTGCACACCAAACTCGGTTCAGTCCAGCGCACCATTTGGGACTGCCACACCCGATGCATCGAATCCAGCAGCGGCTCAAGTGCCCAACCAAGCCGACCCAAGAACTGGCGTGTCGCCTTCAACAACCGCCAGCACCCAGTCCAGCATGGACAACAGCCGCTCTAGCACCCAGGCATCGAACCAAACCACTGGCTATTCGGGATCGCGGATGGGCGATCGCACCACGCCCAGCGCTGGTAACGATGTCCTTTCTCAAGGTGGAGCGACCTCCGGTGGTGAAGCCAGCCAGACCGTTTCGGCAGCTAACAATGGTGACATGAACCAGGCGAATGGCAACCGCTACAGCGCTGACAACAGCCGCTACAATCCCTACCGGATGGGGTTCGATCGCAAAGCGATCAGTACATATCGGAATGTTTTAGCTTACGGTGGTGCAACGGCTGGTGCAGCGGCACGCCGACTCGTATCTGACGCCAACAACCCGGATTCGTTCCAGACCAATGGGCAATACAACTCCAGTCAGGCGGCCAATACCGCCAATACGGCTGAGACTGCCACAAATCCAAACAGTTCGCTTCGCTCTGACACCGTGAGCATGTCGTCTGGCCAGTCTAACCAGACCAGCACGATCGCTTGCGGCCCTGGAACGTCACCGCGTCAGGGTACCCCACGGTCATCCAATCAGTCTGACTACAGCACACAGGGATCCAGCACTCAGATCGATCGCCAGGGCAGTCAGTCGTCTCCTGACAACTCCTCTTTGCCCGCATCACGTCAGTCCACTGACCAATCGAAACCCCAGACCAATACACCACCGCAGCAGAGCGACCTGCAACGTAGCCAGTCTCCGGCTGACAGCAACGGTAGCGGCGGGCGTTAAAGGCAACATTCCAATCCAACCAAAACGTTGAGGCCTGGAACACACGTAATGACTTAACTGTTGTTTCGCAGTGCTGAACGCTGGTTGAACTCAATCGGCAAACCGCCATCCGATCGTGATCGGATGGCGGTTTGCTATATGTGGCTATCGATCGCGCTGGTCAGAAGGCGAGGAAACCGCAACATGCGATTGAGGGGCTTCTGAATCGCCACTGCCACACGATGAATGGCGGCAGCGATCGCGCCTACCCTTTACGAACAGACCGAATTCCTGTCAGTCTGCTTAAATAAAACTACGGGTCTATTATGAGAATTCAGTTGCTGCGGTGAAGCTTGTTGTGAGGGGATGCTCATACAGTGTTGGCAATACGGCTCTCGTCTTTTTGTTGCTTGGTCAATCATCCCCTCATCGCCTCATCCACATGGGGGAAGCCATGCGTCTGGGCAACGCGCCAATCTAGGTCTAGATGCCATCTGGAGAGGGATAGAGAGATGAAACTCAACGGCTCAGTCAGTCTGACACCAGAACGATCACTCCTCTCACTACGGGGTCGAATTTAGTGAAGTCCGTGGTTTACTTGCTCAGGGTTAGTGTGATCGCCTGCGCCATTCTCCTTCTGGGTCGGCTGACAATATTCATTTTCAATCCAGGTTCTGCAGCTTCACCGGTATGGTTTCCCGCCGGGGTTGCTTTAGCTGCATTGCTATTGGGAGGTCGGAAGCTGTGGAGCGGCGTCATGCTGGGGAGCTTTCTACTAGGGCTGTCATTAGGCGCAACATGGCTTGTGTCGCTATTCGCCGCGATCGGCACAACGCTGAGCGCAATTGTAGGGCACTGGTTGTTACGCTCTGATCAATGGGAGCCTGGGTTCGATCGACTGCGGGATGGGATCCGCTTTCTGGCGTTAGCAGTGGCCGTCTCTCCAGTGGTTAATGCCACAATCAGCACGTTGAATGCCTGTGGCGCTGGCTTGATTGACTGGAGTAAGTTCAATCAGCACTGGTTAGCAATTTGGCTGGGGGATGGATTGGGAATTTTGCTCATCACACCCTTGCTGCTGACCTGGCTCAACCCCGATCGCAGCAGCTTCATCAAAGCCTTGTCTCCACGTTTTTTTTCGCTGCGTACGCTCAAACGGTGGTGGCAGGAAAGTCCAATGGCAGCATGGCGCATCCTGGAGGCGCTAGTGTGGTTTGCGCTGTTGCTGTGTTCCAGTTGGGCCGTGTTCTATGCGCCTTTACAACCAGGCGTTGCGCGATACCCGCTGGAGTACTTACCAATTTCGCTGATTGTCTGGGCAACGCTGCGGTTTGGCCCACGGGGCACGGTGCTGAGTAGTTTTGTTGTATCAAGCGTGGCGTTTTGGGGCTTATCAGCCCACAGAGGCCCATTTTTTATGGACGCAAATCACAACGTCCAGCAGGCCGTTTATTTGCTGCAGGCCTTCATTGGGATCACAGCGGGGACGGCGATGGTCTTAACAGCCACGGCAGCCGAACGGGAACAGGCGGAAGTGCAACTCCGGTTTGCGGCAGAGCGCGAACGGTTACTGGCTGAGACGGCACAGCGGATTCGTCGATCGCTGGATTTAGACGAAATTCTGAACACCACGGCGGCAGAAGTGCGGCAGTTGCTACACGCCGATCGCGTCCTGATTCTTCGTCTGGATCTATCGGGACACCATTTAGCCGTAGCCGAGTCGGTTCATCCCAAGTGGCCATCGGGGTTGAGCTGGATATCAAATGACCACGTCGCACAGGCGATCAAAACGCTGTTTCAGCAAGAGGCTTTTGACCAGGGCGCAAACCCAAAGCCGATTCGGGCGATCGACGATATTGACCAGGTTGAACACCCACCGCTGATTACTGAATATCACCGCTACTGTCAGGTCAGGGCCAGTATTGGTGTCCCGATCAGGGGATGCGGCAAAATGTTTGGGGTTTTGCTGGTCAATCAATGTTCAAGCCCACGACACTGGCAGCCCTTTGAAATTAATCTGCTGAAACAGTTGGCAACGCAGGTTGAAATTGCGATTCAGCAGGGGCAACTCTACCAGCATCTGCAAACCCTGACGGCCAGCCTCGAAGAGCAGGTCCAGGAGCGCACGGCTGAACTACAGCAGCGGATGCAAGAGTTGCAGGGCCTTAACCAGGTTAAAGATGTGCTGTTGCACGCAGTGGCTCATGATTTGCGGACACCCGTACAAGGGATGCTGATGGTGCTGAACAACCTGCGGCGCAAGCATTGCGATATTGTCCCTGTGCCCTGCGCCAAAGTCGATCGCATGATTCAGAGCTGCGACCACCAGCTCAATCTGCTTAACTCGCTGCTGGAGGATCATACGCGCGATCGCCCCACCGCTGTCCCTGACGTTCAACCAACCGATCTCCAGACGGTGTTAGAGGCAGCGCTGGCAACCCTGAAGCCGTTATTGACGGACAATCAGGTGACACTAGACAACCAGATTGCATTAGATTTACCACCCGTTCATGCCAACCCACTCCAGCTCCAGCGCGTATTTGAAAGCCTGTTGTTAAATGCCGTTAAGCATAACCCGCCGCGTTTGACGATTACGCTCAACGCCACAATCAGCGATCCTGCCGATACTGCATCTCCACGCATGATTTATTGCACCGTTGCTGATAACGGTCTGGGTATGAGTCCAGAGCAGTGCGATCGCCTGTTTCAGCTTTACGTTCGTGGTGTCAACAACAAACACCTTACGGGGATCGGGCTGGGACTTTACCGCTGTCGGCAAATTGTCACCGCACATGGGGGTGCGATCGGCGTTAACAGCCATCCTGGGAAGGGATCGCAGTTTTGGTTCACTTTGCCTGCCGTCCCTTGAGACGAGGGAAGCATGAAGAGACAGAAGCGATCCCCCCTGGAGGCGTTCGCTGTCGCGATCGCGCCTGTTGCTGCAATCGTGGCGCACCCCCACTCAAAACGTCTCCGCCTCTCTTGTGGTTCTTGTCCGTCAACCCATTTGCAGACAACTTGCCAACGCGTGCGCCAACTCCCTCGCCGTTTGGTATCGATCACACGCTCGCGGTTCGGTGACGCGATCAATGACTTGGCGCAGATCCGGGGAAATTTCGGGGTATTGATCCAGCGCAAAGCGGTAGCTATGACCCCGTTTTTTGAATAGGCGATGGGGATTTTCGCCCGTAATGAGAAAGATCAGGCTCGGGCCGATCGCGTACAGGTCGGATTGGGTCACAGGGCGTCCCTGGGCTTGTTCGGGCGCAGCAAACCCCTCCGCTCCAATCCGCGTCCCAGAGGGAATACCAACCGCTTTGACAGCACCAAAATCCAGCACGACAACGCGATTATTGATCGTCTGTACCAGTAAGTTACCAGGTTTGATATCGCGGTGAATAATTGGCGTGTTGCGCGAGTGGAGATAGTCCAGCACATCGCAGGTCTGGATCATCCAGGCGATCGCCTGTGACGGTTGCACAGAACCATACTTGCGGACGCGCCGTTCTAAGTCCTGTCCATGCAGTAATTCCATGACCAGGTACTTTTTGCCGTCTTCAATGAAAAAGTCGTAGAACTTGGGGATGCCGGGATGACTGAGCGTTTGCAGAGTGCTGGCCTCGCGTTCAAACAACTCTTGCGCTTTGGGAATTGATGCCATATCGGTATTCATCTCCTTCAGAACGCGCAGCGCCGTTTGCGGTTGTCCCGAAGCTGGCGTACCTGTCGCTGGATGCCACACCAGGTAGGTTGTGCCCATCCCACCCTTACCCAAAACGCGCAACACCTGATACTGGTGAATCGTTTTCTCTACCTTGACGGGCAACCCACACCGAGTACAGAACAGATTATCGGGTGGGTTGCCACTGTGAGTGCAGGGTAAGTGTTTTGGTGATGACCAGTTGACCGACGGTATCGTTTTGGAAATCGACGGGAGCTGCGGCGATCGAGCGATCGCGGATGGTTTGCCAGACTCTATCCCCATCGAGGCACGAAGCTGTAGTTTTAACAGCGGCCCTCCCTGAGCCAACTGCAGGATCGCATCTTCAGTGATCAGCCCTTGCGACATGACCGCACCATTAACAAAAGTACCGTTGCTGCTGTGGTTAACCACATGCCAACCGTACTGTCCTGCATTGGCAGGGTTTGTCGCGGCCATATCCACGCGGCGGAGGTCAAGATGATGTCGCGACACCAGCAGGTCGTCCAGAACCACGTGATTTCCTGGAGCGCGACCAATCCGAATTAATGGTTCGCCATTGAAGCACCACTGTTTGAGCGGCGTTTGAGCTTGCGGATCGATAAGGGTCAGAATGACCATGAATGTGGACTCCAGACTCCAGACGGAGGCTTGCGACTGCCTGGGCTTGAGGTTGCGCGAATTTGAGACTGTCTCGATTTTGAAGTGAAGGTGCGAACTTTGTCCATCGTAAAGCTACCAGTCTAAACTTTGTAGAGATGATCGTCCTTTGCCACTAAGGGGGGCAAACTTCAAGGCTGCAACCGTCACTAAAAAATTGAATAGTTTGCTTGTACGGGCGTTCGCTTTAGCGTGTGCTTTGCACTCAGCATTCGGCAGTTAACTCTGACTGAGTGATAAGCGGTTTCTAAACTGCTCGGCCTGCTAGGGTAAAGCCCAGCCGCGTTGAAGTTATCCCCACTTACAGCGGTTTTCAAATGAATAAGCCACAGTGAGCGAACCAGCTAAGGGCATCATCATCAGAAATGCACTCATTGATAATCTGGGTTAACGCTTGATCAAGTGCTTCTATAGTGCGAGCTTTACGGAGCGCAACAGTTGCTTGAGTTTGAACCAACATAACTCAATGGGTGAAAGGTCAGGAGAGTAAGGTGACAAAAACACCACCTTTGCGCCAACGGCTTCAATGGCCTCTTGAATGACCGAGGCATGATGCACCGGTAAGTTATCCATCACAATGATTGATCCTACCCACAACTGAGGAATCAGGATCTCCTGGATGTAAAACAGGAACACGTCGGTATTGACACTGCCCACGATGCTCATCTTGGCAATCAACCCATCGGGCTGTGTGTTCGTTCACGGATGATAAAACCTACTTTTATGCGGTGCGATCGCCCATCATCTGACCAGACAACGCGCGATCGCACTCATTCGCCCACTCCCACCTTTTACCTTTTACCTCCCCACCCCTACATTCGTTCCAGAACCGGAATGCCTAACAGGGAAAGCCCCAGCTTGAGCGATCGAGCCGTTAGATCGGCCAGGATTAACCGCGAAGTACGCAGTGGCTCCTCGGCATCCAGGATAGGACACTGCTCATAAAACCGATTGAACTTCTGGCTCAGTTCAAACAAGTACTGACAGAGCCGATTGGGTAATAAATCTTGATCAATCTGCGCCAGGATCTCATCCAGTTGGAGCACGTGCTTTGCCAGAGTGAACTCCGTTTCATCCTCCAGCACAATCCCGGCGTTCGCACCCAGTTGCTCAAAGTCGATCTGTCCTTTCCGACTAATGCCCTGTACGCGAACGTAGGCATAGAGCATGTAAGGAGCCGTGTTGCCCTGGAGCGACAGCATTTTGTCGTAATTAAAGATGTAGTTACTGGTGCGGTTCTGGCTCAGGTCTGCGTACTTGATGGCACTAATACCCGTTACCTGGGATGCATGAGCGATGAATTCATCGGTTTCTTGCCGACCTTCTTCCGTTAGTCGTGCTTCGAGATCCGCACGCGCATGAGCGATCGCCTCATCCAATAAGTCCTGGAGTCTCACCGCTTCACCCGATCGCGTCTTCAGTTTTTTGTTGTCTTCGCCCAGTACCAGCCCAAAGGGCGCGTGGATAAACTCCACCGCATCGGTGATCCAGCCTGCGCGTCGTCCAACCTGAAAAATTTGGGTAAAGTGGTTGGTCTGCTCCATCCCCACCGGATAGATCACCCGCTGCACCTTGTCTTCCTTCACCCGATAGCGAATTGCCGCCAGGTCAGTTGTCGCGTAGTTATAGCCGCCATCCGACTTCTGCACAATTAGCGGTAGCGGTTTGCCTTCCTTATTCGTAAAGCCTTCCAGAAAGACACACTGTGCGCCTGCGTCTTCTACCAGCAGTCCCTTTTCCCGCAAATCTTCCACCACACCTTCCAGCAGGGGATTGTAAAACGATTCGCCCCGCTCAAGGACGTGGGCAATTCCCATCAGGTCATAGATCACGCGATAAGAACGACTGGACAACTCGCACACGATCTTCCAGGCGCGTAACGTATCGGCATCGCCTGCCTGAAGCTGCACGACCGACAGCCGCGCGGCTTCACGAAAGTCGGCATCGGCGTCAAACCGCTGTTTTGCCTGACGGTAGAACGTGGACAAATCGCCCAAATCAAGCGACTCATTCGCCGTCAGCGCTTCTGGGTAGGCTTCGCGCAGATAGGCGATCAACATCCCAAACGGTGTGCCCCAGTCGCCCACATGGCTAATGCGAAGTACGTCGTGTCCAATAAATTCGAGAATGCGAGCGATGCAGTCCCCAATGACGGCAGGACGCAGGTGCCCTACGTGCATCTCTTTCGCAATGTTAGGGCTGGGATAATCGACAATGACCCGTTGAGGGTGCGCGATCGGCGCAACGCCCAGACGCGGATCAGACTGGATCGCTTTGATCTGGGCTTCGAGATAGCTCGTCTTGAGCGTCAGATTGATAAATCCTGGCCCCGCTACTGTGGGTGGTTCGCATAGATCCGTCACTTCAAGATGCTGCACAAGCTGTTCGGCGATCGCTCGGGGTGCTTTGCCCAGGGGTTTGGCCAGCGACAGCGACACATTTGCCTGATAATCGCCAAATTTGGGATTACTCGCAGGTACAAGGATGGGATCCACAGAGCGGTAGTCTGCGCCAAATGCAGCGGTCAAAGCGTGTTCAAAACGGGCCTTTAGTTGCGCGATCGTAGAATTCATAGTAGAGGAACGTCGTCCAACAGCGAACAGTAATTGTTGAATAGGGATACTCACCCAGCGTACTCTGCCGTAGCGCGATCGGCGCTTCTGAATTTATTTTTCCCTGCTAGAATAGTCCTGCTTTACCAATCCCGAGACAGCAGTCAAAATCCTGTTACCTGGGGATTGGAGCCGGGCACTTTAAAGCTAATTAACTTCACCTGAGCAGCCATACGCCGATGCCAAAAGTAACTGCTAAAGTTGACACGTTTCTCAAAAAGCGCGTTCTGGGAGCAACCGATTTAACGGATGCTGAAAAGCTCTTTATGTCCAAGGGCAGCAGTTTTGCTGTGACTGAGTTTGCGCCCGATCGCAACCAGCATATATTTCTAAAACTCGCATCTCCACTGACTGCAAAAGACGGTGTGACGAAGCTGCAAGCAGTGTACGCATACGATCCGCATATTCAGATTGAAGGTCAGGAAGCCGTGCAGGTCGTGAAGCTTGACGTGCCCTACGCCAGCCAGCTTGGCAATGAACAAATTGTGCGAGCGGGACAGGTTTGGTACGACTGGCGGCAGTGCAACACCACCAGCAACACGATGCTGGCGAACTACCTCCTCAAAGGTGAACTCACAAACCAGGCAAAAACGCAAGGACTGCCGGAACCAGAGTCCGTTTATATGCGTATTGTGGCTAAGTACGGGGACACCACCGATCATGAGGCGCAAACCAGTGCGCTCAAAGAGTTAGGCATTGAGACGTATTTCAGCTACACCCTGTCCTCAAAAGATGTGCTGATGTCTCTCAAGACAGGCATCCCAGTCGTTGCCGGGTTTGCCTACAAGCACAGTGGGCATATCTGTGTCATCGTCGGCCACGATCCTGTCCAGAAGGCATGGCTGGTGCATGATCCCTACGGCACTCGTCACGGATATAGCGATAACTATGACATTGGCATTGGTGGTGCCTATGACATCTATTCCTATGACACCATGCAGCGCATTTTCTGGGATCAGGGCGGCGAATCGGGCTGGGGGAGAGTCGTCACCAGCGTGAAGGGAAAGCCGACCGGATTGCCCATGGGACTGTGAACGGATTCAATACTGGCGCGAGCGAGGACATGGATGAAAGGAGCGATCGCAGATTATCTATAAAAGCCGCATACTCAAGTCCAACCAGGTCGATCGCGTGATCGGCGCGCTGCTCGAAATATAGTCCACCCCAGTTTCGGCGACAGTGCGGATGGTTTCGAGCGTGATATTCCCTGAGGCCTCGATTTTAATCCGGGGATTATACTGCCGAATCGTTGCCACAGCCTGCTGCATCAAGGTAGGAACCATATTATCGAGCATGATGATGTCAGCACCATGATGCAGGGCTTCCTCCACCTGCTCCAGGCGCTCGGTTTCGACTTCGATTGTCAGCGGGTAAGGGATTGACGAACGAATTTGCGCGATTGCTGGCCCAATCCCGCCTGCTGCCGAAATGTGGTTGTCTTTAACCATCACCGCATCGTCCAGACCCATCCGGTGGTTGACTGCACCACCCACCTGCGTGGCGTACTTCTCCAACAGGCGTAATCCTGGTGTTGTCTTGCGAGTATCGACCAGTTGAGCTGGCAGATCCGCGATTTGCTCCACGTACCGGCGGGTAGCGGTGGCAATGCCGCTCAGTCGCATCGCCAGATTGAGCGCTGTCCGCTCACCAATCAGCAAGGACTCTAGCGAACCGTCCAGCTCTGCGATCGCTTGACCAACCGCACAAAACTCCCCCTCTGATACTTTGGGGATCAGCGTTGTCTTTGGGTCAAGCAGCTTAAACACACGGGCAGCGATTGATAAGCCTGCAACGACTCCGGCTTCTTTCACGACCCAGACAGCCTGCCCGGATTTGTTGAGCGGTAGGGCCAGACCCTGCGTTGTGCGATCGCCGCGTCCAATATCTTCCAGTAACCAACCTTGTAGCAGTTGGTCTAGCACTAAAAAGGGCGGCAGGACAGGCGTTGGACGTTTCATCGCTGGCAATAGTGGATGTTGGACTCGAAATAGCCTGGATCAGCGCGCGGATAATACCAGCTTCAAAAAATAGCGCTACAAATGATCGTATGTAAGGGCATATGGCCGTAAGCCCCTACGAAGATCTGTAACCGGAATTGAGAGAATTAGCATATCGCAGCCAGCGGCGGCACTGGCCAGTCTGGGCTGACTTTTGGGTTTACCGCTGCTCCATATTAGATCGCGGCGGCTATAGTACGCTGACCCGACTACCAATCAGAAACAAGACTTGATTGAGACGCTGGTTAGAAAAGATGGGCGCACGGGTGTGCGCCCTTTAGGATCACAGATGGAGTTAAGGTGAAATTCTTCGCGTCGGGACGTAGCATTGCTATATCCCGACGAAACCTACACTTACAGGTGATTCACTTCGCCACCCTTACCGAGAATCCAACTTGGAGAAGGTACTTAAGTTCTAATCCTCAAGCGCAGGACTGATTTTGCTGTCTGGAGCGATCGCACTCCAACTAGCCCAATCCCAGCCAATCCAAAACACCTTGTCCGGTCACATACTCAATCACTAACGCCAAAGCAAAACCAATCATCGCCGCGCGGCCATTCAGACGCTCAGCGTAACCGCTGAAGCCAAATTTCGGTTCTTCCAATTTTGGGGTGACAGTTGGTTGTGGTTGAGTCATAGTTGGCAACTCTCAATAACGCTGACCTGCAATCCGACCGTGGGCAAACAGGTTGCACCACTGCTAACGTTTGACCCAACGGCTGGTTACAAATGTTTACACTTTTATTCTAACGCGAATGACCCCATCGCGGCCACTGTCCTGCTCAGAGCGTGGTAACGGTTACAGCGATCAAGCCACCTGACAATGGTTGCCATCCGTGCATCGGTCAGCCAGCGGATGCTCGTAGGCTCAGCGCGATCGCGAAACCGGGTCTAGCGCAAATGCTCCAGGTTGGGACGGACTTTGGCGCGAATGGCGATCGCGGTAATATTGTCATGCCCATTAAACTGGTTAGCCAGGTCGATCAGTTGGGTAACTCCCTGCTCCAGGTTCGTCTGAGAGCTAAGCAGTGGCTCAACATGAGTTCGCCAGTGGGTCTCCAGCAGATCGTTGTCGGTGAGGCCGTCGGAACACAGCAGCAGCAGCGTATCTTCATTCAGCTCAACGTACTGAATGTCTGGCTTGATAAAATGCTCATCACGAGGGCCAAGGGCTTGCGTCAACTGATACGCATCAGGGCGGGCGTAGGCAATATCAGGGTCAACACCCCGCTGGATTTCCCGCTGGCCAACTTCGTGGTCAATGGTGATTTGTTCCAGGCCACGCTTGCGCGTATAGCGGTAAAGCCGACTGTCACCAACATGGGCGACAGCCGCTTCAGTATCCTGAATTAACAGCACTACGAGCGTTGTGCCCATGCGGCCACTGCCCGATCGCGCATTTTGCTGGTTGACATCGTAAATCGCTTTGTTGGCAAGCTGAACCGCATCAATCAGCACATCCGGGCTAGGCAATTTGTTAGCAGCACTATCCGAGAACGGGGCACTCTGCCACTTCTCCTTGAAATACCGCCGTAGCGTATCGACGGCCAGCGCACTCGCAACTTCACCACCAGCATGCCCGCCCATACCATCGCACAGGATATAAAGGTTGCGTGCGTGAACGGTTTTGCCAGACGGGCTTTCGAGCTTGGTCGTTTGGGTTTCAATGCCAAAGTAATCTTCGTTGTGGTCTCGCTGGCGGCCAATATCCGTGCGACCCGCATCTTCTAGATTAAACAACTGCATCGGCAGGACGACTGTGGGCAGGTCGTCGTTGTCGCTATCCCCATCTTCGTCGGGAGGGGCTGTTGGTTGTTCTGGTAGTGGCACTTCAAGGCGCGTGGAGGCACTGGTTGCGCTCACATCGGCGGCATCGAGTGGGTTTGGAGTATCAGTCTCGATCGCCGGATCGGCTTCGGGACGGTTGGTCGATTCAAAGCTCTCAAATTCGGACGTCATCTGAGTTTCGGGTTGATTTGCCTGGAGTTCGTGGGCGATTTCTTCAATACGCGATCGTAAATCGGCCACCGTTGCTAGTTTGCCAGCTTCCACATCCGCTAGTAGAACATAGATAGCGCCAATCTGGGTGCGCTGTGACTGAGCGAACAAAGTCTGCCATAGTTGCCCCAGATCTTGCAAGGTCAGAGACGAACCAACCGGGTCACGATACAACCGCTGCAAGCAGATTGCCTGGTCTTCATCGACGCGTAGATTTTCGATATCCACAAGGCTTTGACAAGACTGCCACGGCTCAAGTGAACTCCATAGCTCTGCCATCTCATAGAGCCAGTGCAGAATTTGTAGAGGGGGCAGCGTCATGCTGTCGTCCAGCCACAGGTCAATTAAGCGGGGGAGGGACGATCGATCTTCCAGCAGAATAACCTGCTGCCCGTCCTGCTGCCACGCATCGTGGATGACGGGCAGTGCCTGATGAAATTTACTGCCCAGCGTCAGGTAGGGTTGAGCCATCGCGGGCACGGCCATTGCCTGAACCGATGTTGCCCAATTTACTCCCAGTGCTCCCGCTGCTCCCGCGTCAGGAGCCGGCCCAGCGCCCGATCGTTCCGTGCTGCCTGACGGGTCTGGTTCCAGCACATCGGCTTCTTGCTTGGTCAGGGCTTCCAGGAGGGACATCTGAAACGGTTGACAGTCCAAGACGCGGGCATGGGTTTCTGTTTCAGGTTGGGCTGGCGCACGGGATGGCAGAAACTCTAGCAGGCGATAGCGTTGACACCGATCGAGATAGCGATTGTCGCTAACATCGCTTGCCGGTGAGGCCGCACGATTTTTGGTCAAATGACCATCGCTTGCCGCGATCGCCCGATCAGACTCCAGTTTTTGTGGCTGATCGCCAACGATCAGCGCCCACCAAATAACGCCCGCATCGGCGTTGCATTCCTGGCAATGTACTGCATCAAAGGATACTAAGCTACCGCATGTCTGGCACGTGTTTTGCGTTAGCGATGTGCCACACTCCTGACAAAACTTATTTGTGTTGGGATTTTCAAACTGACATTGAGGACAGACAAGCAT
>Ga0070738_10005582_pt1 | contig 13842 bp, 9 predicted proteins | sample Coa_R2_2_FD_66446 | JGI IMG/M metagenome (GOLD analysis project Ga0070738, IMG submission 66446) | Surface soil microbial communities from Centralia Pennsylvania, which are recovering from an underground coalmine fire - Coalmine... | ecosystem: Environmental > Terrestrial > Soil > Unclassified ... | reverse complement strand
CATGTTGCCGAAGGCCGGACCCGGCGTCGGGGTGGGCGACGCGGTGGCGGTTGGTGCGGGCTTGGGCGGAAGCGGCGACGGTGACGCCGGCGAAGCGGGGGGATTTGCGGCGTTCGCTCTTGCAGCGGCAAAGAGCGTCGCGACGCAACACAGTAGTGCGAGCAGCAGCGGGCGTGCGGTCAAGTTTTGCGGTCCTCCTCTTTCGATGCTGTAGCGGTCGCGCGGCGTAACTCCTTCGCCGCGAAATTCAAAGAAGTATCAAAGCGGCGCTCTACGGCGACGACGCCGGCGCGTGGTGCACTCGATACATCGGGACGTTGACGTGAATTGCGTACCACTGAGACCAAGCAATCATGCCGCACATCACGACGAAGAGCACGATCACGACCGCGAGCGCTCGCCCGTGACGGCGAGCTGTTGGGGGCGGCCCCTCCCCGGAAGGCGGCCCCGGTATCTGCCGCGAACCCACCGGCCCCATATGCGGAGGACCATCGCCAGGCTCCTGGCGACAGCCGTCTTGCTATTTGGCTTCGTCGCGGGCGCCTACGCGCCGGCGTTGGCCGCTCACCGTTCGATTCCGGCGACGCCTGCGGCAATCGCGGTCTATGCCAAAGTGCTGCGGCACATCAATCCGCAGATGCCCGGCTGGCAGAGCCGAGATCTCGCGCGCCGCGTGCTGGTCAATGCCGCGCGATGGCGGATCGACGCCAACATGCTCGTGGCGATCGTGACGGTGGAATCGGCCTGGCATACCCATGCCGTCTCGTCGGCCGGTGCGATCGGTTTGGGCCAGCTGATGCCGGGAACCGCGGCGCTGCTCGGCGTGAACCCGCGCGACCCGAAGCAAAATCTTTCGGGCGCGGCGCGGTACTTGCGCGGCCTGATGCAGCGATTCGGCGCGGCGCATCCCAGCTTGATCTTTGCCGCCTACAACGCCGGACCCAAAGCCGTTAGCGAGTACGGTGGCATTCCGCCCTACGACGAGACCGAAGCCTACGTGGTGCGCGTGCTCGAAACGTGGAAGCACTTTGCCAACACGATCCGGCTCCCGGCCAGCGCCTACGCCGCGCTTCCCGCGCACGGTCTCGACATCGATTACTGGCTCGACGCCGACACCCCGCAGTAAGTAATCGGGCCGCGCACCGCGGGCGGTGCTCTAGCCGTCGCATAGGTGCAGGATGCGGCCGGCGGCCTCTTCCAACTCGGCAGGTCCGCCGATCTTCAAAGGTGTCGCGCCGGCGCTGCGCGCCGCCTCGACGTCGCTCTCGCGGTCGCCCACGACCACGCAGCACGCCGGGTCCACGCCGAGCGCGCGGGCCGCATCCAAAATCAGCTTGGGCTTGGGCTTACGGCACTCGCAGTCGTCTTCGGGCGCGTGCGGACAGACGAAAAAACCCTCGAACGGCCCGAGCAGTTCGTCGACGCGCCGGTTCACGGCGTCGACCTGCGCCGCCGTGATGAATCCCCGCCCGACGCCGCTCTGATTGCTCACCACCGCTAGCCGCAGGCCGGCGGCCCGCAAGCGGTCGAGCGCGGTGCGCGCGTTAGGCGCCGGCTCGACGCGGTCCGGATCGCCGTTGAACGGCACGTCGACCACGAGCGTCTCGTCGCGATCGAAAAGCACCGCGCAGATACGCAAGCGCTATCGAGCGACCGGCACGTACACTTCGGCGCCCTGCTCGACGAATTCGCGCGACTTCTCGGCCATGCCGCGCTCGGCAAACTCGCGCACTTCTTGCGTGATCTTCATCGAGCAGAAATGCGGTCCGCACATGGAGCAGAAGTGCGCCACCTTTGCGCCCGGCGCGGGGAGCGTTTCGTCGTGGAACTCGCGCGCCGTTTCGGGATCGAGCGAAAGATTGAACTGATCCTCCCAGCGAAACTCGAACCGGGCTTTGGACAGGACGTCGTCCCAGTGTGCGGCGCCGCGGTGACCTTTGGCCAAATCGGCGGCGTGGGCGGCGATCTTATAGGCGATGACGCCGTCCTTGACGTCCTTTTTGTTCGGCAGGCCGAGATGCTCTTTCGGCGTGACGTAGCAAAGCATCGCCGTGCCGAACCATCCGATCATCGCGGCGCCGATCGCGCTCGTGATGTGATCGTATCCGGGCGCGACGTCGGTGACCAGCGGCCCGAGCGTATAGAACGGCGCCTCCTTGCAGACCTCGAGCTGCTTGCGCACGTTCTCTTCGATCATCTGCATCGGCACGTGGCCAGGACCTTCGATCATGACTTGGACGTCGTGCTTCCAGGCAATCTCCGTCAGCTCGCCCAGCGTTTCGAGCTCGGCGAACTGCGCGGCATCGTTGGCGTCTGCCGTGCAGCCGGGGCGCAAGCCGTCCCCGAGCGAGAAAGCGACGTCGTACGCCTTCATGATCTCGCAAATCTCTTCGAAGTGCTCGTACAAGAAGTTCTCGCGGTGATGCGCGAGGCACCATTTCGCCAAAATCGAGCCGCCGCGCGAAACGATGCCGGTGATGCGTCCCGCCGTGAGAGGCACGTATCGCAAGAGCACGCCCGCGTGAATCGTGAAATAATCCACGCCTTGCTCCGCCTGCTCGATCAGCGTATCGGCAAAGAGCTCCCAGGTCAGCTCCTCGGCTTTGCCGCCGACCTTCTCGAGCGCCTGATAGATCGGTACCGTGCCGATCGGTACCGGCGAGTTACGCAGTATCCACTCGCGGGTTTCGTGGATGTTCTTGCCGGTCGAAAGATCCATCACCGTGTCGGCGCCCCAGCGCGTGGCCCAGGTCATCTTCTCGACCTCTTCGTCGATCGAGGACGTTACGGCCGAGTTTCCGATGTTGGCGTTGATCTTGACGAGGAAGTTGCGCCCGACGACCATCGGTTCGCTCTCGGGATGGTTGACGTTCGACGGCAGGATCGCGCGGCCGCGGGCGATCTCGGCCCGGACGAACTCCGGCTCGACTCCCTCGCGAATCGCCACGAACTCCATCTCCGGCGTGATCTCGCCGCGCCGCGCGTAGTGCATTTGGGTAACGTTGGCGCCCGGTTTTGCGCGCCGCGCGCGCCGCGGCGCCGGGAAGCGCAAGGCGTCGAGCGCGGGCATCGCCTCGCGTCCTCGACGATAGATCGAAGTCGGCCGGTCGAGCTCAATGGTGTCGCCGCGTGCCGCGATCCACGGCGCGCGCAGCGGCGGCAACCCGCGGCGAAAGTCGGTGCTTGCCTCCGTATCTCCGTACGGGCCGCTCGTATCGTAAAGCGTGTGGACCGTACCGTCGGTCAGCGCAACGGCGCGCCGCGGCACGAGGATCGAAGGGTCGGAGCCCTCGACGTAAACTTTCATTGACGACCTCCCTACGCCGGCATTACCCGGATCAGGTTACTTGCGGTCGGCGACCGAAAAGCCGCCCTCTCAGCGCGTGGCTCCCGCTCCTCGTCCTTTACCCGCTCGCGCATCGATCGCCCTTTGGACGTTTGGTGCCGACCAGGCTCCCGATTGGATTGATCCACTAAGCGGAGTTGACCTCCGGCGACTCAAAAGGATGCCGCGATGTCGGTTTTTGCTCCGGATCCCGATCCGCAAGAGACGCGGGAGTGGCTCGATGCGATGCGCGGCGTGCTGACCGTCGAAGGGCACGAACGCGCGCGCCAGCTCATCGCGCATCTCGTCGACGAAGCCCGCGCGAGCGGCGCGATGGTTTCGCTCGGGCTCACAACGCCTTACGTCAACACGATTGCGGCCGATCGGCAGCCGCCGATGCCGGGCGACCGCGAGCTGGAGGCGCGCTTACGTCACTACGTGCGTTGGAACGCCCTCGCGATGGTCGTTCGCGCCAACAAGATCAGCTCGGAGCTCGGCGGCCACGTCGCGAGCTTCGCGTCGGCGGCGACGCTTTACGACGTCGGCTTCAATCACTTCTTCCGCGCGCCGAGCGACTCGTTCGGCGGCGACCTCGTCTTCTTCCAGGGCCATTCCTCGCCGGGCGTGTACGCGCGGGCGTTTCTCGAAGGACGCATCACCGAGGAGCAGCTCGAGCATTTCCGTCAAGAAGTCGACGGCAAAGGACTCTCGTCGTATCCCCACCCGTGGCTGATGCCGGCGTTCTGGCAGTTCCCGACGGTCTCGATGGGCTTGGGCCCGATCATGTCGATCTATCAAGCGCGGTTCATGCGCTATCTGCAGGACCGTGGTTTGCTCGACACGACCGGGCGCAAAGTCTGGGCCTTCGTCGGCGACGGTGAAATGGACGAACCGGAATCGCTGGGCGCAATTTCGCTGGCCGGGCGCGAGAAGCTCGACGATCTCATCTGGGTGGTCAACTGCAACCTGCAGCGACTCGACGGCCCGGTTCGGGGCAACGGCAAGATCATCCAAGAGCTCGAGGGCGTCTTCAAGGGCGCAGGCTGGAACGTCATCAAGGTGATTTGGGGCAGCCGCTGGGACCCGCTGCTTGCCGGCGACAAGAGCGGGCGGCTCGTTCAGCTGATGAACGAATGCGTCGACGGCGATTATCAGACGTTCAAGTCTCGCGACGGGAAATACGTGCGCGAGCAGTTCTTCGGCCGGTTTCCCGAAACGAAGTCGCTCGTCGAGGACTGGAGCGACGACGAGATTTGGGCGCTGCAGCGCGGCGGTCACGACTCGATCAAGGTTTACGCGGCGTATAAGGCCGCCTTCGAGCATCGCGGCGCGCCGACCGTCGTTCTTGCCAAGACGATCAAGGGCTACGGCATGGGCGAGGCCGGCGAGGCGCAGAACATCGCGCATCAAGCTAAAAAGATGGAGCTGCAAGCGATGCGCGTCTTCCGCGATCGCTTCTCGCTGCCGATCTCGGACGCGCAGATCTCCGGCGATACCATTCCGTTCTACAAGCCGCCTGAGGATGCACCGGAGATGCGCTATCTTCGCGAGCGGCTGGCGGAGCTCGGCAGCGTCCCGCAGCGGCGTCGTAAGTCGACCGCGTTGACGGTTCCCCAGCTTTCGGCATTCGAGCCGCAGCTGCAGAGCACCGGCGACCGCCACATTTCCACGACGATGGCGTTCGTCCGTATCCTCAATACGATCGCTCGCGATCGGGAGGTCGGCCCGCGCGTGGTTCCGATCGTTGCCGACGAGTCCCGGACGTTCGGCATGGAAGGCATGTTCCGGCAACTCGGCATCTACTCTTCGGTCGGCCAGCTCTACCATCCACAAGACGCGGAACAGCTGATGTGGTACCGCGAGGACAAGCTCGGGCAAATTCTGCAGGAAGGAATCAACGAAGCCGGCGCGCTCTCCTCGTGGATCGCCGCCGGAACGTCGTATACCAACCACGACCTCCCGATGATCCCATTCTACATCTTTTATTCGATGTTCGGCTTTCAGCGCGTCGGCGATCTTACGTGGGCTGCCGGGGACAGCCGCGCCCGCGGCTTCTTGCTCGGTGCGACGTCCGGCCGCACGACGCTCAACGGCGAGGGACTGCAGCACGAGGATGGTCAGAGCCAAGTCGCGGCGTCGTTCGTACCGAACTGCCGCAGCTACGATCCGACCTTTGCTTACGAGCTTGCCGTCATCATCGAAGACGGACTGCGACGAATGCTCGCCGATCAAGAAGACGTCTACTACTACATCACGCTGATGAACGAGAACTATCAGCATCCGGCGATGCCGCCCGAGGCCCGCGACGGCATCCTGCGGGGAATGTATTTGCTCGCGGACGCCGGCGCAGCCGGCAAAAAGACCCCGCGCGTGCAGCTCCTGGGTTCGGGCGCGATCCTGCGCGAGGTTCTTGCCGGCGCCGAGCTGCTCGCGGGCGATTGGAACGTGGCTGCCGACGTTTGGAGCGTGACGAGCTTCAACGAGTTGGCGCGGGACGGCGCGGCCGCGCATCGCTGGAATATGCTCCATCCCGCCGAGCCTCCGCGCAAAGCCTACGTTGAGTCGTGCTTAGAGGGACGAGCCGGACCGGCCGTGGCAGCAACGGACTACATCCGCGCCTTTTCGCGGCAGATTCACCCCTACGTTTCGAGCGGGTCGACCCAGGCCCGGCGTTACGTCGCGCTCGGAACCGACGGCTTCGGACGCAGCGACTTCCGGCGAAAGCTCCGCGAATTCTTCGAAGTAGATCGTCACTTCGTCGCGGTGGCGGCGCTCAAGGCGCTGGCCGACGAGGGAACGCTCCCGCCGGCAACCGTCGCCAAGGCGATCGAGCGCTACGGTATCGATCCCGAGAAGCCCAACCCCATTACCGTTTAGCCGCAAAGGACGCATATGAGTCAAATGATCGAGGTACGCGTTCCCGATATCGGCGACTTCAAGGACGTACCCGTGATCGAGGTTCTCGTCAAGCCGGGCGATCGCGTCAAGAAGAACGATTCGCTGATAACGCTGGAGAGCGAGAAAGCCTCGATGGAAGTGCCGGCCGAGGCCGCAGGCGTGGTGGAAGACGTCAAGGTCAAGGTCGGCGACAAGGTCTCGCAGGGTACGACGATTTTGGTACTCAGTTCGGACGCGCAAACGCCCAAACCATCGCCACCTGCGACGGCGCCGGCGCCCGAAGCTCCCGCCGCGGCCAATGGCCAGACGATCGAGGTGCGCGTTCCCGACATCGGCGATTTCAAGAACGTCCCCGTCATCGAAGTCTTGGTCAATCCGGGAGCGCGCGTCAAGAAGAACGATCCGCTCATCGTGCTGGAAAGCGAGAAGGCCTCGATGGAGGTTCCGGCCGAGGCCGACGGCGTCGTCGGGGACGTCAAGGTGAAGGTGGGCGACAAGGTTTCGGAAGGCACGCCGATTCTCACGCTCACTTCGCAGAGCACCTCGCTACCCACGACTTCCGCTGCGGCCCGGCCGTCGCCGCAGGCGCCGCCGCCGCAGGCGCCGCCGCCGCAGGCGCCGCCGCCGCAAGCGGCACAAGCGCCACAGCCTTCCGTCGCCCAAGACGGCGCCGTGCACGCCGGTCCCGCCGTGCGCCGCTTCGCGCGCGAGCTGGGCGTCGAGTTGCGCGGACTGCGCGGCACCGGTCCAAACGGCCGCATCACGCGCGAAGACGTTCAGGGCTTCGTCAAGGGCGCGCTGCAAAGCCAAAAGACGGAGCCCTCGCTTTTCGCCGGGCTGCCGCAATGGCCGAAGCTCGATTTCGCGCAGTACGGCGCGACCGAGCGCCGCCCGCTCTCGCGCATCAAGAAGTTATCGGGGCCGAATCTGCATCGCAATTGGGTGCAAATCCCGCATATCACCAACTACGACGAGGCCGACGTGACCTCGATCGAGGCGCTGCGCAACGAGGTCAATGCCGAACAAGCGAAGTCCGGCGGCCCGAAACTCACGATGCTGGCCTTCTTGATTCGCGCTTCGGTCGCCGCGCTGCAGAAGTTTCCCGAGTTCAACGCGTCGCTCGACGGCGACGAACTCATCCTAAAGCGCTATTACAACGTCGGGTTCGCCGCCGATACGCCGGGCGGTCTGGTCGTTCCGGTAATCCGCAACGCCGATACCAAAGGTTTGATCGAGATCGCGCGCGAGGCGCAGGAGCTCGCCGGCAAGGCGCGGGAAGGGAAACTCACGCTCGCGCAGATGCAAGGCGGCAGCTTTACGATCTCGTCCATCGGCGGAATCGGCGGCACGGCCTTCACGCAGATCGTCAACGCTCCGGAAGTTGCAATCCTCGGCGCGACGCGCACCGCGACCAAGCCGGTTTGGGATGGAAAGAAGTTCGTTCCGAGATTGATGCTGCCGATCAGCGTCAGTTACGACCACCGCGTCGTGGACGGCGCCGGCGCCGCGCGTTTCCTCGTCTACATCGCCGAACTGCTGGCCGATTTCCGTCGCGTTATGCTCTGAGGTTACTCACTTAATTGCGATGCCCCAAGCGCAACCGATCTGCGTTACGTCCGGCGTCGTGTAGAGCACTGACGGGGCGAGCGTCGCGCTGAATTTCTTCTTACCGAGCGGCCAGACGTCGATGCCCGCGACGCCGCTGCTCGGCTTGCCTCCGCAATTCGCCGCATAGAGATCGCCCTTTGCCGTAAACGCGAACGCCGCTTCGTACGACGATGCGGGCAGGCCTTTCGGATCGACGATGCTGGGCTTGTCGCCGCTCTTGAGATCGTTGCTGTCGTAACGGACCACCGCCGGCGTCGACCCATTGCTGGAGGCGTACAGATTACCCTGTTTATCGAATGCCAGTCCACCCGGAGCGGTAAGACCGTCCAAAAAGTACGGATTTCCGTTGTACGGAGACGCCAACACGCCGATCGAACCCGTTCCGGTGCTGGCGAAATTAGAAACGTAGATATTCGCAGATTTATCGATGGCGATGCCGGAAGGATCGAAACTCGACGGACCTGGAATCGTCAGCGCCGGCGAGATCGTACCGCTCTTGTTGAACGGGCCGGTGTATTCTAAGACGCTGGAGTTCCCGGGCGACGTGACCCACAAATTTCCGGAGGGATCGAACGCCAGCGCATTCGGCCCGTTGGTTCCGGAGAGCACGAACGTATACTGCTGCACCGAGCTCGACTTAAGCGGGAGCTTGAAGACCGCGACGAACCCCGGCTTGCCGCCGTATTTGCCGTTAAAGCTGAGCACCCAGAGACGTCCCGACGAATCGACGCCAAGCCCGCTCGTATAACTCAGTCCGTTCTGTTTGCTACAGAAATAGCTAGCGGCTTTGGTTTTTTTCTTCAGCGGTATTCTTGCGTACTGGATCGGCGGGTATTTGCAGCTCGCATAGAGCGTCCAGTAGACGTTGGACGCCGGCTTTCCGGCGGGGAACCGTTGCGGCACGATCGGCGCGCCGGCAGAGGTTAGAGGAGGCGGCCCGAGGCCGGCCCCACAGCCGCAAAGGAGCAAAACGAGACTGTAAAGCGCGAAACGGCAACCTTTCATGGCCTCCTCCTTGCGGCCATCATAGCCGCGCCTTCGCCGGCGGGGTATGTCGGAAAACCGCATCCGTCGGATATCTGACAGCCCATGTCAGGTATGCTCGCTTACGCTGATGCTATGAACGAAACGCTGAAAACCCAAACCAAAACCGCGATCAAAGGAATGGATCTCGCGGCGTATCTCGTGCGCGATCCCCAACGGGCCATCGAGTTCTATCGCGACGTGCTCGGCATGACGCCGACGGCAATCGACGATCAGGGCCGCGGGTCTGAGTTCACGCTCCCCGACGGCTCCACGTTCGGAGTCTGGAAGCCCGAAGAGGGTGGCACCGGCGGCGCCATCATGTTCGCGGTCGACGACGCTCGCGCCGCGGTCGAAGAGTACCGGTCGCGCGGGCTCGCGATCTCGGACGTGGTCGAGTCGCCGGTCTGCTTCATGGCCTTCGCCTCAGACCCGGAGGGCAACGGCTTCATCATCCACCAGCGAAAGGTCCGCGACTAGCGCGCGGCCGCGTATCGCTCGAGGGCGCGGCGGGCCTGCTCGACGATTGCGTCCCGTAGGTCCTCCGGCTCGAGCAGCGTGGCGGCGTGGGACCACGCCAGCACTTGGAAAACGGCGACTTCGCGGCCGGGGAAGGTGACGCGCACGTCGCACTCGCGCTCCCGGCGCGCGAGGACTTCGGCCGGCCAGTACAATGTCACGCGGTCCAGCGCATCGTTGCGCGCTCGGAGGGTCACGGCATACTCGGCGCTGCGGGAGGCCTGCGCGAAGCTCGCGGACGAGTCGCGCCAGTAACGATCGAGCTCGAAATCCGGCGGCCGTTCGAAATGTTCGTCGAGCTCTTCGGCGCTGCGGATGCGTTCCACGCGAAAGCTGCGCAGGTCGCCGCCCGAGCGGGCGATCAGGTACCACACGCCGGCCTTGGAGACCAGGCCTAAGGGATCGAGCATGCGCGTCGAGGACGCGCCGTTGCGATCCTCATAGCGGATCCTCAGACGCCGGTCGTCCCAAACCGCCCGCCGCAGCGTCGACAACAGCGGACGCGGCGGCTCGGGTTGATTCCAACGACGCTGGTCGACGTGGATTCGTGCGCGCGACTTTTCCGCGGCGCGCCGCTGCACGTCGGCAAAGCCGCCGCGAAGCTTTTCGAGCGCACGCTCGAGCTCATGCTCGAGCCCCAGGTCGCCGAGCGGACTCGCACCCGAAACAAAGAGCGCTCGTATCTCTTCCTCGTCGAAGTTCGTCAGGGCGCGACGGTAACCGTCGGCAAGAACGATCCCACCGCTGCAGCCGCGCTCGGCATAGACCGGCACGCCGGCAGCGCACAACGCGTCGACGTCGCGATAGATGGTCCGCTCCGAGACCTCGAGCCGCTCGGCCAGCACGCGCGCCGAACACCGGCTGCGCGCTTGCAGCAGAAGCAGCAACGCGATCAGGCGGTCCGCCTTCATAGCCCGATTACACTACGGAAACAGGACAGACCATGTCAAGTATTCCGCGGCTTCATAATTTCTTCACGGCGGCACCGTAGGGTGGTGTTAGCTCGTCCGCCTCGGGGGTTGCAACCGTGTCCATTTCTCGAGTGATCTGCCGGATTTGCTTTGCATCGGCCGCGTTCGCCTCGCCGCTCATCGCGGCCGGTTGCGCAAATAGCGGCGCCGTCATGCCCCCGCCCCAGAACGTACCGCTCTCCGGCGGCGCAGCGTCTGCCGTAACGATCCGTCAGTTCTCGGATCTGCCGCGATACAGCAATTATTACGGCCCGACCGCCGTCGCGGCGGGCGCGGGCGGGATCTGGGTCGCGGACGTGATCGATCAGGACTACGGCGAGAACGTCATCGTGCAGATCGGAATGGCGGGAAAGGCTGAGCACGACTACTATTACTCCGGTCCGACGAGTGAAGGAGCGTCGTTTCAAGACGTGGCGCTGGGACCCGACGGCGCGCTCTGGATCACCGACGAATACAATCAGCAGATCGTGCGAATGACGACGGACGGCAGCTTTACGAACTTCCCCGTCGGCGGCTTCCGTTCGCCGCAGAGCATCGCCAGCGGTCCCGGCAAAGCGCTCTGGTTCACACTGACCGGCACCGGTGATGCCATCGGCACGATCACGACGGCCGGGAAGATCCAGACGTACTCGCTTAAGTCGCTCGCCTGGGACCTCGTGGAAGGCTCCGACGGCGCGATTTGGTTCACCGAACCGGAGCAAGACGCGATCGGACGCATCACGCGCCGTGGCGCAATTACCGAGTATTCAAAAGGCATCACGGCCGGTTCCATGCCGTTTTCCATTGCAGCCGGACCGGACGGCGCGCTGTGGTTCACCGAGAACGCCGGGGGCCGAATCGGCCGCATTACGACGGCCGGCAACGTGACCGAGTATTCGCGGGGGATCACGCCGGGCGAAGAACCCTTCGATTTAACGTCCGGCACCGACGGCGCGGTCTGGTTCACCGAGAACGTGCCCAACGGCTCGTACGGCTATCGCGAGGCGAAGATCGGCCGGATCACGACGAGCGGGCGCGTTACGGAATACTCCAACGGCTTGACCTCGAACGCCGGCGTCACCGCAATCGTATCGGGTACGGGACCGAAGATCTGGTTCGCGGAGAGCGACACGGACCGCACCGGGCGCCTGCGCTTCTAACACCTCGACGTGGGCGCCGCGCCCTCCGTCACGACGACAGGGTTCGCAGGACGTACTGAAGTATGCCGCCGTTGCGGTAGTACTCGGCTTCGTTGGGCGTATCGATGCGCAAGCGCACGTGAAACTCGATCGACCGGCCGCTTTGAGGGTCGGTCGCCCTCACGTTCAAACGCATGCGCGGCTCGATTCCGCCGTCAAGCCCGGTAATGTCGTAGATCTCTTCGCCTTCCAGAGCGTACGTCGACCGGTCGGCGCCGTCCACGAACTCCAACGGCAAGACCCCCATGCCGATCAGGTTGCTGCGATGGATCCGCTCGAACGATTCCGCGATCACCGCCTTGACGCCCAGCAGGTATGGTCCCTTTGCGGCCCAATCGCGCGACGAACCGGAACCGTACTCTTTTCCGGCGAGCACGACCAGGGGCGTGCCGTCGGCAGCGTATTTGCGCGAGGCATCGTAGATCGAGAGCTGCTCGTCGGTCGGCAAGTAGCGCGTGACGCCGCCCTCCACACCCGGCACGAGCGCGTTACGAAGCCGAACGTTGGCGAAGGTGCCGCGAACCATCACTTCGTGATTTCCGCGCCGCGCGCCATAGGAGTTGAAGTCGCGGGGCTCGATGCCGCACTCGCTGAGATACTTTCCCGCGGGGCTATTGCGAGCGATGCTGCCCGCCGGCGAAATATGGTCGGTCGTCACGGAATCGCCGAGCACGGCGATGGCACGCGCGCCGCGAACGTCGTGCAGCGCCGGCGGCCGCTCCGGCATTCCGTCGAAGTAGGGCGGCCGCTTGACGTACTCCGACGCGGGATCCCATTCGTATCGCTCGGTTGCGTCGACCTGCAGCGCGCGCCAGTTCTCGTCGCCCTCAAAGACCTCCGCGTACTCGCGTTCGAACATTTCCTTGCCGATACAGCGCGCCATCGTCGTGGCGATCGCGTCGTTGCTCGGCCAGATGTCGTGTAAAAAAACCGGACGTCCGTCGCTGCCGGTGCCAAGCGGCTCTTTCGTCAAATCCACGTCCATGCGGCCGGCCAGCGCATACGCGACGACGAGGGGCGGCGAAGCGAGATAGTTCGCGCGGACCTGCGGATGAATGCGTCCCTCGAAGTTGCGGTTTCCCGAGAGCACCGCCGCTACGATCAAATCGGCATCGGCAACCGCTTCGGCGACGTCGCTCGGCAACGGTCCCGAGTTTCCGATGCAGGTCGTACAGCCGTACCCGATCACGTTGAAGCCGAGCCGGTCCAGATACTCCTGCAAACCCGCTTGGGCGAGATAGTCGGTCACCACCTTGGAACCCGGCGCGAGCGACGTCTTGACCCACGCCTTGGTGCGCAGGCCGCGTTCGACCGCGTTTTTTGCAAGCAGACCTGCGCCGATGAGGACCGACGGATTCGACGTATTGGTGCAGCTGGTAATCGCCGCGATCACGACGCAGCCGTCGTCGACCTCTTCGCTGGTTTGCGCGATCGTGGCCGTGCCGCCTCCGCCTTCGTCTTCGAAGCGCGCGACCGCATTGCCGGCGTGCTCGCGCGCGGCGATCCAATCGTTCAACGCGATCTGGAACGATTGCTTAACGTCGCCCAGGGCCACGCGGTCCTGCGGCCGGCGTGGGCCGGCGAGACTCGGCTCGACCTCTGCGAGATCGAGCGCGAGCGTGTCGGCAAAGTGCGGCTCGGGCGACGCATCGGTCCGGAAGAGCCCTTGCGCTTTGGCGTACGCCTCGACCAGCGCGATGCGCTCGGGCGCGCGGCCGGTGAGCGTGAGGTACTCGATCGTCCGCGCGTCGATCGGGAAGATGGCGACGGTCGAGCCGAACTCGGGCGACATATTGCTAATCGTCGTACGATCGACGACCGGAAGTGCCGAGAGTCCCTCGCCGAAAAACTCGACGAATTTGCCGACGACGCCCTTGCGCCGCAGCATCTGCGCGACGGTGAGGACCAAGTCGGTTGCGGTCACGCCTTCGCGAAGTGCGCCGCTGAGCCGAAAGCCGACGACCTCGGGAATCAGCATCGTCACCGGCTGACCCAGCATCGCCGCCTCGGCCTCGATGCCGCCGACGCCCCACGCCAGAACGCCCAGCCCGTTGACCATGGTCGTGTGCGAATCGGTGCCGACGGCCGTGTCCGGATAAGCGACCCCATCGGCATCGAAGACGACGCGAGCGAGATACTCGATGTTGACTTGATGCACGATACCCGTGCCGGGCGGAACGACACGAAAGCCCGAGAGCGCCGACTGTCCCCACTTGAGAAACGCGTACCGCTCGCGGTTACGGTCGAACTCGATATCCGTGTTCTTAGCCAGCGCATCGTTCGAGCCGAAATAATCGACCTGTACGGAATGGTCGACGAC
>Ga0070738_10005580_pt1 | contig 13845 bp, 9 predicted proteins | sample Coa_R2_2_FD_66446 | JGI IMG/M metagenome (GOLD analysis project Ga0070738, IMG submission 66446) | Surface soil microbial communities from Centralia Pennsylvania, which are recovering from an underground coalmine fire - Coalmine... | ecosystem: Environmental > Terrestrial > Soil > Unclassified ... | reverse complement strand
CGGACGCGCACGGCCTGCACAAACGCCCCCCTGCCGTTGCTCAAGGCTTGCAGGCCGCCGCAAAGCTGCTCCCTCAGCAGCGCATCCATCAACTAAGCGAACTGTGGCCGCGAGCGATTGTGAGCGACGAATGGTATCAGGCATGAACAAAGTCGAAGAAGACGGTTGGCGGGGTAGAATTGGGAGAAGATGTGATGATAAAAAGTGACGACCGAATCGGGAGAATCTGGCAAGAAGGAATGTTCTCCTCTCTAACAGTACCTTTTACATTAGCAGCAGTGACAATGATTTTATTGCTGACAGGCACTTTTAGTGTTCTGGATATCTCTTACATTCTTGCTATTATTGCTGCTATTCTTCTGGTGGCGTCCATTATTCTACGCTGGGATCCATTGGCGGTAACGATTGTACTGGTGATACATATTTGTTTTGACTGGTATATGGGGTACCTGATTATAGGGCAACTACTGGCCTTTGCGTTGCTTATCATTTACTTCCTCTTTCGCTCACCACAACATCCCTGGACGCAGCCTCGCGCCCTATGGCTATGGGGGCTGTTTTTATTAATCACCATCTCTCCGGCAGCTAGAGGAGCTATTTCGCATACCGATGCTGCTTACTACTACCCGAATATAATCCTGGGAGCATTGTTGATGTTCTGGTTGGGCATGGTTATCACAACCCGTCAGGAACATCTCGCTACTCTTTTCAAGATGCTTGCTTTTGTTGGAATGTTGTTTGCCATCCATACCATTATCGAGACAACGACCGGCGTATTTGTGTTTGCAATACCGCGTCTGAGTACCTATCTTGCGCAGGTATCAGATTTTCAACTGGCGAATGCTAACGCAACGCGCGCTGGATCGCTTTTACTCAACCCTGATTGGAACGGAGCATTTTTTGCCATGATGCTTTTTTTTCCGGTAGGTCTTTTTGCTCAAAGTAAATCTTTTCTCGGCAAACTCCTTTATCTTGTCGAGATTTTTCTCATGATGCTCGCCCTTCTTTTCACCTATACACTCGGAGCCTGGATAGCAGCTTCAGGGGGAATGATGGCTTTCGTACTCTTTGCGGGTCGTGGCCGTTATCGAGTTCTGATTCCCTCGCTTGTGCTGGTTGCCGGGCTACTGGTGATGGCGCTTTTCCCTTCAGAGGTAAATGTACTGCTCAATCGACTGGCAGATCCATCGACATTCCTACTGCGCATTGGTGCGTGGCAAACTGCCATTCAGATCATAAAAGCTTTGCCGTTAAGCGGGCTTGGTCTGGGATTATCAGTGTATTTGCAAGGCGCCGAGGCCTACCGGGTACCGGCGCAGTATCGTCCGCTGGCACATCCCCATAATTCATACCTGGAATTAGGTGCTATGGGAGGGCTTCCGGTTCTCTTCTTGTTTCTAGCTCTTTTGCTGTTTGCTTTCTGGCAAGCCTGGCGGAACTGGCGGTCTGGCGAAGTTCATATGCGCGTACTGTTGAGTGGAGGACTCGCTGCTGTGGTTGCGTTGAGTGTCAATAGCTTGAGTGTGAATGGCTGGACGCTTCCACCGCTGGCCGCAATAGGCTGGTTGACTTTAGGAGCTATGGCTTCTCGCTTCGTGAGTACGAAACAAATAGAGGCTGATGATAAGGGTGAGGGAGGAAGGAGGTAATGATACCAGTTGATAAATACCCTACTGAGGTTCAGCTTCCGGTTATATTCAATTCCTCTCAGTCAATTTATTCTGATGTCATAGGAGGGTTGCCCATTGAGGAGCAAGCAACATGGATCATGCCTGCATTGTCAGGTTTTTCAGCGAGAGTAGCGGTAGAATCGGGAGGCAGAGTCAACAGTTCTGAGGCCGAGAATTATAGGTCGTATCTTCGTCATCTGATCAAAAGTTCAGGAATTTACGTGCTATCCTCTCTGGCTTCTCCACTGGTCTCGCTGGTGCTTGCTCCATTTTTAACACGGCATCTCTCTCATGCCGATTATGGGGCGCTTACCGTATTGAACACAACTATCGCGCTCGTCGCAGGAATCACCCAACTTGGTCTTAGCTCTGCCTTTTTTCGCTCATATAACTATGACTATGAATCCCGCACAGATCGCTATGCTGTTCTTTCGACAGTGGTTATTCTGCTGCTCCTCTTATCTCTACCAACCGCTTTGTTCTGTTTAGGTATGGCTTCCTGGCTCTCATTCTTACTTTTTAATTCGCCCGTACTGAGTGATTCCTTGAAGCTAACTGGCCTGATTATCTTGCTTCAGAACCTTACAGTACCCGGCTTCGCCTGGCTACGGGCAGAAAGTCGTGCCTTACAGTTTTCTCTGCTGTCCATCATCAATTTACTTATCTCTCTGGCAGCAAATATTGTTCTGGTGGGTAATCTGCATGGAGGGATTGTCGGTTCGCTCACGGCAACCGCTCTAGGTTATGCCAGTGTGGTACTTTGTACGTTGCCAGTTATTGTCTTACAGGCAGGGTTGCGTCTCCGTTTTGATGTTGCAAAGGGACTGCTCAGCTTTGGTTTACCAAATGTCTCGAATTTTATCTCTGCCTGGGTTTTACAACTTTCCGATCGGTTATTATTAGGTCGACTAGGCTCTCTTTCTCAGACGGCAAGCTATGCGGTTGCCTATAGTCTAGGTGGAATCGCGGCTGTTGTGGTACTTTCCCCATTTGCCCTGGCCTGGCCATCTGCTATGTATAAGATTGCTAGGAAAAAGAATGCTCCTCAGATTTTTCGGCTGATCTTTCGCTGGTATGGTATTGTGTTACTTATTGCTACCTATGGCCTTTCACTTGTGAGTACCTTCACCCTTTATATTTTCTTTCCACCCGCCTATTATACCGCTTCTCCAATTATTCCCGTTATTGCTCTATCTACCATGTTTTATGGTATCTATAATATGTTCACAACGGGTATTGCTCTCAAGCGCAAAACATGGTTTGCTGCTCTTTTCACTACTATTGCCGCTCTTGTCAATATTGGGTTTAATTTGATTTTGATTCCTCTCTATGGCTCTATGGGAGCTGCTTTATCGACGCTTTTTGCATACGCGTTACTTGCTTGCATTGCCTATGTTGTGAATCGGCGAATCTACCCTGTTCCCTATGAAATGGGTTTTTTCATCTTCATATTGGGAGTAGGGGTAACATTGTATATTGCCAGTGATTTCTTTGTACGAGGTATGGGAGAATATCTTACCTGGAGCATCATGATGGGTATGTGGCTTGGTTATGCTGCAAGCCTGGTTATAGCAGGGAAATGGTTGCCTGGATACCAGAAAAGGAGCTAGCCCGTAGTAGTGGAGGTTGAAGGGATATGAATGTGTCAATTCGTGAAGACTTTTCAGCGAAGAAGGGGGTATCTGCGTTGCCCGGTACAATTAATGTGTGTATGCACGTTTTAGGAGCGGCTCGCTCTGATGTGCGAGTGATGCGTGAGGCCTGTGCGCTTGCGGCGGCTGGCTATAGCGTCTCGATTGTAGATGTTGAAAATGACCTTTATTGCCCTGTTAAAGAAGATATTGGTGGCGTCCATGTAAGACATATTATTAAGCCTCACTGGCTTGTTCCTGTGCATTTTAAGCTCTGGCGCTTTGTCAGAATGGTTCAGAAGTTTCTCTACAGTGCTTTCGTGTTGATGCAGATACCTGTGGATATTTATCATGCGCATGATGTAAATGCGCTCCCTGCCTGCTATGTTGCAGCATGCTGTCGTCGTAAGCCTTTGATATTTGATGCTCATGAGTTGCCTCTACATGGAATAGAAGGAAAGGGGAACCCGTTCCTCACAGCTTTGATATGGCTGCTCGCTCAAATGATCTCCCGTTGCGCAGGAGTGATCACTGTTTCTACACCTATAGAACAGGAAATTTACCGGCAGTATCGCGCATCAAAGGTAACATTAGTCCGCAATGTTCCGGTTTACCAGGCTGTTCCCAAAAAAGACTGTTTAAGACAATTTCTGGGTCTTGGCTCAGATGTACGTCTTGCTCTCTATCAAGGGAACTTGCAGGATGATCGAGAATTAGATAGGCTGATTCGGGCTGCAAAGTTCCTGGAGCCAGACGTAGTGATTGTTTTCATGGGGAAAGATATTGGAGCTACGCAGAGACAACTGGAAGCACTTATTACTGAGGAAGGAGTTGCTGATCATGTGAAAATTGTGCCGCCTGTTCCTTATGCAGAACTTCTCGAATGGACAGCTTCGGCGGATATTGGCTTGATTGTCTATCCTCCTGAGCATTCTGCAAATATTAAGATGTGTTTACCCAACAAACTCTTTGAGTATTTGATGGCGGGGTTGCCCGTACTCGCTTCGCAACTGGATGCGGTTGTTGATGTAGTCAGAACCTACAATGTTGGACAGGTAGTATCTTCCCTGTCCCCTGAAAGTGTAGCTATGGCTATCAATGCAATGCTTAGAAATGATGAAAAACTTGCTTGTTTGCGTTGTAACGCTTTAGCTGCCGCTAAGCAAGAGTTGAATTGGGAGAGGGAGACCAAACAGCTTATTGGTCTCTATCAGAATGTTTTTACGGGAATGGAACGATAAAAACTGGCAGATAATATCTAATCACTATTCGGACGATCATGCATAAAAGTGGGGCGGAGGATGGGATGCGTATTCTGTACGTACACGGTATTAACCAGGTTGCGGAAACCTACGGAAAGTATTTTGCCAGCCATGGCCATTTTTTTTCGTTGTATGAACCGAAGCTTACCGGCGGCAATAGTCCCTTGCCTATTAAACTTGCCTCGATGCCAGGACGACTGTTCGATTTACGGCAAGTTGTTGGGCGTCTTGACGCAAAATTCTTCGATCTGGTTCACATCCACTGGGCCAGTTACGGCATACTTGGTCTGACGAGCCGCATTCCCTTTATCGTAGAATGTCATGGCTCCGATGTACGTACACGTTTACAGCACCCTTTCTTTCGCTCGATACTAACACCTGTTTTTCGAAAAGCCGCAGCAATCCTCTGTATAACACCTGATCTCTTGCCTGCTGTGCAGTTGGTTCGCCCTGATGCAATCTTCTTGCCTGCTCCCATCGATACAAAACGTTTTGCTCCAGCGCAAGCTATGCAACTGCCACGCCTTCGGAATATCCTTTTGTTTACGCGGCTTGACCCCATCAAAGGAGTTGACGTTGCTGTAGAAGGAATAAAACAATTTAGCTATCGTTATCCAGATATCCATGTGCAGCTGCTTGATTGGGGGGCTTTAAGAAATGAATACCGTGAACGCTATAGCCATCATTTTGAGTTTATTGCTCCTGTAACCTCATATGAGGTTACAAATCTCATTAACGAGGCTGATGTGATTGTTGGTCAGTTTGCTCTAGGAGCATTGGGATTATCAGAATTGCAGGCAATGAGTTGTGCAAAGCCTGTTATCTGTTCGTTTCGCTACGATGATGCTTATCCTACTCCCCCTCCTCTTTTTCGTGCTTCTACGGCGGAGGAAATTGACGCACACCTTGAAAATCTCTATCAGCATCCAGAAGTGGGAATCGCTCTAGGAAAAAAATCACGAGAATGGGTGATAGCTAATCACGACTATCCGGTACTCGCAGGAAGGCTGGAAGAACTCTACCGGACGATAATTTGTCATCCAGCTTGATGCTACAGATTATATGAGTGTTAAGCAACTTGACCTGCTCAAGGAAGCTGGCTAAATCGTATGCTCGTGGTGCAATGAAACGTGCGAGAGGTGGAGCGAGCGTGATGCGGTGGAAATCGAATTGTGCGCCGGGGCGCTGGAAGAGGTGGCGGATTTGCTGGCGCGGGATGCCGACGACGGCGGGATTTCTGGGGTTGGAGTAGGTGAAGTCGTAGCAGAGGATCAGCCCTCCTGGCTTGCGGACCCGCCAGATTTCGTCGGCGATACGCTGCCGGAGCGGCTCATTCAGAATAGAGCTAAATACGACAAAGAGCGTTATCAGGTCGAAGCTCGCGTCTGGATAGGGCAGTTCGTGCGCGCTTCCTTGCCGCCAGTCGATGGCAGGATTCATCTGTTTTGCAAGAGCTATGCGTTCGGGCATGAGATCAATACCGGCAAGATTGCCCGGCTGCGCGCCATAGGCGAGGAAGCGTTGGAGCTGCATCCCGGTGCCACAGCCGATGTCCAGAATCGTTTTGTTCGCTAATTCAGTAAATTTATGCCGTTTGAGCAGGGTGAGCAGATGGCGCTCTATGCTATGAAGCTGGAGCAGAGTGGCCTCATTAAAAAGGCTGTAGCGTGCGGCAAATGCTCCACAGTTAGCGCGGCTGGTATATTCTTCCTGAATACGCGCAATCTCTTGCTCAATGGTTGTTGTTACCCTTTTCATGCATATCACCTCTTTTTTCAATCCAGTATACTCGCGCTAACAAATCAGTGAGGGGAAATCTCATTTGGAGCTGGCAGTATCATGTATTGTAGGGGTTGTAAGAGACCTCTGGCGGAATCAGATCGCGTGATGGAATCAATGTGCAGTAGCGCAAATACTGTGCCTGGCTATGAAACCCACGTGTAGAGGATGAGGAACGGGTCGATGGGTCTATCAAAACGAACGATCAAGGGGAAACGTGTTGTGGTGACAGGGGGAGCCGGGTTTATTGGCAGTCACCTGGTTGATCTTCTGATAGCAGAGGGGGTAGGGAAACTTACCGTCATTGATAACTTCTTTCTGGGAAAATCTTCTAATCTGCAAGAAGCATGGAGTGAAATGCCGGAATTGCGGGTAACCGCTATAGATGGCGCTGATGAGCATGCCGTTCGTTCGTTATTCCGGCAACTCGGCGCCGTCGACGTGGTGTTTGATCTGGCGGTCATTCCCTTGCCGACTTCGTTGGAGCGGCCAAAATTCTGCTTTGATACCAATGTCAGGATCACCTCGATACTGTGTGAACTCTTGCGTGAGGGCCACTTCGGAACACTGGTGCATTTCTCCTCGTCAGAGGCGTATGGCTCGGCCAGAACGGTTCCTATGAGCGAGGAACATCCACTTGAGCCGCTTACACCTTACGCGGCGAGCAAAGCTGCCAGCGATCATCTGGTGCGGACGTATGCAGCTACATTTGGAGTAGATGCCCTTGTCGTGCGCCCATTCAATAATTATGGTCCCCGGCAGAATGATCAACAATACGCAGGTATCATCCCGACGTTGCTGCGCTGTGCGTTTGAGGGGCGCACATTTACTTTGCTGGGGGATGGAAAGCAGACACGAGATTATATTTATGTTACCGATACAGTGCGTGCTGCGCTGGCGCTGTATCAATGTCCGCACGCGCAGGGGCAGGTGGTGAATATCGGCTCTGGTCGGGAAGTCAGCATGATTGATCTCAAAACAAAGATAGAGCAGATTCTGGGGTGGGAGATACCGACTCGCTATCGTGATCCACGTCCGGGCGATGTTCGCCGTCATCTTGCAGATATCACGCTTTTGAAGCGCCTGGTTGCTTTTGAGCCAGAGGTGTCAATTGATGAGGGCCTGGCCCTAACGGTGGAGTTTTATCGGACTCGTGCTGAGCAGGCTCAGAAGGGAGTCTACTGATGCGATTACTCGTAACAGGGGCGGCAGGCTTTCTTGGCCGGAATATGCTTCTCGCGATTCCACAAAACTGGCAGGTAGTTGCTCTGTATCGGCCCGGCAACGCTGATTTCTTATCTTTCCTGCAAACGCATCATTTGTGTCATGTTCAACCTGTGGCCTGTGATCTTACCGACCAGCAACAGGTTGGGCGGGTTTTCAAAGAGATTGGGGGAAATTTTGATAGCTGCCTTGCCCTGGCAAGCAACACCTCCATCCCATATTCTATTGAGCGGCCCCTGTATGACCTTGCGACGAATGTGATCGGCCTGCTGCATGTATTGCAATCCAGTTCTATAGAGCATCTGGTCTATCTTTCGTCGGGAGCAGTTTACATCGGATTGAGCGGCCTCGTTGGCCCGGTTTCTGCGCTTTCACCGACATTGCCTTATGCCATCTCGAAGCTGGCGGCGGAACAGTATATTCGAGCGTTCGCAGAGCATAAGCATATGCCTGGCTCTGCTACGATTATCCGTTTCTTTGGAGCCTATGGCCCGTATGAGCCAGCTCGTAAACTCTATACAAAACTGGTGCGCCGTTTCGCTTTTGAGCGCAATCCTCGTTTTACGGTGACCGGCGATGGGGAAAACTATATCGATGCTATGTATATCGACGATGCTGTCAGGGCGCTTCTGGCCGTTTTACTCTCGCCTCCAGCAGAAGGGATTCGTTGTATAGACCTGGGGGTTGGCAGTAGAGAAAGCGTCAATGCGCTGGTGACCAGAGCGGGGCATATCTTCGGGTTGGAGCCGGATATTCGGCATGAGGGCGACGCTGCCGAATATATCCGTTTTTTCATCGATCCAGCGCCATTTGCTTCGACCTATCAGTTCAAGCCGACAATCTCGCTTGAAGCGGGCCTCAAGTCTCTGGCTGCGCATCTGGAACAAGAGGGAAACCGTGTTGCGGTTGGTTCATGAGATGAAGTATCCGGTTGATCTCTCCTCATTGCTCACTTTGCCGCTTGATTATCTGGATGGTGCAGGAGTGCTTTCCGGCAGTCCTTCTTATGCGCCAGAGGAGAGGTATCGCCCAACGAGTATTGCACAATATGCCCTTGCTCACTGGAATGCCTTTCTGACTGGTAAGGCTTATGAGCATGAAAGAGCTTTTCTTCAGCAAGCCCGGTGGCTGCTGGCTCATCAGGTACGACTTGTGAATGATATTGGGGTCTGGCCCCTTTCAGCACCCAGGCCAGAGTATTATGCTTTTCGTCCCTGGTTGTCGGCGTTGGCGCAGGGCTGCGCACTCTCCGTTCTTGTGCGCGCATATCTGTTGACGGAGGATGAGGCGTTTTTACAGGCGGCGCATCGTGCCATACGCGCTTTTGAGCTGGATATTCTCGATGGAGGAGTGCGTTCTCAAGTGGGCGAAGATGGTATCTTCTTTGAGGAAGTGGCGGTCTATCCAGCGGCTCATATCCTCACTGGATGTATGATGGCACTGGTTGGTCTCTATGATTACGTGGCTGTGACAGGAGAGAGCAGGATCAAAGAGCTGATACAGCGAAGTAGCGAGACATTGCATACCCTGCTTGCCCTTTTTGATACGGGCTACTGGACACGCTCTGATCTACTCCATAAGCGCCTTGCTTCGCCATCTGAACATGCAATGCATGTGATTCTGCTTGAATGGCTGGCAAAATATAGCGGATGTGAGCATTGTGCGGGGCTGGCAACACGCTGGGCGCAATACCAGTCAAATGTTGCCTGTCGCCTGCGTTTTCTGGCCACCAGTCGACTGACCTGTTACGTAAGTAGACTGGCCCACCTCCTCCGTCAGATGGTCTTTCCTGACCTCGACGTGACGGGTTCAGCCGTACTCAGTCGAGTATGTATCCCCATCTCTGCATTTCCGGTTGCAGGTGGCATGCGAGGCGTGCTTGCAGGAGTTGCCCGGGTTGTAGGGAAACAATGGCAAATGCTCTATCTTACAAACTATAAAGGTGAGAATCCAACAGGGCTGAATATCGAGATATTTGGTCGCAGATTCACTTCTCCCTGGCAATTCCCTGCTGTCTGGCTCTATGTTCTGGCTGGCTGGTGCAAACTCTTTAGCCTCCTGCGTACTACTTCAGGCTATGGGGTGATCCTGCCACAGGATGGCATTTTTACCGGAGCGTTTGCCGCGCTGATGGGTAAAATGGCTGGAGTGCGCGTCGTTTGCATGGATCATGGCAATATCACCTGGCTAAGCGACTTTTCCTTGCGCAATGAGCGTATTCAGGCTCTCAAAAACTATTCCTGGTCCAAACGGCTTTTTGCCCGCCTGTGTTTCGCCTTCTACTGGCCCTCGCTACGTCTTCTAGCGTCTATTGCGACACGTTACACCAGCCAATTCCTTGTTGCGGGTGATGAGGTGGATGGTGTGTACCGCGAAAGGTTCGGCATTACTTCAGACCGCATTATTCGCTATACCTACATGATTGATGCTGAGCGTTACACACCGCCATCGCAAGATGTTAGAGCGCGTATGCGTGCAAGCCGGGGACTTGCGCGAGAGGACATCGTGATTGCGCTCATTAATCGGCTTGCACCTGAGAAGGGGCTAGATGTTGCAATAGAGGGAATCGCTCTGGCTTTGTCGCAGTTGCCAGTGGAGATACAGCGGCGGGCGAAGGTGTTCATTGCCGGAGAAGGGCCGCTGCGCTCGCAGGTGGAGGCTGATATTCAGAGGTACAAACTGGATAGCACTTGCACGCTTGTCGGTGAGGCTAAACCTGCGGAGGTGGTAGCACTTCTGGCAATAAGTGATATCTTTCTTTATAGTGGCACACGAGGCACGAATTATTCTATGGCCGTGCTTGAAGCGATGGCGGCTGGCTGTGCTGTTGTTGCCTCAACGTCTCCTCAATCAAATGCAAAATTGCTGGCTGATGGGCGTGGTATTGCTGTAGTGCCGGGTGATGTTCTTTCCGTTGCAACAGCACTTGCCCGCCTGTGTGCTGACAGGGAACTTTGCTATCAGATGGGGCAGCTAGCCAGGGAATATGTGACACACTATCACAATGCTGAGATGTTGCGGCGCAGCCTGCTGCGTGCGACATTTTTCTCTCCTGTATTAATGGTGGAGCATGCAAACAGAGGAGTTGAAGTTGGCTAGATATCGGCTCCTCAAAAGAAAATGGTATCCCTTTAGCGTTTTCTTTCATGGCAGAGCATACATATAGATGTATGAGCCAGAAGAGAAGTACAGCCGGTCTCCGCTGACGCGATTGGGGACGAAGGCGAAGCCCCCTGTGATGCTGACAGGTGATGGATAGATGGTCAATTTGTTCGTTGTCGGGTTGATGGTAAAAACGCCGGTGGTGGATAGGCCCCAGATGCTGCCCTGAGAACTGATGGCCATGTTATTGAGAAGGTTGTAGACGTATGAACCGGAAGGAAGCGTGCCGATAATCGTCACTTTGTGGGTGGTTGGATTGAAGGTAAACAGCGTTGAATTGGCGAATCCGTAGATCAGGCCGTTGGGAGCGGTGATCAGGTTTGATATGTAGGTAGCCCCCGCGACCGGCACAGTCCGGTAAAGCGTGGTGTGCGTGGTCGGATTCCAGACAAAGAGGACTGCATTACTCTGTGTAGGAGTGCTGCCGCTTCCGCCGTAAATGGTGGTGCCGCCGATCAGCAGTCCGTTTGCCAGGGTGAGTGAATAGAGGCTCTGGTCGGTCACGATGCCGGTGAATTGCTGAACGGTATTCGTGCCGGGATTCCATGTCACCAACGGCCCGCCAAGCTTTCCATAGCCGGGAATGGCCCCGATATAGATGGTGTTGCTGCGCGGGTCGCGAATCATGGCGGCAGGTCGCCAGTCTGAATAGACGTAGGCATGGTTATAGGCCGGGTTGGCGTTACTGAAGGGCTGTGCCGGGTTGAAGGCGGCTAGAGGGTAGGTGTACGCATAGCCAGCCATGTAGAGGTTGATTGTGTCCTTCTCAAACGAATAGACTTCTCCATACGGTAATAGCCCTAGATTCTTGATGGAAGGCGATGTTGTAGAGGCGATGTTCACGTTAAACAGGTACGCCGGAATCACAGTACTGCCATAGATGTTTCCATCGGGTCCGAGGGCTATACGGAATATATCAACGCCCTTCCCACTGTAGTTGAAGGTATGGGATACGATCTGTCCATTGGGCTGGTAGACGGTGATCTGATTGCCTGTTACACTGACTCTGCTCCCATCCTTCAGCGTTGCCGTCGGTTTTGCCGGTGGAAGAGAAGATAGTGAGGTAGCCGTTGCTTTGCCGCCTGCCAGCGTGTATGCCGTGCCATCCGGCTGCCGGGCATAAATTTTGTTATCGTTGCCCATATAAACGTATGCAAACCCCGCTTGATTATAGGGGAGAATGGCTTGATGCTGGCCTGTGGCGATATTATAGGCAACAACGGTGGTCTTTGCGCTGCCGATGGCGATATAGAGGTAGCCATCAGTGCTGGCGACGATAAAACGGGCATATTGCTGTGTCGGGTCCATACGACCAAGATTGCTTCCTTTATGCGTGACCGGGTCAAGTTGCACCAGTTCGGCGTCTGGATAGGTCACGCCATAGATTTTGTTATTCGCACCCAGCGTTGCGGCCCAGATGTACGACTCCGTTGAACTGGGCTGGCCGAGATCAAGCATGCTGCCGGTTCTCGGGTTATACTCGACCCAGTGAGCGTGGGGCAACGTTCCCAGGTAGATGTTGCCATCCGGCCCTGTGACTTCCGCCTGCGCGCCCCATTCATTTTGAACCGGGCTGGTATGAATGCTGAAAGTCCCGCTGTAGGGATCAACTGAGACCAGATCAAATGTTCCGTTGTAGTATTTATAGCTGACGTATACCTGCTGGCCTGTTCCCGTGCTATCTGGCCCAACTGCCCAGTTGACGACCTCGCCCGGCCCGATAAATTGCCCTATTCTGTTATAGGTGTTTCCTGCGCGTTGTGTGGTCGGTATCTCTTGCCGGTACCCCATCAATAGTTGGGACAGGATGACGATGGTGATAACGAAAGAAAGTCGTCTGGCCTGAAGCAATGTTGTTGTTGTCATGTACGTTTTCTTCCCCATGGAAAGGTTAAGCCGGTTCCTCGCGAAACTCTCACTGTTCTAAGCGTACTTAATACCGGTTGTTTGCCTGCTATGCAAGAAGTTGAGATATGAGTGCAAATGTATCAATCTGGTTGAGGTTTTTGCATGATGGCGGGATGTTGTGCGTGGAAACGATGATGCGCGCAAAAAAGGTGAGAAAAAACGGCTTGACTCTTTTTGATGGGCAGGGTATACTATGCTCACAGAAGAATAGAAGACGCGATGCGAGTGGAGTAGGGGGAAGCGGTCTGCCAGAGAGTGGAGGTCACCGGGTGCGAGCCTCCTTCGGATACGGCCCTTGAACGTGACTCGCTAGTCGAATGCCTGAAAGGGGCGTGGTAAGCATGCCTCGGTAGGGGATTCCGGGCGCGCCCGTTATAGCGGCGAAGAGGATAGTTGGCCTGAGTCTGGTTGGGTGGGCCGATTGTCGAAACAAGGTGGTACCACGAGCGCGCTGCCCTCGTCCTTGCGAGGTGGCAGCGTTTTTTAGTATGCACAAAGGAGTACCGTACCATGTTACCCAACCGTTACGATTTCCGGGAGGCGGAGCCGCGCCTGGCTCGTCTCTGGGCCGAAGCCGATCTGTATGCGTTTGACCCGCATGGCTCCGGCCCGCTCTTCACCATTGATACGCCGCCGCCAACGGTTTCCGGCGAACTGCACATCGGCCATTGCTATTCCTACACGCAGGCCGATATCATTGCTCGCTACCGGCGCATGCGCGGCGAGCGTGTCTTCTACCCGATGGGCTTTGATGATAATGGCCTGCCCACCGAACGTTTCGCCGAAAAGCAACTTGGGCGCAAGGCGAACGAGATGGAGCATGAAGCCTTTATCGCCGCCTGTCGCGCGCTCACGCGGGAGGCCGAAGATCGCTTCGAGGCCCTGTGGCGACGGCTCGGCCTGAGCGTTGACTGGCGCTACCGCTATGCGACGATCTCGCCGGAGGCGCAGAAGACTTCGCAGTGGTCGTTCATCCAGTTGTATCAGTCCGGGCGCGCCTATACCCGGCTCGCGCCGACGCTCTGGTGTCCCGAATGCCAGACGGCCATCGCGCAGGCTGAGGTTGACGACACGACGCTGCCGACGCTGTTCACCACGCTGGCCTTTCAACTGCGCGACGGGAGTATTCTACCCATCGCCACAACGCGCCCGGAATTGCTGCCTGCCTGCGTCGCCATCTTCGTTCACCCCACCGACGCGCGCTATGCA
>Ga0070738_10005579_pt1 | contig 13846 bp, 9 predicted proteins | sample Coa_R2_2_FD_66446 | JGI IMG/M metagenome (GOLD analysis project Ga0070738, IMG submission 66446) | Surface soil microbial communities from Centralia Pennsylvania, which are recovering from an underground coalmine fire - Coalmine... | ecosystem: Environmental > Terrestrial > Soil > Unclassified ... | reverse complement strand
GAGCTCCTTGCGGAACCGCACGAACCGGACCATGACCCGGAGGAGGCGCGCGGGGTCGATCCCCGGTTGATCCCAGGAGTGCGCGTAGGGGACGACGAGGTTTCCGAGCGGGAACACCTCCACGGGAGCGCCGAGGGCGCTCTGGCGGACGGCCGTCTCCATGACGGCCTCGGCGCGCGGGAACGTCTCGAGGGCGGTCCCCGTCGCGAACTCGCGCGCGTCCTCGGAGGCGCGGCGCCGCGCGGCCTCGAGGACCTTGCCGAGCGCTTCCCGCGGAACGCTGGCGGTCCCGACGCGCGCCACCTCCTCGTCGAACACCTTCCAGGGCGACGCGGTCTCGAAGCCGCGGACGACGCGGTCGGTCTCGAAGGGGCGGACCTGCCGCGGGGGCGGCGGCGGAGGAGGAGGCGGCGGCGGAGCGGGCGCGGCACCGCCTCCGGTGAAGGCGAGGGCGAGCGCGCCCGTGACCGCCACGATGCCGAGACCGAGCGCGGGGAGTCGCCACGCGCCCGGGGCCTCGACCTCGCCCGAGAGAGCGCGCTCGAGCGTCGTCGCGATCTGGGACGCGGTCGCCCTCGCCGCGGGGTCGAGCGCGAGGGCGCGGTCGAGGAGCGAGAGGACCGACTCCGGGCAGCCCTTCGACGCTTGGGCCTTCGCGCTCTTCCCCGCCTTCATGGACTGGAAGATCGCGAGCGGCGTCGTCCCCGGGAACGGGAGCGCCCCGGTGAGCGCCTCGTGGAGGATCACGCCCAGGGCGAAGGCGTCCGCGCTCGCGCCGACGCGCCGCCCGCCGAGCTGCTCGGGCGCCATGTAGGCGGGGGTGCCTATGAGCGCGCCCGTCTCCGTCAGGCTCGCGGCGGCGAGGTCGCGGGCGCAGCCGAAGTCGGCGATCCGGGGCTCGCCCGAGTCGTCGAGGAGCACGTTCTCCGGCTTGAGGTCGCGGTGGACGAGCCCGAGAGAGGCGGCGCGCTCGATCGTCCGCGCGAGGCTCGCCACGAGCGTCGCCGCCTCGCGCCACTCGAGGCGTCGCGTGGCCATGAGGTCGCGGAGAGATCCGCGCGGCATGAAGTCCATGAGGATCGAGAGCCGGCCGTTCTCCTCCCACGACGCGTGGACGGGGACGACGCCTTTTCCTCCGAGCCGCGCGAGCGCCTCGGCCTCGCGGCGGAAGCGGACGACCGTCTCCGGGTCGGCTCTCCCGTCGAGGACCTTGAGCGCGCGCACCGCCCCCGAGCCCCGGTCGCGGACGCGGTAGACCGTCCCCTGCGCCCCGCGGCCCAGCACGCCCAGGATCTCGAAGCTCTCGGGCATCGCGGTTCCGTGCTGGAGCCTAGCAGGGAGCGGTCACGGTGGCTCTGAATCCGATCGAGAGGGAACCGCGAGGGCGCGAAGGCGCCAAGTGGCTCGCAGACAACGTCTTGGCGTCCTCGCGCCTTCGCGGTTCCTCCTCTCCGCTCGAGCGGCGGGGCTTGCCGCTCGTGCGGCGAAGCTCGCCGCCTGGGCGGCGAACAAATCCGCTCGTGCGGCGAAGTTTGCCGCTCGTGCGGTGAACCTCGCCGCTCGTGCGGTGAAGCTCGCCGCTCGTGCGGCGAACAAATCCGCTCGTGCGGCGAAGTTTGCCGCTCGTGCGGTGAAGCTCGCCGCTCGTGCGGCGAACAAATCCGCTCGTGCGGCGAAGCTCGCCGCCCGGGCGGCAAACAAAACCGCTCGAGCGGTGAAGCTCGCCGCTCGAGCGGTGAAGCTCGCCGCCTCGGCGGCAGACTCATAGCGGCGGCCATATGACCTGATGCGGAGGGATGCCACAGAGAGCACAGAGAGCACAGAGGGAGCGCCGTTTCTCTGTGTTCTCTGTGATCTCTGTGGCGATCAAGTCGATCGATGAGGGCTGTCAGACGATCACCGGCGGCATGAGCATGGCCGCCACCGCGACGAACGCCGCGGCCGTGGCCACGGGAACGCGGAAGTTGTCGTCCACGAACCCGAGCGGCAACCACTCGGCGGCCGCCGCCGCAAATGCCCCGGCCATCGCGAGAAGCGGAGCGACGTGCCACGCCGCCGCACCGGTCAGCCCGAGGAAGAGGGTCCCGAGCACCGAGCAGACGCCGACGAGCGCGAGCGACCCCTCGAGCGACTTCCCGCCCGGCAGCTTGATCCGACCGAAGCGAACGCCCACCCACGAAGCCACCGGGTCCCCGGCGGCGAGGTAGAGGAACGCGAGCCCGGCGAACGGGAGCGGCGACATCATCATCGTGGCGACCGCGCCGAGGAGGAACCACGTGCTCGTCGCGAGCCCGCACTCCTCCTCGCGGCGGAGGATCGCCGCGAACTCTTTGCGGCAGCGCTCGTTCCAGCGCGGGGAGACGAGCCGGAGCACGTCCAGGCCTCCGAGAACGAGAGCGGCGACGGCCATGATCGCGACCGCCAGCCCGTGCGGAAGCCCGGAGAGCGCCACGACGAGCCCGGTCGTGGCGATCATGCCGAAGTGAAAGAGCTTGCGCGGCCAGGAGACCGTCTTCCTCGTCTGGGCCATACGGAGGACGTGGAGAACAACGGCCGTGCCGGGCCCGCGAGCCCCGAGAATCGAGGCCCCGGTGTCAGGAAGCGTCCACCATTGGACACCGGGGCCCATACCTCTCGTTTTTTCTTGACGCGTGCTTCACAATGGGAAGCGGAGAAATCCAACGGTCCACCTCTCGCGTAACGACAGGGGGAGGGCCGACGAGAACGTCGGTCCGGGGGAGCGCTTCGTGTCCAAGGTCACTTTCTGGTCGCTGGGAGATCGCCCGAAGGAGATCCCTCCCGAGGGCTACGCCTACAAGTGCGAGGACGCCTCGTACTGCAAGCCGATCCTCTACAAGCTGTTCGTGCTGCCGATCGCGAACCGCCTGTCGGCCCGGATCGCCCCCAACGACATCACCTGGATCTCCCAGCTCTTCGCCTTCCTGCCGGCCCTCTTCGGCGTCTGGCTCGCCGAGGCGAACATTGCGCCCTGGTGGATCGCCGTCGTCCCCTCGATCGGGTGGTTCGGCTACATCGTGCTCGACCACCTCGACGGGACGCACGCGCGAAGGACGGGGCAGAGCTCGCCCCTGGGAGAGCTCGTCGATCACTGGTGCGACGCCTGGAACGGAGCGCTCGTCCCCTTCGCGTGGTCGATGTGCTGGGGCGGGATCCACTACCCCATGGTCACGACGGTGCTCGCCGTCCTCGGGGCCTTCGCCTACACGTTCGCCGTCTCCGAGCACAAGGCCACGGGCGTCATGAAGCTCGATCCCATGGGTGGCAACGAGGGGATGCTCATGATGGCCGGCACCATGGTGTCGCTCGCGGTCCTCGGCCGCCACACCGTCCTCGACTACCCTCTGCCCGTGATCCACGGCTACACGGTGCAGCACCTCCTCCAGTTCCTCTGCGGCCTGGGCTGCGTGGGCACGGTCAAGAACGTGATCCTCCGCTCGGGGACGCAGGCGATCGCGGACACGTTCCCGCTCATGGTCTCCTCGCTCCTCGTCATCGCGTGGGTCTACCTCGGGCTCGACGTGCGCTACGCGTGCTTCATGCTCGCGGCGATCACGGCGATCGTCTCGGGGCGCATGGTCCTCGCCCGAACGACGGGGCTCCCCTACCGCTGGGACGGCCTCGGGATCGCGACGCTCCTCCTCGGCATCTCCATCGAGAGCGCCCACCCCGACCCCCGGATGCAGGTCTGGACGTGGGGGATCGCGCTCGCGGTGCTCGTGATCCGCGCCTGCGCCGACTTCGGCTGGGGCGCCAACGTCTGCGCCCGCTGGATCCGCTCGGGCGAGGCCCTCGCCCTCTTCGTCGCCCCTCGTCGTGTCGAGCTTCCCGCCGACGAGAGCCAGGCGGTGAAGAAGATCTGATCGGGACACGCCTCGATCGAGCGCGCGCCCGGCTCGCGGTTGGCCCGGTACGTGCGGAGCGGACCCGCTGCGCGGGTAGCTCAACCGGTAGAGCGTCCCGTCCGGTCCCTGGACGTCCATGGTCTCCAGGGGTCCGAACCCGGAGGGAAGGTGCAGGTTCGAGTCCTGTTCCGCGCTTCTAGGAAGTGAGCGCGTTCTCCATCGCGGCGCGGACGTGCGCCGCGAGGCCGTCCACGTCGAGAGCGGACCGCCAGGGCGTCACGTCTACCGGCTCGAGGACCGAGACGACGACGCGCGCCCGGTGGGACATGTCGATCGACTTCTTCGGGAGGGCGTCCGCCGATCCCTTGACGACGACGGGCAGGACGGGCCGCCCCGACTCGAGGGCGAGCTTGAAGGCGCCCGGCTTGAAGGGCTGGAGCGCCCCGTCCTCGGTGCGCGTCCCCTCGGGGAAGATGAGGATCGAGACGCCGCGGTCGAGCCACCAGCGACAGTGCTCCAGCATCTTCTTCCCGCTCTCCTTGTCGCCGCGGCGGACGAAGGGAGAGCCGATCGCCTTCATGCCCCAGCCGAGGAAGGGGAACCAGAACATCTCGCTCTTCGAGACCCAGCGCCACTGACCGTGGAGCGCGGAGATCGCGAGGATGTCGACCTGGCTCGAGTGGTTGGCGCAGATCACGACGGGCCCCGCCTTCTTCATGCGCTCCCGGCCCTTGATCTCGAGCTTCCAGAGCGGGTTCGCGAGGAAGCACGCGTGTCCCCAGGCGGTCGACGCGAGCTGTCCGATCCGCCGGTTCGGGTCGATCGGGCGGAGGAGCGTGGCGGCGAGGACGGTGAACGTTCCCGCGACGACCGTGGCGACCGCGATCTCGGTCCAGACGATGAGCGACCAGAGGACCCGGAGCGGAATCCACATCGCGGGCGAGCGTAGCATGTTCCAATCCTGGGCCTGGAAAGGAGTCGCCGTGCCCGAGGAGAAGCCGCGCGGGCTCGTCTTCGTCGTCGTCTTCCTGCTCGTCGCCCTCGTCGCCGTCGCCGCGGGCTCGTTCCTCAGGCAGCGCCCGAGGCCGGGGAAGCCGGGGCCCGTGGCCGAAGCCCGGGCGCTCGTCGAGAACGGCGACCGCGCTGCCGCGGCGAAGATCCTTCTCGAGGCCTCGGCCGACGCCGAGGCCCGGGACGAGCTCGCGCGCCTCGCCGACGTGAGCGAGACGTTCCCGCTCGCCGACCAGGCGGCGATCCTCGGCGCGGCGCTCGAGGCGAACGCCCCCGTGAGCTCGGAGACCGTCCCCCGCTCCATCCTCCGGGCGCGGGACGAGGCGGCGAAGGACCCGGCCGGCGCGTGCGAGCTCACGGCGCGCCTCCTCGAGCACGTCCCACCGGTCGAGGACCTCGCGAAGGCGCGCCGCCTCGCGCTCGAGGCCATGGTCAAGGCGAAGCCCGAGAGCGTGGACGCGCTCGCCGCGCTCGCCGAGAGCGACCTCGACGACGGGAACTACAAGGCGGCCCGGGAGCGTCTCGAGCCGGTCGCCTCGAAGCTCGGCGACGGCGAGGGGGCGCGCGTCCTCGGCCTCGCGCTCGCGCGCACGGGCTCGGAGGAGAAGGCGGCTCCTCTCCTCGAGAGCTTCTACAAGTCCCACATCGAGCCCTTCCGGCACGCGACCGAGTCCCTCGACCTCGTCGGCACGGCGGCCGAGAAGCGCGCCCTCGCCGACCTCAAGGCCGGGAACGTCCTCCCGAGCTTCCAGCGGCGCGTGAACGAGGCGGTCTCGCCGGAGGAGAAGAAGAAGCTCCTCGACGGCTGGGTCGTCGAGCAGGTGAGGAAGGACCGCGCCGTCCACGCCGCCTACAAGGTCGTGCGAGCTCTGGCGCCCCGGATCACCTCCGTCGCCCTCAACCTGGGCGGGATCGAGGTCCAGCGCGCCGGCAACGCGGTCGGCGTCGAGCGTCGCGCCCACCTCGAAGCGGCCGAGCGCTACTACCTCTCGATCGAGGCCGTCGCGCAGAGCGAGGACTCCTGGCTCATCTTCCTCGCCCAGGTCCGCTTCGCGCTCGGCCGCCCGAAGGACGCGCAGGGGCCGCTCGAGCGCGTCATCGCCCGCCGCGAGCGAGACCCCGCGGTCCTCCTCGCGCTCGCGACGGCGCTTCACGACGCTCCCTCGGCGGGCGAGACCGTGCGCGCCCTCGCGGAGGAGGCGTGGCACAAGCTCCCCGACGGAGAGCGCCGCGAGAAGGCGGCCGAGATCCGTGCCACGCTCGGACGGACGCCGAAGGAGCGCGTCGTCTGGCTCGAGCGCGCCGGGACGAGCCCGAGAGCGAAGATGCTCCTCGCCCAGGCGCGAGCGTTCGTGGCGCGCGACGAGGGGAAGTTCGAGGAAGCGGTCAAGCTCCTCGACGAGGTGCGCGCGTTCTACGCGGAGGCGGGCGCGGCCGACCAGGTCGCCTTCATCGAGCTCGAGCGTTTCACGATCACGGGCGACCACGGCGACCTCGACCGGGCGATCGAGGGCTTCGACAAGGCGGCGGCCGCGAAGGACGCCCCGGTCATGACGCTCGAGCTCCTCGCGGACGCGCTCCTCGCGCGGGCGATCTGCGCCGTCGTGAAGGACCGCGTCCAGCTCTCGGTGCTCCACCCGTCGGGCCCGGTCGTGGACCTCGTCGGCTTCGCCGCGACGGACGAGAAGGACCTGGGGGCGCTCGTCGCCGCGTTCGCCGCGAACGCGGACCGCCAGCGCTCGGTCGAGGTCCGCGAGCGCGCGCTCGCGATCGACCCCTCGCGCGTCCACGGCTGGGAGGGTCTCGTCGCGGACGCCTCGGGGCGCCGCGATGCCGACGCGCTCGCCGCGCTCACCGACAGGATCGCGAAGGCGCCGATCGACCGGACGCCCGAGAAGCTCCGGATCCTCGAGCGGTGGAACGACAAGTCCGAGCCGCGCCGCGCCTCTGCCGATACGGTCGTGGCGCTCGCGCGCGCGGCGAACGACGCCCCGACGCTCGCGCGCGCTCTCATCGCGCGCGCCGAGTGCGAGCGCGACCCCGCCGGAGGACAGGGCGACGCGGACCTCGCGGTCAAGCTCTGCGAGGAGGCGGAGAAGGTCGCGCCCCGGCCCTACACGCGCCTCGCGCTCCAGGACGCGCTCGTCCTCCGCGCCTTCGACCGGATCCGCCAGCGCTCGAAGACGCTCGACGAGCGCGCCCGCTCGTGGGGCAAGCTCGGCGCGCTCCCTCTCCTCGCGCTCATGGCGAAGAAGGACCGGGGGCTCGCGACGCTCCTCGCGGACGACGAGGACGTGAAGCGCGCCTGGTCGCTCGCCCCCACCGAGGGCGAGCCCCGGACGTTCGAGCTCCAGCTGGCTCGCATCGCCGGCGGAGACGCCGATGGCGTCGCGAAGGCGCTCGCGGCCTCGAAGCTCGCGATCGCCCGCGCCCGCGCGAACGTCGCGCTCTCGCCGGAGGACCCGACCGTCGTGCTCGAGCTCTTGGCGCTCCTCGAGGCGCGGGGCGAGGCCGACGAGCTCAAGAAGCTCGTCGACCAGGCGGAGAAGGACGCCGTCCTCCTGCCGTTCGATCTTCTCCGCTAGAAGAGGCCGCTAAGCGCAGAGCACGCGAAGCGCCGGAGCGGAGTAACGCAGAGGCGGTGCTCTGCGTTCCTTTGCCTCGGCGCTTTGCGTGCTCTGCGTTCAACGGGCCCCTTCGACGATCTTCGCGACGTGCGGGGCGAGCGCCGCTCCGTAGGTCTCCGTGCCGTGGCGGCCGTAGTGGAGGTCGATCCTTCCGTCGAGGAGGTGGGCCCGGTAGGAGTCGGCGTCCTCGGTGAACGCGGGAGAGAGATCGACGAACGGGACCGCCGCGGAGCGGCAGGCCGCCTCGATCCAGCGCGACTCGTCGGGGAGCATGAAGCTCGGCCGCCCCTTCGTGCCCGTCGTGAAGCGCGTCACGAGGAGAGGGACGCTCTTGCGAGCGCAGAGGTCACGAAGCTCCGCGACGAGGAGCTCGAGGCACTTCCCCGCGGCGTGGTCGTCCGCCCACTGGTAGGACGTGCGCCAGATCTTCTCGTCCTTCCCGTCGTCGCGGGCGAGGAGGTCGCCCAAGGCGGCGGCGAGCGCCGACGAACGCTCGAGCGCCGTGACGAGCGGGACCGAGGGAGGCGGCGGCGGGTCCTTCCCGACGGGAGTCCCCCAGGGACCGGCGTCGTCGGGGAGCTCGACACGGACGAGCGCTCCTTCCTTGAGCGCGACCGCGGGCGCGCGCGCCGGCTTCTGGACGAAGGGGTAGACGTTCTCGAGGTAGTCGTTGTCGCAGTAGGTGTAGACCACGGCGCGGACGTTCCTTCGGCCGAGCCACTCCTCCGCCATGCGCGTCGCCTGGATCGTGTTGTAGCCGCGGACGCCGGCGTTCACGACGCCCACGCCCAGCGCCGGAGAGAGCCGCTTCCCGACCTGCGAGGGACCGGTCTCGTCGTCGTTGACCTCGCCGCAGAACGTCGTCGAGTCGCCGACGAACAGGACGACCGGACGCGCCGGGTCCGGGACCTCGCCGAGGCCGTGACGCTCCCCCTCGTGGCCGGTCGTGACGACGGATCCCGAGCGCGCGTGCTCGAGCCTCGCGTCGGGGAGGTTCCGGAATCCGAGCCGCTGGTCGCGGATCCAGAAGAACGCATCGAGACCCGGGCCCGTGATCTCGACGTGGGGCCGCAGCCCCCGGAGACGCGCGGCGACCTCCCCGACCGCGAGAGCCACGACGAGGGCGAGGGCGACGCCCAGCGCCTTGAACGCTCTCCGCCTCGAGGGCGCCGCCATGAGGAGTAGCCTAACCGCCACTCAGCCCTCGTAGACGGCGAGGACGACCGGGGCGGTGTAGACGCGGGAGAGGTGCGTCAGGCGGAAGCGGCCCCGGAAGCGCGTCTGGATCCACCGGTCGAGCTCCCCGCGGTAGCTCGGGTGCGCGATGATGAAGAAGCGGTGCGCGTCCGCGATCTCGAAGAAGAGGGAGGACTCGTAGTAGCCGAGCTGAGCCTCGGGAGAGCCGCGGAGGTAGGTGAGCGGCACGAAGCGGCGCGAGGTCTCCGGGAAGCCGGGCACGTCCTCGATCGGCGCGACGAGGAACGCCCCGACCTCGGGGCCGACGCGTCCCTTCTTGAGGAGGAGGTGATGCTCGATGTAGCCGCTCCAGAACAGGACGGGCTCGGCGGGCGTCGGGTGCTCGGCGTCGAGCGCGACGCGGACCTCGCGCCACTCGAGGGGGTCCTTCACCTCGCGCGTGTCGTGGGCGCGCACTCCGAGCGCGGCCACGAGAGCGAGCGCGAGCGCCCCGGCGGCGCGGGGCATGCCGGCGATCGCCCACGCGCTCGCGAGGGGGACCGTCGCCGCGCCGACGGCGACGTAGCGCTGGTCGAGGATGTTCGACCCCATGCGGTAGAGGACGAGGAGCGCCGCGGCGACGAGCGCTCCATTCATGCCGGCGAAGACGAGGAGCCCGCGTCCCTTCCAGGGGCGCGACACCCGGAGCACGGTCACGACGACGGCGACGCCGACGACGTAGCGGACGATCGGCGGCAGGAGGCTCCCGATCGGGGCGAGGCTGAAGACCTCCACCCAGGCGAGCTCGTTTCGTCGCGCGAGGAGCGCCGCCATGTCGCGCCAGGCGGGGATGAGCAAGACGAAGGAGACGGCGGCATCGACGAGCGCCCGGCGCGACGCGTAGACGCGTCGCTCGCTCGCGAGGGCCCCGATGACGATCGCCGGCCCGAGAGGCGCGAAGACGTAGTGGGCGTAGATCGCGAGCACGGCGCCCCCCCAGGCGAGGACGCGGTCGCGGAGGGCCCCCGTCTCGAGGGCGCGCGAGAGCCCGAGCGCCGAGAGGAGCGTGAAGGCGTGGGCGAGCGCGTAGGGGCGCGCGTTCTCCGACTCGAAGACGAGGGCGGGCTCGAACGCGAGGAGGACGAGCGCCGCGGCGCCGGCTCGCCTCCCGAAGGCCCGGGCGGCGGCGAAGTAACCGAGGAGGGGGACGAGCGAGCCCGCGAGGAGGGAGGGCAGGCGGAGGCGGGCCTCGCTCTCGCCCGTGACGGCGAGCGTGGCCCGCACGATCAAGTAGTAGAGCGGGCTCTCCCCCTGGACCGCCTCGACGCGGCGGACCGAGTCCGCCATGGCGTCGCCTCGCACGGCCCAGAGCGTGCCGTGCTCGTCGAGGCCGAGGCTCCGCGACAGGTGGCGCGCGCGGAGCGCGAAGCCAACGAGGAGGACGAGCAGCAAGGCGCAGGCCCGGAGCGTTCGACTCTGCTTCATGGAACCGGGAGATCCCGGCCGCCGTAGAGGATACGATGGGGGGCTCCTCCATGAACCGTCTTCACGGCGTCACCATCGTCCTCCTCCTGGCTCTCGGCGCGCCCGCGCTCGCGGATCGGGTCCACCTCAAGGACACCGGCACGGTCGTCACGGGCAAGCCGAGCGAGAACGGCGAGTTCCTCGACGTCCTCACCGACAAGAACGTGATCGTGAGGATCAAGCGCACGTCCGTCGCCTACATCGAGAGCGACGAGGCGCCGGAGCGGATCAAGGAAGCGAAGAACCTCGTCGAGGTCGCCGGGCGTCGCCCGGAGAAGCGCGCCGAGCTCGCCTCCTCTCTCGCGAAGATCCACGACGCGTTCGTGATCCCGGCCCTCGCCGACCGGCTCGCCCACGCGAGCTCGACCGAGGAGAGGAAGCTCGTGATCAAGGAGCTCGCGGCGCGCGGTCACGACAAGGGCGCCCTCAAGGCGCTCGTGATCGACGCCGTGCACGACAACGTCGCGGCGCTGAGGAGCGAGTCCATGGGCGCCCTCCGCCGGATCGGCGACCCGGAGACCGGCCTCTACTTCACCTACGAGCTCGCCCGCGAGGACCCGATCGAGCGGACGCGCGCCACGGCCGCTCTCGGCACCTTCCCCCACAAGGGAGCCGTCGGCGTCCTCGCCGCGCTCGGGAACCCCGCCGGGGCCTCGGCCGGGAGCTCGCGGGCCCACATCTTCGTCGGCGCCGAGCGAGCCTACATCGCCGGCTGGACCGTGACGGCCGGCAACCCCAACCTCGCCGGCGGAGGCTTCCGGGCGACCGAGGTCGCGGCCCCGGTCGTGGACGTGCTGCGCGACGGGGTCGTCCTCGATGTCGCGGTCAAGTACATCGTCGAGTACGAGACGTTCGTCCGGGGGAGCGTCCTCCACTTCCTGAGCGGCCAGAGCTTCCAGTCCGTCGACGACTGGCGAGCCTGGTGGAAGAAGGCGGAGCCGACGTTCGAGCTCGCCCCGGCCGCCCGCGAACAGCTCGCTTCGCTCGGCGCGCGGTAGACTCTGGCGCGTCATGCGCGCCCTCGTCCCGGCTCTCCTCGTCCTCCTGGCGCTCGTCGCGCGCGGGGAGGACGGTCAGACGCAGCTCCCCTTCACGCCGTTCGCGAACGCCCGCGCCGGCGACTACTGCGTCGAGGCGGTCGGCACCCGGACCGTGACGACGCGCGTCCTCCGCGTCGACGGGACGGCCGTCACGATCTCCCGCGACGGCCAGGAGGAGACGGTCTCGACGAAGGAGCCTCCCTCGGTCGCGACGTTCCTCGGCCGCTTCGAGAAGTCCCGGATCAGCGCCTGGCGCGTCCTCCCCGACCGGATCGACCTCGGCGGCAAGGAGGTCGCCTGCAAGCGCCTCACGTTCTCGGCGCGCTCCAAGGACGAGCAGGCGAGCGTCGCGATCTGGTTCTCGGACAAGGTGAAGGGGAGGGGCGTCCTCCTCATGCGCGTCCGGTTCCACGAGGCGCAGGGCGAGCGGACCGTCGAGACGCGCCTCGTCGAGTACGGGAGCAGCGACGCGGCCGAGTGGAAGCGAAAGCCATGATCGCCGACCGCTGGCGCGCCCTCGCCGACTTCGTCGCGGCGTTCTACGAGACCCCGCTCGCCGAGACGCGCCCCCCCGACCGGCGGGGGCGCGAGCCGCTCGCCCTCGCCGAGTGGCGGAGCTTGACCGCCGGCCGCTACGACCCCCAGCAGGGATTCTTGTTCGTCAAGGTCGAGCGGATCGACCCGAGGGAGCGCATGAACGCCCCGGCGGGTCCAGGCCCGAAGGAGTGGCTCGGGATCGTCACCGACGGATCGGGCCACGCCGTCTGGTTCGTGGACGCCGCGGACGCGAACGACGACCCGCCCGTCTTCCACTGGGACGACGAGGGCGAGGAGAAGGAGCCGACGGCCGCCTTCGACCGGCTCTCCGACCTCCTGACGGTGGTCGTCGCCAAGGAGACCCTCGAGGTCGACGAGCACGACGAGGGGAAGGGACCGCTCGGGAAGCTCCTCCCGGACGTGCGCTTCCTCGAGGACCCTCCGAAGCTCGTCCTCGAGCACTTGAAGCGCCTCACGCTCGCTCGCTGGCCGATCCGCGGGCTCGACATCCTCTGCACCGCCGACCGGAGCCTCCTCCGCTACGAGGACCGCGTCATCGCGCGCACCAAGGACGCGTGGAAGCCGATCGAGGAGCTCGTCGCCCGCGAAGCGGCCGCGGCGGCCGAGCAGGAGCGCATCGAGCGGGCGAAGCGGACCGACAAGATCACGCGCGAGCTCGCGGCGGCGGGGACGCCGAGCACGGGCGCCGAGCTCCTCAAGGCGCTCGAGGCGATCGCGGGCGAGCTCACGACGCTCGAGAAGATCTTCTTCGAGGACTTCAAGAAGTGCGTCGCCTCGGGGACCGTCTTCGACGGGCAGAGGAAGAAGGCGGCCCAGATCCTCGACCGCCACGCCCCCCGCTGAGGCTCATACCGTGTGTCGATTGACTCGATAGCCACAGAGGGCACAGAGATCACAGAGTCGGGGACGTTCCTCTGTGTTCTCGGTGATCTCTGTGGCCATTTTCGGATCACGTCAACCGGTCGACGCCATCAGAGCCCGTAGCGCTCGATCTTCCGGTAGAGCGTGCGCTCGCCGATCTTGAGGCGCTCGGCGGTCTCTTTCCGGTTGCCGCCCGTCGCCTCGAGCGTTTGCTTGATGACCTCGCGCTCCACGTCGTCGAGCGACATGCCGGCGAGCGAGCCCATGCCCGACGCCTCGACGGTCCCGGGAGCGCGATACTCGAGCGGAACGTCCTCCTCCTCGAGCTGCGTTCCGCGGGCGAGGATGACCATGCGCTCGACCGTGTTCTTGAGCTCGCGGATGTTCCCCTTCCAGGGCTGCCGCTGGAGGAGCCGGAGAGCCGCCGGCGAGATCCCCTCGACGGGCTTTCGGTACTGCGCCGCCGCGTCGCGGAGGAACCGCTCGACGATGAGGGGAATGTCCCCCGTCCGCTCCCGGAGCGGCGGGAGCACGATCGGGACGACGTTGATCCTGAAGTAGAGCTCCTCGCGGAACTTCTTCTCCTCGATCATCTTCTTCAGGTCCTGATTCGTCGCCGCGATCAGGCGGAAGTCGCTGCGGATGGGTTCGTTCGAGCCGACCCGCTCGAACGTTCGCGTCTCGAGGACTCGCAGGAGCTTGCTCTGGGTCTCGAGCGGCATGTCGCCAAGCTCGTCGAGGAAGAGAGTCCCCCCGTTCGCGGCCTCGAGCTTTCCTATGCGGTCGGACTTGGCGTCCGTGAACGCGCCCTTGCGGTGGCCGAAGAGCTCGCTCTCGAGGAGCCCGCCGGGAGTCGCCTGAAGGTGGAGCGCCACGAACGGCCCGCGCTGCCGGGGCGAGTTCCAGTGGATCGAGCGGGCGACGAGCTCCTTGCCGGTGCCGCTCTCGCCGAGGATCAGCACGCTCGCGTCGGTCGGTGCGGCGAGCTTCAGCTGCTCGATGACCCGCCGCATCTTGGGCGACGTGCCCACGATCCCTTCGAAGCCGTAGCGCTCGCCGATCTGACGCCGGAGCTGCGTGACCTCGCGCTCGAGGCGGCTTCGCTCGACGGCCCGCAGGACGTGGAGGACGAGCTCCGGCGAGCTCACGGGGCGCGGCAGGTAGGCGAGAGCGCCCCGCGACATGG
>Ga0070738_10005573_pt1 | contig 13853 bp, 9 predicted proteins | sample Coa_R2_2_FD_66446 | JGI IMG/M metagenome (GOLD analysis project Ga0070738, IMG submission 66446) | Surface soil microbial communities from Centralia Pennsylvania, which are recovering from an underground coalmine fire - Coalmine... | ecosystem: Environmental > Terrestrial > Soil > Unclassified ... | reverse complement strand
CACGAGGCCTTCGGGCAGGAGCGGCACCGGCTGGTTCACCGTGCGGACATAATCATGGCGGAGATCGGCGACGACGCAGCCCAGCGCATTGGTGATGCCGGGCCGCATCGGGATGAGAAGCCGCGGTATGCCGAGCTCGCGCGCCAATGCCGCCGCATGAAGCGGCCCGGCGCCGCCGAAGGCGAAGAGCGCGAAATCGCGGGGATCATGGCCGCGCGCCAGCGACACCATGCGGATGGCGCCGGCCATCTTGTCGTTGGCGATGCGCAGCACCGCCGCGGCACTCGCATCGCCATCGAGGCCGAGCTTGGCACCAAAGCGCTCGACGAGCCGGGCGCGGATCAGATCGAGCGAGACCGGCTTCTCCACCGATAAGAGCCGCTCGGGATTGAGCCGCCCGAGCACCAGGTTGGCATCGGTGATGGTGGGCTCCGTCCCGCCGCGTCCGAAGCAGATGGGTCCCGGATTGGCGCCGGCGCTTTCGGGCCCGACGCGCAGCATGCCGGCATCGTCGAGCCGCGCCAGCGAGCCGCCGCCCGCGCCGATCGAATGGACATCGACCATCGGCACATGGATCGGCATGGCGTATTCGAGTTCGAGCTCGGAGGAGACCAGCGGCACGCCGTTCTGGATGAGCGCGACATCGGAGCTGGTGCCGCCCATGTCATAGGTGATGACGTTGGGGAAGCCCGCCGCCTTCGCTGTATAGGCCGCGGCGATGACGCCCGAAGCGGGCCCCGACATCACCGTGTTGACGGCCGCATCGGCCACGAGCTTCGCCGAGACGGTGCCGCCATTTCCCTGCATCACCAGGAGATCGCCGCGATAGCCGCGCCCCGCCAACTCGCTTTGCAGCCGCGCGATGTAGCGGTGCAGCACCGGCTGCACCGCGGCATTGACCGAGGCGGTGACGCCGCGCTCGTATTCGCGGTATTCCGACATGAGCTCGTGGCCCACGGTGATGTACTGGTTGGGCCAGACCTCGCGCGCGATCTCGGCCGCGCGCCGCTCATGCGCGGGATTGATATAGGAATGAAGGAAGTGGATCACGAGCGAGTCCGCGCCGAGCGCGATGAGACGCCGCAGCGCCTCGCGCAGCTCGTTCTCATCGAGCGGCCGCAACACCTCCCCTTCGGCATCGATGCGCTCCGTCACCTCGAGCCGCCGCTCGCGCGGGATGAGCGGCTCGAAGCTGCCGATGAGGCCGTAAGGCTTGGGCCGCGTGCGCCGGCCGAGCTCGAGGACATCGCGGAAACCTTTGGTGGTGACGAGGCCGACGCGCGCGATCTTGCGCTCGAGGATGGCGTTGGTCGTCGTCGTCGTGCCATGCACCACCGCGCCCACCGCGGCGAGATCGCCATCGACTGCCGCGACCGCCGCCATCACGCCGAAGGCCTGGTTCTCCACCGTCGTCGGCACCTTGGCGATGCGCACCCGACGCTGCTCTTCGTCGAGCAGCATGAGGTCCGTGAAGGTGCCGCCGACATCGGCGCCGATGATCTTCATGGCTCCCTCACGCGCTCAAAAAAGCCTGCTGCGCCGCCTCATCCGCGAGGAGATCGCGCATCGCGCCCTGGTAGCGGATGCGGCCCTTCTCGATGATGGCGGCGCGGTCGGCGACATGGCCGGCGAAGCGGAGATTCTGCTCGGAGAGCAGGACCGCGAGCCCTTCGCGCTTGAGGCTGCGGATGGTCTCGGCCATCTCCTCGACGATCTTGGGCGCCAACCCCTCCGAGGGCTCGTCGAGGAGAAGGAGCAGCGGATTGCCCATGAGCGTGCGCGCGATCGTCAGCATCTGCTGCTCTCCTCCGCTCATCCGGCCGCCCATCCGACGGCGCATCTCGGCGAGATTGGGAAAGAGGCGAAAAAGCCCCTCGGGCGTCCAATAGGGCGCATCCGCCCGCCGCTTCTGCCGGCCCACGCCGAGATTCTCCTCGACCGTGAGCTCGCTGAAGATGCGGCGATCCTCGGGCACATAGCCGATGCCGAGCCTGGCGATGACATGGGGCGGCCGCCCGTCGATGCGCTCGCCCCTGAAGCGGATCTCGCCCGCGCGCGGCGGGAGCAAGCCGATGATGCTCTTGAGCGTGGTCGATTTTCCCGCGCCATTGCGTCCCAGCAGCGCCAGCACCTCGCCGCGCGCGATCTCGAGATCGAGATCGAACAGGATCTGCGCGAGTCCGTAGGACGCGTTGAGCTTCGAGAGGCGCAGCAGCACGTCATCCGCCATCTCCGCCTCATGCCGCGAAAAGCGCGCCGGCGCCAAGATAGACCTCGCGCACTTGCGCATCGGCCCGGACCTCGGCCGGCCTGCCATCGGCGATGATTTTGCCGCGGCTCATCACGATGATGCGGTCGGCATGGGCGAAGACGACATCCATATCATGCTCGGTGAAAAGCACGCTGATCTGCCGCTCGCGCGCGAGCCGCGCCGCCAATGCCATGAGCTGAAGCCTCTCCTGCGCCGCCATGCCCGCCGTCGGCTCGTCCATCAGCAGGAGCTTCGGCGCATGCGCCAGCGCCACCGCCAGCTCGACGCGCTTCAAATCGCCATAGGCGAGCACGCCGCAGACGCGGTCGGCCTGGGCGGCGATCCCGAGCTGTTCGAGGATCGCCTCCGCCTCGTCGCGGTAGAGCGCCGCCGCCGGCGCCAGGAACGAGAAGACGCGGCCGTGATGCGCGGCGAAAGCGAGCTGCACATTCTCGCGCACGCTCATCGAGGCGAAGGTTTGGGTGATCTGGAAGGTGCGGCCGATGCCGAGCCGCCACACCTGCCGCGGCGCCGCGCCGGTGATGTCGCGGCCCTCGAAGCGTACGCGGCCGGCATCGGGGCGGATCTGCCCGCCCAGCATGTTGAAGCAGGTCGTCTTGCCCGCGCCATTCGGCCCGATGAGCGCCAGGAACTCGCCGCGGGCGAGCGCGAAGCTCACGTGATCGACGGCCTTGACGCCGCCATAGGATTTGCCGAGGCCATCGACGGCGAGAATGGTCACGGCGCCGCCTCCCGCATCACCAAGCGCCACGCGCGCCAGCGCAAAGCGAAGCCGACGATGCCCTCGGGGAAGGCAAGCACGAGCAGGATGATCGCCAGCCCGAGAAAGAGCCGCCAGAGATCGGTCAGACGGCTGAATTCCTCCTGCAAGCCGGTGAGCACCGCGGCACCGACGAGCGGCCCCGCGAGCGTATGGACGCCGCCCAGCAGCACCATGAGGAGCGCGTCGATCGAACGCGAAATGGCGATATAAGTCGGAAACACGCTGCCCTTGGCGAAGGCGAAGAGCCCGCCGGCGAGGCCGGCGAAGCATGCGGCGATGACGAAGGCGGTCCAACGCACGCGCAAGAGATCGATCCCGGTCGCCTCCGCCCGTAGCGGCGCGTCACGCGCGCCGCGCAAGGCATGGCCGAAGGGCGCGAAGATGATCCGCCGCATGAGCCAGATGCCGCCGCCGCACAGCGCGAGCGTCACGAGATAATAGCTCGCCCTGCCGCGCGCCCAATCGGCCGGCCACACGCCCAAAATGCCGTTGTCGCCGCCGGTGATCTCGGTCGTCTGGAATGCCACCGACCAGACGATCTGCGCCACGGCGAGGGTGAGCATCGCGAGATAGACGCCGGAGAGCCTGACGCAGAACCAGCCGCAGGCAAGGGCGAGCATGCCAGCGGCGACGGGCGCCGCGACGATGGCGAGCAGCATCGGCGCGCCCAGATCATGCGCCGCGAGTGCCGCGCCATAAGCGCCGATGCCGAAGAACGCGGCGTGGCCGAAGGACGCCATGCCTCCCGGTCCCATCATCAGGTGGAGCGAGGCCGCGAAGAGCGCGAGGATCACGATCTCGGTGAGCACGACCACGACATAGCCGCCCAGAAGCGGCGGGAGGAGGATGAGCGCGGCCACGGCGATGGCGAGCCAGTGCCGCGTGAGCCGCCGTTCGGCGCCGAGCGCTTCCTCGGCCATGACGGCGCCCGTACGGTGCGGTTCGGCGAGCGATCGGCCGAAGAGCCCATAGGGCCGCACCGCCAGCACGAGCGCCATCACCATGAAGATGAGCACCAGCGTGATCTTGGGAAAGACGACGATGCCGAAGGCCTGGAGGAGCGCCACGAGCAAGGCCGCGACATAGGCGCCGCCGATGCTGCCCATGCCGCCGACCACGACGATGACGAAGGCCTCGGCGATGATGGCGAGATCCATCTGCAGATTGGCGGCCTCGCGCGGCAATTGCAGCGCGCCGCCCAGACCGGCGAGCAGCGAGCCCAGGAAGAGCACGCCGGTGAAGAGCCGCCGCTGATTGACGCCGAGCGCCGACACCATGTCGCGGTCCTGCGTCGCCGCGCGCACGAGCGAGCCCCAGCGCGTGCGATGGGAGAGGAGCCACAGCGCCGCCAGCACCATGGGGCCGATCGCGATGAGGAGGAGATCGTATTTCGGAAAGGCGTGTCCCGCGATCTCGACCGCGCCGCGCAATCCCGGCGGCCGCGGCGCCAGCAGATCCTCCGCCCCCCAGATCTTGAGCGTGAGGTCGGCGATGACGAGAACGACGCCGAAGGTCGCGAGGAGCTGAAACAGCTCGGGCGCGCGATAGAGCCGCCGCAACAGCGCGATCTCCATCACGACGCCGATCACGCCGACGATGAGCGCGGCCACCGCGATCCCGGCCCAGAAGCCCAGGGGAGAGCGCGGCAATTGCTCGACCGCGGAATAGGCGAGATAGGCGCCGAGCATGTAGAAGGAGCCATGCGCGAAATTGACGATCCGCGTCACCCCGAAAATGATCGAAAGGCCCGACGCCACGAGAAAGAGCGACGACGCGCTGGCGAGCCCGTTGAGGAATTGGATGAGGATGAAGTCCAATCAGCACCCCGCCTGCGTCATGACGCCTGTGCTTCCTCAGATTCCGTGAGGCGCAACAGGCGCGCCGCCGGCCCGATGGTCCAGCCCTGGATCACCAAAGAGGCGATCACGATGATGAAGGCCGTGGCGAACAACAGCTCCGCATTCTGCACGCCCGAGAGAATTGGAATGATGGTAAGGTATATCGGCACCGCACCGCGCAAGCCGACCCAGGACACGAAGGCCATCTGGCGCGGCGAGAAACGGAAGGGCAGCAGACAGGCGAATACTGCAAGCGGACGCGCGAGAAAGATGAGCAGCGCCGCGACGATGAGCGCCGGCACGATCATCGGCGTCAACTGGTGCGGCGTGACCAGCAGGCCCAACATCAGAAACAGGCTGATCTGCGCCAGCCAGGCAAAGGTCTCGAAGAAGCGCTCCACCCGGCCGATGACCTCATGGTCGCTGTTGCCGACAACCACGCCGGCCAGATAGATCGCGAGGAAGCCGCTGGCGCCGACGCTTTGCGCGCCGCCGAAGAGGGCCAGCGCCCCGGCGAGGGCGAACACGGGAGAGACCGACGCGTCCATCGTCAACCGGCGCAAGAGCCAGAGCAGAATGTAGCCGCCGCCAAGGCCGATCGCGGCGCCGCCACCCATCTCCGCGAAGAAGGTGAGCGCGGCATCCCCGATGGTGAGGCCCGCCGGGGTCAAGAGCCACGCGACGAGGAACAGGGTCAGAAGGACCGACATCGGGTCGTTGAGTCCGGACTCGATCTCGAGCACGGCGCCCACACGCTCGGGCAGCCTGATGCCGTTGATGCGCAGCAGCACCGCGACCGCCGCGGCATCGGTGGGAGCGACGGCTGCGCCGATGAGCAGCGCATATCCCCAATGGACCTGGAACAGGAGTACGACCAGCGCGCCGATGATGGCGGCGGTGATGGCGACGCCCAGCGTCGCCAGCACGATCGACGGCCACAGCGCGACGCGGACCATCGCGCGTTCCGTCTTGAGCCCGCCCTCGAACAGGATCGCCGCGAGCGCGACGCTGCCGACGAGATAGGCGCCGGCGTAGTCGTCGAACTCGATGCCGCCCGGCCCGTCCTCGCCCGCGAGCATGCCAAGGCCGAGAAAGACCAGGAGCAAGGGCGTTCCGAAGCGAACGGAGAAGAGCCCGGCGAAGATGCTCGCGAGGCCCAGGACGCCGCCGAGCAGGATGAGATGATGGCTTGCTTCCATGAGACCCGCTCGCCGGCGGCGCAGGCTGCGCCGAGAGCTATTTCCCCGCCCTGAGCTTCTCGACCTCGGCATCGCTCGGCAGGTAGTTCTTGCCGTCGTCATAGTGGAAATCGACCATCACGCCCTTGCCGTCCTTGAGCGCGGTCTTGCCGACGAAGGCGCCCATGGTCGATTGATGGTCGATGGCGCGGAACGTGACGGGGCCGAAGGGCATATCGAAGGTGAGCCCCTCCATCGCCGCGATCAGCTTCTCGGTATCGGTCGATTTCGCCTTGGCGATCGCCGCGGCGATCGCCTTGAAGGTCGAGTAGCCCACGACCGAGCCCAAGCGCGGATAGTCGTTGAAGCGCTTCTCATAAGCCGCGAGAAACACCTTGTGCGCGGTGGTCTCGATGCCGTACCAGGGGTAGCCCGTGACGATCCAGCCCTGGGGCGCCTCGTCCTTGAGGGGGTCGAGATATTCGGGCTCGCCGCTCAAGGCGCTGACGACGCTGCGGCCCTTGAAGAGATCGCGCGTCGTCCCTTCGCGCACCAGCTTGACGAGATCGCCGCCGAACTCGGCGTTGAAGATCGCATCGGGCTTCATGGCGATGAGCGCTTCGACGGTGGGCCCGGCATCGAGCTTCTGGTTCGCCGGCCATTGCTCGCCCACCCATTCGATATCGGGGCGCTTGGCCGAGAGCAGCTTCTTGAAGCTCGCAACGAAGGAGGTGCCGTATTCGTAATTGGGCGCGATCGTCGCCCAGCGCTTCGCCGGCAGCTTCGCCGCCTCCTCCGCCAGCATGCCCGCCTGCATATAGGTGGAGGGGCGGAGGCGGAAGACATAGTGATTGCCCTTGGCCCACACCATGGCGTCGGTCAAAGGCTCGGCGGCGACGAAGAGCACCTTGTTCTGCTTCGCGAAGTCGCCGACGGCGAGGCCGATATTGGAGAGGAAGGTGCCGGCCAGCAGCGCCACCTTCTCATTGCCGACGAGCTCGCCCGCCACCCGCACGGCATCTTCGGGCTTGCCGCCATCATCGCGCGAGACGACTTCGAGCTTCCGCCCCAAGACGCCGCCCGCCGCGTTGATCTCTTCGACCGCGAGCTGCCAGCCATTGCGGTAGGGATGGGTGAAGGCCGCGATCGCCGAATAGCTGTTGATCTCGCCGATCTTGATCGGCTCTTGTGCATGGATGGCGGGCGCGAAGAGAAGACCGAGAGCGAGTGCGAAGCCGCCGATGCCGATCGTCATTTTTGTCATTGCTTTCTCCCTCTTCTCTTGTGCGCAAATCCTACCCCCCACCCCTCCCTCCCCCTCAAGGGGGGAGGGAGATTAAACCTGCGCTCCCATCAATCCCCTCCCCCCTTGAGGGGGAGGGTTAGGGAGGGGGGAAAACCCGCCAAGCAATGCAGGATCCCTCACCACCCTCACCCGCCCCTGCAGCACCAGCACCGCGCCGAAGATGAGTCCCGCCTCGCGCATCTTCTCCGCAACCGCCGCGCCGCGGCGCAGCGCCTCGGCGACAAGCGCCGGCGGCAGCGGTCCCACCCCGCGCGTCACCAAGCGCTCGCCGAGATCGCTTTCCTCGTCGATCGCGCAGGCGCGCACGCGGCGGATCGCGGGATGGTCGATATCGACCGCGTTGGCGACCAGCGTCGCCGCGGCATCGGCCGCCGCCGCATCGCGCGCGAGCACGGTGGCCGCATCGGCGATCCCCAGCGAGAAGCTGCGGCCGCGCCAGCCGCTGGTGGCGATGCCGCGGACGGGCCAGGCGCTTTCCACCGCGGCGATGCCGGCAAGCGCGGGATGGTCGAGCTCGGCGACGACGCCGACATCGAGCCGCGCGCCGGGCGCCAGATGGAGCGCGATGTCGCCGCCATTATTGATGTAAGCCTTGTCGAGCCCGCGGCCTTCGAGCAGCGCCGCCATCACCTCATCGGCGACCGCCCCCGCCACTGCCGCCATCAGCGTGAGGAAGGATCGCCGATGCGGCCAGCACGCCTCCATCATGCGGCGCGCCACCCTCCCGGAAACGCCGGGATGCCCCTCATCGACGGCACGCCGCAACAGCGGCAATTCCGCGACAAGCTCCGCCAGCACGGTCTGAAAGCGCGTCCAGGCTTGCGCATAGGCTTGGGCGATCTCGCCGGGCGCGCCGAACGCCCCGATGACAAGATCGATCGGCCCGTGCTGGAGATGCAGCCGCTTGCCGTCCGGCAACATGCGACGTGTCGCGGCGCCGGGCATTTAATCCCCACCACCGCGCTTCGGCGACGCGCCCCACCTCACCCTCCCGCTACGCGGGTCCCTCCCTCTCCGCCCCTCGGGGGCGGAGAGGGTTGGGGTGAGGTGGGGTCTTTGACGCGCGCCCATAGCTGCGACCACCTATTTCTCCCCACCCTCACCGACTACTGCCTGCGGCCAGGGATTGCCGCCGCGCCAGGGCGTCGCCTTGACGCGCGCCGAGGCGAGCACGTCGTCGAGCTTCTGCACGCTGTCCATATGGCCGCCGAGTTCGGCGTAATCCGCAAGCTTCATCGTGAATTCGATCGGGCCGACCAGCGCCGGCGTCGGCACATAGCCGAAGGCATGATCGGGCATGGCGCTCACATCGACCATCAAGGTGATGCCGCCGCCCGGCCAGACATAGCAGGGCGCGCCGCCGCAGGTGACGCGCACCAGCGCATCGCGCACCGAGCGCGTGAGCCGCACGGGATTCTCGGTGACGCCGGCGCGGAGGCTGCCGCCCGCGCCCACCATGAACAGCACCGAGGCGAGTGCCGGCTCGCAATTCTCGCCGATGCGCTCGACCACCTTGCGGATCGGCTCGGGCATCGGCGCTTTCTCGGGCCTGAGCGTGTCGTCGAGGATGAAATACTCGGCATCCTCGCCGGTGGTCGAGACCATGAGGAGCCGCATGCCCGGATGCGCCATCTTGGGGTCGATCGAGTCGATGATCACCAAGGGATCGGCGATGTCGGTGCCGCCCCAGCCGCGGCCAGGCTCGGCCACCTGGAAATAGCGGCCGGGCGTCGAGCGGCGGCCGCGCACGCGAATGCCCGCGGGCTCCATGCCAAGGAAGCGCCCCGCCTGATGCTCGGTCAGGACGCCGGTGATGTGGTCATCGACGACGATGACCTCGTCGACATGGCCGAACCATTGCTTGGCGAACATGCCGATGGTGGCGGAGCCGCAGCCGACCCGCATGCGCTCCTCGTGATGGCCGTCGATGACCGGCGGCCGGCCCGCCTGGATCGTCAGGCGCGCGCCGCCATCGATGGTGAGTTCCACCGCCTCTTTGTTGCAGAGCGCCAAGAGCGTGTCGCAGGTGACAACGCCCTCCTTCTTGCTGCCGCCGGTCAAGTGCCGCACGCCGCCTAGCGCCAGCATCTGCGAGCCGTATTCGGCCGTGGTGACGTGACCCACCTGCTCGCCTTCGGCGCGCACCGCCGCCTGCTCGGGGCCGACATAGCGGTCGGTGTCGATCTTCACCTTGACGCCGCAATAGCTGAAGATGCCTTCGGTCACGACGGTGACGACATCGACGCCTTGATAGGTACTCGAGACGATGAAGGGCGCGGGCTTGTAATCGGGATAAGTCGTCCCCGAGCCGATGCCCGTCACGAAGGTCGGCGCGCCCGAGACCACCGAGCCGTCCCATTCCGGGCTGCTGAGGAACGGCACCACCGCGCCCTGCTGATCGATCACCTGCTGCGCCAGCACCATCGGATCGGTGCGCGTCAACACGCCGTCCACATTGGCATAGCGATCGCAAGCTCCGGCCTTCCCTGGCCGAATGCGGCAGAGCACCGGGCAGGCATCGCAGGTGATGATGCCGTCGCCTGAACTCATGACGCCTTCGCTGCCGCCAAAATCGCCGCCCTCACCCGATCCGGCGTCGCCGGCACATGGCGGATGCGCACGCCGGCCGCGTGATAGATCGCGTTGAGGATGGCGGGTGCGGTCGGGATGAGGGCGGGCTCGCCGATGCCCTTGGCGCCGTAGGGGCCGAGCGGCTCTGGTTCCTCAATGAGGTGGCAATCGATCGGCGGAATGTCGCCGATGGTCGGGATGAGATAGTCGTGCAGGTTCTCGGTGCGCCCGGGAATGAACTCCTCCATGAGCGCGAGCCCGAGGCCCTGAGCGATGCCACCATGGATCTGGCCTTCGACCTGCGTCGGATTGACGGCGCGGCCGACATCATGCGCGGCAGTGATGCGCGTGACCCGGACCGTGCCGAGGCCGATATCGACCTCGACCTCGGCAAGCTGTGCGGCGAAGGCATAGGTTGCGTAAGGCGCGCCCTGGCCCTCGGCATCGAGCGGCGTCGTCGGCGGATCGAAGAAGCCGATGCCGGTCAACACGTCGCCGGTCTCGTTGGAGGCGGCGAGCGCGGAGAGATCGAGCGTCTTGCGCGTGCCGTTCTCGACGAGGGCGATGCCGGCCCTGCCCGCCTCGATCCGCGCGCCCTCGCCCGCCCCGGCGAGCGCCAGGATCTGGCGGCGCAGATCTTCCGCCGCGAGCTTCACCGCCGCACCCGAGACGAAGGTCTGGCGCGAGGCCGAGGTCTTGCCGGCATCCGCCGTGCGGTCGGTGTCGCCCGCCACCAGGCGCAGCGCGCTCACCGGCACGCCCAGCGCGTCGGCGCAGATCTGCATCATGATGGTGTTGGAACCCTGGCCGATATCGACCGCGCCGCTATAGAGCGTCAACGCGCCGTCGCGGCTCAAGCCCACGCGCATCGTCGAGGGATTCGACAGCGAGGTATTGCCGATGCCGTACCACATCGCCGCAAGCCCGACGCCGCGGCGCGTCCCGCCGTTCGACTGTCTTTTGTTGAACCGCTCGGCCTCTTGGCGCGCATCGCGCCAGCGCGGGCGCAGCGCGTCGAGGCAAGCGGCGAGGCCGACGCTCGCTTCGAGCGTCTGACCGGTGGCGGTCGCAAGCCCGGGACGCAGGGCGTTCCGCAAGCGGAACTCGAGCGGATCGAGGCCCAGCCGCTCGGCGAGCTCGTCCATCAGCGTCTCGGTCGCCACCGCCGCCTGCGGCACGCCGAAGCCGCGGAAGGCGCCGGCCGGCGTCTCGTTCGTATAGATCGCGCGGCCGATGGCGCGGACATTCGGCACCAGGTAAGGGCCGCTCGCATGGACCGGCACGCGGTTCGCGACGGTCGGCCCCCAGGAGGCATAGGCACCGGTGTTGAAATCGGCGTGGAAATCGACGGCGGTGAGCCGGCCTTGCGCATCCGCCGCCAGCCGCGCACGGATCGCGGCGGGATGGCGCTTCGTCGTCGATGCCATCGATTCCAGGCGCGTATAGACGCAGCGCACCGGCCGGCCGAGGAGCCACGCGGCGGTGCCGATCAAGGGCTGGAGCGAGAGATCGAGCTTGCCGCCAAAGCCGCCGCCGACCGCGGTCGGCACGATGCGCACCTGATCGGGACGGATGCCGAGGATGAGCGCCATCTCGTCGCGATCCATGTAAGGCGTCTGCGTGCAGGCGACGATCTCGATGCGGTCACCGACGCGGCGGGCATATCCCGCTTCGGGCTCGATATAGGCGTGCTCGACGAAGGAGGTCGAGAACGCGCCTTGCACGACGGCGGCGGACCGCGCGATGGCACCTTCGACATCGCCGCTGAGCACGCGGCCTTCGACGAGCACATTGTCGGGCTTTTCGCGATGGAGCGCCGGCGCGCCCGGCGTGAGCGCCGCGGCGACGCCCGTGACGGGCGGCAGCACCTCCCAGGTGATCGGCACTTCCTCATCGGCGATCGCGACGACCGTCTCGGCATCGCCCACCAGCGCCACCACCGCCTCGCCGCGGAAACGCACCTGATCTTCGGCGAGCGCCGGCTGGTCCTTGCCCGTGGGATATATCCCGAAGCGGTTGGACCCCGGAATATCCGCCGCGGTCAGCACGCGGACGAGCCCCGGATATTTGGCGTGGAGCGGCGCGAAGGAACCCAGCGTGAAGCGCGCCCTGGCATGGGGCGAGCGCACGGCGCGCAGCCACAGCGCCTCGGCAGGAGCATCATCCGCGCCGTAGCGTTCGCGGCCGTCGATCCGTGCGATGCCGTCGACTTTCGCGAGACGCGCACCCACCGCCGCGCCCGCCTCTGGCTCGATAAGCGCCGGCACGCCCGCGACATCGAGCACCGCATCGATGATCTTGCGGTACCCGGTGCAGCGGCAGAGCACGCCGCCCAGCGCGTCCTTCACCTGGGCTTCGTCCGGGCGCGGGATGCGCCGGAGCAGATCGCTCGCCGCCATCAGCATGCCGGGCGTGCAGATGCCGCATTGCGCGGCGCCGTGGCGATGGAAGGCGGCCTGCAGCGGGTTGAGTCGGCCGAGGGCGGCGAGGCCTTCGACCGTCACGACCTCGCGGCCCTCGACCTGTCCCGCGGCGATGAGGCAGGCGCAGACCTGCGCGCCGTCGAGGAGCACCGTGCAGGCGCCGCAATCCCCGGCATTGCAGCCGATCTTGGTGCCGGTGAGGCCGAGATCGTCGCGCAAGAGGTCGGCCAGGCGGCGCGCGGGCCGCGCGGTTACCGTTTCTTCTCGGCCATTCACCGTGAGATGGAGCTGAAAATGGGTGTGATTCATCCCATCGATGCCCCTGCCAGACCATCGAGCAGCCGCGAAATCAACGTCTTGCAAGAATCCATCCGGTAGGCCCCGGTGCCCCTGACATCATCGATCGGGGCGAGCGGCGCGAGATGCTCGGTGGCGACGCCCTGTCCAAGACCCGGCGCGAAGGGTCGGCCACGGAGTGCCGCCTCGAGCGCCGGCAGGCGCCGCGCCGCCGGCGCGCACGACCCGACCGCGATCCGCGCCGCGGCGACGCGCCCTTCCTCGACCTCGACCACCGCCGCCACCATGACGATCGAGATCACCAGATACTTGCGCGCGCCCAGCTTCGCAAAGCCGGCGCGTGCGGGATGTCGCGGCTTCGGCACAAGGATCGCAGTCACGAGCTCGTCGGGCATCCGCGCCGTGCGGCGATTGCCCAGCACGAAGTCCTGAAGCGCCATGACACGCTGCCCGCGCCCCGAGCGAAGCTCGAGGCTCGCCGCGAGCGACAGCAGCGCGGGAATGCCGTCGGCGGCGGGCGAGGCATTGCAGAGATTGCCGGCGACGGTGCCGGCATTCTGGATCTGCACGCCGCCGACCTCGCGCGCCGCGAGCTTCAGACCATCGAACCACCGGGGCAGCGGCGCGGCGATCACGTCGCTCCAAGTCGTCGTCGCACCGATGCGGAAATGATCGCCGGCATCGCCGATGCCGCGCAGCTCCGAGAGGGCCGTCACATCGAGAATATCGTCCGCGATCGCCCGGCCGACGCGCGCGGGATAGAAATCCGTCCCGCCGGCAAGCACGGTCAGCCGGTTCTCCGCGAGTGCCGCGAGAGCGCTGCCGAGTTCGGTCGGCCGCAGATACAGCGCCATGGGCGCCCTCTTATCGTTCGTATACGTATAATTTAACCACCCCCCGCGGGGGCTCTGTCAAGCACCGTCGGCGCGGGCCAATCTTTCGAGCAGCGAGAGAAACCTTTCCCGCTCGCGCATCGACAGCGGGTGCAAGGTCACGGCGCTGACGCGGAATCCCAGGGGGATGAGCCGGTCGACGAGGTCGCGTCCGCGCGCGGTGAGGCGCAGCTTCGCGCGGCGGCGGTCGCTGGGATCGCCCGACCGCTCGATCAATCGCCGCGCGACGAGGCGCCCTATCACGCCCTGGATCGTCGCGGGGTCCATGGCGGTCAGCCGGCCCAGCTCGTTCTGCGACTGCTCGCCGAGGTC